>Ga0163152_10004886_pt1 | contig 16195 bp, 17 predicted proteins | sample OliLakLV19MP8IB2_FD_148635 | JGI IMG/M metagenome (GOLD analysis project Ga0163152, IMG submission 148635) | Freshwater microbial mat bacterial communities from Lake Vanda, McMurdo Dry Valleys, Antarctica - Oligotrophic Lake LV.19.MP8.IB-2 | ecosystem: Environmental > Aquatic > Freshwater >... | reverse complement strand
GTATCTACCAGGCGGGCCTACCGGGCATCCCCATGCGATTACCAGATGGAGTCGACAGCATCAGGGCGTTCGGCAGGCGCGTGGGACGCAGCCATCCGACGATTCTGCAGGCGATCGATGATGGGCGTATCACCTCCACGTACCACGAGCCGGCAGGGGACCGACTTCGCGGCGTGTACTGGCAGGCCGCGTTGGTCGAGTACCAACGCAACACCGACCCGACGCAAGCGCAACGCTCCGGCGCCTCGCCGCTGAACACCGGCGGCCCGAACACCGGCGGCCTGAACACCGGCGGCCTGAACACCGGCGGCCTGAACACCGGCGGCCTGAACACCGGCGGCCTGAACACCGGCGGCCTGAACATCGCCAGCATGAGAGCCAGGCCTGTGGGCTATCCGCTGTCGTCGTCGTCGTCGACGCATGCCTCAACGCCCATGCGGGAGAATTTGCCGGCGGCGAGTCTGCTGGGGGACGCTGGGCAGGGCAACGCGCTGCCGTCACCGGGTTTTGCAGTCTCGCCGCCGGCGGCCGCGGAAGGTGAACTGCCGTTCGGTGAACTGCAGTTCGAAGACGCTCCGCCGGCAGCGCCGGCGAAATCAGGGAAGGATGATCCGCACGGTTATCTTGAGCACAGGGCGCGCACCGAAGAATTCAGATCCAAGCAGGCCGAGCTGGAATATTTGCGCGACCTGGGCCTGGTTGTGTCGGCCGTCGAAGCTCGTGAAGCGAATTTCAGCCGGTACAGGATGCTGCGCGACAAACTGCTGAACATTCCAGATCGCGTGGCCACCATCCTGGCGGCCGAGCGCGAGGCAGGGCGGGTGCACCAGCAACTAACGGCCGAAATAAAACGGGTACTAAGTGAACTCTCCAACGATGCAACCGCTGAAGCTGCCGGAGGGGCTGCCGAGCGCGTGGCGGCTTGACTGCATCACCTTTGCCGAGGCGATCGCCCCGGATCCGGACCGAACCATAGACCAGTGGGCGGACGAAAAGCGGATCCTGCCGGCCGAAACGTCGGCGGAACCAGGGCCGTGGCGCACGTCGCGCGTGCCGCATACGCGCGAGATCATGCAATCGCTGTCGCCGATTGATCCGTGTCAGGAGGTGACGTTCGTCGCGGGAACGCAAGTCGCGAAGACCGAGGTCGGCAACAATTTCATCGGGTTCGTGATGGACGAAGCGCCGGGCCCGGCGATGATGGTGCTGCCGACCTCGAATACCGGAAAACGCAGTTCGCGCACTCGGTTGGCCAAAATGATTGAATCGACGCCGAGCCTGCGCGCGAAAATCAGCGACAGTTCTCGTGACAAGGCGAATTCCGTGACCATGAAAGAATTTCCCGGTGGCGTCCTTGCGATCGCCGGCGCCAACAGTGCGGCCGAGTTGAAATCGATGCCGGTGCGTTATCTTTTTGAAGATGAGGTAGACGAATATCCCGACGATGTCGACGGCCAGGGCCCGGCCGACGAGCTAGCGGAGAAGCGCACCGATACCTTCGTGCGGAAGAAGATTTTTCGGACGTCGACGCCGACCGAAAAAGGCCGCTCCAAGATTTGGAAGCACTGGCTGAAGTCGGATCAGCGTCACTATTACGTGCCGTGCCCGCACTGCGCGCATGCCCAGGTGCTGATTTGGGATCAGGTCCGCTGGGAGATCCGCAAGGTCTGGGAAGTTGTTTTGGCGGACAGCGGCGAAATTCGCGAAGTCGATGCAACGACCGAAGGCGCGGTCGCTCGCGAAACGGGCGACGTCGTGGATGTCTGGTACGAGTGTGTCAGTTGCGACACTCGCATCGAAGAATTTCAGAAGACGCAGATGCTGGAAGGCGGCGCATGGGTCGCGGCGAACCCCAGCTCGCGCCGGCGGGGCTATCACCTCAGCGCGCTGTATTCGCCAGTGGGCTGGTACTCCTGGCGCACAGCGGTTGAGAAGCGCATCGAGGCCGACCAGGATCCGACCAAGTTTTTGCTCAAGGTGTGGACCAACACCGTCGCGGCCGAGCCGTACGCCGACAATGGCTCTGATGTTTCGGCGATCGATATCAAGGCAAGGGCCGACAGCTACTCTCTCAAGCAGGTGCCGGCGGGCGGCCTGGTGCTCACCGCGTCGGCGGACATCCAGGGCGACCGGATCGAGGCACAGGTGAAGGCCTGGGGCCGCGGCGAAGAGTCCTGGCTGGTCGATTACCAGGTTTTTTTCGGCGATACCGAAACCCGCGAGCCGTGGGATCGCCTGGCGGAGTACCTCTTCGACTCGAGCTTCGGGCACGAGTACCAGGTGCCACAAAAGATCATCGCCACGGCGATCGACACCGGTTTTCGTACGCAAATGGCGTACGATTTTTGCCGACGCTACAAGCATCGGCAAGTGATCGCCATCAAGGGCGTGCCTCGGCCCGGGAAGTCGATCCTCGGCAGGCCGACGAGGCAGGACATAAATCATAAGGGCGCGACGCTGAAAAAAGGCGTGCAACTGTGGCCGGTCGGCGTGGACACCGCCAAGGAACGCATTTACGCGCGCCTAAAAATCATTGAAAGCGGTCCGGGGCGAATGCATTTCCCGCTCGGTTTGCCAGACGAGTACTACGCAGGGCTGGTCGCCGAGCGACTGGTGACACGATACGTGCACGGGTACGCCAAGCGTGTATTTGAGAAAGACGCGGGCGCGCGCAACGAACCCCTCGATCTGGAGGTGTATGCCTACGCCGCGGCGTTGTTTGCGGGGATCCAGCGCATGAATTGGGATCGCCTCGAAGCGACGCTGAAGGCTAGTGCATCCGATTTGTTCGTGATCGCTGGGCAGGCGCTGCCGGAAACAGTGCAGACGCCGGAAGAGGAAGTAAAGGTCGCTGCCGTCGCCGTCGGGCCGCAACGCTGGAACGTAAAACGGAAAAACTGGGTGAACGGATACCGATGAACGACATGGAGAACAACGCACAACGGGAGGTGAGCTACCCGGACTCGAACCGCATAGGCAAGATGCTGATCGCGCGTGAAACGCTGCGCGACGGCACCCAGCGGCCGATGCTGCAGGCGCTGTTCGGGTTGTGCATAATTCTCGAAGTCGGCGATCATGAGTCCGGGCGCGGAAAAGAATACATCGCCGCCAGTGAGCTCTTCGAGCCGCTCGCCGAGGGCGAAGAAATTCCTGAGTACCGCATCGAGCAGGCGACGCTGATGCCGTTTGCGCAGGCGGACCACGAAGCGCGGCGCCTGAACAGCGGCGCGTTCGGCTTCGTCGCCATTCGCCGAATCATCGTGCGGGTGCCGGCGATCGCCGTGCGCGCCAGCGCGCAAGTCATTCATTGATGGAGGTGACATGAAAGAAACACTGCCGACCGAATTTGAAAGCGCGACGCACCGCATTGGCGTCACCGGCGAATGCGTCAAGGCCACCCGCTGGGCCAAGGATGGCGACCATCCACTCGTAGTGAGGTATCCGATCGACGGGCGCGAATACAAAGGCCTTTTAGTGGCGGGCGAAAAGACCAAGTTCGCCCTGCGGTTCGGCGACTGGATTCTTGAGGACGCGAAGGGGCAAGTGTGGGTGGAGAGTCAGGTACTGCCAGACAAATACAAAGCCTTGAAGGGAGGTGCGTCGTGAAAACACTGCTTCGATTTCTGCGCCGGCAGGCGCTCTATGCGGTGCTCTGGTGCCTGGCGTTCCACGAGCGTCGCGTCGGCGCGATCATGCCGCTGCAGGTAGGCGTCACGCACCTGATGTACTACTCCGTACTGCTCGGCCAGTGGAACGGCCTGGCCAACGGCGTACTCGATCTGGACACCGACACCCTTAAGGTTGCAGCCGCGACGAATACCTACACCATTAATCAGGACACGCACGACTTTTTCGACGACCTCACAAACGAAGTGACCGGAACCAACTACACCGCGGGCGGCGCGACCCTGGGCTCCGTAACGCTGACGCGATCGACCACGACGGTAACCTTCGACGCCGCGGATACCGTATGGTCGCAGCATGCAACGGGGTTTACCACCGCGCGCAAATTTCCAATTTACAAATCAACGGGCACGGCCGCGACCTCCAGGCTGTTCTCGGTGGTCACCGCGGACGGCGATGTCGGCAACGTGACCGGGGATCTGACCATCTCCTGGAACGCCAGCGGCATCGCGACCTGGTCCACCACCTGACGTTGCAAACAACATAGGCGGCTCTCCGGATACCACCGCATCGGCATCATTTGTCCGACGGGGACAGGCCAAATTCTTGATTACTACTTTGATTGGGAGGACTGATGAAAAAGTTGATTGTAGTGCTGTCGTTGTTGTTCATGAGCACCCCCCTGTTTGCACAAACGAACACCCTGACCTGGGACTTTCCGGTTGTGGAGGAAAGCAGGACGACAACGTTCAACGTCGAGCGCAAGACCGGCACCTGTGCGGCGGTCGGCACGTTTGCGGAAATTGGCACCGTGCTAAAAACTCTTCGCAGTTACAGTGACACCGGACTGGCTGAGGGCTCTACCTACTGCTATCAGGTGCGAGCAGTCGGCCCGGGGGGACCGTCCGGCTACTCTAATCAGGTGGCCCGTACGATCCCTTTTACTGCGCCTCCTGCGCCATCGAATCTGCGAGTAGTGGGTGGACCCTGAGAAAATGGCGGCGGTGTCTAAATACGTGCTGGCTCTGACACGCATAAAATAGTGTGGCAATAACACGAGTCTCCGGGGTAACGCCTGCCCATTCACATGTCTTTCCTGGCGGCACAACCAGAACCATAACGGCGGCCGGCGCGATCGCAGTCGGTGATCTGCTGATCGTCGGCGGCGGGGCCGGTCAGGACGGGTTGGCAATTACGGCGGTAACGGACGATCTAGGCAATACGTATACGCGCCATAGTCTCGGGGCGGGATCTAGAACGGCATGGATCGCCTACTGCATCAGCGGATTCGCCGGTACGCCCGTTGTGTCGGCGACGAAAGCGGCGGCGGGCGGATGGTCGTTTGGATTCGCGGCTTTTTCCGGCGCGACGGTTACTGGCGTCGTAGACGGCGGCGGCGCATCCGGGTCGAGTACTACGGGGTCGGATGGCATCACGACGACCTCAGCCGGATCGTTGGTCATTGGCGCGTACACGGACGAATCGACCAACACTACGGCGATCACGGAGACGTACGGAACGCTGATCAGCGAGTATGAGGACGGCGGCGATACCTGGCGCGGCAGTCTCATTTTCAGCATCGAGGCCAGCACCGGCACCTATACCCCGTCATGGACGCTGGCCACGTCATCGCCGTGGGCTGTGTACACGCTGGCCTTTGCGCCGGCGGCGGCCCCGTCGGCTGACAATCCACCTTCAAGGCAGGATTACAGCGCTGCCCGCTCTCAGTGGGGGCAGACCTGGCGGGCGCAGACTAAAGCGCCGAATGCGGGTTGGAACTTCAGTGTTGCGGTAGTAGATGATCCGGCCCCGAGACAGGATTACAGCGCTGCCCGTTCTCAGTGGAAGCAGGGCTGGAACGCGCAGACTAAAGCGCCGAATGCGGGTTGGAACTTTCAGGCTGTTGATAATCCGCCTTCAAGGCAGGATTACAGCGCCGGGGCAAGTCAGTGGAAGCAGGGCTGGAACGCGCAGAGCGCCGCCCCGAATGCAGCGTGGAATATCGCGCCCGATACCCCACCGCAGCGGCAGTCTTACGGGCTGTCGCAAATTGTTGCGCAGTGGGGGCAACGGTGGATCGCTCAAAGCGCTCAAAGCGCCGCCCAGAATGCGGGCTGGAACTTTCAGGCTGTTGATAATCCCCCTTCAAGGCGGGATTACAGTGCCGGGGTAAGTCAGTGGAAGCAGACATGGAACGCGCAGACTAAAGCGCCGAATGCGGGTTGGAACTTCAGTGTTGCGGTAGTAGATGATCCGCCTTCAAGGCGGGATTACAGTGCGGCCCGTTCTCAGTGGGGGCAGGGCTGGCGGGCGCAGACTAAAGCGCCAAATGCGGGCTGGAACTTCAGTGTTGCGGCGGTCGATAACCCGCCGCCGCGTCAGGGCTTTGGCTTTGCGCAAATCGTGGGGCATTGGAAACAGGACTGGAAGGCGCAAAGCCAATCGCAGTTTGGCGTTCTACTGCCTGACGCGACGGCATCGGAATGGATTACGCGGGCGCGTCGGCGCGGCCGACGATAAGGAGATGAGACGTGGATATTGCAAAAGCAACGATAGACGAATTGAAGGCGGAGTTCATGCGCCTGGCCGACGTGGTGGCGCTAGCTAGTTATGAACGCCAGGCCATTCTGACAGCGATAAACTTGCGCAAGTTTGATGCGCTGGCGCGCACGCGCATCCGGGCGCTGCCGGTTCTTGAGAGGGATGCGCTACGCAGCGTGCTGAATGATGATCTCACGCAGGCTCGGCCATGACCTTTCTTGAACTCGCGAAGTTTCTGCGGCAGGAGTGCGAGATTCCCGGCACCGGACCTTCGACCGTCACCGGGCAGACGGGCCAGTTAAAGCGGATCGTGGACTGGACCGCAGTGGCATGGAAGGACATTCAGAACCTGCACACGAACTGGCGCTGGATGCGCCGGGCCTTCACCTTCAACACGGTGGCCGACGACGACAGCTATCCGTATACCGCAGTGACCGACGTGGACGCGGCTGCGGTGATATCCAGATTCGGCCATTGGTGGGCGCACGACTGCGAGGATCCTTATCTGGCCTATCTGCAATCCGGGGGTGTTGGTGGGCAATACCCATTGATCTATCTACCCTGGAACGATTTCAAGTGGCTGTACCGGCGCGGCACGCAAACCGCATCGACCCCGGCGTATGTGAGCGTCGATCACCAGAACAATCTCTGTCTTGGGCCGAAGCCCAACGGAGTCTACGTAGTAACCGGAGATTATCAGCGCAGCGCACAAACGCTGACGGTCGATGCCGACCTTCCGGAAATGCCGACGCAGTACCAGGAGTTGATCGGTTATTTCGGCATGCAGAAGTACGGCGCCAACTCGGTGGCCGCGGAAGTCTTTACCCGGGCGCAACTGGAAGCCGCCAGGCTGCTCTCGGCGCTGCGCGACGATCAGTTGCCGCGGATGCGCCTTGGCGAACCGTTGATCTGACATGCGATCCTCAGCTCTGGTCCGGGCTGTCCATCGGTCTGCTGCGCAGACCACCGTGATCCCGGATTACATCAGCTTCACCGGCGGGCTCGACCAAGTGACCGCCCCGCTGTCGCGTCGCCAGGGGGTAGCGCGTACCGCGCAGAACTACGAAGCGGAGCAACTGGGCGGGTATCGCCGGATCGCCGGGTATGAGCGTTTCGACGGACGGAGCAGTCCATCGGGCGCGCAGTATTCGATTCTAACGGCCACGATCACCGGCGCTCCAGTGGCGGGCAACACACTTACCGGGGCAAGCTCCGGCGCAACGGGCGTCATCATTGCCCTTCCGGGTGGTAGTTTTGTACTGACTAAGGTGGTCGGCACCTACACCAACGGCGAGAACCTGACCATCGGCGGCGTGGTGGCAACCGCCGTGGGCACGCAGATCGCCAACGGGGCCGCGACGGCGCTCTTGCATGCCCAGTACCTGAACCTCGCCGCGGACGATTACCGGGCGGACATCTCGGCCGTGACTGGATCCGGGAGCATCCTCGGCGGCTTTACCTTCAACGACGTCAAGTATGCCTTCCGCAACAACGTCGGGGGAACCGCTGCGGCGCTGTATAAGTCCACTACGGGCGGATGGTCGCTGGTGGCCTTTGAGTTCGAGGTTGCTTTCACCGTGGGCTCCGGCGGCGTTGACGATGGCGACACCCTCACGCAAGGCGGGGTCACCGCCACGGTGCGCCGAGTGGTCATCCGAACAGGCACATTGGCTGGCGGCACGGCCGCCGGGATTCTGGTGATCTCAGTGACGGCGGGCGGCAACTTCGGCGCCGGCGCGGCGACGACGACCGGCGCGGGTACGCTGACACTCTCCGGGATTCAGACCGCGATCACCTTGCTGCCCTCCGGGCGCTTTGAGACCATCCAGGAGAATTTCGGCACGGCCAAGCGCGTTTATGGCGTGGATCGAGTGAACCGCGCCTTTGAATTCGACGGCACCTACTTCGTGCCCATCCCCAGTGGGATGACGACCGATACGCCGACCCATATTCGGGCGCACAAGAAACACCTGTTCCTGTCGTTCGCCACCAGCGCGCAGCACAGCGGGCCGGGCACGCCCTTCGCTATGGTTCCGGTGCTGGGCGCGGCAGAAATTGCGATGGGCGACACGGTTACCGGTTTCATGACCATGCCGGGATCGGCAGACTCCGGCGCATTGGCCATCTTTACGCGCAACCGGTTGTCCATTCTTTACGGCACCAGTTCGGTGGACTGGAATCTAGTGCCTTACCGCGATGAGATCGGCGCCTACGCGCATACGATTCAGGATGTGGGTTATGCGCTGTTCGTGGACGATCGCGGCATCACCGACATTCAGACCACACAGGCCTTCGGTAACTTCGCGCATGCCGCGATCTCGAACCAGATCAAGAATCTGATGAATGCGTACCGGCCGCTGGCGCTGTCCAGTTGCGTTTCTCGGGACCGCAGCCAGTATCGACTATTCTTCAGCAACCGCGTCGCCTTTTATGTGACGGTCGTAGGTCGAAGCGTCGTCGGCATCATGCCGATGCTGTTCCCTGACATCGTGCGTTGCTGCTGGTCGACCGAATTAAATGACGGGTCCGAGGCGATTTTCTTCGGGTCGGACGATGGCTGGGTGTACCAGATGGAGAAGGGGACCAGTTTCGACGGCGATGCGATAGAGGGCATCCTGGAGTTGGCTTATAACTTCGGCAAGAGCCCGCGTACGGTCAAGCGGTTTCGGGATGCCCTGCTGGAATTGAGCGGCACGGGTTACACGGAATTTAATTTCGGCTACTCGCTGGGTTATGGAACGACCGACCTGGCCCAGCCGCCCACGGAGTCCGTGGTTACAAGTTTCTCGCCGGTTTTCTGGGATAGCTTCGTGTGGGACGCTTTTTTCTGGGATGGCACGACGCTATCCCCAAACATCCTGAAAATGGATGGCGAGGCGGAAAACTACTCCTTGGCGATTCGCGGGGAATCGGACTACCTACAACCTTTCACAATCACGGGCGCGGTGGTGCAGTACACGCCGCGCCGAAGGATGCGCTGATGGCGTTCGCTGAATATTACGATTCGTCCGGAACTCCCTCGACCGGAGGGCAGGGCTCGTCCTCTGCTATGCGTGCCGAGTTTGATCTGATCCAGACTGGTTTCGGGAAACTGCCGGACATTACCGGCAACGGAGGCAAGGCGGTTGTCATCAATGCCGGCGGCACTGCGATGACCGTCACGTCCGGAACGCTGTTGTTGGCCGGCAACTTCGAGACGGCAGGCGCCAGCGGGATTACGCTGACTTCCACGGGCCTGACCAATGTCACGCTGCCTACGACCGGGACGATAGTAACGCTGGCTGGCGCCGAGACGCTGACCAACAAGACGCTGACTTCGCCCGTAGTCGGCGGGACGATCACCGGCACATACACGCTTGGCGGCACGCCCACCTTCCCGTCTTCCCTGGTGACGTTGACCGGATCTCAGACACTCACGAACAAGACCCTGACCGCGCCGACAATGACTGCGCCGGTTCTCGGGGTTGCCACCGCCACGTCACTGAACGGACTGACGATCACAACGTCCAGCGGCACGCTGACTGTTCCCAACGGCGTTGTTCTGACTGGCCCGGCATCGAGCGGGACAGCGGCAACGCTGGCCGGGATCGAGACGCTCACGAACAAGACCCTGACTGCGCCGGTGTTCGGCGGCACGATTACCGGCACGATCGGCATTACTCCCGCTTCGGCCGGCACGATGGACAACGTGGCGATCGGCGGCGCGACGCCCAGGGCGGGCACTTTTACCACACTCTCGGCAACCGTCACGGCCTACGCCGTACTCTGCGGCAGCACATCCGGCACCGGCGCGCTGCAGGCAGTTGCTTCTGTTGGTACGTCCGGTCAGGTTTTGACATCAGGCGGCGCGGGCGCTTTGCCCTCATTCTCAAGCGTCTCGACCAGCCCGCCGGGCGCGGTGATGGATTTTGCAGGCTCGTCCGCACCTTCTGGCTGGTTGGAATGCGATGGCTCGGCGGTTTCCAGGGCGACCTACGCAGCCCTGTTCACAGCGATCAGCACGACCTGGGGCGTTGGTGATGGGGCGACGACCTTTAATGTTCCTGACATGCGGGGCCGGGTTGCTGTGGGTTCAGGTACGGGCGCGCAATCCGCATCCGGCGCCAACGCGGATGTCGACACGACATCTGACACTCTTACCGTAACGTCGAACAGCGCGACGTGGATTACAGGGATGGCGGTTGCGTTCACCCTGGCCTCTGGAACGATTACCGGCCTGACTTCTGGGACGACGTACTACATCGTCAGAAACAGCGCGACCCTAATCAAGCTCGCTTCAAGCCTCGCCAACGCACAGAACGGAACGGTGATTGACCTCACGGCAAAGTCTTCTCCGGTGTGGACGATTGCGCATGCCCTGACCGCAAGGACGCTTGGGGTAAATGGCGGCGAAGAATCTCACGCCATGAGCAGCACAGAATTGCTGTCGCATACGCACTCTGGGATATTGCTCAACGGCGGCGGCGGCGGTCAATTTGAGGCGGGTGCAAGTAGTGTAACGAGTATGGGTTCTGCAGGCGGCAACGCCGCCATGAACAACATGCAGCCGTTCAGCGTATTCATGAAAATCATCAAGACCTGACCAACACTGGAAACCCATGATCTCAACGACCGTACAGCACTGCCGTGAGGCCCACCGCGCGTTGCGCGCCCTCAACGACATCAAACTTCCCGCCACGGTCGCGTGGCGCTTTGCGCGCCTCATCAACAAGGTGAAGGCCGTCGTGCTGGACTTCGAGACCACGCAACTCAAAATCTACATCGACAACGGCGGCATCCCGTCCGGTAACGGCGTGACCATCTTAGAGCCCGTGCGGGGCAATCAGACCGATGAAGAATGGGACGCTGTCGTGGTCGGACACCGCGAGAAGATCGGTCGCGTCGGCGATGCCATTGTGAAGTTGATGAAAGAGCCCGTCGAAATTGATTTCGAGAAAATTTCCATTGATCTGTTTGCGGACACCCCTGTTTCCGTGAACGATCTGGCCGACCTCGAAGCATTCCTGGAAGGATAAGCGTCATGCCTGGACTGATGATGAACGCCTTGACCGGCGCAAAGAAAGACCCGCTTTTGGGGGAGAATGTTTTCTCGGCTTCCAATACCGGCGTCGACCCCGCTTTGCGAACGATCGACGCCACAAGGGAAAGCGTCGCCGGCCAACTGGATTCCCTGCTGGCAAAGGAATCCGGGTTGATGACCCGCGCCAGGACCGGGGCGGCGCAGACGGCGAATGCCCGCGGGTTGCTGAACTCTTCAATGGCGGCCGGGGCGGGAGAGGAAGCGGCGATCAACACAGCGTTTCCGATCGCCAATGCCGATGCCAACATCTACGGCACAGCGTCACGCGACAACCAGGCTGCGCAGAACGCGGCGCTTTCCCAGAACGCGCAGTCCGCCAACACAGCCGCACTGGCGAATTCGGCAGCGGCCAATCAGTCCGGCCAGATCACGCAGCAGGGAGAGGAATCCCGGCAGACTGCCGCTCAGTCACAGCAGGCTGAGAATTCCCTGTTCACCCGCCAGGCCGCGCAGCAAACCGCTATGCAGCAGTTGCAGTTGCAGGGGCAGATTACCCTGCAGAACCTGCAAACGGCCGCCGCCAAGGATCTCGTCAACATCGAGGCCGATTACAAGACAGTGATGCAGACCTCCGCAACGGCGGGGCAGATCATGTCCCAGGCACAGGTTGGCATCAACGATATCATGAAGGATCCCGTCATGACCATCACCGCGAAGACCGCGCTGATCCAGAAGATTCAGGACGGGCTCAAAGCGCAGATAGGCGTGGCCGGGGCGATTGCTGGGCTGGACCTGTCCGGGTTACTGACGTTTTAGTACCCGAACGCGGTAGCTCCCACCGCCGGACCGCGGCCCGCATTAACCGACCAAAGCGCTCTACGCGGCACGCCTGTGAGGATTGCGCCGCCCGCCCGATGATCCGCAGAGCCAGTCCGACCGATGCGCTCGCAATCGTTGAATTGGCGGCGCGCGCAGTAAGCGGCTTGCCTGACAGCCGGAATGTGGTGTCCAGCGCGGCGCGTGTGCGGCAAGCCGCCAAGCGCCTTATCAGTGACCCGCAAAGCCTGGTGCTGGTGTGCGATCAGGACGGCAAGTTGAACGGCGTTCTTGCGATGTCGGTGTCTGATGCGCTTTGGTTCGAGCGCAAGGTCGCCGGCATCGTCCTTTGGTACGCCGAAACGCCGCGGACCGGCTATGCGATGTTGCGACAGGCACTGACGTGGGCGAAGGGACGGCCGGCGATCAAAGCGGTGGGATTTTCCGAAGAGTTTGCGGTAGACCCGAGGGTCGGCAATCTTTTGATGCGCGCGGGCTTGCCACGCCGCGGCGCTGTTTATGCGAGGTACTAAAATGGGACTCTTTAGCGGGATAACCAAAGGTTTCAAGTCGATTTTCAGTGGCGTAAAAAAAGCCTTCAAGTCGGTGGTCGGCAGCAAGATCGGCAAGATCGTGCTGATTGCGGCTGCGGTCTGGCTCGGTGGCGCAGCCTTGGGCGCATGGAAATCGGGCTTCGCCTCGATCGATGGCGCTCTGGTGGCCTCGCAAACTGCTGGTGTGGCGGGTAGTGCTGCGGCGCCCGCCGCTGCGGCAACCAATGCCGGCGGCGCCGGTACGGCAGCCGTGAATTCGGCGGCTTCCGCAGCAACGGGCGGGCTCGGCGGCGCCGCTGGAACGCCGTTCGGTATGGCGGCCCCGGTGGTGTCGGCGGCCCCGGTTATCACGACTGCGCCGCCGCCCGGCGGCTTCATGAACACGACAGGGAAGGTCGTCAGCGGCGCGGCGGAGTGGATGCAGAAGAACCCGATCCCGACCCTTCTCGGTGGTCAGGCGCTGGCCGGTGCATTCGGCCCGAACAAGATGGACCTCAACGAACAGGAGAACCAGTTCAAGATCGACGAAGAGAACCGGCGCAAGCAGGACGTTGCGGATATGAATGCGCGTCTGGCGCAGGTCGGCGGCATTCCCACTGTTGGCTACAGCGGGGCGCAGCTCCCGCCGCCGGCAGGGATTATGGGTAGGCGTTTAGTCTGATGGCTTGGAACCTGGGCGGCGGCTTCCAGCCTGGCGACCCTCGATATTCCCCTTCTGGCAAGACCTACGACTCGCGTCAGGCTAACGGCGAGAACCTGCGACGGAAAGAGATCGATGACCACTATGCCGCCGTCACGGCAAAGGGAAACGCCGCAATGCAGTCCGGGCGCGGCTACGATCTGGATGCCGTGCTGGCGTCCAAAGATCGGCAACCCGGCAGCGACCCCAATCTTTACAAGCAATTTTACGACGACACCCTGGGCTTTCTGGGCGCGCACCCGCTGAACCGGGCGCCAGTTGAAACGGGTCGCGCCGGCCAAGCGCCAGGCGCTCCGATCACGTACAGCCCGGAGATCATGGCGCAGATCGACCACGCGAAGCAGATGGTTCAGGCCGGATCAGAGAAGAACATTTTCACGCAGCACAAAAGCACCGGACTGATGGCTTTCGCCGAAAAGGCGGCGATTCCGGCGGCTTATGCCGCGATGACCTTCGGCAGCGGCGGGCTGGCCGCGACTGGCATCTCCGGGTCCGGGGGCGTCGGCATGGGCGCCGGGGCGGGCGCTGGCACTGTAATCGGTGGCCCCGCGGCGGGCGCTGGCACTGTAATCGGTGGCACCGCGGCCGCCGCGCCGGTCGTTGCTGCACCGTCATCCGCCGCGGCAACAGCGGCAGGCTCTCCATTCGCCGCCCCGCTCCCGACCATCACTACGTCACCGCCGGCCGCAGCCCCGGGCTTCATGGCTACGGTGGGGAAGGCAGTTGTCGGCGCAGGCGAATTCATGGCTGCGAATCCGATCCCCACCATGCTGGCCGGCCAAGCGCTTGCCGGCGCGAACTCGCCCAACGAACTCGATTTCGCCGATCAGGAAAACCAGCAGCGGATCGACGCCGAGAATCGCGCCAAAGCCGAACAGGCCGCCGGCAACGCGCGCATCGCCCAGACCGGCGATATCTCGACCTGGCGTTACAGCGGCGCACCGCTGAAGAAACTGAAAACCCGGATCCCGCGCACCGGGCTCATGGGTAGGAGATAGACAATGAAAGGCATGATGGCAAAGGCGGCGCAGGACGGAGAAGACCGGCCCGTTCCGGTAACAGGCGAACAGGTCGCCACACCGGAAGGCGATCGCGGCCCTATGGGCGATGAGATGCCGCCGGCGCGCGGCGCGACTGACGAGAATACTGAAGGCGATGCCGCCAGCCCCGACGAACAAATGGCATACGAAAAAATCGTCCTCGCCGCTTTAAAAGTCGTCTACGACGAAACCACGCACAACAAGATCATGCAGGCACTGCAGCAGGGCGGCACCCCCGACGCAGCGCTGGCGACGACGACCGCCTCGATCATGACCGAACTGGATCAGAAGTCCGGCGGCAAAGTCCCGGAAGTCGTCATCCTCCCGGCGGCGATGGAAGTGCTGGACATCCTGGGCGAGCTCGCGGACACCGCGGGGCTGTTCGCTGTTGATGTCAAAGTCATGACTTCGGCGGCGCAGCAGCTCATCCTGAAATTGATGCAGGAGTACGGCGTTGACCCGGCTGGCGTCCAGGACTTCATCGGCAAGATGGATCCCACCAAGGTTCAGGCGATGGTGGCGGAACAGCAGTCTGCGGCGCAGGGATGGGCGGGCGAGGACAAACAGCAACCACAGGAAGGCGCGCAGCCGCAAGGGATGCCCGGTGGTCAACCCGCTGGACTGATGGAGAGACCGGCTTGACTGCTCCCCTCCCTAAAGGAAGGGGATTCCCAATTCAACGACAGATGCTCGACAACATTAAATGCTGACAAGACTAACTCCATCTCCAAGGGCTAACCCCGCCAGCCCGGCGGTTTTGATATTACGCGCTGCATTGATGTCCCGCATAATACACTGCGTTTGTGTAAGGTGCAAACTATTGGAGACGGCGAGTCAAAACCGTCTCCTTACCTCCCCGGCCTGAAGGCCGAGGTTTCACGGAGACGAAGATGAAGAACGGCATGATGAGCAAGGGACTCGCTGGACTCGGTCAAGGCCTGGCGGCTGCGGGTACGATGGGCTACCAAGTAAAGCTACAAGGCGACCTCGAATCGCAGCGCGCCGAGATTATGGCGCTGCGCGATGACAAGCTCAGCGCTTACGCGGACGGACGCGCTGACTTGTTATATACCAGAGAACAGGGGATACACCGCGAAGATAACATCGCCAAAGGCAACGCCGACTCCGAGCGGGATCGCCGGGCGGATTTGCGGGTGAGCGAGCAAGAGAAACGCGCTGACGCCCGTCAGAACGCGGAGTTGGAAGCCAAAGAAAAAATCCCATATATCGTTACGTCAGGGACACGCCTGTACGACCGGAAAGGCAAGGAAATTGCCTACAACAAGCCGGAGACCGACCCCGAAGAAAAAAGAAAAAGCGAAAAGCACATCAACGACCAGATCACCAGTCTGCGCCTCCAGATCAGCGCGCACATGGGCCAGGGCTTCATGGAAAAAATGACCGAGCCGGACCGCAAAGACTTCGACACGATTTTCGAGCAAGCATCGAAGATGATCCGCAAAGGCAGTACGATGGAAGACGCCTACACGACCGCTCTCAATGACTTGAACCGCATGAAATCGCGGGCATCCGGGCCGCCCGGGACAGGCGAGTCCGATAGCGGGTCTTCAGTATCGAAAATGCGCAACCTATTCAAATACTGACATGGCTGAAGCGCAGCGCGCACTGAGCAAGCCGCCGTCGTGGTTGACGATCACCGCCCATCCGGAGGTTCAGAAACTTAATGCCGCCGAATACGACGCCGTCCGACGGGACTACTTCGATCGCGTCATTGCCCCGCAACTGGCAACCGAAGAAATAAAAGAGGTCTGGGCCGACTTCGACAGCCGCACCGCACGTGGCCTGTTGGGCGACACCAAGGCGATGGCGAAGCGTTTCAGCGGGATCATGTCGCAGCCCGCCGCGCTTCCTGACACAGCAGATTCTGCCCCGCCCGTCC
>Ga0163152_10004884_pt1 | contig 16199 bp, 12 predicted proteins | sample OliLakLV19MP8IB2_FD_148635 | JGI IMG/M metagenome (GOLD analysis project Ga0163152, IMG submission 148635) | Freshwater microbial mat bacterial communities from Lake Vanda, McMurdo Dry Valleys, Antarctica - Oligotrophic Lake LV.19.MP8.IB-2 | ecosystem: Environmental > Aquatic > Freshwater >... | reverse complement strand
CCGGGCCCGCGGGGCGGGATCGTCGTCGAGGCCCGACCCCGAGCATCCGCCCCATAACTCGGCCTCGAGTCCGGCTATGCCGCGCTCGGGATGTGTATCGCCGCCTACCCCGTTGATTCGGGAGCGTCCGCGAGTTCCTCACGGAGCAGCGGCGGCGTGAACCGCCCCGGCACGACTCCTTGCTTGTCGGCGTAGAACGCACGTATCCGGTCCATGTCGGCGGTCACGTCATCGGAAGGATCGAACTCGGGCCCGAAGCCACCAGTTCGAGTAGGTCCGTCAAGGAAGGTCAACACGATCGGCACGCCCGCGTCCGTCGCGATACGCCGGAAGCCGGACTTCCAGTATTCGCCGCGGCTGCGCGTGCCCTCCGGTGGGATGACGATCGCGCTTGCGTGCCCGGCCCGCGCCCGTTGCGCCAACGACGACGCCAACCCGGCCGGATTCTCGCGATCGACGGCGATCCCGCCGAGACGACCGAATATCGGGCCGAACGGACCCCAGAACATTTCCTTCTTGCCCAACCACAACGGCGAGATGTCATTGCGCCAGGCCATCGCCAGCATGAGAACGAAATCCCAGTTGGACGTGTGCGGCGCGGCGACCATTACACACACCGGGGCATTGGGAGGCGCACCCACGATCCGGTACCGGGCCACGCCAAGCACACAACGAGCAATCAGACGACGCATGATTCGCACCCCTTACTCGTCGGAGACATCGTAGTGAGTCTGATAGCGGCGGAAGCGTTCCCTCTGTGTCAACCTCGGGTGAGGCAGGTCGAGGGGACCGTTTCATTGAGTTGAGAGGGCGGGGAAGGACACTCACTCGACCCAACCCGCGACTACCAGCCCCAAACATGAGCCCGATTTCTCGCGACACGACACAGTGGAGGTGATGGGACTTGAACCCACGGCTTCTACGTTGCGAACGTTCCCCGGCACTCGATCGCGATCAAGGCGTGAGCGCGAAATCGCAGATCACCGACTGTTTCCGTTGACCGCCATGTTTCGACAAGCTCCGCCTCCTCGACTGCACCTTCGCCGAGGTCGACGCCGCGCTCACCGACGCCGAGGTGGTCGAAGAGCAACCGGTCGGCGCCACGGAGCTCAAGGAACTCGTCCTCGCCGTCGAGTGCGGTGCGAACGCTGCGACCATGGCAGCAGTTCGTCGGCTTGGATCACGACGCCGTAGCGAGGACCTTGCTGCTCGTGCCCGACACCCTTGGGAACCCGAAAGCGGTACACCTCACCGCGACGCACGCATCGACTCCATGAGCGCCGCAACCGACAGCATCTCCGCGCGGTCCGCCTCGTCGACCGCACGGAGGGCCCGCTCGGTTTCGTCGTCGAGTCTCACCGAGATCGCCTTCGCCACCACGCCAGTTTGGACGAAACGTCATACGCCGCAAGGGTTCCGACCACGAAGCGCGGGGGCGTCCCGCCACCGGGCTTCGGGACGACGCCGTGCCCTTGTCTCGCCACTTTCGTACAGTTCCCACCGAGAGCCTCGCTCCACGCTACGACTATGTGGGGTCGGCTCCAACTGCCGCCCGATGCAGAGCGTCAACATGCACCATGCCGAACTCGCGTTCCTACGTCTCAACCACCCGGCGTGGGCCCTGCTGCGCGCCGACTACGCGCCGCTGATCCTCAGCTTTCTCGGACGGGTGTTCATCGATGCGAACGCGGGGAGCATCTCCGCGTCGCGATTGGCGAGCGAGCTCGATGACGAACTCTTCGCGCTCAACGCACACCTCGGCGAAGGCACGTTCCCTCGACCGGCGAGCGAATACCTGAACGACTGGGCATCACCCGAGCGCGGGTGGCTGCGCAAGTACTACCCGCCCGCATCAGACGAGCCCCACTACGACCTCTCGCCCTCCGTTGAGAAGGCGATGACGTGGGTGCGCGATCTACGCACGCGCGAGTTCGTCGGCACCGAGTCGAGGCTGAACACGATCTTCGACTTGCTGCGCCAAATGGTGTACGGCGCGGAGACCGATCCTCGGCACCGTCTCGATCAGCTGCAAGGCAAGCGGGCGGAGATCGATGCCCTGATCAGCCGGGCGGAGCGCGGCGACATCGACGTGCTCGACGCGGTAGGTCAGCGCGACCGGTACCAGCAGCTCACGCGCACCGCCCGCGAACTGCTCGCCGACTTCCGCGAGGTCGAGGAGAACTTCCGGCGGCTCGACCGTCGCCTGCGCGAGCAGATCACCGGATGGACCGGCTCGAAAGGCGAGCTGCTCGACGAGATCGTCGGCAGCCGCAGCAGCATTGCCGAGTCCGATCAGGGCCGCAGCTTCCGGGCCTTCTACGACTTCTTGTTGTCGTCGGAGCGGCAAGCAGAACTCACTGACCTACTCCATCGTCTCGAACGGATCGACGCGATCGAAGACCACGACGCGCGCCTGGCCCGCATCCACTTCGACTGGATCGATGCGAGCGAACGTACCCAGGCAACAGTCCGGCTGCTCTCGGACCAATTGCGACGCTTCCTCGACGATCAGGTGTGGGTCGAGAACCGCCGCGTGTTCGATTTGTTGCGCAGCATCGAGTCAAAGGCACTGCGGGTGCGCGACCTCTCCTCGCCCGACGTGACGACCGAGCTTGACGACGCCAAGCTCACGATCGCCCTCCCCGTCGAGCGGCCGTTGTATCGCAGCGCCCGCCCACCGGTGCTCACGGCGGGACCCGTCGAGGAAGGCGACGACGACTTCGACTCGTCGATCCTGCTCGACCAGGTTCACATCGACCAGGAAGAGTTGCTGCGCAACGTGTTCACGTCCCTTGAAGCGCGTTCGCAGGTGGCGCTCGAGGACATCGTGACGGGCGAACCACTCCGTCACGGGCTCGCTGAACTCATCGGCTACCTCTCGCTGCACGATCCTGGGCTCGATGTCGTCTTCGACGAAGACGGCCGCGCCCAGATCGTGTGGACGGGCGATCACGGTGACCGGATCGCCGATCTCCCGAGTGTGACGTTCACACACAGAGGCTCGGAGGCTCCGTGACGAGCGTCAACCCGCACGCACCGGAAGGCCCGTCGGATCTGTCCCGAGTCCTGGTGCAACTGTTCAAGGGGCCGCTCTACCGCGACACACACGAGAAACTGTGGGATGCCGCGCACAAGCTCCGGGCTCCCGTCACCGACTACGTGGCCGTTATCGGCCTTCAGCTCGTCGTCGACGACAGCGAGGGATACGCGTTCCTCCGAAGTCGCCCGGTCTCCGCGGAAGAGGAGGGCGACATGCCCCGATTGGTCGCTCGTCGGTCATTGTCCTTCCATGTGAGCTTGTTGCTCGCGCTGCTGCGGAAACGGCTCGCAGAGTTCGATGCGTCGAACTCCGAAACTCGTCTCGTACTGAGTCGCGATCAGATCGTCGAGATGACGCGCGTCTACATGGCGGAGTCGAGCAACGAAGCCAGACTCGTCGACAACATCGACGGCCGCATCAACAAGGTCGTCGAACTGGGCTTTCTCCGCCGCTTGCCGGGCGATGCCGACCAGTTCGAGGTGCGCAGGATCCTCAAGGCCTTCGTCGACGCCCAGTGGCTGCACGACCTTGATCAACGTCTCGACGACTACCTCGTCGATCTCGACCGCGAGCGACGCTGATGGAGCGCCTGTTCGACAGCGCGGCGGTCGAGTCGCCACAGGACGGGGCGTTACCGGGATGCCGCCTCCAGCGCCTCGAAGTCTTCAACTGGGGAACCTTCGATCAGCGGGTATGGACCTTCGACGTCGACGGCCGCAACGCGCTCCTGACCGGTGACATCGGGTCAGGAAAGTCGACACTCGTGGACGCAGTCACCACGCTGCTGCTCCCCGCACAGCGGATCTCGTACAACAAGGCCGCGGGCGCCGACACTCGCGAACGCGACCTGCGTTCGTACGTGCTCGGGTACTACAAGTCGGAGCGCAACGAGACGACCGGCACCTCCCGCCCGGTCCCCCTACGCGACACCACGAGCTATTCCGTCATACTCGGCGTGTTCGGCAATGCCGGATACGGCGAGACGGTCACCATCGCGCAAGTTTTCCAGGTGCGCGACCCGAGCCAGGGTCAGCCCGACCGGTTCTACGTCGTCGCCGACGCCGAACTCTCGATTGCCAAGGATTTCTCCGATTTCGGTTCCGAGCTCACGGGCCTTCGGCGCAAGCTACGCGCGGGAGGCGCCACGCTCTGCGACTCGTTTCCCGAATACGGCAAGGAGTTTCGCCGTCGCCTCGGCATCGAGTCGGAGCAGGCCATGGATCTGTTCCTCCAGACGGTCTCGATGAAGGCAGTCGACAACCTGAACGACTTCGTCCGCGTGCACATGCTCGAGCCGTTCGACACGAAGGCGCGCATCGAATCGCTCGTCGAGCACTTCGACAACCTGACGCGCGCTCACGACGCGGTGCTCCGAGCACGAGCGCAGCTCGATCTGCTCGAGCCGCTCGTCCGCGATCTCGACACCTACGACGATCGAGCCACCGAGATGCAGACGCTCGACCGACTCCACGACGCGCTCCCGTATTTCTTCGCGAAGACGACGAGGTCGTTACTCGACGTCGAGCTCGAGCGTCTGTTCGCGACTATCAGTGACCTCGACCGCGACATCGCCGGCGCGACCGCCGAGACGGAAGAATGGCGCGAGGTCCAGGCCCAACTCGACGTGCAGATCGCGGGGTGCGGCGGCGATCGGTTGGCCGCCATCGAAGCCGCGATCAAGCAATGCGATCAAGAGCAACCGCGACGTCGGCAAAAGTTCGATCGTTTCAACGAGCTGCTGCGAGAAGCCGGGCTCGACGAAGTCACGGTTGCAGAACAGTTCGACGCCACTCGCGCCCGGATCGACCACCGCGACGCAGAACTCCAGGACCGGCTCCGCGAACTGGACAACGAACTGACGGAGATCCGCCACGAATTGCGCACGCTCGACGACGAAGCGACGACAGTCAATGCCGAACTCCGCAGCCTTGAGTCGCGCCAAAGCAACATTCCCCGCCGCAGCCTTGAGCTGCGCGACGCGTTGTGCGGCGAGCTCGGGATCGACACGGCCGCGCTCCCGTTCGCCGGCGAGTTGATCCAGGTGCGCGAACACGCCCGCGACTGGGAGGGCGCCGCCGAGCGTGCGTTGCACGGCTTTGCCCTCTCTCTGCTCGTCCACGACATGCACTATGACAAGGTTGCGACGTGGATCGACGCCCGTCACTTGGACGCGCGCGCCGTATATTTCCGAGTGCCTCCGCGATCCGCGCCGGCCACACCCATCGACACCGCGGCGGCGCAGCCACGGCTGCGCGACAAGCTGGAGGTCAAGCCGGGAACGGAGTTTGCCGGGTGGCTGGCGACCGAGCTCGATCGGCGCGCGAGCCACATCTGCGTCAGCTCGGTCGCCGAACTCCGAGGCGCCGACAAGGCGGTCACCCGCAACGGCCAGATCAAGGACAAGAACCGCCACGAGAAGGACGACCGGCGGCGCGTCGACGACCGGCGAGAGTATGTCCTGGGCTGGACCAACGAGCAGAAGATCGACGCGCTCGTCACCCACGCGGCACGCCTGCACGATCGCCTGTCGAAACTGCACGCGACCGTCGACGGCGCCCAACGCAAGCGAAAGGCCGTCGATGAGCAGCTGAAGAAGCTCTTCGGCCTCCGCGAGCAGACAAGCTGGGAGGAACTCGACTGGCACGCGCTCGTCGCCCGCGTCACCGAACTGCGCGCCGAAGAACAGCGCATTCGCTTGTCCTCGAACGAGCTCGCCACGCTGACGGCCGAACGCGACGATGTGCGACGAGAACTCAAGGCCTTGCAGACGAAGCTTGACGCACTCCAGCGCGAGCGCGGCGGGGCAGAGACCAGGCAACAGACCGCGCGCGAGCAACTCGCCGACGTCGACCGGATCCTCGGCGACGAGGACGCAACTGCGGCCGCGAGCGATTGGTTCCCGTCGATCGACGCGTTCGTTTCGACCGACATAGACGTGCCGATCATCGACCTGACGAACGTGCGCGACGTGCACCACGCCGCGAGCGAGGCGATTCGCAAGCGCAAAGAGGAACTCGCGTCGAAACAGAGCTCGCTCGGTCAGCGTGTCGTGCGGGCGATGGATGCGTTCCGCAACGCATATCCGCATGAGACCGCCGAACTCGACAATTCACTCGCATCCGCGGTCGAGTACCGCGCGCTGCACGCGCGGGTCTCCACCGACGATCTTCCGCGCTTCGAACGCGAGTTCAAGGACTACTTGAACCAGAACGCGATTCGCGAGGTCGCCGGCTTCTCTGCCCAGTTGAACAAGCAGGAGGAGTTGATCCGCGAACGGGTCGAGACGATCAACGAGTCGTTGTACGGGATCGACTACAACGACGGCCGCTACATCCGCCTCGTCCCCGACCGGACCCCCAACACCGAGATCCGGGAGTTCCGCGAGGAGTTGCGCGGCTGTACCGACAACATCATCGGCGCCGACGACCCCGATCAGTACTCCGAGCAGCGCTTCCTCCAAGTGAAGCGCATCATCGACCGCTTCAAGGGCCGCGAGGGCAGCGTCGACCAGGACCGCAGTTGGACGCGCCGGGTCACCGACGTCCGGCAATGGTCCGTATTCTCCGCCTCCGAGCGCTGGCGCAGCGACGACAGCGAGTACGAGCACTACACCGACTCGGCCGGCAAGTCGGGCGGCCAGAAGGAGAAGCTCGCCTACACGATCCTCGCCGCGTCGCTCGCCTATCAGTTCAAGCTCACCTTCGGCACGACTCGTTCGAAGGCATTCCGGTTCGTTGCCATCGACGAAGCGTTCGGTCGCGGCTCCGAGATCTCCACCCGGTACGCGCTGAACCTGTTTACGAGCCTCGGCCTGCAACTGCTCATCGTGACGCCACTGCAGAAGATCCACGTGATCGAACCGCATGTGTCTGCGGTCGGCTTCGTCGACAACCTCAACGGCAACTACTCGCGGCTCCAGTGCCTCACCGTCGATGAGTACCGTCGTCGGCGTCACGAGCACCGCGCCGGATGATGGCGAGCTGGACGCGCGTCGACGAACTCATTGCCGTGCTCCGTAAGCGATGGGGCCGTGGGCGGTACCTACGCGACTACGCGACCGACACACCGTGGAAGCCGGTCACCCTGCCCGTTCGGGCGCCGAATGCCACCGAGCTGCGCGACTATCTCGACGAAGCGATGCAATGGGCCGACCGGTTCCGGCGCGAGAGCCTGACGAGCAGCGGGCGGGCACGGTTCACAGTCGAGACGCGGCTCGTACGGGGCAAGGGCCTGGGGTCCAACGAGCTGCCCGCGCGCGTCCGGATCGACACCTTCGAGGAACTCTGCGCGCTGCTCGGCACCGGGCCCGAAGTGCGCACGCTCGACGCGATCATCGAGCAGACTCGCCGCACGACGCCCGAGCTGTTGCCCTGGGTAACACGTCATCCCGTGGACGCCGTTGCTCATCACCCGATCTGGACAGGCTTGCTCGACACCGTCAACTGGATCGCCCGGCAAAACTCGTCGCAGGCCTACGTTCGCCACATCGACGTCGGTGGCGTCGACACCAAGTTCGTCGAACGGCACCAGAAAATCCTCATCCAGCTCCTCGTTGCCGCGCTCCCAGCCGATCGCGTCGATCTCACTCGCGCGGACTTCGCTCGTCGCTTCGGCTTCCGCCCGAAGCCCGACTACACGAGGTTCCGCCTCCTTTCGCCGCTTCCCACCTTCCCCTCGGCGCTCAGTGAACTCCGGCTGCGAACCGATGAGCTCGCCCGGCTCGAGCTTCCCGTCGCCACTGTGTTCATCGTCGAGAACGAGGTGAGCTACCTGGCGTTCCCCAACCTTCCCGATGCGCTCGTCATATTCGGCGAAGGCTTCCACCTGACGAGCCTCGAGTCGCTGACATGGCTCCACCGGAAACAGATCGTGTACTGGGGCGACATCGACACGCACGGGTTCGCCATCCTGAACCGGCTACGCGAGCGCTTCCGCTGCGTTCAGTCCATACTCATGGATCACCCCACGTTGCTCGCACACCCCACGCAACTCGTCGCGGAACCGAACCCGACCTACGAACCGCTGCCACACCTCACCGATCAAGAACGGTCGCTCTACAACGACCTGATCGAGGACCGCTTCGGGCACGCCGTCCGCCTGGAACAGGAACGCATCCGTTTCTCCTTGGTACGCGACGCGCTCCGGCCCTGGCAGACAGCGCCTTCCCGGTCGGGACCGTGAAGTTGTGGGAACCGGGCCGCATGCCGTTACACCTGATCATTGGGCGGCCCCCGTCGCCCGACCGCGGCTGCGACGAGCTCGGTACACGTAGCTGTCGTCGCGTGCCGCTAGGTTCGCACTGTGGGCACGAACAACCGCCAGCGGCGAGCCGCGAAAGCCAAACGGCGGTCGAAGGAACAACGATCGCGCCACGCGCGGCATGACGACGCCGGCCAGCCTGGCGATCGCTCCCAAACCGGCGATCCGCTCTTCACGACTCGCGAGCTGGTCGAGGGTTTGCTCGAACTCGCGACCGCACCGGGACCCGGCCTCGACGAGGTCGCCGCCGGTGCCGCCGAACGTCTGTGCACCCTCGACCACGCCACCGTTTCCCGCGAGTCGGAACGGCACGCGCTGCGACTCACCGCCGCGGTCTGGAACGGAGGCTGGCAGCCGGTCGAACTGATCCGTCAGGTGCAGCGCACGACAAACGCCGCCACGACCCGGCTCGCGCTCGTCGCGATCTCGGCCGATCACGCGCGGCGCAGCACCGCGACTCTCGACCCCCGGTGGATCGACCAGCTCGACCGGCTCGAGCTCCCCCCGGTGCACTCGGACGCCGGTTGGCTCGACGACTGGGCCGAAGGTGAGCAGATGCAACGGCCTGATCTCGTGCGAACCGTCGTGGCGTACTTGCGATGCCTTGCTTCACTCTCGCAGATCCCGATCCTTGTTCCGCCGCCGGGAACGCGCGCGTCGGCGGACGCGACGATCGACCTCACGTCGAGAACGAACGACCCGATCCTCGATCGCATACGCGCGCTGCTGGCCCAGGCCGAGTCCACCACGTTCGAAGCCGAGGCCGAGGCATTCACGGCGAAAGCACAACAGCTCATGACCCGTCACGCCGTCGACCAAGCCGTACTGGCATCGCGCGCCGACCGCTCGGAGACACCGCTCACCATTCGCATCCCGATCGACGACCCGTATGTGGACGCCAAGTCGCTGCTCCTCCAGTGCGTTGCGGAAAATACCCGCTGTCGCTCGGTGTTCCACGAGCGCTATGCCATGTCTTCGGTCGTTGGTTTCGCGGGCGACGTTGCCGCGACGGAGATGCTGTTCACGTCACTCCTCGTGCAAGCCCAGACCGCCATGCATGCAGCCGCGGCCTCCTCCCCCGCCGGCGCGCGTACACGGAGTCGCTCATTTCGCGCCGCGTTCCTCGTGGCGTACGCCAACCGCATCGGCGAGCGGCTCGCGGCAATCAATGAAGGCGTGATCACCGAAGTCGAAGTCGAGTCCAACCGCTCGATCCTCCCAGTGCTCAGCGCCCGGTCACATGTCGTCGACGCCAGCATCGACGACATGTTCGGCGAGCTCCGACCGTCCTTCGTACGGGCCGGCCACGACGTTGCCGGCTCGGCCAGCGGGCATCTCGCCGCCGAACGGGCGCAACTCACCTTCGGAGATCTCGTGACCGGCGATGACGCTCCGCGCGAGGCGGCGACGCCGCCATCGGCGCTCAGTCAAGCGCAGTCTTGACCGCAGACGCAGATCGCGAGCACGCGATCACTCGCGCTGTCACCGCGGCGTTCGAAGCGGTTGCGGTTTCGCCGGAGCCGGCTGAACGCGCGGAAGCAACGCACGGCGTCGCCGAACTACGCGATGACGGTGGCCTGCACCGCGATGTGGCCGCCGCGACTCGTTGCGCGGAGGCCCTGCACGGCGAGTAACGACGACGCCTTCCACGCGTTGCTCCGGCGGGCGCAACCGGCGTACGGGTCCTACCGCGGTCGGAATCGTTCGATGTCCTCGGCGATAGCGGTAGTCGACGTTTCGTCCAGCTCGGCACGGGCTGCGAATTCCGGCCAGTCGGCGACGACCTCGAGGACCTCCCGAATGATGCGCCGGTAACCGGGCACGTCGTGACGTTCGGCGACCTCGCGCAGATCCGATAGGGCGATCTCATCGAATCGTCCGTTGACCGACATCAAGTGCTTCGCCGTCCACGGACTGTCGGGCCGGTAGGCGTGGGTGACATCGAAGGCAGGGGCAAGCTGCCACTCGCCGCGCGCGGGAAGCAGAAACGCGAGGTTCTTGGTGTGGTCGTCGCGGTTGACCGCCGCGACGTTGAACACGATGCGCCGATACGCCTGGGCAACTTCGTCCGGACCGAGGTCGAGCCGATGGACCGTCGCGAGGTATTGGTCGTAGCTGTGCACCCCGATGAGGTTGAAATCGAGGTGCGCCATCGCGCACAGCGACATGAGGTGGTGGCGCGTCCCGCCGGTCCCACGATCGAATCGGCGGGTCATGAAGTGCCGGCGCGGCCCTTCGGCGAGCAGCCGGCACTGCGTCATATCCACGCCCGCGCCGGTGGCCATCAAGTGGTAGGCGTACTCGATGCGTCCGTAGGGGGCGCTTTCGCCGAGCCCGTCGCCGTGTCCGTCGAGTCCGGTGCTGCCGCTGACACCGTCGAGTTTGATCAACCACTGCTCGAAACCCTCCGGCAGGTCGGCATAGGCAGAACGCACCTGCCAGGTCGTCGGATCGAAGGCGAGCACTGCCTTGGCTCGTGCCCCTCCCGCGCTCGAGCCGAAGGTCACGAGTTGAGGCACTGCGTCGCGGGCGGCGTCTTCGCCTGACAGCTCTCCGGCTACGAGGCGTCGGGCTGCGACCACCAGGTCGGCAAGGAGTAGAGCCGTGGGCTCTTCGTCGGTGGTGGCGCGTAGCGGGGGGCGGAACTCGAGCGCGCCCATGGCACGATCGGCGGCGTATGCAAGTCGGTCGAGAGCCGAGATCCGATCGGGCGAGACGCCCCGTTCGGCCATCCACGCGTCGACGATCGCGTTGCCGAACTTGTCGGGAAGAGCATCGGCAAGCATCGCCGGGAGCCCGAGAAACGTGGCACGCGACAGGTCCGCGAACTCGAACGTCCCGCGCTGCAATGGCATGTGCAAAGGAGCCAACTCGATGCCACCGGCGATCCATTCGGGCGTGTACTCAAAGGCGTAGACGTTCGTCGCCGGATCGAGGGCGACGGCGCCGACTCGTTGCCCCCACGCGTAGACCTCGACGACGCTGACAGCTTCGTAACTCAAGTCCCCGCCGTTCGTCTGGTCCGCACCCGCTGGACCGCGGCTGTCGACCGTCGACCCTCACGTGCGTTGCGATCGAGCAGTGCGAGCGGTGAGAAGTCGGGAGCGGGCGCGAGTTGATGAATCCAGTTCGCTGCGTCGAGGGCACGGAGAACCTTTATGAGCGTGCTGAGATTGCCGCCCTTGCCGGTTTCGAGGTTGCTCAGCGTTGCGACCGAGATGTTGGCGAGGTCGGCAAGCTCGATCTGGCGCAACCCCCTGTCGATGCGCCGGGCCCGCAGATGTCGTCCGATCTCGGCTTCGAGATCTGCGACCCCCTTGCCGTCGTCAGACTTCATATCTCGAATTCTAGATATTACTTGCTCCGATGTCACGTTGAAACGACATATAACTTCCTGATATCTAGTATTTAAGAGGACTGGACGCTAACTACTAGAGATCAACGAGTTATGCCACGACGCGGGCCGCAGAGGCACCCGTATGTTGGCGGCGCACCGGAGCGAACGATCTGGCGGCCGACGACCGCGGCTGCCCGGAATCGTTCGCCGACGAACTCCGCCAGATCGGCGGCCCGGTCGACGACAAGACTCCCTTCGCGTTCGAGCTTCTGACGAAGAGTCCATGATCGTGCTTGCCCGGGGCTTCATCCGGTGTGCGGCGACCGCAGGCCAACGTCCGGGTGGCGTGGACGCCGTGACTCGCGCGTCGATCGGCCGGTCGATCCCGCATGCTGCGCACAATCATGCACCCCGCGCGAGTTTGGAGTGCACAGCGAGGTCGGCTTGGTCGGCGAAGGCGGACCCGGCGTGCCAGCCGTCGGCATCGGTGACGGTCGCGCGAATAGGGCGTGTGTGCGGAAAGGTTTCGCGCGCCAGTGCTTGCACCGCTTCGGAACGGGCGGCGAGTATCGGCACCAACGCGACGCCGGACTCGGCGGCCGCGACAGTGACGGCCACGTCGACAGCCGCGCGCAGGCGTTGCCCGATGCGTACGGCAAACGCCGTGAGGAACGCACGGCGGAAGGCAGTGGTTCGGCTCCGGCCGATGACATCCTGCTTCGATCCGGCGCGATGCAGCGCCGCGGTGGCCTGCAACAGCAGCGATGTGAAGAGCTCTTCCACGCTGTCGAGATCGTCGGCGTACCCGACCATCTCGACGTAGCGGAGCGGCTTGAGCCAAACCGCGCGACAGTCGTTCGCACCCGCCACGTTCGAGAGCAAGATCACCTTCGCCTTGAGATACGGGTCTTCGACCTCGATGCGGCGGGCTACCGGCGTGCCACGATCAGACGCGGCACGAGCTTCGAGCAGTGCGCGGTCGATGCGGTGACGGGCGATGAGTTCTTGGGCCTTCGCCGTAAACGCTTCCGCCTCGGCATCGAACGGCGTCGCTTCGGCCTTGGCCAACAAGGCGCGCACCTTGTGCAACACGGAGGCGTTCTTGTCCATGCCGCTGTTCTAGCGGCCGGCTGAGACAGCTACCGGCCGAGGCGGCGCCGGACCGATGGTGTCGCACGGCATCGCCAGGTTGTGCGTGCCTTTCCCCAGGACCGCGGTTCCGTACCGCCGCCGTACTCTGACGCGGCCCTTGGGCCTCAAAGCTCGGCATTGGCCAAGATGGCGCTGCGGTTCGCGTCAAACAACTACGCCCACGAGTTGGGCAGTCCGATCTCGAACAAAGAGGCGACAACCTGAACTGCGTCACGGTGCTGAGGGTCCGCTGCGTCGAGCGGAACAGACGTGATCGCTACGTCGGTCGCGCTCCAGATTGCCCAGCACGGTTCGCGCGTCGCTAGGCGTGAGTGTTCTGCACGAGATGGTTCGCGAAGACCGGCCGGGTGAACGCAGCCTGGAGGTCGTGCAGGTCGAACAGTCCGAATGCGGCACCTGTGCCGCGGCGGAACTCCTCGACCATGATGTCGATTGCCTTGCCGGTCCAGGGGACGACACCGGCGCACGGCTTCATGCACGCCTCGCTGTCGTCGTCGAGCAGCACGTGTGCGTGCGCGTTCGGCAGTACGAAGCGGCGATCATCGGCCGGTGCGGACGGATCCTCGACCTCGACCACACCGGCGAACTCCTCGACCCGCTCGGCGTCGCTCTCGGTCAGTTGTATGTCCACGGGATCCTCCTTCGCACGTTGGGCGCGACCCCAACCGTGCCGCGCCGGCGCACGCTCGGGCCGTCCGAGCATCGTCGTACGCTGCGAGAAGTGCCTTCCGTACTCGAACCACCAGCACTCGCCCGTCTCGTCGACTTCGCCGAACGGCCGCGCACCCACGACTGGAGCTTGCGCGCCGCGCTGGTTCGGTACGCGCAACCGGAGCCGCAGCGCGTCAACGACATCCTCGAACTCGTGCGCCGCGTCGACTGGGCGCTCGGTCAACAGACCACTGTCCTCGCCAAGCAGGGTCAGGCACTGTGGGACGCGCTCGAGGGCGGCGCTGCGTTCGACGGCGACGCGCAGCTCCTGGGGGTGCTGCGCGCCGCGCAGGCACTCGACGGCCTCGGTGATGGTCTGGCGACATGGGCGGTCGACCGGGTCGGCACGCGACCCGACGACGAAGTCGACAGCGTCGTCGAGGAAGTGGCACAGCAACTCGACGCACTCGGCGTGCCGCACGAAGAGCGAACGCCACCACCGCGCGGACGGGCCTGAACCCGGCCAGAATGGGTTCGTGCGTGACCTCGCCGAACTCTGGTTGTACATCGCCGACACGTCGTGCCGCGGTTACTCGCCGCTCTACGACCGCATCTGTCGCACGGTCGCGGAGTCCGACGATGTCCTCGATCTCGTGGAGGAAGCGCCGCCGCGCGCTCACTTCCCGGTGTTGTTGCTCGCGGCCGTGCACTACGTGGTGCTCGGTGGAATCGACCACCCGCTCGCGGCTGTGTACGCCGGCAAGTCGGATGCCGATCCGGGCCCGCTGTTCACCGAGGTGTGCCTCGAACACCGCGACGCGGTGCTCGAACTCCTCGCCACGCAACAGGTGAACACCAACGAAGTCGGACGTTCGGCCGCGATCGGTGCCGCGCTCACGTCGGTCGCGGCGCGGGTGGGCACACCGCTCGCGCACCTCGATGTCGGGTGCAGCGCCGGCCTCAATCTGCTGTGCGATCGGTACCGGCTCGACTACGGACCGGCGGGCGCGTCGGGACCGGCCGACGCGCGCGTCCACGTGAGCTGTGAAGTGGTCGCGGGCTCGCCGCCCATCGCACCGACATTGCCGGAAGTCGTGGCCCGCGTCGGCCTCGACCGCGCGCCGGTCGACGTGCACGACCCGGACCAGGTGCGGTGGCAACTGGCGTGCGTGTGGCCCGACACGGGTCGTCTCCCGCGCACTCGGCTCGCGCTCGAAGAGGCGCAGCGCACACCCATGCAACTCGTGCGCGGCGACGCGGTCGAGGCGGTCGGCGATCTCGTCGCGCAACTCCCGGCCCATGCCGCGGCGGTCGTCACGACGACCTGGGTGGTCGCCTACTTTTCGCGCGAGCAACGGGCCGGGTTCCGCGACGCGCTCGCGGCCGCGTCGCACGCTCGGCCCATCGTGTGGATCAGCGCCGAGGGCCAGGGCGTCGTCGACTCCATTCCCAGTGCCGGCGTGCCCTCTGACGCGAAAGGTGTCGAGTGGAGTGTGCTCGGCCGTGTCATGTTCGCCGGCGGCGACGCCGACTCCGAACTGCTCGGCTACGTGCACCCGCACGGCAGCGCGCTCGACTGGCGCGCATCGCCCTAGCGCGCGATGGGCCCCGCTGGGGCATCATCGGGACATGACGACTGATGCCGAGCGAACGATCGTGCTCTCGGGCTGGACGGGCCCGTGGCCGGCCGACGATCCCGATGCGAACTTCAAGACCGACGTCGCCCTGTACGCGCACGCCGACCCACTCGCAACGATCCGCAACCTCGGCTCCGCGCTCGGCATACCCGTCGGCGCGCTGTGTCACTACGTCCTCGCAAAGTGGGCGACGGCCGGGAGCAGCGGGCTGCTCGAACTCGGCCCGACGATGACGCGCCGCCTCGTCGCGGTCTGCGACGACGCCGAGGCCACCGGCACCGACGAAGCGCGCGTCGCGGCGTACACGCAACTCCGCGACATGGTGCGCTGGTTGCTCCTGCCCCTCGACCAGCCCGACATCTACGAGTAGCCGCGCCGAAATCGGCGGATGGTCGCCTTTCGGCTCCCGCTAGCGTTCCTCGGGTGATGCCGACGTCCGAGGAGCCTGTGGATCGCCCTCGGTCAAGCCTCGGCACCGCGGTACGCCGCACCTTCTCGTCGCTCGACACATATAACTACCGGCTCTACTTCGCCGGCGACCTCGTGTCGCACATCGGGTCGTGGATGCAGACGATGGCCGAAGCCTGGCTCGTCCTCGAACTCACCGACAGCGGCATGGCAGTCGGCGCCACGTTCGCGTTCCGATTCCTCCCCGTGCTGCTGTTCGGGCTCTGGGGCGGCGCAATCGCCGACCGCTTCAGTCGCCGGAAACTGTTGATCGTCACGCAGTCGGCCGCCGCCGTCCTCGCGGTCGTGCTGTGGTTCGTCGTGTGGCACGACATCGTGCAGGTGTGGATGGTGTTCGCCCTCGCGGCGGCGCTCGGCCTGGTCACAGTCGTCGACGAACCCGCCCGTCATGCGTTCGTCGAGGAAATGGTCGGACGCGACCGACTTGCGAACGCGGTGGCGCTCAACGGTGCGGTCGGGAACTCGGCGCGTATCACCGGTCCCGCGCTGGCCGGGCTGCTCATCGCGTCGGTCGGGCTGCCGTGGGTGTTCTTCGTGAACGCGATTTCGTTCTTCGCGGTGGTCGGCGCGCTCATCGCAATGCGTCCGGCTGAACTGCGTTACCGGCACCTGCCCGAGACGCGGCCGCGCGTGCGCGAGGGCCTGACCTACGCGT
>Ga0163152_10004883_pt1 | contig 16200 bp, 14 predicted proteins | sample OliLakLV19MP8IB2_FD_148635 | JGI IMG/M metagenome (GOLD analysis project Ga0163152, IMG submission 148635) | Freshwater microbial mat bacterial communities from Lake Vanda, McMurdo Dry Valleys, Antarctica - Oligotrophic Lake LV.19.MP8.IB-2 | ecosystem: Environmental > Aquatic > Freshwater >... | reverse complement strand
CATTGGGCTCATACATTTGAATTTTATAGCCGGTAACTTCTAGTGGCTTAACTTGCAAACCGGGATAGGCTTGCACATAGTTTTTAAGACATTCGGTAATCCCTAAATGAAGTTTTGCGTGGAGACCTTGCCACTCGCCGCTAGGTTGAATAGAAAGATCAACACTAATTTTATCTGTATTGACCATTACCTCGCCAGAGGCACTCATACCAAGTCCTTTTTTTTTATTGGTATCGCGTTCGAAGAGAGAAATTATTTGATCACAACTCTCTGGCTGCAAAACATTTTGAACGATCATAATGTGATCTTGAATTCCTAATATTTTCATTGGGATTTCCTACCTAATGCGACTTGATGGGTATAAGGCATTTCCAAATTCAGCTGTCCACCAATTAGAAATAGAGCCACATCCGCCCGATATATTGCCGCATTGGTTGCCGCCCGCGTGACTCATGCCACCACTTGCCTTAATAAAGAATACATTGTTAGTGGCCGTAGCGCCATCGGCTTTAGCGGGTCGACCTAAAGTATCAAAGGCCGCCGAGTATTCAGCAATTGTGGAATTTCCTTGATTGGCTTTCCAGATGTGGCAGGCGCCGCAATTCAATGTAAAACTGTTGAATGATGCTTGCGCAACCCTTCTGTATGCCAGGAACGTAAAGGGTGTACCAATAGCTATCGTACCAGTTGAGCTTGTGGCGTAAGCATATAAGTCATGTAGTCTGCCATTAAGAGCAGAATCGGGAAGTTGAATTTCAAATTTATGGAAGCCATCATAAGGAGAGGAAGAATCCAAAAATAAAAGATTTGCAGGAACACCGACGGCAACTGCAATACCCGTTCCCATAGCCCCATCTAAATAAATTGACACAGTAACGGTTTCATTCAGATTACCTAGTCTAGCAGCAACACCGGTTATTTTCCCGTAAGAAAGAACCTGTTTTATCTCACCATTGGCTATAGGTGAAGCAACAATGGGCGGACCGCCACCGCCACCGCCTCCGGCACCATATTCAGCTGTCCACCATTCGGCAATTTCTTTACAAGGCGTGAATGCGAGTCCAAGGGAACATCTGTTGCCACCAACTCCGTGATTTATTTGACCTGAAGTTTTTAATATAAGGTTGTTACTAATACTACTGGCCCCGTTCAACATTGCCTTCATAGTTACGTAGTCAAAAATCCTAGTACCGCCATTTACAGTATTGGTGTGGCAGCCCACACAATTACTTTGAAAAACCGGCTTCACTTTTGTATTAAACCAGTTCAGACCGGCAGGTATACTACCGCCACCACCACCACCACCGCCGCCGAGCGACGGATTGTCGGCACCTTTAGAATCCATTTTTGCACAATTATTGTAGGTCAATGACAAGAATAAAGCCAAACCAAGAAAAAACGAAAATAACAGTCGCCCTTTCTTAGTCATTTGGGGCGCCGGCATTAATCCAGGCCCTTACTCTGTTTATTTCAGTCTGTAGGACCCGCGGATTAGGATTAGGTGGCATTACCGATTGGCCCGGTGTCGCCACTAACAACAGTGACTCCATGCGAATTATTATTCGGCTGGCAGCTGCATTTCCAGGAATAACTTTTGCTCCTGTACCATTTAAGCCCGTCAAAACATTCAAATAAGTATCAATCCTGAAGTTTCCTGACTGACCCACGGCTGCTCCATGGCAATTAATGCACGAGCCTCTAACCGATCCACCCACACCAAACAACTGCGTAAATGTCGGAGTTAGAGGGGGAGGGGGAGGGGGAGTTGTTATGCCGCCAACCAAAGTAGTAGGACCTGTACCAGTAAACGAAATTGAAACGGAATCAGAGCCTGGGACAATGAGAAAGCTGCCGCCCATCGCTAATGTTTCATTATTGAGGGTAAATATGGGACTGCCGGCATTTACGATCTGGTTCAACATCGTAAATGTAGTTCCGTCAGTGTAGGCTTCTCCGTTTAATTTCAGCGTCAAGCCACCAACGAGAAGATTCGAACTGCCAGCATTAGTTATTCTAGGTCTTCTAAAATGATAATAGAAATAGTTTCTGCCAGCCGTGGGCGCATCCGGAGAATAGTCGGCTATGGCAACTTCGATATCAAAAGTTATCCCAGCCAGATTCGGATTATTTGCGTTTGGCATTAGATCTGTGCCCAAATTCCAAGTAATTCTGGCGTAGTCTGCATCTGCAAGAATGCAGGCCGCGACCACAACGCCTTGTGCGTTTTTACAACCCGATCTCGCGGGATTATTAAATTTAATGGTAGCAGGACGTGCAATCGGTTTGCTCGTAGTATTAATTGGGGCGGGTTCAGGCTGGCCACCATTCCTGGCTAACACACAATTTTTAAAAATAGTCTCGGCTTTTTCCCATTTTGTACGAAAACCGGCAAGCACGCCTTCATTTTGCGGTCCGGTCAAACCCGATTGATGTCCTGGGTCCAATGCTTTAGCGCGAAAATTAGGTTCTTTAAAATTATAAAAATCTTTGAAAGCTAAACTAAGGTTTTGATCTCCGAATCCTCTACCAGATCCAACAGGAGCAGGAGCATTTGCGACGTGACACATGGCACACTTGCTACGGGCCCAAGGATAATATGAGGTTTTAAAAGCCTCTTTGAGGTTTCCTTCGCAACTTAAAGAAGACTGACTGCTTGAGCCGTCCGTTTTCTTTTGGCAATTGCCGTAAGTAAAGCCCAAAACCAATAGGCTCACCATAGACGCAACTGATCCCCACCTCATAATCTCCCCCTGTTAACCACGCACAAAAATTTTAGGACTACTCCAAAGAGTAGTCCCATGACTTTACTTTATATTACCTTAAATCCAATCGGTGCACTTGAGATTCTTTGTATCTCACTCTCCGAAGCCTTTGCAAAGTCCAGATAACCTCGCATTAAGGCTACTGCCGTTGCGGATTCACTAGGTGGACCACCGGCCGTAGCATCCACAGTTTGGTTAGTTGTCCAAGCACCTAGCTGGCCCTTTAGCAGTCTGAGTGGATTCGCAGCAGTGGCTGTGGGATCAAAAAAGACCATCAGTTGCATTGAGTTCGAATCATCATTCTGCCACATTGAACCTGCTCGGGTAGCACTGCCGTTACCTCTTACACTTCCGTCAGACGTAATAGCGAAAAAACATTTTCTATTCATGACAGCGCAAGTGCGAATTAGTTTCGCAATAACTCTCCAGTTGTCGAGATCTTTAGCGTCAGTAGTTGCAAGCGCGTTTTGGTGATAATCGTTTCCACCGGTTGAATATATCGACATTCCTGCATTTCCTTGCAACGTATTATACAAAAGGGTTGCTGCCACTAAATCTCTGTTGTTGGCTGGAGTCGCTGCATTAAAACCCCAAACCGCAGAAATCTGCGCGCCAAATGTCGCATCTAAGCGAGGATCAATTGTTGAACTGCCCGCAGAGGCATTGACTTCTAGATTTCTAACACCAGAACAATAGAGTAATTGTCTTAATTGACTGACGCCACCCGACTGCAGGCTAGAAATCTGATCCATACTTAAACTACTGACTGTTCTAATCACACTGGCCTGACTGGCCTGAGAAAGTTGCGAAAGCGCTCCAGTAATCACGGCCGCATTTTGCACTTGGGTTAATGTAGTTACAAATAATTCTCTAGGAGGCACTTGCCCAACAGGTGTTAAATAGGGAGCACTATTAAAACCAAGTGCCGGTAAAATTTGTCCCTGGATGCCAGCGAGACTTGCCATAAACTGCACGCCAAGTCTATCATTGGAGTTATCGTTATTGCTTAGTGCAATTACAGGGGCAATTCTAACTTGGGCATCGGTTATTCCCGAAAGCGCAAGCTCGGTGCGGAATGGGTTTGTAAATGGATGGTCAGACGCAAAGTTGGCCCCAAATTGTCGAGTTACATTGGGAACATTTCCCAAGTTCATAGTATTACCGTTAACAAGACCGCCACCTTTATCTGTACCTACGAACATGCCTTTATTTCCCGCTCCGCCGGATAAATGCATACTCATCAGGCCTGGCTTTCGTGTGGCTGCTGCAGCGGCTTCTCCTGTAGGGCAAGTGTAACTCTCCGCCGCGTTTGCTATTCCAGAGTTTGCCAACATAGTTAAAGCACTAGGCAACAGCATCGCGCCCGAGGCGCTGAGTAATCCAGAGGCCAAAAACTCCCTTCGAGTTGAAGGTTTGGCGTGACCAGTTCGCTGCATATATTCGACGGCGATTTGGTTTTGATCGTGTTCTCTAAGTTTAATGAGGTCCTTTTTATCTTTTTCGCTTTGTAAAACACTATTCTCCATAATTTCCAGCTGTTTTTTCATCTCAATCTCCCCAAGTAAAAAATTTTAAAATCTGTTAAAAAATATTCTTTTCGAAATCTATTACTAAACTTCTATACCCCAAAACGAAGCAATGATGCTGGTCAATAGACCCACCAATACCTGTTGAGTAGCGCCTGTTGCAGGGGCCCTGATGCTGCCCTTAATATCGGAAACCAAGAGATTCAGTTGCGGTAACAATGCGGCGTCGTATTTTCCGCCCCAGAAAACCATGCCTGCACTTTGCGAGATCGAAGCAATTTTTGCGGCATCAACAGATGCTAAAGCACTTGCGGCGTTTGTCCCGCCTAAAAATACTGCGCCCCGCTGAACACCACAAAGGGATACAGCCGCGGCTAGCTTTATGACTGCCATTTGCATTTCTGCCGAATAAGAGTTAGCGGCACCATCTAATGAAAAAGAACCCCTGTTCGCTTCATAAGCCAGTTGAATATTGGCATCACCTGTACAAGATTGGCCGAGAGGTAGCTGAGAATTCATGAGACTCACAAAAAGATCCTGAATAAGCGCAAAGCTTGCAAAAGACACTGTCTTTTGCCCTTCCACGCCTAGTATTTCTGCCGTGCCAAATGTGTCCACGGCGGTCGAGGGTCGACTGCTCTCAAATTTAAACTTGCCGGCTTTAATACCCGCGCAGCTATTTCCGAAAATCACTACCGCGCCAACCAGCCCGATAACTAAACTCACACTTAGAGTTCTCAATGTTTTGTTATTGTATATCATATGCGTACTCCCCTTTATTAATTATTCACCGATACATTCGATCTGAGTAGCAACGGACTGGTATGCTGTCTTAACACTATAATTATTTTGTTTCATTTGTTGAGCTACCCAATCTATCATAGGGCGATCAGCAGCTCCGGGTTTGCGCTTGCAGACCTCGGTAAAGGCCCTCTCCGCTATACATTTCGGAAAGCGTTCAGAACTAGAAATCATGACTCCAAGAGCTTGAACGCCTTTACCCGTCATAGCGCCATTCCATCCAAAATAGGCTCTGTTAGTTGTACCCATGATATTGTTGGTCCATCTGTTGTCGATCACAGATTTTCCGTAAAAATCCGCGTTTCTATTGAGCTTCCACGACACATTGATAGGATCAAGAGGAACGTTGTTCGAGGATTTAAATTGGTTGGCGTTTTCTGCCGTAGCCGGAGCCAAGCGAACTTGATTTACGCCCAAGTAAACCCCTGAGTGCTTTGTGTATTGTTGTCCGACGCCACCATCAAAAAAGTCAAAATAGGCAAACGCTGACTTCATAGCATCCATTTGGGTGTGGCAACCCTTACACTGAGAATTATATTTATCATCGTATTTATTGACATCACGAGCGACAAACTCATCACTGCGCGAAGTATCTGCAAAATCTTCCATCGCTATGCAATTAAATTCTCTATTAATAAATTCGTATAAGCGGCGATTTGTCCCGGCTATAGCGTGAGCCGACATAAAGCCACGCGATGAAATTAAGGCCGATGCATCCTCAGCCGGAAGTAACGAAACAGTATCGTTAGGTCCACGAATTAATATTCCAGAAGGCCCTCTTACAAGGTTTCGATAGTCAAATCCACCTGGTATTACGTCCATTGTTTCATAATGTAAGTTGGATTTCAAAATTTTGGTCAGACGATCAGCATCAGCAGCTATTGTTAAATTCGTTCGATTAATAGCTGGTGCGGCGGGGACAGTTAATAATTGCGCTTGATCAAACTGAAAATAAAAATTATCAGTTAATAGTTTTCTAGCATCAATGTCTTCTTTGCAAATGGCGCCAACAAATGTTGCCACAAAATCGTTGCTAGGGTTCGTCGGATTTTCATCGCGATAACTCATCTTAGTGGCCACGAGCCTTAGGGTTTTATTACAAAAAGCGGGATCATCGGTCGCTACTTTAGCCGCAGCGATACTCTGGCCAGCCATGAGCTTGGCCACCATATCCACAATTTTGGGATCATTAAATAGAGGGCGATACCCCGCGAGGCGACTAAAAATCAACATTGCCGTTTCTTGTGCATCAGCCTGAGACACAATTCGCGTTGCTCCCTGTTTTTGTGTGAAGATCTTTTCTTCTCCTAGCGATAGCTGCTCAGAAACCGAGGAATCAGGACCTGGCAACGCTGTTTTAGCACAGCCGGTGCCAATTAATATTAATATGGACAAAGCCATCGTCATTAATCTTGATTGTTTTAATTTGAGACCAGGTACCCCTACCATAATCCCTCCCCGTATAAATCTATCTGCAATCAAAAGGCCACAAATAGAAGACTTTAGAAGCTTTGGCTGTTCAATCCTGGAAAGTTCCTTTACAGTTATCAACTATCTGGTCACCTTTTCGGCTAGACCAAGGTATTTACTTAACTTCATACCCGCTCAAAATGAGTTAAGAAGAAAATTTTTATTGGCCCATTCTGATAATTCGAAAATACCTGTCGAGAATTTTGACAATCCCACAAAAATTATTGAACATGAAATAAACGGCAGTAAGCCAGGAGTAAGTGAGGAGAAAGATTGTCACAGGCAGCAGCACTTGTCGAATTTTTGAACTGTCCCAAATGCAAACAAGATGTCTCATTAAAAGACGATTCACTGAGTTGTAATGCTTGTTCGATTATCTTCCCGAACTTTAACGGCATCCCTTGGTTTTTTAAATCTGTCGACTCAACAATACTGCAGTGGCAAGCTCGGATTTCCGCACTGTTACAAAAATTAGAATACCAAAAAAGACTTTTGCAAGATGATCTCTTGCGCGTGGGCCTGTTACCAGAGACTAAGGAACGCTTGCAGTGTGGAGTGCAAGGTGTCGAACGAAATCTCAAGAGTCTTAAAGATCTGCTTTCTCCCTTGATGGGAGTCCAACAGAAAAAACCTAATGACATTGTCCTTTCTTTGATTGATAAAGTCCCATTCGAGCAAACGATTGACAGTTATTTTGTCAATATTTTTCGTGACTGGAGCTGGGAAACCGACGAAAATCAATTAACTCTCAAAGCGTTGGTTAAAGTATTGCCCAAGGACTTGAAGCCACAAAACATTTTCTTCTTAGGCGCCGGCGCGGGACGCCTCACCTACGATCTTCACCAACTGCTCAAGCCCAATGTTTCGGTTGCAGTTGATATCAACCCGCTATTAATGTTTGTATTTAAAGGCCTGCTTGAGGGGAAAAATTACCTCCTCTCAGAGACTCCGATCGCACCATTGACCTTAAAACGAATTGAAGTTGAACATCTATTACAAAGACCCGGATTAAAACCTGAGGGCATCTCATTTTTATTTGCCGACGCCTGCAACTTGCCAGTAAAACCAAAATCCATCGATTGTATCGTGACGTCATGGTTTATTGATATTGTAAAGCAAGATTTTAAAGACTTTGCTAAACGAATCAATCTTTCTTTAAAAAAGGGTGGCCACTGGATAAATTTTGGCCCCCTTGGCTTTAGGCATACTAATAAAAATGAAAACTACGTCATCGATGAGGTTAATAAGATAGTTAAAGACCTCGGATTTGAAATTAAATCTAGCTACCAAGAAGACATTCCCTATTTATCTTCGCCAAATAGTGGTAACCAACGACGGGAGCGCGTCTTTTGTTATTTTGCTGAAAAAATTCAAGAAACGAAGGCGCCCGCCCCGTTTTCAACCTTGCCTAGCTGGATCCAAAATCCCGGAGAATCCATTCCCCAACCTTCTACTTTAAGTTTACAGCTATCCCGACATCAATTGGCCTTTCAGATTTTAAGTACGCTCGACGGCAAAAAATCCATCGATATTGTTAGCTTAATTCTGTCCCAACATTATAAAATGCCCTTAGAGCAAGCTAAAGAGATTGTAATTGGATTTCTCATCGAAAAATTTGAACATTAGAGATGGGTCTTATTAATCAACCAGATCTAACTCACTCATTTGATCTGGCGTTAGGCGCCCCTGATAGTAGCGATAAAGCCAAATGTCTTCGCGGCTGGCTAGAGCGGTTTTTTTCTCAGTCATTAACGTCGAAAAACTTTGAATAAGCATTTCGTTATAAAGTTTTTTTAACTTTTCGTTATTGTTGATAATAAGTTCAACTTTTCCCAACAATAAAAGCGTTTTAGCACGAGGAATCTTATGCAATGTTTTCTCTTTATAGCTTTTATCTATGTAAGGTAGAGACGCCAGCCCTAAAAATAGGGACCAAGCACAAAATATTCGAAAATCCTTGCGGGACACTGGTAAACCTAAAATATAGTCTATCGCTCCTTGTCCATCAACCAACAAGCTTTGACGCATTTCTTCTCGATTAGGAACCAAAAACCGCCCTTGGGGTTCGTCACCCATTTGATCTTTGAGCAAATTAATTTTTTGTAAGAAAAAACCAAATCGATAGGAATCTACAAGAGTTTTATCAGTCAGCTGGTAACTGTCCTCAGCGAAACTAAAGAGCTCAGACAACATTTCGCCAATAATACCAGCCACAAAAAAACAATACTGGTTAGCTTGGACCATTGAAATCAACTTAATGCCTTGGCCCCCATGAGCCCAATGGGCCATTCCCCGCTTCATATCTAAAACCGTGCGAACCATAGATTGCCTTACGTTCTCTGGTAAATTATTTAAATCTGAAAAGAAAAGATAACTTTCACGAAGGAGTTCTTTTTCAGCTTCAATAATCTCCGGAGAAAATTTCGCAGCCCAATTACTAACCGCAGTCTTTTCGGGAAGCCTCAATATAAAGGATTCAAAACTTTCAAAGGCATCCGTTTGATGAGCTTCACTCTCCCACGGAGAGTCTTCAACGGTGTCGACTAAACGACACAGAATATAGCCTAATCCTACCCAGCGTTTAAACGGATTATTTAAGCGTTCAATGCAGAAGGCAAAACTGCGACTGACATTTTTAAGATGGTGGGAATATATCTCGTCGTGATTCACGTCTCCTGAATATTACTATTTAGTAGGCAGGACCCGCAACACAATTTTGAGAAAGTTGGTTGTCGATCTTTAACCTTTAGGCTAAGATAACTCATTTGCACTGGAGACCCTATGGCTTTGTTTTATTTAGGAATTGCGGCACTTAACGTTTTACTTTTTGTTCCAGCAATGGCCACCACAACCGACTCTGAGGGAAGCCGCATTGCAGGTAAAGCCTATCAATCAGCACGTGGCTGGAAAGACTATAGCGTTACACTACAGATGGAGATTCGCCTTAGCGACGGAAGATCGGCCAGTAAGTTTTTAAAACTTAAAAACCTCGAAGGAAAAAACGACGATGATAAAAGCCTTGTCGTTTTTGATCGCCCCGCTGACGTAAAAGGTACAGCCCTCTTAACTCATTCTTATTCTAATAAAGCCAATGACCAATGGTTGTACCTACCTGATCTTCGCCGAACCAAGAGAATAGTCTCAAAAGAGCGAAACCAAGCCTTTATGGGTAGCGAATTTACATACGACGACATGACTTTTAACGATCTTAATAAGTTTAGTTATAAATTCCTGCGAAAAGAAAACTGCGGAAGTCTTGTTTGTTTTTTAGTAGAACAAACACCTAAGGATAAGGAGTACACCTATTCAAAAGTACTTGTGTGGTACGATACCGAGGCTTATCGCCCCCAAAAGTCGCAGTTTTTTGATAAAAATAGCCAGTTAATAAAGGAAATGGAAAGAAAAGGCTATAAGAAATATCTCGACAAAGTCTGGTTTGCAAGCGAAATGGCGATGTCCAATCTGCAAACAAAAAATACTACGGTCATTCGTTTTGAAGAATTTAAATTTCATGCAGGCCTTAACGAAAAAGATTTTTCGCCCGAGCAAATAAGTCGTGTAAAGTAAATCATGCTCTCTCGACTCTTCCTTCTGATCATCAGTGTGATGCCCCACGCCGCCTTAGCTTCAGAGAAATGGTCAGAGAATTGGAATATTCCATTGGGCTATCAATTTCGCATTTTTCCGAACGTGCCACAGTTTACTGAACAACATGCCAACGACAATTCATTCTTTATTAAGCCTCAATACAAAAGCACTGTTTTTGACAAGTACGACTTTCATTTTGAACCCTACTACCTCTGGGATGAATTTGATAAAAATCGCACTCATTTTGACATCAGAGAACTCACACTTTCTATCCCCATCGAAAGTAGTAGTTTTGGGGGACTTTGGGTTTTGGGTATTGATAAAGTTTTTTGGGGAGTCACTGAAACCCAACACCTTGTAGATATCGTAAATCAAAGTGATACCGTGGCTTCGTTTGACGCCAATGAAAAATTAGGACAACCCATGATTCGTTTTGAGCTTTCAAAGTGGGGTCAATGGCAGTTTATCGCTATGACTGGTTTTCGCGAACGAACTTTTGCAAGCGCCAATGGGCGCTTACGGTCGCCCCTTCCGGTAGATACCAAGTCACCAGTGATTCTAAAGCCGGAAGATTTTGATTTAGCACTTCGCTGGGGTAATACGTTTGATAAACTTGACATAGCACTTTCTCATTTTTACGGAACTAGTCGTGAACCGATACTTGAAATCGATCCACTTTTTACAAAGCTCACTCCCATTTATGATGAAATTAATCAAACCGGCGCCGAGATTCAGTATTCATTTGAGAATTTAATTTTAAAATCAGAAATCATTAGTCGTACGGGCTTTTTGGACGTCAATGATTTTTGGGCCTACACTCTGGGCTTTGAGCAATCGTTTGGCGATTTTTTTGGAACACATTTGGGTCTGATTGTCGAATATTCCTATGATGATCGAGGACGGGTTGCACCCTCTGTATTTCAAGACGATTATTTTTTAGGCTTCAGACTTTCTTTAAATGATGCATTCGAGAGTAATATATTTATTGGGGCCACTGAGGACGACGAAACAAAAGCCCGCACAGTTAGTTTTAAATACAATAGACGTATTATGGATAATTTGAATTTTTCGCTCAAGACTTTGACGTTTTCAAATATTCCTGACCCCATAGTCGATCCACTCATGGGCGTGCAAAATGACAGCTACTGCGAAATTGGCCTAACGCAATATTTTTAGTTTTCGTCTAACTTTTGATTATTAAGAAATTTTCTCACTCCTCCGATCACAGTTTTAAGACTGGACTTTAGATCAGGAGGAGTTATGAAAAAGATGCGATGTTTCATTCTCAGTTTGGCACTTGTAGGTGCTGGCTGCAGTAAGTCACACGAAAAATATCAGGACCCTCGTGGTATAGATCTCGATAAATCTGAAAACCGAAAATACCTTATTGGACTAAAGCCATTTACTGGAACGCTTTCACAAAATGAAATTGGCGAGGACGCAAAAGTAGAACAGGTAAGTGAAAATCTCATATCAGTCGAGTATTCTGCTTCTGCAAAAATTCAAAAAAGTCTAAATAAGCTAGTTCAAGCTGAAAATGTCGACTACATTGAACCCAATTATAGAGTTTATGCTATCGGCACACCTAATGATCCCTCGATTTCAAGGCAGTGGGCACACAAAGTAGTACAATCAGCACAGGCTTGGGACATAACTGAGGGTTTGGAAAGTACCATAATAGCAGTCGTGGATACTGGCGTGGATTACAATCACCAGGATTTGAAAAACAATATTTGGCAGAATCCGGCCGATCCCATCAATGGCAAAGATGATGATGGCAATGGAATCATCGACGACAATCACGGTGTTGATTATTATAATAGGGATGGTGATCCTATGGATGATGGCAGCCACGGCACGCATGTCTCGGGCACCATTGCAGCAGAAGCGAACAACGGGGTTGGTGGCGCTGGCCAAGCTCCTAAAGTAAAAATAATGGCACTTAAATTTTTGGGCGGCACAGATGGCGGCGGCGATGTTGACAATGCCGTACGCGCGATCGACTACGCCATTGCTAAAAAAGTAAGAATAATGAGTAATAGTTGGGGCTCCACACAACGTTCTGAATCTTTGGCGCGGGCCATAAATCGCGCTGAACAGGCTGGTATAATTTTCATTGCGGCCGCCGGTAATAATTCACAAAACTCCGATCAGCAGCCAGCCTATCCTGCGGCATTTGCCAACGCTAACATAGTCAGCGTCGCAGCCACAGATTCTGGTGATCGCCTCGCAAATTTTTCAAATTATGGCATGACAAGCGTCGATATAGGCGCACCTGGTGTAGGAATTTATTCTTCGGTACCTAATGACGGTTACCAAGAAATGCAGGGCACCTCAATGGCCACTCCATTAGTAGCAGGTGTGGTTGCTCTTATGTTGGCGGTGAAGCCTGAGGCCACAGTTTGTGAACTAAAAAAGGCGCTACTTGAGAGTGCCGACAAAGTGAGTTCTCTCCAAGGCAGGATTTTAAGTGGCGCTCGAGTAAATGCTTATAAAGCTGTAGAGGCAGTCAAGACAGTAAGTGGTTGCGGAGCCGACACAGGCACAAACGCTCAGACACCACTATTAAATGGAGCCACAGATATCACTATTAATGACCCCAATAGCGCGGTTACTTTTTCTTTTGATGTTAGCGAATTTGCTGGTCAAGGTGCGATCGGCGCCTACGTCGAAATAAGTCAGGCTAACCAAGAGTTTTCAAACCCTAATGGAAATCAACCCGATCCAAATCGATTGACGTACGGTAATTTTAACACTCTAAACAGTACGTTTCAGTTTATACCCGGAAGAACCGTACCTAATTGGGGAGTGTACTCGTTCAGAGTAATTCCGCTCAATCAACAGCGGTTAGGGGTTGCGGGGTTTTCGAATTCGGCAAAAATGCGACTGCAGCAGCGCTAGAGTGTAAAAACATTACAATAGACTTTTGCAAATTTATTATCTAAACCTTCGCTGTTGTCTAAACATCAGTCTCGAGGGTTTCGTGAAATTAAAACAAAAATTATTCATTTTGTGCTTAGCCATTGTTTGTAGTTATTTGCCGACCTTTGGCGTTTTCTTACTCGCTGAAGGTGACTCAATCGCCGCCTGGAATGCATTAGAAGACGAAGTGAATAAAAATGAAATTACACCTTCATTGCCAAAAGAAGGCGTCAATAACTGCTTGCTATTAAATGGCCTGAATGTGGGCGCCCCACTTGAGGCCTTTCAAACCCCCGACCCTTTGGAACCAATGAATCGCACTCTTTTCGTGTTTAACCAAAACGTGGCGATTTTATTGGTACGAAAAATTGGAAAAGTTTATGAATTATTAGTTCCCGACTTTTTTCGTAAGGGAATTTCTAACATGGCTGAGCACCTTAGCTTTCCTATTCGATTTTTTAATAATCTTTTGCAGGGAAAAATTTGGAGCGCACTAAAGGAAGCTGGCCGCTTTATGGTTAACGCAGCCTTTGGTATTGGCGGTCTATTTGACATGAGCACAGCGATGAGTTTTGAAGCTCCTCCCAAAGAAGGGTTCGGGCAAACTCTCGGCCACTGGGGAGTGGGTTCAGGTGTTTATTTAGTCGTGCCATTTGTGGGGCCAAGTAACACTCGTGATTTTGTCGGCTACCTCGGCGATATGGTGCTCGATCCCCTCTTTTGGCTTCGCACCGTCGTACCGGGACTTCGAACCTTTATGCAGTTTAATGAGTTACATGTGGATGACAAAGGCAAACGTTATTTACGGGTCAGCGAGATTGTGCCAGACGCTTATTTTGAACAAAAAACTTTGCAAGACTTGTTGTCAACCGCCTTAGCCTGCCAATAGGAGTTCGAGATGCTTTCGTTATTTCTCTATAATTTACTGGGGATTTTTCTTGGACTATCAGTTGGTTTTTCTCAAACCATTCAGATTGAATTAAACAATTATCCTTTTAGCGGAACTTATCAGTCTACGCTAAGCGCACAAGCTTTTTTTTATGATGCCGAATCTTTTGATGAACAAGGAAATGACTCTGAGATTTCTCTTGCCGTTGACTCAACCCCACTGCCTTACAAAACTTGGCTACAAAAAAAACCAGCACCGCTCATTATCATAATCCCAGGCCTTGGCAGCCACTATCGCAGCACCATCAATTTACGCTTAGCTAAAATGCTTTATGAAGCTGGCTACTCTGTACTATCAACCAGCAATGTCTTTAATTTTGAGTTTATGGAGAGCGCTTTAACTTCAGCCCTTCCCGGCTATACACCGCAAGATGTGCTTGATCTTCACCGTACCCTAAAGAAAATATTAAAAAAAGAGGTGCATGAAAGAGGTGATATTTTTACCAAGATTTCTGTGACCGGTTATTCACATGGAGCCCTTCATTCACTATTCCTAGCCGCTCTCGAAAAAAACTTGGAACCCAAAGAAAAAATAGGCATTGAGAAATTTGTCGCCATTAACCCGCCTATTGATCCCAATTATAGTCTCGAGTTTCTTGACAAGTGCTACGAGAAGTATAAGTCTTGGAGCGAAGAGGAACGAAAACTTTATTATTTAAATTTTGTTTTGAAATTAAGTAAAGTCAGCGAAGCTCGTAGTGACGCCAATCAGACCAAACTTTTACACTCCATTCCCGATGCTCAAGCTCAAGTGGCGCTCGGCTCTACCTTTAGAACTACTTTACGCGAAACGCTTTGGGTGGCCCTTTCGCTGGGCCGCCTAACAGAGCTTATTACCCAAGGACCACTTAAGGACCTCAATATTCCGGCCTCATATTTTAGTCGACGAAATCTTTATGCAGTGATCGAGAAAAACTACAGTTTTCATAGATACGTTAATGACGCCGTCATAGCAGAGCAAATGAGCAAAAATCCCAGCGCGACGCCTGAAAGTCTAAAATTTAACTCGAGTCTTTTCGCCATCGAGGCAGAGTTAAAAAATGCGCCAAATGTTCAGGTGTTCCATAATTCTGATGATCGCCTAATGCATACTCCTGAGTTACTAAAATGGTTAACTGGTGTAATGGGTGAGCGCCTTACGGTCTTTGATAGAGGCGGTCATTTGGGAAATCTATATATGTCTCAATTTAAAAATGCTTATCTAGCGGCGTTTAATTAATCAAAGAGGATTCAGGAGGACCGATGAATAGAACTATTATTAAACTATTACTTTTAATAACTTTATTACCAAAATTTTCTCTAGCATTTGCTTTATTAACTTCGAGAGTTGACTCTCTTTTGACCTGCCAGATATTTGCCAATGGAATGCCCAAAGGTATGCTAGAGATGCCTATAAACGGAGAAACTGCGAACCAGGTTTCTAAAAGTATCGAGACTAAATCGGGAAAATTTAGGGCGGAGATTTCTTGGGGCGGCTTATATGAAGATACGCCCCTAAATCCCGAAATCCGCATTCAATATTTAAATGTTGCTGCCCAAAATATTGTGGTTGAAAGTTATAAAAATGTCGATCTGCAGAGGATAGAAAAATCAAATGACTGTTGCGAAGTGGACAACGTTGGCTTAAAAACCATGGACGATGTTATCTATTTAAGCTGCACCTATCAAAAAAAATAAGTGCCTTCTGATATTTAGGGATTCACTTTCAAAAGCTCTTCTTTTCGTTGGTTTTTTTTGCTCAAATCTTTCGCTTTTCCGGTTTTCTTAAAAACCACTGCGCCAGGCGAGCTTCCAGGTCCACCTGAAATTTTAGGCGGCGAATTACCAATTTCGGGATTATCCCAAACAGGTGGTGGTGAATCAAAACCAGAAATTGGTGGGGGCGGCGGCGGATCCATGCCTCCTGGTTGCGGCCCGCCATACTCAGTGGGTGGGGGCGGATCAAAGTCATCCCAATCTTGAGCTAGGGCCTTGAAATTGGCGCACAAAATGATACAAAATAAAGTCAGGGAGCAAAAGATCTTCATGATTCAAATATAACCCGATTTTTTGACAAAGGACATCTTAAGTGATTGTGGCGAAAAAATGTCTAGGCTGGAGAGAATGGGTTAGGCTGCCCGATTGGGGGGTCAACAATATCAAAGCTAAACTTGATACAGGCGCTAAGACCTCAGCCTTACATG
>Ga0163152_10004882_pt1 | contig 16204 bp, 16 predicted proteins | sample OliLakLV19MP8IB2_FD_148635 | JGI IMG/M metagenome (GOLD analysis project Ga0163152, IMG submission 148635) | Freshwater microbial mat bacterial communities from Lake Vanda, McMurdo Dry Valleys, Antarctica - Oligotrophic Lake LV.19.MP8.IB-2 | ecosystem: Environmental > Aquatic > Freshwater >... | reverse complement strand
GTTATGGTGTGGGCTCGGGCAAACCGTCGAGCGTGAGCGGGACTTACTTTGCCGTGACAGTGTCGAAATGGCTGGGTTTGTAATCGGCGGCCTGCGCAATGCCTTCGCTCACCCTACACATTTGCTTGGAGCTTGTGGGCATAGTACTCCAGTTTCGGGCGGTCCCCTCACAGCATCTCGACGACGAGCATGGTAAAATCTTCCGGGTGACGCGATTCTTCAAGCATATCGCGAGAGACTGCATCAACGAAGGACTGAACTGACAAGGCCCGATGGCGTTGGGCCGATTCGACGAGCGGATCATGCAAAGACCCGGGGCCAGTCGTCGGCGGATGGACGCCATCCGAGAAAAGGATGAGCTTTTCTCCTGGATTCAACTGCTTCTGCTGCATGGGAAATTCAGATTCAAAAACGCCGAGCAACGTGCCGGCCGCATGCCAATATGCCGGCTCGCCATCCGCGGGGACATGAAGCGGATGCGGATGGGCGGCCCGTGCGAAGCTGACCGAACCATCGCGGCAATTCAACTGGGCGTATAGCATCGTCACGAAGGGAGGCTCGGGAAGATTCAGATTGAGAAGTTCGCGATTGAGCCGATCGAGGACTTCGCCCGGAGGTACGAGGCGATACGACCGACCCAAAATCTCCTTGGGTTGCAGGCACTTCTTGACAAAGATGCTCAGCAGGCTGCTCGCGGGTAGGCCCCGCCCCATGGCGTCGGCAACGTACAAACCGATGTGTTCCTCGTCGAGCCGCAGGACGTCATAGAAATCTCCGCCAATTCGACTTCGCGGCCGATAGCACACGGCAAAACGGGCCTTCCCGACTTCCGGCAACGATTGTGGCAAAAAACCCCGGTGAATCCGCCGTGTTAGCTCGGAATCGCCTTCGATTTGCTGGTGGATGGACTGAAGCTTTTGGTGCAGGTGCTGGGCTTCCGATGCTCGGCTCTGCAAGCGAACGTGCAGGTGCTGAACGCGTAGAAGGGCCTTCATCTGAGCGACGACGGTTTCCGGCGCTCCCGAGACTCGCAGCACGCTGTCGGCCCCGGAGTCGAGGCCGGCTATCGCAGGGACATCGTCGTCCGCGAGCCAAACGATTGGCACGTATTGTTCGCCCAACTCGATGCGCCATCGGCGGCAGAGAGCCTGGGCCGTGTGCTGGACTTTCGAAGAGACCGCAATGAGCACAGCCTGGGATCGCGCCACTTCGGCAGGATCGATCCCTTTCAATCCCGTGGGCGAGATTGCGAAGCCGCCCGACTCGAGAGCTGTTCGGATCACGGGCGGTGCCGGTTCGCCGACTAGAAGGATTCGCAATGGCGGGACTGAAGGCATGCCGTCTCTCCTCGATCATGTTTCGACATTTTAGTGCCTGTTGCCGGATTGCGAAGGATCGTCTTATAATCGTGCTAATCCATCATCCCGCGAGGATTCACCGTGCCCGTCCAGATGGAGTTGAAACGGATCATCATCTCCGAAATCCACGAAGAGCAAATCATCGTACTTCGAGAAGTGGGAGGCGAACGGAGCTTTCCGATCGTGATCGGTATTTTCGAGGCAACCAGCATCCATCGGCGAATCAAGAACATCGACGCACCACGCCCTCTGACGCACGACCTGATTGTCTCGACAATCGAGCAGTTGGGGGGAGACATTCAAGACATCATGATCGACGATTTGAAGAAGCATACTTATTTCGCCAAGATTCGCGTTCGCAGGGATGGTGAGATCACCGAGATCGATTGTCGTCCTAGTGATGCCATCGCCGTAGCGGTGACCGCCCGAGTTCCAATCTGGGTGGCCGAGCATGTTCTTGTGGAAACCACGGAGGACTAGGTAACGGAACTCGCAGGATACCTTGCCAATTCCTCCCTTCCGGGTTAATGTTCACTGTGTCAGTCGTCAATTCCTGCCCAGTCAAGCCAACGGGATCCTGAAATGAATCGTACCCAGGTATTTGCCTTCACTGCGGCCATTGCTATGTGTTGCCCGACACTTGCCGCGGATGAAGTGAAACCCAAGTCGACTTCGCCAACCACCGATGCGGCGAAAGCGATTCCTTCGCACGAAAAACTCGCTGATATTTCGCTGAAGGGGAAAGACGGCACGACGCTGCAAACGCTGTGTTCCGACACGCAAGGTCGAATCGTTGCGTTGGTCGGCCAGTCTCGCCAGTTCAATTCGGCCGCCAAGAATGTCGTGAGCGAGATTCACATTCTGTCGCCTGAGGGCAAAGCCGTTCAGAAGTGGGAAATCAATTTCCATGCCCACTCGATCAACGTGGGGCCGGATGGCACCTTGTTCGTGGCGGGCGATGGCAAAGTCGCCCGCTTCGACAAGAACGGCAAGGAACTCGGCCAAATTGAACTGCCGCACATTGCCGAGCTGATCAAGAACAAGGAACAAATGAAGAAGGATGCCGAGATCCAGATTGCACAGCAAAGAGAACAATTCGACAAGACGCTGAAATCGTTCACCGATCAAAAAGAGAAGCTCGAAAAGAAAAAGCTTGAAGACTTGACCAAGCAAGAGAAAAGCCAACTCGCACAATACAAGCAAATCTTGAAGTCCTACGAGCAAACCGCGGATTATTACAAGAAGATGACGGTGGAAGATGTCGTCGCCCAGACGCTGAGCCGTTTGAAGGTCATTAACGGCATTGCCGTTTCCTCGAAGGAAATTTTCTTGGTTTGCGGCGAGTCTAAGGGTTACGGCTACGCCATCTGGCGCATGTCGCACGAGTTCAAAGAACCAAAACAGGTGAAGACAGGCGTCCGTGGCTGCTGCGGGCAAATGGACGTGCAGGTTGCCGATTCGGACTTCCTCCTCGCCGAGAACTGCGATTACAAGTTCGGCCGGTACGATCGCGATGGCAAGTCCATCGGTGCGTGGGGCAAAGGCATGATGGCGGCCAGCGGCAAGGAATCAGCACCCGATTGCTTTGGCGGTTGTTGCAATCCCATGAACCTGCGGATCGACAAGGCTGGTGACGTGTACACGGCCGAATCCGAAGGGATCATCAAGCGATTCTCGGCCAAGGGCGATTTCTTGGGGACGGTCGCCAAGGTCAGCCTGACGGGCGGTTGCAAGAACGTGGCCTTGGCAGTGAGCGGCGATGGCGAGAAGGTGTTTTTCTGCGACCAACCGGGTTCGAAGGTCATCATTCTTGCCCGCAAGAAAGCGGATAAGACTTTGGGCGGAAATTAAAAAATTGGGCGAGGGTCGAGGCGTCAGCCCGACGCGTGATTCGTTCACGTCGGGCTGACGCCTCGACGCCCACCCATGACAAATTCACAATCCATCAGGGAACTACCATGCTAATCCAGATTTCTCGCCGCGAAGCCTTGGCTACAATTGCCGCCGGAGTGGCCCTCCCTGCCTTCGCCGATTCGCGGACCGATCCGCTGGTTCTCATCGTCATGGATCCACTGGCTGCCGCGCTCTCGTGTCCGTGTGTGAACGGCTATGGGCAGCGCGACTACGAGAAGCTAGGGGCCGCGTTGAGCAAAGATCTGGGGCGTCCGGTCAAAGTTCACTTCGCCAAAACATTGACCGACGCGCTCAAGAAGCAAACGGAGGGCAAAGCGGACCTGATCATCGGCAAGGAATCGGTCTTGCGTGCCGAGACGAAGGCGAACAAGATTCTTGCGAAGCCAATTGCCGCGCTGACGGGCAAGGATGGCAAGACGACCATGACCGGCCTGTTCGTGGTGGCATTTGCCGAGAAAGCGTTGACTCCGGTTGATCTCAAAGAGTATCGCATTGTTTTTGGCCCCGCGTCTTGCGATGAGAAATACAAAGCCGCTCTTGCAGTCCTGAAAGACGCGGGAATTTCGATTCCGGACAAGGCTGAAACCTGCGGAACCTGCACCGAAGGGGCGGTCGCCGTGATCGAAGCGCACAAGGCCGGCATGCCGACGGCCACGGTGATCTCCTCCTATGCCCTGCCACTCCTGGAAGGATGCGGGACGATCAAGAAGGGCGAGTTACGCGTGGTCGGTGAGACGGCCGAGGTGCCTTTCATTGTCGCCTTCGCCAGCGATGCTCTGCCAGCCGACGAACGGGAGGCGATCCAAAAATCACTACTCAGCGTCGGCAAGAACAAGGCGCTTTGCACCGCTATCGAGACCAAGACCGGTTTCGTTCTGCCGACTGCCGAAGACGGAAAAAAAAAGTAGGCACTGAATCGACTTCGCCAGCCGGCTGGACGGGCTGGCGAGGCCCCTCTCGCGATGGCCGGGTTTCCTGGCTGCCAGATAAGCTCCCTTCCACACTTAAGCCCGTTTGGGAAGTCACGCTCGCTGCACGTGGGCTCGGCGGCGTCGCGGCCACGGCGGACTTTGTGATTGTTTCCGATCGCGAAGTGATGGACACGACCGACGTGTTCAAGTGCTTCAAGGCGGCCGATGGCAAGGAAGCTTGGGAGTACCGTTACCCGGCTCTCGCCCAACTCGATTTTGGCAATTCGTCGCGGGCCACTCCGCTCATCCACGATGGCATGGTTTTCGTCCACGGAGCACAAGGCCAACTCGCTTGCCTGGAACTCACGACGGGAAAAGTCGTCTGGGACATAGATACCCGCGACAAATTCGGGGCGGATGATGAGCGAAAGTGGGGGACGTGCTCCTCGCCTCTCACCGTGGATGGCAAGCTCATCATCAATCCGGGTGGGAAGGACGCTTCGCTCGTCGCGCTCGATCCCAAGACTGGCAAAGAAGTCTGGAAAACGCCTGGAAAGCCGGCTTCCTACGGCTCGTTTATCTCAGGCGTGTTCGGTGGCAAGCTGCAAATCGTGGGGTACGATCTCGATTCGATCGGCGGCTGGGATGTGAAATCGGGCAAACGCCTCTGGCGACTTGCCCCCGAGTACGACAGCAAATTCAACGTGCCAACGCCGATCCAGGTTGGAGATCGCTTACTGATCGCTCTCGAAAACAACGGCACCCGGCTCTATCAGTTCAAGGCAAACGGCGAGATCGATCCCAAGCCGGTCGCCAAGCATCGCGATTTGTCGCCGGATTCACATACGCCCGTAGTCGTAGGCAATCGTGTTTTTGGAATCTGGAGTCGCTTCTACTGTCTCGATCTAAAGTCGGGATTAGAACAAGTCTGGGACAGCGACGATCGAGCATTCGGGAAGTATGGGGTACTTGTGGCAAGCGAGAAGCGAGTGCTGGCGATCACGTTGGAAGCAGAATTGATCCTGCTCGATCCGCTTGCCGCGAAATTCGACCCAATCTCGCGAGGGAAAGTCTTCGCGGACGAGGCGGGCTTGTATTCCCACCCGGCATTTGTGGGAACGCGGATGTACGTGAGAGGAAGTTCGTCGCTGGTGTGTGTTGAGTTAATGGCTTGACGATGCTTTCTCCCCCTCTCCTCAGCGGAGAGGGGGGAGTAAGTCATGAATTAACGCGCACGATAAAAATCCGAGAATCGATACAGAGCCGCGCACGGAGCGCAGCGGAGTAAGCGGTTCAGCGTCTCGCGGCTTCATCCGCTTACTCCGCTGCGCTGCGTGCGCGGCTCTGATGGAATTTTGTCGGGCGCGTCATGAATTGCCTCTCTTACGGATAATCGCGATAGCGCGTGTTGCGGTGATGGTAGATCGTGGCTTCAGCGGTGCCGTAGAACTGCCGGCAACTTCCGAAGATGAACTTGCATTCCGACCAGAAATTACTGCATCCGACGGCTTTCGGACATCCGTCAGGCGAACACTCGTGACGGTCCCACATGAGCTGATGACGAAGGTAGCCCCCGTAGTCTCCTTGTGGAACCGGCTGATCGAGGTAGAGCTTGCCGGTCACGGATCCCGAAGCCTGTGTTACCTTACAATTGGAACAACTCGCAGAAGGCTTGGCTTCGCCATAAAGTCCGACCGGGATCACGCCCGAGGACAATTTGCCTTTGTCCCCGACTGCCCTGGTCTGGGCGAACGAGGCCGAGGCCGGCAACAATGCCAAACTAAGAGCGATCATTAACGTGCGCGACATCGCGGACCTCCATGTCCCTTTAGCCACACTCAGGCGGCAGATGGACTTACCATCGGCCCGTATGAGCACGCTGTCTCGCGATTTCAGATCATTCGGAGTTGAGGATTGCCACAATCGGACCTGTCGTGGCATGTGTATCGGCTATGACGCCACGTATGCAGCTGACGATCACGAGCGCCCGCCTCGATCCGGACAATTTGCAGTCTTGGTATCTACAAGCAGATCGGCACAATCCGCAAATCTGTTACATACAGAACCCCTCGCCCGAAACTCCTGGAATAACCGGCATATTGATCTCGAATGCCCTGCGTGGCTTACGGTAACTTCGATTTTAGTCCTTACCAGTGGGCGCTATGGAGCCGCAATCATGACTCGCAACCTGCGTCGGACGGTGCCTTGGGTTCACTTGGCTGTCGAATCCCTCGAAAGCCGAGAAGGCCCCAGTTCCCTGGCCGACCCACTGGCAGTAATCGTCACATTTCCAGACTACGCTTATGTGCGGCTGGAAGGAAATCCGCAGGTCAATATTCCGCGCGGTGCCGCTCCGGTGGTGACCGAAGCACGAGGAATTTGCGGAGAGTCCGGGCTCGTGACGATCGGTGGTGCCGCTATCGACGACAAGACACTTGCGGGCTGCTTGATAACGATTCGAGGAGATGGCGTGAATGAAACAGCCATCGTGGACGCGAACGGAAAGTTCTCCGTTACTTTTCAGCGGCCGACGAACGCGGATTTCACCGTGAAAGTGACCGTCGTCGATAGCGATGGAAATGTAAGTGAATCAATAGTGGTCCTGGTCTCAGGGATCTAACCGGCCGCCTCGCCCGCGGCGGACTCGCGTTTGTTGATCACTTTCAACGCCCCGCGAATAAAGTCGCGGTTGAGTTGCGCGATGAACTGCACGCCAATCGACTTCGGACAAGCCGCCTCACACTCGTACTGATTTGTGCAGTGGCCAAATCCTTCCGCATCGTGCTGGGCAACCATCGACAACACACGATCGCGCCGTTCCGCCTGGCCTTGGGGCAGACTACCTAGATGCGCCACCTTCGCGGAAACGAACAGCATGGCCGATGCATTCTTGCAGGCCGCCACGCAGGCTCCGCAGCCGATGCACGCGGCCGCGTCCATCGCCCGTTCCTGATTTTCCTTGGCAATCGGAATCGTGTTCCCATCGGGAGTACCGCCCGTGTTCACGGAGACGAAACCACCGGCCTGAATGATTCGATCGAAAGCACTACGATCCGTTACCAGATCCTTCACGACGGGAAATGCCCGTGCTCGCCAGGGCTCAATGTAAATCTCTTCGCCATCGCGAAATTTTCGCATGTGCAATTGACAGGCAGTCGTGCCGCGCTCCGGCCCGTGAGGCATGCCGTTAATGGTCATGGCACAAGAACCGCAAATGCCCTCACGGCAGTCGTGATCGAAAGCAATCGGGTCATGTCCCTGCTTGATAATACTTTCGTTCACCTCATCGAGCATCTCCAGAAACGACATATCGGGCGAGACGTTTTCAGCAGGGAATATTTCCATGCGGCCCGCGTCGTGCCGGTCTTTTTGACGCCAAATATGGAGATTGAATCGCATAGTAATCGTTTGCAGTCAGAGGCCTACTTGTAACTTCGCACCGTTGGATGCACAACTTCCCAACTCAAAGGCTCGACATTCCGAACCGGTTCCTTGTCTGCCCCGGCATATGACCAGGCGGCAACGTGGCAAAACTTCTCGTCGTTGCGTTTGGCTTCACCGTCGGGGTACTGGTACTCTTCGCGGAAGTGCCCGCCGCACGACTCCTCTCGTGCCAAAGCATCCTTCGCGAGTAACTCGCCGAACTCCATGAAGTCGGCCACTCGGCCGGCTCGTTCCAAGGCGACGTTCAGATCCGCGTCCACTCCGGTGACATTCACATTCTGCCAGAATTCGCCGCGAAGTTCCTGGATCCGCTGGATGGCAGTCTCCAGGCTTTGACGGGTACGGGCCATGCCAACGTGATCCCACAGCACTTTTCCCAGTTCACGATGGAATTCAACGGCCGTCTTTTTGCCTTTCACTTTCAGCATGGCCTGAACGTGACCCGACACGTCCTGCTCGACCCGTTTGAACTCCGGATGATCGGTGGGCAGCACCTCTTTTTTCGCCGTCGCAAAGTAGTTGCCCAGAGTGTACGGAATGACAAAGTATCCATCGGCAAGTCCCTGCATCAGGGCGGAAGCGCCGAGGCGATTTGCTCCGTGATCGCTGAAATTTGCCTCGCCGAGAACAAATAGTCCTTCGATGTTCGACATCAGATTGTAGTCCACCCACAGGCCGCCCATCGTGTAGTGAAGGGCGGGATAGATGCGCATTGGGCGTTCATAGCCGTTCTCGCCTGTGATGCGTTCGTACATCTCGAACAGGTTGGCGTACTTTTCCTGCACCTTGCTGAGCCCGTCCCGCTGGATGGCGGCTGCGAAGTCGAGATACACGCCACGGCCCCCCGGGCCAACGCCCTTGTTTTCGTCGCAAACGCGCTTGGATGCTCGACTGGCGATGTCACGAGGTGCGAGGTTGCCGAAACTCGGATACATGCGTTCCAGGTAGTAATCGCGTTCATCTTCCTTGATGTCTGTTGGATGCTTGGCAACATCGCCAGGCGACTTCGGAACCCAAACGCGGCCATCATTTCGCAACGACTCGCTCATGAGCGTCAACTTAGACTGATGCTCCCCGGCCACGGGAATACAGGTCGGGTGGATCTGTGTGTAGCACGGATTGGCAAAGGCGGCACCTCGCTTGTAGGCGCGGAAAGTCGCCGTCACATTACAGCCTGCCGCGTTAGTCGAAAGATAATAGGTGTTGCAGTACCCGCCGGTACAAAGCAGCACGGCGTCGGCGGAGTAAGACGAAACTTGACCGGTCACAAGGTCGCGAACAACGATGCCCCGAGCCCGATTGTCAACGACTACGAGATCGAGCATCTCGGTGCGGGGATGCATTTTCACTTTGCCGTAAGCAATTTGCCGGCTGAGTGCTTGATAGGCCCCGAGTAAGAGTTGCTGCCCGGTCTGGCCGCGGCAATAAAACGTGCGCGAAACCTGGGCTCCGCCGAAGGAACGGTTGGCAAGCAAGCCGCCGTATTCTCGTGCGAAAGGCACTCCCTGGGCAACACATTGGTCGATGATGTTCACGCTGCATTCGGCGAGTCGGTGTACGTTGGCTTCGCGAGCGCGGAAGTCGCCGCCTTTAATGGTGTCGTAGAAGAGGCGATTCACGCTATCGCCATCGTTCTGGTAATTCTTGGCGGCATTGATTCCGCCCTGGGCCGCGATCGAGTGGGCTCGACGGGGTGAATCCTGGTAACAAAAAGCATGCACGTTGTAGCCGAGTTCCGCGAGCGTCGCAGCCGCGGCCGCTCCCGCCAGGCCAGTTCCCACGACGATTACCGAGTACTTGCGTTTGTTCGCCGGGTTGACCAGCTTGGCCTCGAACTGGAACTTGGTCCATTTCTGATCGAGCGGGCCGGTCGGAATTTTGGCATCAAGGGTCAACATGCTTACAGTCCTAACGCACAAACTTGTCGACTTCCGGAATGTACCCTGCCCACACGGCAATCACGATGGCGATGTTTCCTGCCACGACCAAGAACGCAAGTCCCTTCGATGCGAGAGAGACAAACGGCTGCATTCGCGGCGTATTCAGCCCGAAAGTTTGGAACACGCTGCCAATCCCGTGCGAGAGATGCACGAGTAGCGCCAGTTGAGCAAGGATATACAGAATCGAGATCGGCGGTTCCTTGAACCCGGCCACGACCATGGAGTAAACATCGTGATGATTGTTCGAGTCCACGAGGTCAAGATAGCTCGCGTTGACGATCGATCCGGTTGAAAGGTCGCTTGCCTTCGTCGTGCCAACCACCCCAAACGTGTAATGTGCGAGATGAAACAATGCGAACAAGAGAATCACCAATCCGGTACAGGGCATGGTCCGTGACGCGACGCTGGCCTGAATCGTGGCAGGATAGCAGTAGGGAATGGGCCGGGCAGCCAACGATCGACGCGATAAGGAGAGCGCGAGAAATAAATGCAGCGCAAAGATCGCCAGCAACCCCGCGCGGGCCACCCACAAGAAGGGCCCAAGCTCTTTCAGAAAGTGGGCGTAGGAGTTAATGGCATCCTGCCCCGCGAACAATTTGAGATTGCCGACGAGATGTACGACCACGAAAGCGGTGAGCATGGCCCCGGTCAAGGCCGTGGTAACTTTCATTCCCACGGTGGTGGAAACAAACGGCTTCAGCCAGCCGAAAACGCCGTTGCCGGAGGAGAGAGTGTTCCTCGAGTACTGACGCTTCGTAGGTGCGGAGCTGGACATGTGCCCAAGGGTAATTTTGATTGTGAATACGTGACGCCGACAACGCTATAATAGTCGTGCCTCGCGTGAAAACCAGCGAAACGGTTTGCCATTCGACCCCACTTCGGGGTACGATCACACTGGCGAGCAGTGCGGCGCTCGACTTTATCGGGTGGCTTACGCCGCTCTGCTCGCCAACAGAATAACCGCAATCGTCCTGGAGTGGACAACGTCATGACGCGTATTCCTGCCATCGCGATTTTTCTCCTTCCTACCCTGGCGCTTGCCCAAGAAGCACCAGCAAAGGATCGCAAAGAGGGGCGTTACGAATGGCGCTCCATGCACGATCGCGATGGCATCGGCAAGTTTTACATGGGGCGGGAAATCGCCCATGTGATGGGCCATCTTGCGGCAAGCTGGCTTGAACGCCCAGAGCGCGAGGAAGAAGAAAATCCAACCAAGATCATCGAGTTGCTGAAACTCAAGGAAGGAGAAGTCGTCGCCGATATCGGTGCCGGCAGCGGCTACTACACGTTCCGAATGGCCAAGCTCGTTGGGGCGAAAGGAAAAGTGGTTGCCGTCGATATTCAGAAGGAGATGCTCGACATCATTCGCGATCGGATGAAGAAAGAAAAGGTCGAGAACATCGAACCGCTTCTCGGTACCGAGGCCGACCCCAAGCTGAAAGACGAATCGGTCGACGTGATTCTTCTAGTCGATGTCTACCACGAGTTCGAGTACCCGCACGAGATGGCGGAGAAAATGGTGAAAGCCCTCAAGCCAAGCGGTCGAATCGTGTTTGTCGAGTTCCGCCTGGAGGATCCAAAAGTGCCCATCAAGCTCGTTCACAAAATGACGGAAAAACAAGTCATCCGCGAGATGGCCGAGTTCAAGGATCTGAAGCACACCAGTACATCCAGCAAACTTCCCTGGCAGCACGTAATTACGTTCACGAAGGAGACGGGGAAGAAATAACCGTCACTCCATCTTCGGATTCGCTGGAAATCCCTCGGCTCGTGCGATGCGGGCCCTAACAAACGAACGCACGCAAAGAACCAGAAACACACAACAAAGTACGATCATCATCACGCCGGATCTTGACGAAGCCAGGCTGAAGTCCATGTTGCTGCGCATGAGGGGCATGAAACCACCGATTGCCCCAATCAGGGCGAGAAGCGCGGCAAAATGCATGACGTGTTTGCGAGTGTGCGAAGCCATCGTAACGATCACGCCACACAGAAATAGCAACGCGCCGAGCACTGCTGGTATCAGTGCCGTGGGAGAAGTCCCCTTCTCTCCAACTTTGCCAAGTTCCTCTGGTGCCAGATAACCCACCACCCCAATTACAACGAGCAGGGCACCAAAGAGCATCGAGAGATTCGGCATACGTGTTCCTTGTGAATGTCTTCCATGCCATTCTAAGAGGCTGCTTGCTCGATCGACAGGCTTGCTGGCGAGATCTACTAACGATCGGTAGGTGCAGCGAGCAGCGGCAAAATGTAAGCCCGTAGATAAGTCGACTGCAAGGGCCCTGCATGGCTGCCGTCGTTGCCGGTCCAGGCAACACTTCGATTCCACGGATGCTGCCGTAACCGCCGTCCCAGGTTGGGATCCAGAGGTGCTGGAGGATCGAAACCGACACGCCCGGCAGCCGGAACTCCACGCAGGCCGTCGGCTGTACCTACGATGTCCGTGCCTGTCCCCAAATAGAGACGATCTCTGTGGCTCGTGTAGACATCGATCCCCTGACGCGCCGTGGCAAGAGTAGCACTCAAGTCATACTCCGACGAGACGGCTGGTGCGAGCAGGATCACTCGCTCCAAACTATTTGGATCCAGCCACCTCGTTGCTTCCAGGGTCACGTGCGTGCCGGCACTGTAACCCAAGAGGTAAATTGGCGTGTTCGGATTTGTTGCTCGATAGGTGATAATTCTTTCGGCAAGAAGCCGGCCTTGCTCCTGGGCATGCTCAACATCCGTCATGTCCGTTACCGCTCGGCCCGCGCCGTGGGTCCACTCGAAAGTACGGATCGACAAAGGTGATTTGGACTTCTTGACCGCATATGCCAGGGCCTCGGTTGCTTCCGTGTTGCCGCCAGCCCCGTTGGTGACGAATACGATTCCCTGCGAAGGGACGGGCGGCTTGTACGTGGTGACGCGCGAGGGCACGCTCGCGCAGCCGCTCAACAAACAAAGGCCTGCTAATATCGTGGACGGATAACTCATCGGGGAGGTTGTTCCACCAACAATCCAGTGTGTACTCCCTGCAAGCGTAATCGTTAGCCCGCGCACTTTCCTCAAAATCGAACAAATGCGACGCCGGGAAACCGGCTGGAACGCTGCAAATTCGCCACAATCGTCAAAATCAGTCGCGTTTGAGCCGGCTGAGCAAGCCAATGACGAATAGCAACATGACCGCCGAAGCAGCATAAGGCAACACGTGATAAGTGCCCGGGATAAAGAACAGCGAGATGCCCACGATCGGCCCAAAGATTCGTGCCAGCGCCGAGAAGGACTGATTGATGCCGAGAACTTCACCCTGCCGATTCGGATCGCTCCTCCTCGATATGAGCGCCTGGGCTGCCGGAGTGATACACGCAAAGCCGATCACGCCGAAAGCCAGCGAGATGAAAAACAATGTCGGCCTCAACGAAGATTCCGTGCCGACCGCGACGGCTGCCAAGCCGACGAGCCCGAGAAATCCGAAGGCAACGCCCATTCGGATCAGCTTGAGTTCATGCATCTTTTTCAGAAGCTTGCGATTGTATCCGGAGGCGAGCATGTACACGAAGCCGACGTAGGCGAAGATCCAAAAATTATCCCGGTCCGAATAGTCCATCTCCTTCGTCAACAAGGAAAGTGTCGATTCAAACTTGGCGAACCCAAAAGTTGCGAGAAAGAACGTCAGGACGAGAATGCCAACCGTCGGGGTTTGCAGTGTCGAAAAGAGACCTCTTACGTCGAGCCAACCGCGTGGCGGCAATTGACCATCTCGCTTGAGTGTTTCAGGCAACTTGAACATCGCCAATAGCCAGGCGATTAACGACAAGCCTGCGGCGAAATAGCCTGCAAACTCGGGGCGATCCGGCGCGAAAATCAATGCGGCCCCGGCAAGGAGCGGACCAAACGTAAAGCCACCACCGAAGGCCATGCCGATCAGTGCCATGCCATGCGCTCGTTTTTCCTTGGATGTGCTATCGGCGATGACGGCTTGGGCCGTGGAGATGGTCGCTCCCGAGATTCCCGCACCGATGCGTGCGACGAACATGAGCAACAGTGCGAAGCGTGCATCATCGGGAGACGTTTTTCCATCCGCCAAAATGCCTGCGGAGGCGAAGCCGAACAGGGCATAGAACACAACCGAACCAGCCAGGCCAATCAACAGGATCGGTCGCCGCCCGATGCGATCGGAGACGCGCCCCCAAATCGGCGAGAAGATGAATTGCATGAGAGAAAAGACGGCGAACAAAGCCCCGGTCGTCAGGCCGTGCAAATGCTCCGGAATGCCGGCAGGTGAAAGCAAGTTGGCTGCATAGCGTGGGAGAAGCGGCAGAACGATTCCGAAGCCCAACAAGTCGATGAAGATCACAAAAAAAACAGTGAACAACGCGGCCCGGTTGGAAGGCGGCGACGAATTCGTGGGAGCTTCAGTCATCGAGTGTCCTGTTGCGAGAAGATACCTCACAAGGATACCGAGGGGGATTCGCCCGGCCAGTCGATTGCGAGATCTTGCGCCGCATCACCCAAGAATCGATACAGAGCCGCGCACGAAGCGCAGCGGAGTAAGCGGTTTAGCGTCTTGCGGGTTCCCGCTTACTCCGCTGCGCTGCGTGCGCGGCTCGGATGCAATTTTGTCGGAGGCGTCAATTCTCATTCTGCAGACAATTATTGTGCCAGTTTTTCCAGGACGAACTGCGACCAGGTTTCGAATTCGTCCCGGTGTCGCAACAACTCGCGTACGGGAAGGAAGCCAGCCTCGTCAATCGCGGCTTCTCGCGGCCAAACTAACGGCTCCTGTAGATCCAAGAGATGCACGATGCCGAGATGTACCTCACCGACTGCCGAGCGGCCATCGTAGATGAATCCGAGCGGCTGTTCGATCCAGGACGATTGGATCTCGACCTCTTCGCCCAACTCACGCAACATCCCCGTCCGGTATGGGTCAGCCGTGGTCGAGCTATCCTCCTGGCTGATGTGTCCTCCCAGGCCGATCGAGCGCAATGCTCGCAAGCGCGATTCGGTCCCGCTCTTTCCTCGCGTGTAGTGGAACAGTTCTCCCTCGCAGCGCAGAACGACATAAGGAATGAGTTGCTTGAAGCTCGGGTCCGTTTCCACTTCGCCTCGCGGACGATAACTCATCTCGGCCGGGCGGAGGAGCAACTCGCGGTAGGCCTCGTCGAACGGGCGAAACCCGTGGAATTCGCCGGCGATTTGAAACTGGGACGAGGGAATGCACAAGACTCTCTCGGCCGCCTTTTCGGCATCCATGACTTTTACCTCGACATAACAATGCGTAACACGATGGTCAGAAAGGCCATGCCGAGCACAATGGCGAGAGCCAGCTTCAGGGTCTCCGCACTGGTACGACGTGCAAACAAACGGTCGACGGTTCTTTGATCGCCACTCTCCACGGCGACCTGCAATTCACGTTCGTACCGGCTCTCGGGATAATCCCGCGTTTGGTCTTCGTTCAGGTAGCCGATCGGTATGCCATCCTCGGGAATATTGGGAAGCACGACCAGATTGAGCTGGAGTTCGATCGAGTAGGCGAACGTGGCAAACCACGTGCTCCGGCGTGTGCTGTCGGGCAATAGAAGCCAAAGATCGTGGAGACGCTTCGTATCGGGTTGCTCGCGAACGACAAGAATTCGTCCGCTATCGACGAGAGTTTGGCACGCCCCCAGCAAGAATGGGCCATCGCCGTTCTTGAAGATCCCGTCTAGCGATTCTACCGTCCGTTTCGGCAATGGTTCTTCCGGCCACTCAAGTGAAGGCAAGGTGCCTGCGTTGTCCAGATTCGCCGGAAATCGTGCGATTATCGCGAACGGATCGGGGATCACGTTGTAAAGGGTGCGCTGGAGAACGAGAAAACGGAATCGCCGCCCAAGCACTGAAACGACTGTCACCTGCCGGCGATTGAATGGTACAACGAACAGGCTTTCGGGAGCCGATCCGCCAGCGGGAAGCCCGAAGGCTTCGACGATGCGTTCGACCTCGGGCCGCCAGCTTTCGTCGAAATCATCGGAGGCAAGGAACGTGCCATCGCCGACGATGGCCTGAGAGATGCTACGCGGAATCATCGAGATGATGTACGGGAATCGGCCTCACTTTCGTACCGGCAGCACGTCGGCTTCGCCGACCCGCTTGCCTTCACTGCCGATGAACGGTTCGACGCGAATATCGTCGAAGTACGCGGTGCCGAAACCGGTCAGCGCCAAGCGGACGCGTAATTCTCCGCTGGCAGGAACCTTTCGGTAAAAGTGGTATTGCTTCCAGATCGGTAGATCCTTGTGCTTGATGGGATCATTCAGACGAATCGAATAAGATTCTCCGGCCGTGGTGTCGAAAAACATGGCACCATCGGCCGAGGCCCGAATCGTGTCCGGCAACTTCATCCAGCCGCTAATACGGACCCAGGTTCCCGGCGTAAATTTTACAGCGGGAGTATTCACAGCGAGGAACACGCGCTCAAGTGCTTGCGGTTCGAGCGGTGCCTTCTCGCCTTTTTTCAAGACCACGGGTTTGGGGCTAACCGTGAGCTTGAGCACACCGGTGCCAAGGACGGGCTTCGGCGGGATGGGATCCTCAAGTCGCTTGGTCCAACTCGTTGGCAGGTAGGGTTGAGCAGGGCCTTCTTTTTTTTTCGGTTCGGTATCTTTCGCCT
>Ga0163152_10004878_pt1 | contig 16212 bp, 10 predicted proteins | sample OliLakLV19MP8IB2_FD_148635 | JGI IMG/M metagenome (GOLD analysis project Ga0163152, IMG submission 148635) | Freshwater microbial mat bacterial communities from Lake Vanda, McMurdo Dry Valleys, Antarctica - Oligotrophic Lake LV.19.MP8.IB-2 | ecosystem: Environmental > Aquatic > Freshwater >... | reverse complement strand
GGCCCGAGCGAACGACCAGATTGCGGAAATCAGTGCGCGCGTCAGAGAGCGCCAGCGCAAGGACGGATGGACTCGGGGCGACCGGACTCTCGGTCACAAACTCGGGTTGCCGGGGAGCGCGCTTTCGGGCGATCTTCTTCATGACGGTGGTCCTCCCTTGGATTTAGCGGTTGCCTGATGACTCTCATCAGGCGGAGGACCGCCGTCAACTTTCAACGCTCAGAGGGACATCCCCTCGCGCCCACTCGGGTTCTCGCCCCGCAGATACCGCCATGCAGACGATTGGAGCTCCTGCAGCGAATCCGCACCCGCCAACCGCCGCCGAAGCAGCTCGGACGCAATCAAGAACCAGTGCTGATGCACTTCGAAGAAATAAGGCCCGTTCGGCCCCGACCAGGAAACCCCTCCTCCCGGCTCCAAGCGGGAGGCGACCAACCACCGGAGGTCGCGTCCCGCCGCATCCACCAGCGCGCGGTCACCCAGCGCATCCCCTGCCACTACCAACGCAATCTCCGCCTTGAGATGCCCCTGAACAGCCGCCTTCAACCCGAGCGCCCCGCTGGACTTCTGCTCGGCCAAGAACGCCCCGGCAAACTCAGCGACAACCTCCTCAGGCCCACGCAGATCCGCGGTCACGTCGTCCGAAGCTCCTTGCGCACCGCGGCTCGGACCAACAGCAAGAATCACGAAGCCGATCGCCGCACAGACAACGTTCGAGGTGCGAGTTACGACCCCCTCCATCTTCCAACGCCCGTTCGCCTCTGACCTCACTCGACTCGCAGCACGACAATCCTGGCAGCGAGCGTAGAACTGTCGAGCCGAGCCCAATACACTCCGTTTTGCACGTCGTGACCCGAGTTGTCCTTGAGATCCCAAAGCCAGACAGCCTCGCTTGTTCCAGCGACCGTTGATCCCAGGTTGCGCACGATTCGACCGCCAAGATCCACGACGTCAACCGTTGTCGTCGTCGAGCCGCGCTCCACGCCTTCTCTTCGCATCCTCAACTCCACCGAGCCCCTATTCGCTACCGAGGGGATCGCAACGAAGCTGGGCTCTTCGCCGGCAACTAGATCGGGTGCAGCGCTCGGAGCAAGCGAGGCATTCAGGTAGACCCAAAACTCGTTCGTCGTCTTCGATCCGGCAACGACATCCGCTCGGTTGTCTCCGTTCACATCGACCACTTGCGGGGCTATGTAGTTCGCCTCGACCGAAGTCTGCGCACTGAAAGTTCCGTCGTCATGCCCTCTCCAGACGCGAATTCCAGGTTGCAGAAAGATAAGATCCACAGCTTCGTCCTGGTCCAAATCGGACAACGTCGGGTTTCCCGCGGCGTTCATCAGAAATGTAGGCGCTAGCCACGTACCTCCTGGAGCACCTCTCAACCAGATCGAATCGGATGCCTGGTTGTCATTCACGACCCAATCCGTAAATCCGTCTCCATCGACGAAATCTATGGCTGCGCCGCATGCGTGTCCGGTTCGTGACGGCGACATCGGCGTAGTTCGAGATCATTTTGGCGCATGGAGTTCCGGCTTCCAGAACTGGGGTTCGACCGCACGGAGTAGTTGATCTTGCACGAAGCGCCAGGTGCGAAGTCGCGTCCAAGAGGTGTGGAAGGCGAGATGGATCCACGAGACCAAGGCGTAGGCCAACAGGGCCACCCAGAGTTGGATCAAGATCGCGTTCTTGGAGCGACCCCAGAAGTCGAGCACCTTCAGGTTCTGCTTGATCCACTTGAAGAACAGCTCGACCTCCCAGCGCTGTTTGTACAGTCGAGCGACGGTCCGAGCCGCCAGTCTGAGGTCGTTGGTCAGGAAGACCAGGATGTCGCCGGTCTCCGGATCGCGATAGCGGACACGACGCAAGGGGCGCGCGCCATAGACCTCGGCTCCCGCTCCGGTCAACGTGATCTCCTGGTCCGACGTGACGCCGTTCGCGTTCTTCGCCACTGGCCGTCGTTTGATCACGGCGTACTTCATCTTGCGCTTCAATCGAGTCACGAAGACCGTCCCTCGATCGTTCAGCGTGGCGAAGAACTTCGCGTCGACGTAGGCGCGGTCGATCAACAGGATGGCGCCCGAAGGAAGAGCCATCTGCTTGGCCACCTTCACGTCGTGGGCGGCGCCGTCGCCGATCACGGTCATCTCCGGAAGCGCGACTCCGCCGCGCAACAGGGCGTGAACCTTGATCGCCGAACGCCCATCACTGACGCGCGCCCATTCGTGGAGTTCTGCGCAGAGTTCGAGACTGGTCGAGTCGAGGGCGTAGCAGAGACGTTTGAACTTTCGCGGGAGACGGTCGGCGGCTCGGTGCGAGGCCGCGAGCACTTGAGCCATGAGCGAGCGGAAGAACTCGTGCCCGCGCGACTGGTTGGCGTCCGCCAAGGTGGAACGGGCGATCGCACTCATGCCGAGACTCGAGCGCAGATCGGGAAGGCCGTCCCAGAGTTCCACCAGGTGGCGCAGGCTGCGCACGCCGCGAAGGTGCCCGAGCAGAAGCGTATGGAAGTGGAGCCGGCCGTGGAAAACGCGGCTCCGAAGGTCGGCATCCGAGGCGTCGATCGCATTTTGGATCATAGAGTTAGGCATCTTGCGCACGATCTGAAGGAAGAGCGTGGTAGCTTGCCGCATGGCTCGAGCCTCCTTGCGGGTGAGAGAGAAAGGTTGCTTCGATACTTCCTTCCTACCTCATCTCGCCAAGGGCTCGAGCCTCTTTTGTTCACGTCGACCGCCCCGCGTCGTAACTCATTTTGCGCATTTTGGTTAGCTCACGCCGCCGCTCGGGTCCGCGAACCGGACACGCATGGGCTGCGCCGCTATAGCCGCGCAGGGGATGCTCCATCGAATCTCGGTGAATCCAGTGCACCCCAGCGAAACTTCGTTGTCCCAGGTTCTCGTACCACCCGAGGCCCCGCCGGAGGCAACCAACTTCTTCTCCGAAGATGCAGTTCGCAGTGAACCAGATGTCGATGTCTCCATCCTGATCCACATCTCCGACTTCGAGTTCAGTGAGTCCAGTGAAGTAATCGTCGTCGATCCAACACTCATCAGTCTCCGAGTAGAGGTTCACAACCAGTTCGTCGGGCGAAGAGTCGAGCCCGACATTGTCTCCCCAGTAGAGGTAAATGCGTCCCCTCGCGGGTTCCCCAGGAATGCAGCCAAGCAACTCGTCGGCCCCGTCACCATCGAGATCGATGGATCGAGTGCTCGTGAGTTTGTCATCCCCCGGAATGCCGAGAAGTTGCCCCGGAGTCGTGAACGCACCCAGCGGGCCCTGGTAGTAGATCTTAGCCGGCTCGCCAGAAGCCGCAACGTCGCCCAATCCATCGCCGTTGAAGTCTCCCACACAGAGGGACCACCACGAGATGTCCACAGACAACTCGCTTAGCGCTGAGTACGAACCATCGCCAGAGTTGACGTAAACGTAGGCCTTGAGGATCTGTCCAGTTTGCGCCCCTACCACAACATCGGGGAAAGCGTCCCCGTCGATATTTCCCACAGCTACCCGCTTCGGCAGTGAGGGCACCTGATACACATTCCGATCGGGGTACCAGTTGGCGACAGCAGTCATAGCAGCGGCTGAGGTGACGCACATCGCGAACAGCCCGACTCCAGCCCTGATGACGGCACGGTTGGCTCCTAGGGAGCGACCTTCGTTCATGGCTCCGCAGCCGCGCCGTGTTGGCGTCCCGCTGCGTTGGATGTTCATGTTCTTCCCCTTTTATCGCGCGAGAAGTATGCCGCGCCGCTGTTCGCTGTCCGCCACACCCCCACCCTCACTCGTTCCGCAGCACCACGATGCGCGCTGAGTGGCCAGTCTCGTTCACCCTCGCCCAATATACGCCGCTCTGTACTTCGCGACCTGAATCCTCGAGAAGGTCCCAGCGCCACGAGGGTCCGCTCTCGCCAGGCGCCATCGAGCTCAGGTTCCGCACGATCCGACCGCTCGCATCCATCACGCTGACAGAACTCAAGGTCACGGGAAGCTGATCGGCGACGCCGCGGAACTCCAGCGCAACTTCACCACGACTCACGACGGAAGGGCTAGCGATCAGCACCGAAGCTCGCGAAGACGGGATCTCTTCAGCATCTGCCGGCGCTAGCGATTGGTTCAGATACACCCAGAACTCGTTCACAGTCCTCGCCGCAACTACGATGTCCGCCCGACTGTCCCCATTCATGTCGATGACCTGGTGCTCGATGTGATTCGATGTAACCCATTCCTGCGAACTGAACGTTCCATCGCCTTCACCTTCGTACACGCGCACACCCAGTTCGAGGAACGGAAGGTCGAGTACGCCATTCTGATCGAGGTCCACCAATGTGGGATTTCCAGTCGGAGTCATGAGGAAAACAGGACTCTCCCATGTGTTCCCCGGCGTTCCCCGCAGCCAGATCGAGTTGGAATTCTCGATGTCGTAGATCACCCAGTCGAGGAAGGAATCCCCGTCGATCAACCCGAGCGCGGCGCCACCGTACCCATCAAAGTCATGCTGCATAGACTCTCGGTGAATCCAATGCAATCCGCCAAACTCGGATCCTCCGAGACTCTCGTACCAACCCAGGCCCCGTCGGAGGCAACCGTCGTCCGATCCAAAGTAGTCCGCGGTAAACCACACGTCCGTATCCCCGTCCTGATCGACATCGCCGAGTCCGAGTTCCTTGATTGCCGTGAAGTAGTCGTCGTCGAGCCAGCACTCGACGGTTTCCTCGTAGAGGTTGACTACTAATTCCTCGGGCGACGGCGCCAACCCGGTTGCGCTTCCGCGATAGACGAGGATACGTCCTCGCGCGGGTTCGCCGGGCGTGCAGCCCAGTAACTCGTCGGCGCCGTCGCCGTCGAGATCGGCGGCGCGACTTGTCGCGAACGCCTTCGTGAAACCCGGGATCTGGAGCTGTTGAGGCGGAGTAGTGAACACCCCGGCTGGACCCTGGTAGTAGACCTTCATGGGATCGCCGGACACGGCGACATCCCCGAGTCCATCGCCGTTGAAATCGCCGACGCAAAGTGACCACCAATACGCAGCAACTGGCAACTCACCTTGAGCTGAATACGAGCCGTCACCGCCGTTGATGTAGATGAGGGCCTTGCGGACCGACCCTAACTGCGTTCCCACCACGACATCCGGAAACCCGTCGCCATTGATCTGCCCGACTGCCAGCCGTTTCGGCGGTGCTGGAACTCGATACTCCTCCCGCTCGGAAAACCAAGCGGAGAACGCGGGTGCAGTCTGGAACGAAGTCATGATCACTAGCAGAAGTCCAGCCGCGAAGCGGGTGGCGCGCTTCTCGGTTCGCGTCCTCTTGGCCCAGCTATCGGTCTCACCGTAGAACCTCAGTGCGGTCCGTTTAGCCTGGATCTCCATCACAGCCTCCTATCGCGCGAGAACCACTCCGCGTCGTTGTTCGTTGTCACCGATCCTTGAACGAAGGTAGTAAACTCCGCTGGCTGCCCTCCGACCGCCCCCGTCCTCGCCGTTCCAAAGAACTTCGTAGGTCCCGGGCGCCGATATCTCCGACCGCAGTACTCTGATTTCGCGGCCCATGACATCGTAGATGGCAATGTGAACCCGCTCCTGCGTAGTGAGACGGTATCGAATGGTCGCGTGCGCTCGGAAGGGATTCGGTCCTGCGCTAAACGCGGGAACCTCTGTTTCTAACGTTTCGTCGACCGGAACAACGGGCGGCCCGGGTCTCGCGCCGGGACCAGCGTAACGCCCTGTCCTGCCCGTGTCATAGCCTGCCATTGGCCAGTGGACTCCAGCCGATTCGAGGCCGGGCAAGTCGTATACATAGACGTAGCCATCGTTGCACCCCACGATCAACTCCCATAGTCCGTCGCCCTCCAGGTCAGCAACGACCGGACTCGTGGGGATGTCGGGGAACATGATCGGCCAGCCGGTTTTTTGCCGAACTGCGAACGAGTCGCTAGCAGCGGGCGCTAGTTCCCAGGCCAGAAGTGCGCCGTGGTTGGAAGCAACGAGCATTTCAACCTTGTCGTCGCCGTCGATGTCCGCCAGCACCGGGCTCCCCACCGTGATCCCTTGCGGTTCGGATTTCCTGTTCGGTAGCGGAATGGTGTCCGTCAGCGTTGTCACGTATCTCGGGGCTCCAGTGGTATCGATAGTTGCGTTCCGCGTGTGTAGTAGCGATGCCATCAGAATCCGCGAATCATCGATAGTGGATCCGAACATCCCAACATCCGCAAAACTCTGGCGAGCGGTTACCACCTCCAAGACACCATTCGACGCGGAGTTAAGCTGACCAATTGCCGGCGTCTGGACGTTTTCCTCGGTGAACTGCTGCAAATGGTAGCAGTCCGCCGACCCACCACCTTCCGTGCAATTGCTCCCGTGCCAATACACCAGCGGCCGACCGTCGTCATAGACGAGCGCGCTGTTTCCGTTGAGCACGCAGGTGCGCCGATACGAGTTGTACGCATTGATGACGACGTCCTCGTATCCATCGCCGTTAATGTCGGCTCCGACAGGAGTGGAGAACGGGCCGGCGCAAGGTGGAGCCGGGCACGGGCCATTGTCCCAGATAAGGTCCGGATTGCCACTTCCTCCCGAAGTTTGCATCTTCCAGACGGCGACCCATCCGTCGTCGCGCGGGTGCACGATTTCCAGACCACTGCTGGCTGCGAATTCACCCACTGCAAGGCCGGTATAGCTATATGCGTCGGAGGTCCCCAGCGCATATCGGGCTGTGACGCCGGACCCGGAGCGGAACGCCGACCCGTCGGCGTTCCAGACGTAGACGGCCGCTTCAGCGTAGTCACTGGCGAGAACTTCCCGTTCGCCGTCACCATCCAGGTCCGCCAGGGTTACAGTCGCCCGGGTTTCTTTGCTGATGGGCCATCCACTCTGTGCTGTGCCATCCTCATTCACAACGTGGATCTCGCCGTCCCCGAACCCACCCGCGATCTCGACCCCGTCAGTCTCGTCGATGTCGGCCGCGGCGATCTCACCCCAGAACCAAAGATGTCGCTGATCGACAACCGTGGTGTCCGGAATTGGATCGTAGAGAAGGCCCGTCCCCGGGCTCGCTAGTAGCGGCTCACCATCACTAGTCCACGCGCTGAGCACGCGACCCGCCGCCAGTACCTCCAGACTATCGTCCGCCGAACTGTTCAAGTCGATCGCCAACACTGACTGCACGGCGCCCTTGGACACTCGCCTGGGCCAGCCTTCACGGACGGCAAGAGTTGAGTGGGTCGTGTCGGACCACGCGATCGACGTTTCCACGTACTGGTTCGTGATCGTCGAAACTCCGACTCGATAGTCGACCGCGTCGCCGGCCTCAGCGTATGGCTGGCCGTACGTCCAGGACTGCGCCGACTCCGTCAGCTTGCGGTCTGTCAAGCGGCGGATGACGCTGGCGCTGTCGATGTAGACGTGGTAGCCGGTCGCGACGACCGTGCTCGGATCCTCCCACCGCGCTCGAAATCCATCGACCGTCGAATGCACCCTGAGGTTTTGCACCAGATTGCTCTTGGGCCAAGGATCCCAGTCTGGGCTCGGGTTGTACGAGGCGATCTCGATAGCCTCGCCATCCAAGATCCAATCGATTTCCAGTTGATCCACTCGGAATGCCGTGGATAGCAGTGAGCTGCAGAAAAGGAACGGCGCGGCCGGCGAGGCCTCTTCCCCAATGTCCAGCTCCAGCCAGGCGACGTCCTTTCCCGCGCAGACGGTGACACCGGCGCCAGACGCCGTAAGAGTAACTCTGACACTGTCGATCGGAGCGTCCCCCGAGTTGAAGAGATACGGGACGAGCCGCCGACCCGTTTCGCCGACGCCGCAAGTGCAGGTCCCGCCTCCAAGACCGGAAAGGATTTCTTGTTCGACAAAAGTAATTTCGGGGGCGGCGCCGTTGAGATAGAAGTCGCTGAAAACGGGATCGGGATCGCCGGTTTCCTCGAGGCGGGTAACCAAAGAGAACGTGAGGCGACTCCGCGGTGGCAATCCTGCGAGCAACAGCACATCAAATTCGACCCGAGTGGTGTCGATGGCGTCCACCGCACCGTAGACGGTGGAGTCCGCAATAACTTCAAGCCAGTCCTTCGCCACCGCGGAGAATCGAAGTTCATCCTCGTCCGCGTCCAGCTCAAAGGAGAATGCGAACCCGCCACCCCCGGCAAGCGGGGTAGCGTCATCGGCGCCGTCCATCCCGCTTACGTCGAGATCGAATCCGCCGTCGACGAGAACGACCCCCGCGTACTCGTTAGTAGGCGCCGGAAGTGCGTTCGGTCGACGGACAAGAATGTGATAGTCGAATGTCGAGGCGTCGCGCCAAACATAGAACACGCCATTCTGGAAGAGGGACGGCTCCAACTCTGGTCGCAAGGCACTCTCATTGACGATGAGCGAAAAGGTGTCCTGCCCGGCGGGTGGGTGCGCCTCGTTCTTGCCGATGAGGACGATGTTTGGATTTACGTCGCCGTCTTTCGTGAGGAACATCCGGATTCGGGGCGTTGGCACCAATCGTGCCGACCCGTCGTCGAGTCCCTCGGCAGAGATATTCTTCGCCAATACGCTGACGCTAACGGTGTCTCCCGGTTCGAACAGATCCGCAACGAGCCCGGGCGTAGGAGCATCGGTGGCGTTGTGGGAGAAGTAGACCAGGGTCGGCTCGTCGTCCAGCTCCGAGAAATTTGGGCCTGGGATGAAGTGATGCTTCGGCAGGTGGTTGTCGGCGATCACCCACACGTCCAGACTGTCTAGCACCTGCGCTACCAGAAGAGACGGAAACTTCGCCTCTCCACTGGCATCAGTCCATGCTATCGCGTAGACGTCATCCCCGCGAGAAACGCAGACGCGGGCGCCTGCAACCGGAGTGGAGTCCGGATCCGCTCCAACATACACCCGCAGATCATAAAAATCTGCATTGCCGAGCGTATCCGGGCTGCTCCAGACGAGCATTCCCTCAGGCGCCGCCGACCAAGCGCGCAGGCTCGGGTCCCCGAACAAGTGCCAGGTTCGCCTCGAGAGTGCAGTATTCAACTCGATGGTCGAGTTGACCAATGCCGCGGCCACCGGATCCCGATTGATTAGCGCGTTTCGGTAAAAGGTATAGGTTGGGTCGTTGGTCTCAGTGTTGCCATACGAGTTACGACTGACCACCTTGCCGCAGAAGGCTACGGCCCCCCCATCCGGGTCTCGAATCAGACTCTCGACGACAGGATCGGCATCGTACATTCCTGTCATACTTCCATAACTGAGTCCGACATAGTAATTCGGAGCATTGTCCAGTGCTGCGATGAATTCGCGCGTCAGCGCCTCGGCCAGCGGATTGTTGGCTTTGTACAATTCGAAACATGCAATCTGCCAATCGTTACAGGCCGTACTGTCGCAGCCAGCAGCTTCTGCCCAGCAAGAGTCGCGAGGCGCCCCAGCGTCGTCGATCTGGTTGACGAGCCCTCCATAGGAAAATCTGTTCGAGTGCTCTACGTGGAATAGTATGCTTGCTTCCTCGGTCTGCAGGGCGGCACGGGCGTTGGGGGTAGTATAGAACTCGTCGGGAGCGCCGTCCGCAGCCAGCGCCTCCTGACCAAGCTTGTAGCAAGGATAGTTCGATGCGCCGCAGTCCGCTTCAAAATCGAGGTCCGGGTATAGCCTGAAGGTTGAAAATGAGAGGGAGTCGAATACAAGGTCCTTCAGATTCTCTGCCTGCCAGACCCCGTTGAAGCGCCATTTCAAGTTTACCGTTTGGGGTGTGACATCGTCCTCCGAGACCCACCCTCCGAAATTTGTCAACCCCGCGATCAGGAGCGCGCGTGTGTAGTATGGGTCGGCCGGCGCGGGATCGTCGTGGCCAGGAACGCGCTCGTAGGTTCGGATTTTCGCGAGGTACGCCTGCGCCTCCCCCGCATCTCTAGCTGGAACGCGGCCGACCCACAGTTCCGGATAGGCCCCGCCGTCGTTGTTGTAATAGCCGTCCGTGATGGATCCCCACGTTGATTCGAGATCGGCGTAGTACCAAGCCGTCGCGAACTCACTGGTTGGAGCGGAAGACGCGGTGCCGATGATTCGGGCCGGTATGACTTCGACATCGCCGCCGATCAGGAGGAAGTCGGAGCCCCACAGCGAATACGCGTCCTTCAGGAAGTTGCGGATTCGTTCCGGGTCATCTGCTCCCCGGTAGTTCTCACGAACCCAGGAGAGGGTGCGCACGACGGTTGGAACCCCGGTGGTCGTTCTCCAGTCGGCCCATTCTTGGAACGGACTGACGATGTCTCCGTGGGAGCCCTCGCCGTTGGCCCAGGCCCCATTGGTCAGAATCACCATGTCGACCGAGGGTCCTTCGAGGGACGGGCGATCGGTGGGATGGAATCCGGTGGCGTGGCTTGTGTCGGTGACCACTCGCTCGTGTTCGACGTCTGTCAACGACGAGTCGGCATAGTTCGTGGGGTAGAACGCCGCGAAATCTTCAGGATTGGCGACGTTCTCAGCGACCCATCGCACCTCGATCCGGTCGCGTGAGAACCGCCGTTCGGGGCGAAGTCGGCGCGGAACGTTCGCGCTCGCGGGGATAGGCTCCAAGTTCAAGGTTATCTCGATGGAGCGATGAAGCGTCAGGTCGCGGCTTTCGGAGTCCCACGCAAACGGCAGCGCTGCGACATCGGTGAGGCGGATCTCTCGATAGCCGTCGTTGCTGCTCAGGACTTGAGGGGTCGCTGGGAAGCGGATGCCCTCTTCGTAGTAGATCGGGTCTGGCGCCCAAACAGTGTCGGCATCGACTTCTTCCATGGGCGGCGCGGGGAGCGGCCACACGTTCTCGGCGACCACGATTGGGTCGAGAGCGAGGACCGTGAGGCTCGCGACTCGCATCCCGGGTGGGAGCGCGTATCGCTCCGTCAACGCCGGCAGGAACGGCGCACCTTCGAGTCCCGACGCGGTGAAGCGATTCAGTCCCTGGTAAGAGACCCAGTCATACCCCGTGGACGGGTCGCGAGCTACCGAGACGAGTTCGGGTTCGAGCGTGAACGAGAATTCGAGTTGGTTCGGGACTGGCGTGGATAAGGGTCCGGCGGCCGCCATTGTGCACCTAGGGTAAAGTGCCCCCCCCCCCAAGCACTTAGACCGATCAACACGGCGCCGATAAACAATGGTTGTTGCCGGCTGGAGAGACTTCTCGGAGTCATCGAAGGTGCCTTCTTCTGTTCTTGCAAGCGATCGCGGAGCGCTCGGTCGGTGGACTGCAATTCGACGTGAGGCGATGACCGGCGAACTCACTGGCTCGAAGGATGAGGAGAGATACCGAGGTCGCGGATGCGCCTGAGGTGCGGGGGATGCCGAGAGTCCAGGTGCGCGCGAATGGGGTGGCTCTTCCAAACCGGAATAATGATGGGCGCGACGAGTGCGGGGGTCAACCTCATTTTGTCCCGTTTTGCCCCACCAACCGGAGAAAGCGGGTTCTCGTTCTCCTTCCGTCCGGCTAGCTCACACCTTCACGCACACATTCTTCGCCTCCGTGAAGAACCGAATCGCTTCATCACCGCCTTCGCGGCCGACGCCGCTCTGTCGCATGCCGCCGAACGGCACCCGCAGGTCGCGCAACAGCCAGCAGTTGATCCAGATGGTGCCGCATTGGACCTGTTCGGCGACGCGGTGGGCGCGGGTGAGGTCGTTGGTCCAGACGGAGGCGGCGAGGCCGTAGCGGCTGTCGTTGGCGAGGTCGATGGCGTGGGCTTCGTCGCGGAAGGGCATGACGGTGACGACGGGGCCGAAGATCTCTTCTTGATTGGTCCGGCAGGACATCGGCAGATCGGTGATCACGGTCGGCGCGACGAAGAAGCCCCCAGCGCATCGCGCGGGCAAAATCTCGGGGACGCCGCCGCCGAGGCGCACGCGCCCTCCCTCCGACTTGGCCAGCTCGATGTACCCGAGCACCTTCTCTCGGTGCGCCGCGCTGATGAGCGCGCCGAAGTCAGTGGCGGCCTCGAGCGGATCGCCGACGCGCAACGCGGTCACCGCGGCGACGAATCGGTCCAGGAAGCGCTCGTAGACCGTCTGCTCGACCAAGATCCTCGAGCCGCAGAGGCAGATCTCGCCCTGATTGGCGAACGACGAGCGCACGATCGCGGAGAGATGGCGATCGAGGTCGACATCGGCGAAGACCAACGTCGGGTTCTTGCCGCCGAGTTCGAGTGTGAGCTTCTTGAACATGGGAGCGGCGATGCGCGCGATGGCGGCGCCGGTCGCGGTGCCTCCGGTGAAAGAGATCGTCCGCACCGCCTCATGGCTCACGATGGCCGCTCCGGCGCTCGCGCCCGATCCATGCACGAGGTTCAGCACGCCGCGCGGCAGTTCGACCTCACGGCAGACGTCCGCCAGCAGGGCAGCGGTCGTCGGCGTCAGTTCCGACGGCTTTGCGATCGCCGTGTTTCCCGTGGCGATGGCCGGCGCGATCTTCCACGACAACAGATACAGCGGCAGATTCCACGGGGAGATGAGCCCCGTCACGCCGCGCGGTCGCCGCAGCGTGTAATTGATCGCCGAGTAGTCGGTCGCGTGGCTCTCACCGGTCGTGTGCAAGATCGCGGTGGCGAAGAAGCGAAAGTTCGCCGCGGCGCGCGGGATGTCGAGGCTCTTCGCGAGTGAGAGCGGCTTGCCGGTATCGAGCGACTCGGCCCGCGCAAACTCATCGAGCCTCGCTTCGATCAGATCTGCGATTCGCGTCAGATACCTGGAGCGCTCCGCGGCGGGTCGCCCCGCCCACGCCGGGAACGCCGCGGCGGCAGCGGCGGCGGCGCGATCGACGTCGGTTTCGTCGCTCTCCGGCGCGTGCGAGAGGAGCGCGCCGGTGGCCGGCTCGAGGTTCTCGAGATAACGACCGCCGGCCGGGGGGCTCAGCTCGCCATCGATGTAGTTGGTCAGGTGCTTCACGCCGCCCGAGGGTAGCCGACTAGCGCCGAGGATTCTCCACTTCGATCTTCCGCATCCAGACTCCGCTCACCGTTTCGGAGCGCGAGGGCAACGGCGTCGCCAGGTCGAAGAGCTGCTCCCGGGCCGAGCGGCCCTCGCGGTCGTCTGTCTCGACCATGCCGCCGACTCCGCGCAGCATCGCGACCGCTTCCGGCGGGACGCGCGTGTACTCGACGACGCGATCCCGCTCCGGCCGGTCCAATCCCAGCTCGTCCGGATCGAGGGAGGGGAGCGCGCGCCGACTCGCGACCAGCAAGAACCGCTCGGTTCCGCCCGCGCTCGTCACACGCCAGAAGACGCGGTTTCCGCCGCGGCGACCCGGCAGGGAATGCGAACCCGGAGCCAGCGGGTTGCGGGGCGTCACGTCGGCGTGCGGGTAGAGCAGGTAGGACTCTCCCTGCTCGTCCTCGTTGATCACATAGACGTAGAGACTGTCGGAGTTCTCGAAGACCACAGACAGCGAATCGCCCGGAGCGACACCGTCGCCAGGCGCGAGCTGCACACCGGATCCCGACCCGCGCATGAGCCGAGCCCCGATCGTGAACGGCCGAGACTCCGCGCCGACCGATCCCACCGACTCGACCGACTCGACCGGCGGCGGCCCTAGTCCCGTCGCGCTCTCATCCGTGGCTCGTCGCGAGAGCACGATCGCGAGGACCACGGCGCAGAGCGCGGCGGCTGCGAGCGGCGCGAACCGTCTCGAGCTGCTCGGCCGCGACTTCGTATCGAGAGGCGCAGCAGTCGGCGCAGCAGTCGGCGCAGCGATCGGCATTGTCCCCGCCCGCATCGACGCCGCCAGCGCCGCCTCCATCTCCCCCGCGCTCGCGAACCGCGCGGCGGGATCCACGCTCAGAGCCCGTTCGATCCCATCCACCAGCGCGGCCGAGAGCTCGGGCCTCAGATCCCGTAGGTGCGACCGTTCTCCCGCCGCGTGTGCCGCGCGAAGCGACTCGAGGTCTCGTCCATGGACCGGATACTTTCCCGTCGCCGCGTTGAAGAGGAGCACTCCCACTGCGTAGAGGTCGGAGCGGATGCTCGCGCGCGCACCGCGGAAGAGCTCAGGGGCCATGTAGAGCGGAGTGGCGCCGCCGGGGCCGAAGTCCATGAGGACGATGCGGCCCCCCGCCTCGCGGCGCACGTTCTGCGCCTTCACATCTTGGTGAACGAGTCCGGCCGCGTGCACGGCGGCGAGAGCGCGACAGAGTTCGAGCCCGACTCCCGTCGCTTCCGTCCCGCCCAAAGCTCCTCGCGCGTGAATCCACTCCGCGACCGATTCGCCGGCGACGTACTCCATGACGAGTGCGGGGCGATCGACACCCGGGGCGAGCGGCAGCGACTCGATGCCGTGGATCGTGACGACGTTCGGGTGGCGCACACTCGCTAGCCGACGCGCCTCCGCCAGGAAGGTCGGCACATCGACGGCGACGCCGGTCGACGGATCGATCCAGCGGCCTTCGGGGAAGATCTTGAGCGCCACCTCGCGCTCGAGATGAGGATCGCGCGCGCGATAGACGTCGCCATGCGCCCCTCGCCCGATGCGGCCGAGGATCTCGAAGCGACCGACACGTTGGCCCGGTGCGAGCGTCGGCCAGGGATCCGCATCGTGAAGCTCCGCGATCTGCGCCACGAGCCGGAGCGAACGCAGTGCGCGGCGCTCGTCGGTGCTCTGCGCGCTCGCTTCCTCGGCGTCCCAGTCGATCGCCTGGTCATCCGAGACGAGTCCGAGCAGGCGCTCCAATCGCGCGGGATCAGGCGTCATCGAGACCTCCACGCGACATCTTCTCGACCAGTCGCTCGAGCGCGCGCACCACGGTCATGCGCGCTGTGTTGGCCGACCCCTTGCCGAGGGCCTCCGCGATCTCGTCGTACCCAGCGCGCAACTCGATGCGCATCATCACCGCCTCGCGGTCGGTCTCCGAGAGTTCGGCCAAGGCGCTCTCGTAGCGAGCGCTTTCCTCGCGGCCGAGCAACGCCTCCAGGGGCGAGAGGCGCGAGTCCTCGTGCGCGGAGTCGAGGTCGGTCTGTTCCGGATGGAGATCGACCCGACGTACCTCGTCGCGTACCCGATTCTCCAGGACCCGCCGAAGGTAGGCATGGAAGCCGGCCAGCCCCGGACTGGAAATGGAGTCGACGTGTCGCACCGTCCGCAGGAGAACTTCCTGCGCTAGGTCGTCGGTCTCCAAGAGCCCACGCGAGCGGCGCGGCAATCGCGCGCGCGCCCACCTGCGAATGCGAGGGAGGTAGCGCGCGCACAGCCGCTCGACGGCCGCCGCGTCTCCCGAGCGGGCGCGATCGACCAACTCGTGCGTCGACTCGAGCGGGGGCGGATCGGCTGCACTCGACTCGGGCATCGCGACCATCGATCTCCTGGGAGCGCCTGCATGAAAGGGGACCGATGCGCCCCCGCCCCAAGATAGCGACGGAGGCCCCCCGACACACCGCCGGCGTGAGGCGCTGGGCCGATCGGGCGGACGGGGTGCGTCGCGGCTTCTTCACATCTGGAAAGACGAGAGGCCGGGCCGAATCCGCACAGTCGGTCTCGCGCCGCGTCGCCGCGTCGCTCGAGGAGCCCCGACAAGCCCCGACAAGCCCAGACGACCCGCAAACGAAACTGTTGACCCCCCGCCTCGACCTCACTAGCTTGTCGCAAATGATTGCAACAAAGGTCCACGCGAAGCCAGGCGCCAAGACGCCAGCGAAGTCCCATCCGAAGCCCCAACGAACGCGGCCGCCGTCGTTCCCCGAGGCGAAAGCCAGTCTGGACGCGCACCTCGCGTCGCGCGGCATGCGCCGCACAGGGGAGCGCGAGGCGATCCTCGACGTCGTCCTCGGTTTGGGCGAACATTTCACGCCCGAGGATGTCGCGCGGAAGCTGCGCGGGCGCGGCTCTCGGCTCTCGGTGGTCACGGTCTATCGCAATCTGCCGGTGCTCTGCGAAGCGGGGATTCTGCGGCGCACCTGCCTGAGCGCGGGCGAGACCAAGTACGAGTTGATCTGGGGTCACGAGCACCACGACCACCTCATCTGCTGCGTCTGTCATGACGTCGTCGAGTTCCAGTACGAGGCGATCGAAGTGCTGCAGGAAGCGGTGGCGGCGCGTCACGGATTCGCGCTGACCAGCCATCACCTCGAACTCGTGGGCATCTGCCCCGCCTGCCAGGCCGAAGCTCGCGGGCAGACCACATGAGCCAGAGCAGATGAACCAGAGCAGATGAACCGCCCGTTCGAGCCGACCCCACGGACTGCAACTGATTGCCCCAAGAAAGAGCTCAGGTCAGTAGCGG
>Ga0163152_10004877_pt1 | contig 16223 bp, 12 predicted proteins | sample OliLakLV19MP8IB2_FD_148635 | JGI IMG/M metagenome (GOLD analysis project Ga0163152, IMG submission 148635) | Freshwater microbial mat bacterial communities from Lake Vanda, McMurdo Dry Valleys, Antarctica - Oligotrophic Lake LV.19.MP8.IB-2 | ecosystem: Environmental > Aquatic > Freshwater >... | reverse complement strand
CGCCGACACCTTCTGCACTTCTGGCGGCAGCGGCGTGATGTGATCTATGCCCGGCACGGGCAGCAGCTCGCTGATCTGCTGGAAACCGAAATCGAGTTCGCCGCGCGCAATCATGGTGCCGACGCGTTCACCGCCGCCGATCAGGCGGCTTTTCGGCAGCACCTGTGTTGCGATGCCGAGGCGCTGCACCAGTTCAGTGGTGAAGTATTTGCCGCTTTCGCTGGCGGAATAGCCGATGGCCTTTGACCTGCGGCGAGCAGGGCCCGCCGCAGGTCTTCGACATTGCGAACCGCGGGGTCCGGCGCGCCGGCGCGCACCGCGAACCCCATCATCGAGCGGGCGATGGTCGTCGCGTCATCGGCCAGAACCAGGCCGTCGGCGATGAACTGGCGCAGCACGCCGTCGGCGACGATGACGATGTCCGCCACTTCGCCGCGTTTCAGCCGGTTGGGGATGGAGCTGTCGCCGGTGCCGATGGAGGTGGTGACGGTGACGACGGTTTTTCCGGTCAGACGTTCCAGTTGCGGGATCAGTGCTTTGTAGGCGGCGGTAAAGGCGCCGGAGGTCATTACCCTGAATTCATTTGTGGTTGTGGTCATGATAATAATTCCTGATTAAATCATTAACGCAAAGGACGCAAAGTTAACGACAAGGCGTAAAGGAATTCAAAACCTTGGGCTGTTGCATTCTTTGTGCCGCTTTTTTCCTTTGCGCCCTTTGCCTTAAAGCAGTTTGTTGCAGTTCGTGCAATGCGCCGATCAGGGTCGTTTGAATTCCAGAATGTCAAATCCGCTGTAACGATCTACCAGATAAATCAGTCCGCGGTCATCGACATCGGTGTCATTGGTCTGCGGGCACGGTTTGCCGCCGCAGGGTTCCGGGATATACCAGCCCACTTCCTGCGGCGCCGACGGATCGGCGACATCGACGATACGCAGGCCGCCGGCAAACCACGCGCAGTACAGCAACGTGTCGCCGCCCTTCCAGTTTTCCTGGAACTGGTGCGCGCCGAAGCGCCCCGGGGTAGTGCGGCTCCACGGGCTGTCGAGTTCGCTGACTTCGAATAGCGATACAGGCTTTATGTTCCCGAGATCGGTGACGTCAAGCACCCACAGGCAGCCGTGCGGACGGCCACGGCGACGCGCCATTTCCTCGGCGTCGTGGGCGTGATCTTCTTCGTCGATGGCGACGGCGATGCGTTTGCCGTCGAGCTGTTTCAGCACTGGCATGAAGGTGTGCGAGGGCTCCGGATACGGCGGGTGGTAGTTGTAGGCGCCGGTGGTTTTGGGCTTGCGGATGTCGGTGACGTCAATCACGCGCACCCCGCCGTGCCAGCAGCCGGCCCACAGTTCATTGCCGAAACGCAGCGTGTGGTGCAGCCGGTGCTGGCGGCCGGACCAGGTCGGCTTTTCGCCGCCGGCGATGTGCTGCCCCGGCATCCACCATTTCGATACTTCTTCCGGTTTGGCCGGATTGCGGATGTCGTAGGTAACGAGAATGTTGCCAATGAAGCCCGGCATCTCGGTGGAGATGTAGGCGTAATCCTGGTCCATGTCGAAGCGGTGCACGCCGCGACCATGGGTTTTGTGGAAGTGGATCAGTTTCGGTTTGGCTTTGTTCGACACGTCATACAGGCTGAAGCCGCCGCGCTCATAAGTATTGCGTTCGGCTTCTTCCACTGCGGGGATGTCGGCGACGGCAACGCCCAGTTTTGCCGCGAGTTCGGCGTGGTTGGCATCGCGGCCCAGTTCGGCTTTGAGTCGGGCGCGCAGCTTGGGCAGTTCGTCGGCCTTGCGGCCGATGGCGGTCATGTTGCGTTCGCTGTTGATGATCATCAGGTCGCCGATGACGCGCGCCTTGTGGCTGTGCGAGTCCGGATCCTCAATGAAAATCTGCGACAGGATTTTCGGATTCTTCGGGTCGGCAACGTCGAGGATGGTGGTGCCGAGTTGCTGCTTGTTCGGGATGTGGCCGAGGTAGCAATGGCTGCCTTCGACATAAACCTGACCGGCGCCCGGCAGGTCGAGGTGCGACAGGCGTTTGACGTTGTGGGCGAGGGTCGGCTTGCTGATGGTATCCATGATGATGGGGCCGTCCAAAATGTGGTGTGGCTGCAGTGAGGTCGAAAGTCTACCGCAAGGCCCCGGCAGCGACTCGGTTAGAATAGAAAAACACCGCAAAAAAACCCCGTCTTCTCCAGGTGGATACAGGCGGATTCAAATCCAGGGAGGATCCCCGATGGCGCGCCAGAAAAAACGTCCCGAAGAACTGCGTAGTCACCGCTGGTTCGGCACCAGGGGGCTGCGTTCGTTCACCCACCGCTCACGTGTCTTGCAGATGGGTTATACGATTGATGATTTCGCCGGCAAGCCGGTGATTGCGATCATCAACACCTGGAGCGACATCAATCCCTGCCATGCGCATTTCCGTACCCGCGCCGAGGAAGTGAAGCGCGGCGTGTGGCAGGCCGGCGGTTTTCCGCTGGAGATGCCGGCGATCGCGCTGGCCGAGCCGTTCCAGAAACCCTCGACCATGCTCTACCGCAACATGCTGGCGATGGAAACCGAAGAGCTGCTGCGCGGTTATCCGGTGGACGGCGCGGTGCTGATGGGCGGTTGTGACAAGACGACACCGGCATTGATGGGCGGTTGTGACAAGACGACACCGGCATTGATCATGGGCGCGACTTCGATGGGCTTGCCCTTCATCTATATGCCCGCCGGGCCGATGCTGCGCGGCAACTGGCATGGTGAGCCGCTGGGCTCGGGTAGCGATTCGTGGAAATACTGGGCGGAACTGCGTGCCGGCAACATCACCGAACATGAATGGGATGAAGTGGAGGCGGGCATCGCACGTTCATACGGCCACTGCATGACCATGGGCACGGCCTCGACCATGACTTCGGTGGCCGAAACACTGGGCCTGACTTTGCCCGGTGCGGCGTCGATTCCGGCGCCGGACGCCAACCATCCGCGCATGGCCACTGCCAGCGGCCGGCGCATTGTCGAAATGGTGTGGGATGACCTGAAGCCGACCGAAATCCTCACGCCCAAGGCTTTTGACAATGCGATCACCGTGGTGCATGCGCTGTCGGGATCGACTAACGCGCTGATCCATCTGGTGGCGATGGCGGGGCGCGCCGGCGTTGACCTGAAGCTGGAGCGTTTTGATGAACTGGCGCGGCAAACCCCGGTGCTGGCCAACATCCGGCCTGCTGGTGACAAATACCTGATGGAAGACTTTTATTACGCTGGCGGGCTGCGCGCGATGATGTCGGAGTTGAAGGATCTGCTGAATCTTGATTGCGCGACCGTCAATGGCCGTACGCTGGGCGAGAACCTCGAAGACGCGAAGATTTACAACGACGATGTGATCCGCAGACGCAATAACCCGCTATCGGCCAGCGGCGGCCTCGCGGTGCTGCACGGCAATCTCGCACCTGATGGTGCGGTGATCAAGCCAACCGCAGCCGAGCCGCAGCTGATGAAACATACCGGGCCGGCTGTCGTCTTCAAGAATTATGACGACCTCTACGCCCGCGTTGATGACGAGAATCTCGTGGTTGATGAGAACTCGGTGCTGGTGCTGCAGAATGCCGGCCCGCAGGGCGGACCCGGCATGCCGGAGTGGGGGCAGTTGCCGATTCCGAAGAAGCTGCTGAAAAAAGGCGTGCGCGACATGGTGCGGATTTCCGATGCGCGGATGAGCGGCACCTCGTACGGCGCCTGCGTGCTGCACGTCGCGCCGGAGTCGTACATCGGCGGGCCGCTGGCGCTGGTGCGTGACGGCGACCTGATCGAGTTGGATGTCGAGGCGCGCAAACTCGAGTTGAAAGTCAGTCCGGAGGAACTGGCCAAACGCAAGGCCGAATGGAAACAGCCGCCGCCGCACTACACCCGCGGTTACGGCGCGATTTACTCGCAGCACATCACGCAGGCTAACAAGGGCTGCGATCTGGATATATTGCACTATGGAGATCCGACGCCGGACCCCGAAGTCGTCCACTGAAAAGTGCCCGTTCTCGCCATGACTTTGTCGTGTGTTTATGCCGTCATTCCGGCGCGCCGGAGAGTCGCGGGATTATTATCGGACAATCGTTTTTTACAGATACAGGGAGTGTGACCATGGATTTACCCGTCAATCAATTCAAAAAAGCCATCAAGGCTGGAAAACCGCAGATCGGCATCTGGTCGAGCCTGTGCAGTCCCATCGCCGCCGAAGTGCTGGCCGATGCCGGTTTCGACTGGGTGCTGCTCGACACCGAACATTCACCGAACGAACTGCCGATCGTGCAGAACCAGTTGGACGCGATGCTCGCCGGCAGCACCGAAGCCATCGTGCGCCCGGCGTGGAACGACACGGTGCTGATCAAGCGTTATCTCGATGTCGGCGCGCGCACGCTGCTGATTCCTTATGTGCAGAATGTTGAAGAGGCGAAACGTGCGGTTGCGGCCACGCGGTATCCGCCGCAGGGTGTGCGCGGCGTGTCGGGTTGCACGCGCGCCAATCGTTACGGCCGGGTGAAGGATTATTTCAAGCGTGTGCATGACGAGATGTGCGTGCTGGTGCAGGTCGAAACCCGCGCTGCGATGACGCAGATCGAGGCGATTGCCGCGGTTGAAGGCGTTGACGGCGTGTTCATCGGACCGAATGATCTGGCGGCCGACATGGGTTATCTCGGCAACTGGCAGCATCCGGAAGTGTGGAAGGTGATGGAAGACGCAGCGAAGCGCATCACCCGGGCCGGCAAGGCGCCGGGCATTCTCGTCGGTGAAGGCGACGGCCAGCGCTGCCTCGACATGGGATACCTGTTTGTCGCGGTGGGTTCGGATCTGGTGATGCTGGCGCGCGGCACCGAGGCGCTGGCAGCGAAATTCAAGAAATCATAAAAATATTAATAAAAACAATAAGTTATATAATTTCCCCGGCGTAATCGCCGTCTGCTGATGGTGATGCCGAAACCCGCAACGCTGCTGACCACACTGATTGTGTTGTCCGCAGTGGCGATTTTTTTCACGCCGCCCCCCGCTGCTGTGTCGGTCAATGTGATGCACACCGGCGGACTGCTGGTGCTGGTGATGGGCTTGTGGGCGATCGGCACGCTGCCTGAATATTTTGTGGCGCTGATTTTTTTCACGCTGGCGGTGCTGCTGCAGATTGCCGCCCCTGCGGTGATTTTTTCCGGCTTCGCGTCGGGCACATTGTGGCTGGTGCTGGGCGGCCTGGTCATTGCAGAGGCCGTGCGTTCGACCGGACTCGGTGAACGCATTGCGCGCCTTGCGTTGGGCGAAAAAACATTGAGTTACCGGAAACTGGTCACGGCAGCGGTGCTGGTGTCGCTGATATTGTCTTTCCTGATGCCGGCGACCGTTGCCCGCATCCTGTTGCTGGTGCCGATTTTCGCCGCGGTGGCCGAACGTCACGGTCTGGCGCGCGACAGCATGGGTTACACCGGCGTGATGCTGGCGACCATCCTCGCCACCTTTCAGTGCGGCACGGCGATCCTGCCGGCAAACGCACCGAATCTGGTGCTGGCCGGTGCCGCCGAGACGCTGTACGGCGTGCAGCTGATCTACGCCGAATACCTGTGGGCGCAGTTTCCGGTGATGGGCCTGGTCAAGGGCTGGCTGATCATCGTCATGGTGTGCCGGCTGTGCCCGGCAGAAACGCAGACAGCAGGCACCGCAGCGGCGCTGCCACCAATCAGCGCTGAGGAAAAACGGCTGGCGGTGATCGTGTTTGCATCAGCGCTGAGGAAAAACGGCTGGCGGTGATCGTGTTTGCATCACTGGCGCTGTGGGCCACCGATTTCCTGCACGGCATCCGCCCGGGCTGGATCGCGCTCGCAGCGGCGGTGATCGCGATGATGCCGCGCATCGGGGCGGTGCCGGTGACCATGTTCCAGGAACGTGTGCGCTTCGGCACTTTTTTCTACATCGGCGGCATCCTCGGCCTCGGCGCGGTGATGATCGAGACCGGCCTCAGCGTCGCCATCGGCAACGCGATGCTCGGTCTGTTCAAGCTCGAACCTGGTGCGGACGCCGCCAACTTCGCGGTGCTGAGCCTGCTGTCGACCTTTGCCGGACTGATCACCACCAACCCGTCGCAGCCTGCGCTGATGGCGCCCCTGGCAGGGCATTTCGCCGAGGCCGCGGGATGGCCGCTGAAAACAGCGCTGATGACGCTGGCGGTAGGTTTTTCCACGTTGATCCTGCCCTATCAGGTGCCGCCGGTGGTGGTCGGCCTGCAGGTCGCGCATCTGTCGGTGCGGACGGCCATGCGCGTCACCGTGCCGCTGGCCGCGGTCAGCATCGCGGCGCTGATTCCGCTGCAATATGCCTGGTGGCGTTTGATCGGGTACTTTGGAAACTAAGTTGGCAACTGAGTGCGCATAACGAAAAGGCTGGATTCGATTTAAACCGCCGATGAACGCCGATGAACGCCGATGAACGCAGATCAACCCGGCGCAACAAGGGGCATCGAAGGAGAACAATAATTGACTGAAGACAACGGCCGGCTTGATTTGATGTGCTGTTTTTCCGATGTTTTTGATTTTACCGGCGTTAATCGGCGCGTTCATCTGCGGTTAACGTTTTCTGATCCTTATATGGGCCCTGAGTTGGCCATTGAACCGGAGACCGAATGACATCGCAACTGTTCACGCCGCTGCAGATCGGCAAACATACGCTGCCCAACCGCATCACCGTGGCGCCGATGTGCCAGTACAGTGCCATCGACGGCTCGATGACCGACTGGCACATCATGCATCTCGGCTCGCTGGCGATTTCCGGCGCGTCGATGCTGGTGATTGAAGCGACGGGTGTCACGCCGGCGGGGCGCATCACGCCGCATTGCGTCGGGCTTTATTCCGATGCCAACGAAGCGGCGATGCAACGGGTGGTCGATTACGTGCGCAGCATTTCACCGATCCTGCTCGGTGTGCAGATCGGCCATGCCGGTCGCAAGGCATCAACCCACCGGCCGTGGCAGGGTCACGGTTTCCTCAAGCCGGACGAAGGCGCCTGGCAAACGCTGGCGCCGTCTGCAGTACCGCTGGCTGCGGGCTGTCCTGCACCGCAGGCGATGACCAAAGCGGATATGCAGCAACTGACGCAGGCGTTTGTGCGAGCCACAGAACGCGCGGCAGGCATCGGTCTCGACTTCATCGAAATCCATTCGACCCACGGCTACCTGCTGTCGGAATTCCTGTCGCCGCTGTCGAACCGGCGCACCGATGAATACGGCGGCAGTCTGGAAAACCGCATGCGTTTTCCGCTGGAAGTGTTTCGCGCAGTGCGTGCGGTGTTTCCCGCAGATCGTGCGGTGGGCGCAAAAATCTCCGGCACTGATTTTGCCAACGGTGGTTTTACCCCGGACGACGCAGTGGTTTATGCCCGGGCGTTAAAAGCGGAGGGCTGCGCTTACGTGACGGTTTCCGGCGGCGGCGTGGTACTCGACGCCAAAATCCCCGTTGGTCCCGGCTACCAGGTGCCGTTCGCCGAGCGCGTGAAAAAGGAAACCGGCATCACCACCGGTGCGGTGGGAATGATCACCGACCCGCAACAGGCCGAAGCGATCATCGCCAACGCTCAGGCAGATTTCATTTCTCTGGCGCGGGCGATGCTGTTCAACCCGCGCTGGCCGCAGCATGCTGCCGTGGCGCTGGGCGTCGAAGCGGAATATCCGCCGCAGTATCAGCGCGCGGCACCGAAAGTCTGGCGACCGGGGCGTACTTTGGGGAAAATCAGCTAAAAGCCGGAAAACTGTGGCTGCAGGTGTGCGCGACTATAATGCGCTCCATGCAAGCCGTCGCCGCCAGCCCGAAAGACATTTTCAGCCACCGCAAATATTGGGCGGCGCGCTTCGGTACGGCTCCGTTCCTGCCGATGTCGCGCGCCGAGATGGACCAGTTGGACTGGGAGGAATGCGACATCATCCTGGTGACCGGTGATGCCTATGTTGATCACCCCAGCTTTGGCATGGCTATTGTCGGCCGGCTGCTGGAAGCGCAGGGCTTTCGCGTCGGCATCATTGCCCAGCCGGACTGGCAGTCGGCGGAGGCGTTCCGCGCGCTGGGGCGACCCAAGCTGTTTTTCGGCGTTACCGCCGGCAACATGGATTCGATGGTCAACCGCTACACGGCCGACCGCCGGCTGCGCAGCGATGACGCCTATACGCCGAATGCCGAGCCGGCGAAACGGCCCGACCGTTCGGTGATCGTCTACAGCCAGCGTGCGCGCGAAGCCTATTCCGATGTGCCCATTGTCATCGGCGGCATCGAGGCGAGCCTCAGGCGCATTGCGCATTTTGATTACTGGTCGGAGAAGGTGCGGCGTTCGGTGCTGATCGACGCCAAGGCCGACATGCTTGTTTACGGCAATGCCGAGCGCGCGATAGTCGATATCGCGCATCGACTCGCGGCGCGAGCGACCATCGACAGCATTACTGATATTCGCGGTACGGCCTATGCGCGCGCGGCGACTCCGGCTGACTGGATCGAAATCGATTCGACGCGCATCGACATGCCGGGGCCGCTCAACCCGCCGGTGGATCCGTATGCGATGGAAGCGGATATGGCTAAAAATGCGCCAGCGGCTGGTGGTGCGCAGGTGGTTCGTTTCATCCGTGAAGTCAAAAACGCCGACCGCGCGCGCAGCGTGATCCGCATGCCGTCGTATGAAACTGTGGCGGAGGATCCGGTGTTGTACGCGCATGCCTCGCGCATCCTGCATGTGGAGGCCAACCCCGGCAATGCGCGCGCACTGGTGCAGCGTCATGGTGACAGAGAGGTGTGGATAAACCCGCCGCCGATCCCGCTGACCATGAAGGAGATGGACGCGCTGTACGAATTGCCGTACGCGCGCGTGCCGCACCCGGCGTACGGAAAGGGAAAGATTCCCGCCTACGACATGATTCGCTTTTCGGTGACCATTCAGCGTGGCTGCTTCGGCGGCTGCACCTTCTGCTCGATCACCGAGCACGAAGGCCGCATCATCCAGAACCGCTCGGAGGATTCGATCATCCGCGAGATCGAGCATATCCGCGACGACGCGCCGGGTTTCACCGGCGTGATTTCGGACCTTGGCGGGCCGACGGCGAACATGTATCGCCTCGCCTGCAAGAGCAAGGAAATCGAGTCCGCCTGCCGTCTGCCGTCGTGCGTGTATCCGGGCGTGTGCTCGAACCTGAACACCGACCATGCGCCGCTGATCGGACTGTATCGGCGTGCCCGCGCGCTGCCCGGCATCAAGAAAATCCTGATCGGCTCCGGCGTGCGTTACGACCTCGCGGTCGAGTCGCCGGAATACGTGAAAGAACTGGCGCAGCATCATGTCGGCGGTTACCTGAAAATCGCGCCGGAAGCGATCGGCGAAGGCCCGCTGTCAAAAATGATGAAGCCCGGCGTCGGCACCTATTACAAGTTCAAGGAACTGTTCGACAAGTATTCGAAGGAGGCCGGCAAGGAACAGTACCTGATCCCGTATTTCATTGCCGCACACCCGGGCACCACCGACCAGGACATGCTGGAACTGGCGCTGTGGCTGAAGCAGAACGGTTTCCGCGCCGACCAGGTGCAGGCTTTCCTGCCGTCACCGATGGCCACCGCGACGGCGATGTATCACTCGGGTAAAAATCCGCTGCGCAAGGTTACCCGCGACAGTGAGGACGTGATCATCCCCAAGGGATTGCGGGTGCGCCGGCTGCACAAGGCGTTGCTGCGCTACCACGATGCCGAAAACTGGCCGCTGCTGCGCGATGCCTTGCGGCGGATGGGCCGGCGCGATCTGATCGGTAGCGGCAAACACCAGCTGGTGCCGACGTTCCAGCCCGCGGGTACGGGACTCAAGCCCGAGGGCGCGCGCAAGCCGAGCAAGTACCAGTCGTTCCGCACCCAGCACACGGGATTGCCTCCCTCGCCTGTGGCGCGCGAGCGCAAGGCGCCCGCGGCAAAAGGTAAACGACCGGCACGCTCAGCCAAGCCGCGTTAGGCAGTCGCTGCCTGCCCGGTTTCCGGGGCAGTTTTGCGACGACGACGCAGCGCGTTCATCGTGGTGACGACAAGCATGTCGAGCATGCAATAGAAAGTGCCGGCAGCCAGCGGCGGGTTCATCGTGGTCCAGCCGACGACAGGTACATCGTGCAGCCATTCCCAGTTGCCGATCGCGGTGCCGTAGATTTCCAGACCCAGCGACAGCATGAACATCACGGCGTACAGCTTGCGGCCGTTGCTGAACACCATACACAGCACCAGCAGCGTGTAGAGAATCAGGCCCATGGTGTCGGCGCCGATCCATGCCAGCGCGATGACCGGCGGTGCTGCGGCCAGAGGCACTGCCCAGATGATCGAGTCGGGCATGCGTTTGCAGATCGCCACGCCCAGTACAAACACCAGCGCATGTGCCGGCGGCACGAACAGCGGGATGTTGTGCAGCCGGTACTCGTACAATCCCCAGCCCAGCGACAGGAAAATTTCGCCGGCGGTGGCGTAGGCCACGCACAGCATCATGCTGGTGCGCGTTTCCGGTGCCGAGTTTGCCAGCCAGTACAGCAGCATCGCCCAGGTCACGATGCTGACCGCGTCCTGGCCCCACACGGCAACATGTTGATCGACGAGCAGGCCGATGCTGATCAGCGCGACGATGGTCCAGGCGGGAGCCGGTGGTGCGGCCGCAGTATTGAGCGCGGGCTGTACGGCGAAGGTCATTTATAAGCCATTGTTTTTATTGACTATTTGCCACTGAATCTGGCTTTACGTTTTTCCTTGAAACTGGAGATGCCTTCTTTCGCGTCTGCACTCTGGCGGATGCGCTGGATCGCGGCGCGGCCCTGTGCAGCGAGTTCCGACGGCCCTTTGGGAATGATGCGGCCGACATAGTCGCGCAACACCGACAGCACCAGCGGCGCATTGTCGGCGAGTTGTCGTGCCCACACCAGTGCGGCATCGAGTTGTGCGCCGGGTTTGACCAGCTGATTGACCAGGCCGACCTGGTACATGCGCTCCGCACTGATTTCATTGCCGACCAGCATCAGTTCCATCGCCACCTTGTGCGGGATGCGCGCGGCGAGCCCGGCGATGGCGGCGCCGGTGAAACCGACCCTGGCTTCAGGGAACATGAACTTTGCGTCGTCCGCAGCGATGCACAGGTCGCACATCTGCACGATGACTACGCCGCCACCGACCACCCAGCCGCCGACCGCGGCGATCAGCGGCTTGGTCATCGCAACGCCGATGTTGGGCACGCAACCAGGGAAATCTTCAGGCGGACCCTTGATGTCGGCGCCGCCGGTGAAATGTGCGCCGGCATGGGTCAGCACGCCGACGCGGTCGTCGCCCTCGTTCAGGCGTTCGAGCGCCGCCGGTGAAATGTGCGCCGGCATGGGTCAGCACGCCGACGCGGTCGTCGCCCTCGTTCAGGCGTTCGAGTGCGGCGCGCAGCTGTGCCGCGACATCATTGTTGATGGCGTTGCGTTTTTCGGAGCGGTTCAACGTGATGATGGCGACACCATCGCGCGATTCGTAAGTCACTACAGATTCGGTCATGGCGGACTCCTGTGTAGGGGTTATGCGGCCGGCGCAGCGGTCAGCGTGGCGCGTGCATCGAGCGCAATGACGCCCGCACCGGTTTCGCGCACCAGCAGGGGGTTGATATCGAGCTCGGCGAGGCGCGGACCCAGTGCGGCAGCCAGGGCGCTGAGTTTTGCAATGGTATCGGCGAGTGCGGCGATATCTGCTGCCGGTCGGCCGCGCGCGCCGGCGAGCACGGGCGCGATACGCAGGCCTGCGATCAGCCGTTGTGCGTGTGCGGTTGAGATCGGCGCCACTGCCATCTCTACGTCGTTGAGGATTTCCACCATCATGCCGCCGCTGCCCATGAGCACCACCGCGCCGAATTGCGGATCCCAGCGGCAGCCGACGATGAGTTCGGTGCCGCCGCTGAGCATCGGTTGCACCACGCAGCCGGCCAGTATTGCGCCCGGCAGGTGTGCCGCCAGCCCGCGGGCGATGTCATGCCATGCGGTGCGCAGTGCGTCAGCGCCGGCGATGTTGAGTTTGACCGCGCCGGCTTCGCTTTTGTGAACGAGGTCGCGGCAGACGCCTTTCAGCACCACCGGATAACCGAGGTGTCCGGCCTGCTGGATTGCGGCGTCGGGTGTCAGTGCCAGGACATCGACCGTGGTGCTGATGCCGCAGGTGCGCAGCAATGCTTTGGTTTCGGGTTCGGTCAGCCGCCCGACGGGCAGCGTCGCGACATGCGTGCGCGCGGCAGCGCTGATGATGGATGGCAGTGCGGGTGGTGGCGGATCGCGCAAGGCCTCAGCGTAGTCCACGGCGGCGCGCAGCACGCGCAGCGTGTCATCCAGCCTGTTGGTATATGGACAGGCGATTTCTTTCAGCGCACTACGCGCGCCGTCGACCAGTGCCCCGGGCGTCAGCAGTATGGCCGTGGGTTTTTTGCCGGTCAGTGCGGCGCGGCCCCACTGCCGTACCTTGTCTTCGAGTTGCGGCGTGGTGGCAACTGCGATCAGGATCGCACCGACTGCCGGATCGTTTGCAAGCAGTTCATAGGCGGCCAGCGCACTGCCGAGACCGCTGCTGCGCGGCAGGCCGCCGACGTCCAGCGGATTGATGGTGCGGCCGGGTGGCAGCAGCTTTTGCAGTTCCGCGACAGTGGCTGCGCCGGGCTCTGCCAGCGTCAGGCCGGCGGCCACCACGCGGTCGCCGGTCACGGCAACAGTGCCGCCCGATGGTGACATGACAGCCACTGTCGATGTCATCGGTGCGCCGAAACGAATCAGGAAGTCTGCGCAGTAAATCAACGCTTCGGGATCGTCGAGCAGACATACCGCATGATCGCGGCAGGCGGCTTCCCATACCGCATACGATCCGGCAAGGCTGGCGGTATGTGACTGGGTAACCTGTTGTCCGGCGGCGCTCTGTCCGGCTTTCACTGCGAGTATGGGTTTGCCGGCCGCTCGCGCGCGGCGCGCGAGTTCGAGGAAGCGCGTGCCGTTTTTCAGGCCTTCGATATAAAGGCAGATCGCGCGCGTGGTGTCGTCTTCGATGAAATATTCAAGGAGGTCGCAGAGTTCGACGTCGGCCTGGTTGCCGACGGTCGCGGCGACGCTGAAGCCGGTGCCGAGGTCCTGCGCATGCGAAATCAGCGATGCCATCAGCGAACCGCTCTGGCTGGCGAGGCCGATGGCGCCGCGCGGCATCGGTACCACGGCCAGCGCCACCGATGAGGTCAGTGCGAGTTGCAGGTGCGGGTTGATGTAACCCAGGCAATTGGGGCCGATCAGGCGCATGCCGTGGCTGCGGGCGATCTGCACCAGCTCGTCCTGGCGTACCGCGCCCGCGGCGCCGGTTTCGGCGAAATCGGCGGTGATGACCACCGCGCCACGCGCGCCGGCGCGCCCGCAATCTTCGAGTGCGGCGGGCAGATGCGCGGCGGGCAGGGCAAGGATGCAGACATCAACGGGATCCCCGGCTGCAGCGAGTTTTGCAACGGCCGGGATGCCGAGCACCTCGGCGGCAGTCGGATGCACGGGCACGATGCGGCCGCGATAGCCGTGTTTGACGAGAAAGTGCATCACCCGTCCGCCGAATTTGGCGGGGTCGCCCGAGGCGCCGATGACGGCGACGCTACGCGGGTTAAGGATGGCCCGTAGTGTGGAAACCGCTGGATTCATGAGTCGGTGCCGAGCATAACATTGCCGTGCAGTGCCGCCGGCTGCCGAAGGCACCGCCCTATAATCGCCGCTGCAAAACGTAACTCTGGGAGAACACACTATGGACGGCGTAGCGGTAGTGACCGGGGCCAGTTCCGGCATCGGCGAGGCAATTGCACAGGATTTGCTGGATCAGGGCTTGACCGTGGTGACGCTGCAGCGCCGCCCGCCACGCCTCAAGCATGCACGCATACTGCATCACGCCGTCGACCTGGCCGACGCCGCGGCGGCGACCGCGGTGGCCAAAGAGGTCGCCGCCCAATATCCCGTGCGGTACCTGGTCAACAATGCCGGCGCCAACCGGCCGGGGTCGCTGGAGGAGGCGACCATTGATGACATGGATCATGTATATGCGCTGAACGTCCGCGCGGCGATGATTCTGATCCAGACCTTGGTGCCGGGCATGCGTCAGGCCAAATTCGGCCGCATCGTCAGCATTTCCTCGCGGGCCATTCTGGGCAAAACCCAGCGCCTGGCCTATGCTGCCGGCAAGGCGGGACTTGTTGGCATGACCAGGGTACTTTGCCTGGAGTTAGCCGGAGATGGCATCACGATCAACGCAGTTGCCCCGGGTCCGGTAGCTACCGAATTATTCGACAACGGACACCCTAAGGGCAGCGCCAAGCGGCAAGCAGTGATCGACAGTATCCCGGTAAAGTGGGTTGGGACCCCTGTCGATGTGGCGCGCGCCGTCCGGTTTTTCCTGAGTCCCGACAGCGGTTATATCTCGGGTCAGACCCTGTTTGTATGCGGCGGCAGTAGTGTCAGTGGTTCGGGGGGCAATTAGCATAAGTAATTGTTTTATTTGAAGTATTATTTTTTTGAGCGCGCTCTGAAGTGTTAGTGTGCGCCCACATCGAGTGCTGGGTACTGCCCCAAAGCGGTTTGCAATGCGATGGCCCGATCCTGAGCATCGGCAGATGTCCTGCCGGCACGATGCGGCTCGCGCGCGTCGCTGGTTTCCCGAAGTCGCCACTGTAATCCGGGACGATTTTCAAGGGCTTTGGGTTTGCCGCTGCCGACCGCTGTCAGAGTGATGTTTCCCCAGCATTTTTCATGCCCACTCCGTTGACACGGCGGCGAAATCTGGCCATAATTATCGGCTTCGTTCGGAGGGGTTCCCGAGCGGTCAAAGGGGGCAGACTGTAAATCTGTTGGCTCAGCCTTCGAAGGTTCGAATCCTTCCCCCTCCACCAGGTTTTTTTGCGGGCGTGCCTGGAAGGTGTGTTGCGGCAGCGGAGTGATGCGGATCGAAGTGATGCGGATTCTCGGAATGGTGTGGCAGGGAGTTTTTCGAAAGTGCCGGGCGGGTGTAGCTCAATGGTAGAGCAGAAGCCTTCCAAGCTTACGACGAGGGTTCGATTCCCTTCACCCGCTCCAGTGACCGCAGTAAGTAATCAGTATCACAGTATCGCTTCCGATGGGAGCATGGCAGCAGCGCGATTTTGCGCCCATGTAGCTCAGTGGCAGAGCACTCCCTTGGTAAGGGAGAGGTCGCGTGTTCAATCCACGCCATGGGCACCATTAAAGTTGTAGTTGGTTTTTATAGATTTCTAATTTTTTCTAACCATCAACAGCAAATACGGTAGGGAACAGCAATGGCCAAGGGTAAATTTGAGCGGACGAAGCCGCACGTGAACGTGGGTACGATTGGGCACGTTGATCACGGGAAGACGACGCTGACTGCGGCGATCACGACGGTGCTGTCGAAGAAGTATGGCGGTGAGGCGAAGGCCTACGACCAGATTGACGCGGCGCCGGAAGAGAAAGCACGCGGGATCACGATCAACACCGCGCACGTGGAGTATGAGACGGCGAACCGTCACTACGCGCACGTGGACTGCCCGGGCCATGCTGACTACGTCAAGAACATGATCACGGGTGCGGCGCAGATGGACGGCGCGATCCTGGTGGTATCGGCCGCTGACGGCCCGATGCCGCAGACGCGCGAACACATCCTGCTGGCGCGCCAGGTGGGCGTGCCCTACATCATCGTGTTCATGAACAAAGCGGACATGGTTGATGACAAGGAGCTGCTGGAGCTGGTGGAGATGGAGGTGCGCGAACTGCTCTCCAAATACGAATTCCCGGGCGACGACACCCCGATCATCATCGGCTCCGCGCTGAAGGCGCTGGAAGGCGACAAGGGCGAACTGGGCGAAGTGGCCATCATGAAGCTGGCCGAAGCGCTGGACGGCTACATTCCGCAGCCGAAGCGTGCGCTGGACGGCGCGTTCCTGATGCCGGTGGAGGACGTGTTCTCGATTTCCGGCCGCGGCACCGTGGTGACGGGCCGGGTGGAGCGCGGGATTGTCAAGGTGGGCGAAGAGATTGAAATCGTCGGTCTGAAGCCGACGCTGAAGACGGTGTGCACGGGCGTTGAAATGTTCAGGAAGCTGCTGGACCAGGGCCAGGCGGGCGACAACGTCGGTATTCTGCTGCGCGGCACGAAGCGTGAAGAGGTGGAGCGGGGTCAGGTGCTGGCGAAGCCG
>Ga0163152_10004875_pt1 | contig 16225 bp, 9 predicted proteins | sample OliLakLV19MP8IB2_FD_148635 | JGI IMG/M metagenome (GOLD analysis project Ga0163152, IMG submission 148635) | Freshwater microbial mat bacterial communities from Lake Vanda, McMurdo Dry Valleys, Antarctica - Oligotrophic Lake LV.19.MP8.IB-2 | ecosystem: Environmental > Aquatic > Freshwater > Lake... | reverse complement strand
TACATCGGCCGCGCGGCCCGAGAGCGATCTGGCGTCGCTCTTGGGACAGTGCGTGTCGACGCGCGGCGCGGATCCCATGCGCACGTTCGCGTTCCTCGCGGCCGATGTACCCGACCGGGCGCGGCTCGCGCGGCTGCTCGCGCCCTGGCCGTTGCCGGAGGGTGCCGAGGATCCGCGCGTGCCGGCCGGCAAGGGGCGCCTCGTCGCCTGGACGGAAGCGTTCCTGGCGGCGGTCGACGCCAGCGGGTTCTGCGCGTTCTCCGCCGCGGCACTGCTGGCCGACGGCGTCGTCGACCTCGACGAGCTGGCGAGCTGGATCGCACCGCAGAGCGTGCGCGCGACGTTGGGCCAGGACGGGCGAGCGCTGCTCGCGGCGGGCGCGTCGATCGCGCTCGTGCAACGCGACCTCGCGCGGCGTCACGGAGCGCAGCCCGACGACGACCGGCCGGCATTCGCGCGCGCACGCGTCGACGCGCCGGGCATGCTCGCGGAGTACGCGCGTTTCCGCGGGCTCGACCAGAGCGGCCGGCCCACGTCGGACGCCTGGGGAGCCGTCGGCACGCTGGCGGTGCTCGACCTGGCGGTGCTCGACCTGCCGGGCGCGGACGACGCGCGCACGACGGTCGCCGAGCGGACGCCGGCGGACGCGAGCGCGCCCGGGCGCATCGTGCTGCAGGCCCAAGGAGCGCTGGGACGCGCGCTGCACGCGCCGTTCGTCGTCGAGATGGCCCTTCCGGCGACGGCCCTCGATGTGCTCTCCGCCGCGGCAGGCGAGCGGCCCGCGGCGAGCCGCTGGCTGATCAGCGCGGGCGCGCCCGTTCCCACCGTGTGGCGCGCGGGCCAGCGGCTGGGCGCGGCCGAAATCGCCCGGGACGGCGACGTGCTCGACCTCGTCGTGGCCATCAGCGGCGGTTGAAGGGTTGCCGAAGAGGACTGGCCCTGCTCCAGTGCCGCCCCGCTTGTCCGACGTCCTGATCCAGAAGACCGCCGCCCTGGGCGACGTGCTGCGCACGACCTCGATCCTGCCCGGGCTCGCGGCGACGCTCCCGGGCGCGCGGATGACGTGGCTGACCGCGCCCGGAGCCATCGACCTCGTGCGCACGAACCCGCTCGTGCACGCCGTCGAGACGGTCGACGTGCGCGACCCCGCCGACGTCGAGCGCGCGGCCGCGCGATTGGCGTCGACGGCTTGGACGCGGGTGATCTCGCTCGACGACGAGGAGCCGCTGTGCGCGCTGGCTTCGCGGCTCGACACGCGGCAGCTCTCGGGCGCGCACCTCGACGCGAGCGGGCGCCGCGTCTACACGCCCGACGTCGCGCCATGGTTCGACATGGGGCTGCTCTCCGTGCACGGCAAGGCCGAGGCCGACCGCCGAAAGATCGTCAACACGAAGAGCCACCCGCAGATCTACGCCGAGATGCTCGGCATCCCGATGGGGAAGCCGCGGCTCGATCTCAGCGCGGAAGCGCGCGAATCCGGCCTCGAATTCGCGCGCCGCCATGCGCTCGCCGGTCGCTGGCCTCTGATCGGGCTCAACACCGGCGCGGGCGGACGCTGGATCTCGAAGCAGCTTCCGGTCGAGCGGACGGTGGAGCTGGCGCAACACCTCGCGGCGCGATTGCCCGACAGCGCGGCGTTCGTCGTGCTGGGCGGCGACAGCGAGTCCGAGCGCAACGCGCGCATCCTCGACGGGCTGGCACGCGCGGGGCTGGCCAAGCGCGCGATCGACGCGGGCACGGCGAACCCACTGCTTCAGTTCGCCGCGATCGTGGGCTCGTGCGACCTGCTGATCACGAGCGACAGCCTCGCGCTGCACCTGGCCGTCGCGCTCGACGTGCCGCTCGTAGCCTTCTTCGCGCCGACGTCGGCGGCCGAGATCGAGCTCTACGGGCTCGGGCGCAAGGTCGCCAGCACGGCGCCGGACGCCTGCTCGTACCGGCCCGACGCGGACAACCGCTCGATCACGGCCGAGCGGGTCGGGACGGCGGCCCTGGCCGTGCTGGCGCGAGGCCGTCCGGGCGGGAATCGCGTCGGCTCCGGACCCGCGACGCCCCGTCCGAGTTAGCTTCGAGGTCGGGAACGCGCCGTTCCGCCCCATGCTCCCCCGCCTCTCCGTCCTCTGCATCCTCCTGTGTGCGCCATCCGCGGGCGCGCAGCAGTTCGTGCGCAACACGACCGACATCCCGCCCAGCGCCGAGGCGACGGAGAACGTCGATTTCGCCGACGTCGACCTGGACGGCGACTGGGACGCCGTGTTCGCCAACGGCGGCGACGTCGGGAACGAGCAGGACCGGATCTGGATCAACGCCTTCGGCGGCTCGCCCGTGGGGCACTTCACGGAGCGAACGCCGCAGCAGTTCCCGGCCGTGCTCGACGACGGCCGCGACATCGAGTTCGTCGACTACGACGCCGACGGCGACCCGGACATCTACGTGTCGAACACGTCGCAGCGCACGAACCAGCCGAACCGCTGGTTCCACAACATGGGCTCGCAGGCCGGCACGATCGGCTTCTACCAGGAGCAGACCGCGGCGCGCTGGTCGGGGCTGGGCGGACCGGGCTCGTCGATCGCGCCCACGCTGCTGATCGGCGGCGGCTTCGTCGACTTCTCGTGCGACTGCGACTTCGGCGACCTCGACAACGACGGCGACCTCGACCTGGTCCACTCGACGTACGGCGGCGCGTTCACCGGCCAATCGCCCACGCGCATCTTCCTGAACGACGGCACGGGCGTCTTCGCCGAGTTCAACCCGTCCGGGTACCAGCTGCCGAGCCTCGACATCGGCAACGGCAACCCGGGCCTGTGGTGCCAGGGCACGCAGTCGGCCGACACGCTGAACTCGAACGGGACGTTCTGCGACATCGCCTCGACGCCGCTCGACATCGACGTAGGGGACGTCGACGGCGACCTCGACCTCGACATCCTGCACGGCGCGCGGATCGAGCAGCCGCGCCTGTTCCAGAACCGACTGGCGGAGCAGGGCGCGCTGGCGTTCCGCGACGTGACGGGCGCGGCGTTCGTGCCGGGCTACGCCGTCGGCAGCGGGCACTACGAGCAGGAGATGGGCGACCAGGACGGCGACGGCGACCTCGACATCTACGGGCTGAACTGGATCAACTTCGAGGACGCGGTCTACAAGAACAACGGGAACGGCACGTTCGGGTTCCCGACGCTCCTGTCGGGCTCCGGCAGCGACGACAACGAGGCCGACTACTTCGATTTCGACGGCGACGGCGACCTGGATGTGTTCGTCGCGCGCTTCGCGGGTCCCGAGCGCGTGTACCAGAACGACGGCCTCGGCAACTACACGCCGGCCGTAGGGCTCCTGGAGCTGGACGGAACGACCTCGCTCGACGCCGACGCGTGCGACGTGGACGGCGACGGCGACCCGGACGTCTTCGTCGCCAACGACAACTCGCAGAGCGAGTGGTACCTGGAGAACCAGGGTCCAGGTTCCGACGTCACGCCGCCCGTGTTCCCGGTGCTCGAGCAGGCTCCGAATCGCGCGGCCGGCGCGACACCGACGATCGTGCGCGCGAGCGTCCACGACAACGCGCCCTACTACATCACCTGGTACGACACGGCGCGCTTGGACGTGACGGTCGACGGCGGTGCGGTCGCGAGCTACCCGATGCGCTCGATGCAGGGCGACCTGTTCCGCGGCGAGATCCCGGGACACCTCGTCGGCGCCGTCTGCTACCGCGTCGTCGCGCTCGACGAGTACGGCAACACCGGCACGTCGGTGACGAAGTGCTACACGGCGACGCCGGGCTCAACAGGCATGGTCTTCTGCGCGGGAGACGGCACGGGCACGGCCTGCCCGTGCGGCAACGCGGGCTCACCCGGCCAGGGGTGCGCCAACTCGCTCTTCGCAGTCGGCGCGCGCCTCTCGGCCTCGGGCACGGCCAGCCTCGCTGGCGACAGCCTGGTCCTCACGGGCACGAGCATGCCGAACAGCTCGGCGCTCTACTTCCAGGGCACGAACGGCGTGAACGGCGGCCTCGGCGCGGCGTTCGGCGACGGCCTGCGCTGCGCGGGCGGCGCGATCCGCCGGCTGGGGACGAAGTCGAATGCCGGCAACCAGTCCAGCTATCCCACGGGGGCCGATCTGCCGATCAGCGTGCGCGGCGCGGTGCCCGGCCCGGGTTCCGTGCGCACCTACCAGGTCTGGTACCGCAACTCGGCCGCGTTCTGCCAACCCGAGACGTTCAACCTGTCGAACGGTCTGGAAATCACGTGGGGCGCGTGAGCCCGCTCGCGTGAGGATCTCGTAAGTCAGGCCGCGGGCCATCCGGCAACACTTTCCGCAGACCTCCCGGAGTGGAGGCCGTCGGGGTACAGTTTCCAGCCTGGGACAGGGCGCACGACCGCGGAGGGACCGCGATTGCAGCTCTCTGCGTTCTCTCGTCGGACCCCGTGCGGCCGCCCCGTCTGGGCCGTACTCAGCCTCGAAGACCTGCGACATGTCACGACTTCGGATCGTCACCGGGCCGGCACTGGCCGCCTCGTTCGTGCTCGGCCTCGGCACCTCCGCCAGCGCCCAGCAGTTCCAGCGCAACACGACCGACATCCCGAGCAGCTCTTCGGCCACGGAGAACGTCGACTTCGCGGACGTCGACCTGGACGGCGACTGGGACGCAGTCTTCGCCAACGGCGGTGACGTCGGCAACCAGCAGGACGTGATCTGGATCAACGCCTTCAACGTCGGCGATCCGGTCGGCAAGTTCACGAACCGCACGTCGGCCCAGTTCCCCGCGGTGCTCGACCAGAGCCGCGACATCGAGTTCGTCGACTTCGACAACGACGGCGACCACGACCTCTACATCTCGAATACGGCGGCGCTCTCGCCCCAGTCGAACCGCTGGTTCGCCAACATGGGCGGCGTGCAGGGCGGCACCGTCGGCTTCTACCAGGACCAGACCGCGGCGCGCTGGTCGGGCCTGGGCCAGCCCGGCTCCTCGATCTCACCGACGCTGCTCACCGGCGGCGGGTTCATCGACTTCTCGTGCGACTGCGACTTCGGCGACATCGACAACGACGGCGACCTCGACCTCGTGCACTCGACGTACGGCGGCGCCTTCCAGGGCAACGCCCCGACGCGCATCTTCCTGAACGACGGCGCGGGTGTGTTCAGCGAGTTCAACCCCTCCGGCTACATGGTCCCCTCGGTCGACATCCCCAACGGGGCGCCGGCGCTCTGGTGCCAGGGCAACCAGCAGGCCAACACGACGAACGCGAACGGGACGTTCGCCGACATCGCCTCGAGCGCGCTCGACATCGACCTGGGCGACATCGACGGCGACTTCGACCTCGACATCCTGCACGGCGCGCGCCAGGAGCTGCCGCGCATGTTCCAGAACCGGTTGTCGGAGCAGGGCACCCTGGGCTTCCGCGACACGACCGGCTCGGCGTACCCCGTCGGCTACTCGACCGGCGACGGCCACTACGAGCAGGAGATGGGCGACCAGGACGGCGACGGCGACTTGGACATCTACGGCCTGAACTGGCAAGTCGTGATCGTCCAGGGCTTCCCGAACTTCTGGGACATCGTCCTGAAGAACCAGGGCAACGGCACGTTCGGCAACGCCGCGCAGTTGCCGGGCTCGCAGTCGGACGACAACGAGGGCGACTTCATCGACTACGACCTGGACGGCGACCTCGACATCTTCGTGTGCAACTTCTCGGGCCAGGAGCGGATGTACCGGAACGACGGCACCGGCACGTACGCCCTGGCGACCGGCGTCCTGCCCAGCGACGGCACGACCTCGCTCGACGCCGACATGTGCGACGTCGACTTCGACGGCGACCCGGACCTGTTCGTGGCCAACGACGGCAACACGTCGGAGTGGTACCTGCGGAACACGACGACGGCCAACGACGTCACGGCGCCGGTGATTCCGACGCTCGAGCAGGCGCCGAACCGCTCGGCTGGCGCGGCTCCGACCGTGGTCCGCGCGTCGATCCGCGACAACGCGGCCTACTACATCGTCTGGTACGACGACCACCGGCTGGACGTGACCGTCAACGGCGGCCCGGTGACCAGCTATCCGATGCACACGAGCCAGGGCGACATCTACCGCGGCGAGATCCCCGGCAACCTGGTCGGGAACATCTGCTACCAGGTCGTGTCGGTCGACCCGTACGGCAACACGGGCACGTCGGTGCAGCGTTGCTATGTCGCGAGCGGCGGCGGCGGGACCGGCACGCCGTTCTGCTTCGGCGACGGCAGCGGCACGGCCTGCCCGTGCGGCAACGCGGGTGCGACCGGCAACGGCTGCGCGAACTCGCTGTTCGCGGGTGGTGCGAATCTGGCCGCGACGGGCACGGCCAGCGTGAGCGCCGACAGCCTCGTGCTGAACGGCACGAGCATGCCGAACAGCTCGGCCCTCTACTTCCAGGGAACCACGCGCGTGAACACCGGCGCAGGCGCCTCGTTCGGCGACGGCCTGCGCTGCGCGGGCGGATCGATCGTCCGACTCGGCACGAAGCAGAACGTGGCGAACCAGTCGAGCTACCCGGTCGCCGGCGATCCTTCGATCAGCGTGCGCGGCCAGGTGCCGGGCGCGGGCTCGGTGCGGACGTACCAGGTCTGGTACCGCAACGCGGCCGCGTTCTGCCAACCCGAGACGTTCAACCTGTCGAACGGCCTCGAGATCACCTGGGGCGCGTGAGAAGCTGTTGCGCGGCTGTCAGCGCCGCCTGAATCGACGCGAGGGCACCCGCCAAGGTGCCATCGCCACATTTGCACGCCGCGCGCGGTTCCGCGCGGCGCCAACAGAATCGGAGAGGCCGTACGATCGATTCTTTCTCGGCCTCCTCGCCGCGCGGTTCCGCGCGGCGCCAACAGGATAGAGAGGCCGTACGATCGATTCATTTTCGGCCTCCTCGCCGCGCGGTTCCGCGCGGCGCCAACAGGATCCGAGAGGCCGTACGATCGATTCTCTCTCGGCCTCTCAAAGCGCGTAGACTCGACAGGGCCCCGTGCTGCAGTACCTGCCCTTCGTCCGCCGCGGCCTCGTCGCCGCGGGCCCGCCGATCCACTTGACGGTGTTCGTCACGGGGCAGTGCAACCTGCGCTGCCGGCACTGCTTCCACTGGCGCGAGGTGGCGGCGTCCGTGCCCGGGCCGGCGCTCGAGGACCTGCGGCGTCTGGCCGATTCCGCCGCCCGGATGGGGCCGCTCCTGTGGGTCTCGCTGGGCGGTGGCGAACCGTTCCTGCGCAAGGACCTGCTCGAGGTCGCCTCGGCGTTCGCGCGCCACGGCCTGCGCCATCTGGCGATCCCGACGAACGGCTTGTTCCCGGATCGCGCCGAGGCGTTCGCCCAGGAGCTGCTCGCGCGGCACCCCGACCTGCACCTCGCCCTATCCGTCTCGTTCGACGGTCCGCCGGCCGTCCACGACGCGATCCGCGACGTCGAGGGCGGACATGCGCGCTCGATGGAGTGCGTGCGGCGCCTCGTCGCGTTGCGCCAGAAGCAGCCGCGACTGGGCGCGGGCATCCTGGTCTGCGTGACGCGCGAGAACCAGGACGTGCTGGCCGACCACGTGGCCGAGCTCGTGCGCGAGCTGCACCCCGACAACGTGACGGTCAACCTGGCGCGCGGCGACGCGCTGGACCGATCGCTGCTCGAGGTCGACGTGGCGCGCTACGAGGAGGTCGTGGCGATGAAGCGCAGCCTGCAGGCCTCGGGCGAGCTGCCGTACTTCGACATCCCGCTGGCGCGCGTGGCACGCGCTCGCGACGACCTGATGTACGAGCACGTGGCGCGCGTCGCGCGCGGCCAGAGCGCCGAGCGGCACCTGCCTTGCACCGCCGGCACGCTGTCCGCCGTCGTATTCGAGGACGGCGAGGTGCGCCCGTGCGAGATCCTGCCGGATTCCCTGGGCAACTTGAACGCGCACGACTGGGACCTGGCGCGTCTATGGGACGGTGATGCGGCCAGAGCGTTGCGCCAGCGCATCGCGGCAACGCGCTGCGCCTGCACGTGGGAATGCGCGCAGGCGGACAACGTTCTGTTCAATGCGCGCGCCTGGCCGAGCCTCGCCCTGCGCGCGGCACGCGGAGGCTCGGGCGCGGCACGCGGAGGCTCGGGCGCGGCACGCGGAGGCTCGGGCGCGGCACGCGGAGGCTCGGGCGCTGCAAGCAAATGAGGTGTCTCGTAGTCATCCCGTGCCGCGACGAGGCGGCCGTCGTGCGGCGCAAGCTTGCGAACCTGGCGCGTTGTGCCTGGCCGGCGAGCGCCGCGCCGCACCGGATCGTCGTCGTGGACGACGGATCGCACGATCGCACGGGCGCGCTCGCACGCGATGCCGTCGCACAGCTCTTCGCCGGTCGCACCGACGTCGAGGTCCTCGTCGTCGCGAACGACGTGCGGCCGGGCAAGCCGGGTGCCGTGCGCGCCGGGCTCGCGCGGGGAGAGCACGGCTTCGACCTCGTCGTGCTGACCGACGCCGACGTCGTGTGCGCGACGGATGCGCTCGTCGCGCTGACCGCGGCGTTCCAGCGCGATCCGCGCCTGGCGCTGGCCTGCGCCGCGCAGCGCTTCGTCGACGACCTCGCGGCGGACGGCGCGTGCGCGGCGGCCGATGGCGGCGCCGTCCGCGCCGCGGCGGGCACGTTCGATGCCTGGACGGCGCGCGTGAGGCGGCTCGAGTCGCGCGCCGGCGCGCTCTTCAGCGTGCACGGCCAGTTGGCCGCGTGGCGCGCCGACCTGGGCCTCGCGCCCACATTCGGCGTCGCGGCGGACGACATCGACCTGCGCTTCCAGGTCAAGAGCCGCACGAACGAGCCGAGGCGCGTCGAGCTCGTCGATGGTGCCGTGTTCCTCGAGGTGAAGACCTGCGATGGAGCAGCACGCCGCGAGCAGAGCCTGCGCCGCGCGCGCGCCTGGTTCCAGGTCGTGCGCGGATCGATCCCGACGCACGGCGCGCTCGAGCGTGCGCAAGCCTGGCTCTACCGCGTGGGACCCCGTGCAGCGCCGCTCGCGAGCCTCGTCACGGTCCCGCTCGTCGCGCTGACGCTGGCCGTGTCGGGCCATGCGGTCCCGGCGATCGTCGTCGCCGTTCTCGCGCTCGCGCTGATCGCGAGCCCGCTCGGCCGCCGCTGGATCGACCTGGCGCGCACGATCCACGCCGCGGCGCGGCGCGAGCGCGAGAGCGCGCTCCCGGAACGGTGGGAGACGTCGCGTCCGTGACGGATGCGCGCCCGACGTCGCGGCTCCGCGACCTGGCGATCCTCGGCGCGATCGCGCTCCTCGGGTTCGCATTGCGCGTCGTAGCCGTCCTGCAGTACCAGGGCGCACATCCGAACGCAGCGGCGCCCGTGATCGACGAGGCCAGCTACGACCGCTGGGCGCGCGCGATCGCGGCCGGCGAGTGGATGGGCAGCGAGGTCTTCTTCCAGGAGCCGCTCTACCCGTACGCGCTGGCGTCGCTCTACGCGGTCGCGGGGCCGAGCCTGCTCGCGGCGCGCATCGCGCAGTGCGCGCTGTGGGCCGTGACGATCGTGCTGGTCGGCCTGCTCGCGCGCCGCACGTTCGGGCGCGCGGCCGGGTTCGTCGCGGCCGCGGCGCTCGCGCTGTATGGACCGGGACTTCTCTTTCCGTGTCTGTTGCTCAAGGAAAACCTGTTCCTGCCGGTGCTGGCCGCGATGCTGCTCTTCTTGGTCGGCACGCGCGCGGCCTCCGGAGGCAAGGCGATCGCGGGCTGGCTCGGCGTGGGCCTGCTGGCGGGGCTCGCGGCGCTCCTGCGCGGGAACGTGCTCGTGCTGCTGCCCGTGCTAGCCGCCTGGCCGATCGTGCGGCGCTTGATGCAGCGCGCGCGGCTGGCACCGGGCCTGCGCGACGCCGCGCTCGTCGCGCTGGGCGCCGCGTGTGCGCTCGTCCCCGTCGCTTGGCGGAACTGGCACGTCGGCGGCGTCTTCGTGCTGACGACGAGCGGCGCGGGCACGAACGTGTACGGCGGTAACAACGCCGAGAACCCGTACGGACGCGCGACGGAATTCTCCTTCGTGCGCGGGATCCCCGAGCACGAGGCCGGTGACTGGGCGCGCGAAGCCGCTCGCCGCACCGGTCGCGAGCTGGATCCGCAAGAGGTCAGCTCGTTCTGGCTCTCGGAGACGTTGCGCTCGGCGCGCGAACGCCCGCTCGCGCACGCGGCGATCCTGTGGAACAAGCTGCGCCTCTCGCTGGGCGCGTACGAGGTACCCGACAACCACATGCTCGGCTGGGACGCGCGTTTCGTGCCGATCGCGCGGCTCCCGTGGCCGGGCTTCGGCGTCGTGGGCGCGCTGGGCGTGGCCGGGATCCTGGCTTGGACGGCTCTGCGCCTCGCGCGACGGACGCCCGTCGTGACGTGCGCGGGCGGCGCGGACGAGCTGGCGATCTTCTGCGCGCTCTACCTCGGGACGATCGTGCTGACCGTGACCAGCGACCGCGCGCGGCTGCCGCTGATCATCGTCCTCGCGCCGTTCGCCGCGTGGCTCGTCGTGCAGGCCGTCGCCTGGATGCGTGCGCGACAGCGTGCGCCGCTCGGCGTCGCGGCCGGGGCGCTGGCCGTTGCGCTCGTCTTGGCGCACGTGTCCGTGCTGAGCGCGGCCGATCGGGCCGAGGACTGGGACGAGCGCGACCACAACCTGGCCGTGCAGTGGATCGACGACGAGCAGCACGCGGCCGAGGGCCGGCGCCTGGCGGAGGAGCTGGCCGTGAAGCACCCGCGCACGGCGCGCGTGAGGCTCTTGCTGGCGACCTACGACCAGCGCCGCGCCGCGCGGCTCCTGTCGGAACCGAGCGAGACCGCGCGCGAAGCCGGCCGCGCGCAACTGCTCGACGTGCTGCGGCGCGCGTGCGAGATCGCCGACGAGCCGCGCGTATTCCCGCGCGAGCGGTTCCGCAGCAACTCGCTCGCGGCCTGGGTCGCGTTCGACCTCGGCGAATCCGAGGAAGCGCTGGCGCGTTTCGCGACCGCGCGCACGTTCGACCCCGACGCGATGGACCTGCGAGCAGGGGAGGCGCGCGCCGGAATCGCGGCGGCCGTGACGCAGTTCGAAGCCGGCCGCGCGCAAGTCGAGGCCGGCGACAAAGAACGACCGCTGGGGGAAGTGCGCGTGGAGAATGCGCTCGATCGCCTGCAGGTTATCGCGCTCGACCGCGCGCTGCCCGCCGCGGAGCGTGCGCGGGCCCGGGCCGCGGCGGGCTGGATCCAGCTCTGGCTCGGGCGTCTGCCCAATGCCGAACGCCACTTTCGTGCCGCACGCGAGCTCTTCGACTCCGACGACGCCGCGCTGGGGCTGGCGCAGACGCTCGTCGCGCGTGCCGAAGCGCTCCAGAAAGGACCCGAACGCGCCGCGCTCGTCGAGGAAGCCGCGCGGCTCGCACTCGCGCTGCCGGACCCGATGCGCAGCGAGACCGGCCTCACCGAGCGACTCCAGCGACTGCGCGAGTGAACACGGGTGTCAGACACCTTGTCCCGGAGCGAACACGGGTGTCGGACACTTTGTCCCGCACGCATGTCGCGGGCGCGGACCGCGCCGCCCCTCACAGCCTCGAACGCCTGCGTTCACTTCGGGCGCAGTCTGCTCAAGACGAACGCCGTACGGGGACATTGCGCCTCGCCGGCCGCGATCCCCGCTGCGAGACGCTCCAAGTCCGCTGCCCCGTCCACGTCGTACGTCGGCTCGAGTTGCGCGACGGCGAGACCGAGCGCGCGTATGCGCGCGATCGTGACGTCGAGCACGCGGTCCGTGCTCCAGGGGATGTCCTCGAACAGCGCCGCAGTCGAAGCCCGCAGACCGATCAGGTAGTAGCCGCCGTCGAGAGCGGGCCCGAGGACCACGTCATGGTGCTCGAGCCGATCGAAGGCCTGCGCTATCCGGCTCGATGGCAGGTGGGGGGTGTCCGAGCCCAGGACCACCACGCAGCCGGCGCCGCGACCGAACTCCTGGTCGAATGCAGCCACCATGCGTGCACCGAGATCGCCCTCGATCTGAGGCGCGCACTCGAGCCCAGCAACGCGCTCGTCGAACCAGGCGCGCTGCGAGGCCGGCGCGAAGCACACGCGCAGCGTGACCGCCGTGAGCTCGCGCGCGTGATCCAGGGTGTCCAGCAGGAAGGTCTCGACCAGCGCCTCGACCTCCGTTGGATCCAGGCGCGCGCTGGCGGCCAGACGTGTCTTCGCGCTTCCACCGACCGGCGCTTTGGCCATCACGACCAGCGCTCGGCCGCGCGTCACGTCCCGACCTCGGTGAACTGCAGCCTGTGCAGCCGTGCGTAGATGCCGTCCTGCGCCAAGAGCTCCTCGTGCGTGCCCGACTCGCGCAAACGGCCGCGGTGCATGACGAGGATCCGGTCCGCGCGGCGCACCGTCGACAGGCGGTGCGCGATGACCAGCGCGCTGCGGTCCTGCAGGAGCTCCTCGGTCGCGGTCTCGATGCGCGACTCGGTGTTCGAGTCGACGCTGGCCGTCGCCTCGTCCAGGATCACGATGCGCGGCCGGCCCGCCAGGGCGCGCGCGATCGCGAGCAGCTGGCGCTCGCCGGTCGAGAACGTGGCCCCGCGCTCGGCCACCGGCGCGGCCAGGCCGCCCGACAGGCGCGAGACCAGCTCGTTCGCGTGGCTCGCGTTCAGCGCCATCTCGAGCGCCTCCTCGTCGACATCCGGCCGGTCCATGACGAGGTTTTCGCGCACGGTGCCGGCGAACAGGAAGTCCTCCTGCAGCACGAGGCCGAAGATCGAGCGCAGGTGCTCGAGCTCGAGGTCGCGCAGGTCCACGCCGTCGAGCGTGATCCGCCCGGCGGACGGGTCGTAGAAGCGCAGGAGCAGGTTGACCAGCGTCGACTTGCCCGCGCCGGTCGCGCCGACGACGGCGACGGTCTCGCCCGGGCGAATCTCGAAGGAGACGTCGTTCAGCACCTCGGTGGTGCCGTCGTAGGAGAACGAGACGTGCTCGAAGCGTACGTGGCCGCGCGCGTCCTCGGGCTCGATCTGGATGGCGCCGTCGAGGACCTTCGCCGGCGTGTCGAGCACCTGGAAGATGCGCTCGGCCGACGCGAACGCGCTCTGGAGGATGTTGTAGCGCTCGCCCAGCTCGCGGATCGGCGACACCAGCATCGCGACGTAGAACCAGAACTGGATGAACTCACCGTAGGAGAGGTGTCCGCCGACGAGCGAGATACCGCCGACCCACAGGGTCGACGCCTGCACACCGGTCACGGCGAAGTCGATCGCCGGGAAGAACAGCGCGAACAGGAAGATCGTGCGCAGGTTCGCGACCAAGTAGTGCGCCAGATGCTCGGCGAACCGCAGCGAGACCTTGCGCTCGCGCCGGAAGACCTGCACGACGCGGATGCCCTGAAGCACCTCCTGCAGGTAACCGTTCAAGCGCGACAGGCGCGCGCGCACGGCCCGGTGCGCGTCGCGCGCGCCGCCGCGGAAGACCAGGCTGATCCCGATCAGGACCGGCGTTCCGGCCAGGACGACCAGCGCCAGGCGCCACTCGAGCCAGAAGAGCAGCGCCAGCAGGGCCACGACCTTGAGCAGGTCGAACAGAAGCACGACGATGCCCGACGTGAACATCTCGTTCAGGTTCTCGACGTCGCTGGTGACGCGCGTCACGAGCGAGCCGGTCGGTCGGCGGTCGAAGAACGAAAGGTCGAGCGACTGGATGTGGCGGAAGAGCCGCGTGCGCAGGTCGGCGATCACGACCTGGCCCGTGCGGTTCAACTGCGCGACCTCCAGGTAGCGCAGACCGATCGACCCGACGACGGTGGCCAGGTATGCGCCGATCCAGAACCAGAACGAGCTCATGTGCGGCGACACGTCCGCCGACGGATCGGCCGCGCGCGCTGCGATCGCTGCCTGCACCGGTCCGTCCAGCACGTGCCGCCACATCCACGGGCCCATGACGTCCAGGGAGAACAGCGCGGCCAGCACCAGGAAGCTGCCGGCGAACAGGCGCGCGTGTGGCCGCGCGAATCGCACGAGGCGCATCACCAGCCGGTTGTCCCACGATCTCCCGACGAACTCGTCGTGCGGGTCGAGGTCGTCTTCCTTCGACTTGCTCACAGGACGGACAGCTCGTCGCGGGCCTGCTGGCGTTGCCACGTGTCGCGGTACCAACCCGCTCGCGCCACGAGGTCGGTGTGGTTCCCCTGGGCCTCGACGCGCCCGTCGCGGCCCAGCACGACGACGTGGTCGGCGCGCACGACCGAGCTGAGGCGGTGCGCCGCGATCACGACGGTGCGGCCGCGCCCGGCGGCGCGCAGGTTCTCGATCAGGCGTGCCTCCGTCTCGGAGTCGACCGCGCTGAGCGCGTCGTCGAGCACGAGGATGCGCGGGTCGCGCGCCAGCGCGCGCGCGATGCACGAGCGCTGGCGCTGTCCGCCGGAGAGCGTCACGCCGCGTTCGCCGATGCGCTGGTCGTAACCCTGCGGGAAGCGCGCTACTTCCTCGGTCATGCACGCCAGCCGTGCGAGCTCCGCCAGGCGCGCGTCGGACAGCGGCTCGTCCACGCCGAACCCGACGTTCTCGCGCCACGTGTCTGAAAACAGGAAGCTGTCCTGCGGCACGTAGCCGATCGCCCCGCGCAGCTGCTCGAGACTCACGCGGCGCAGGTCGACGCCGTCGACGCGCACTTCGCCGGTGGTCGGGTCCATCAGACGACCGAGCAGGAGGAGCAGCGTGGTCTTGCCGGATCCGGTCGGGCCGACGACGCCCAGCACGCTGCCGGCCGGGAAGTGCACGCTGATCTGCGCGATCGCCTCCCGATCGGCGCTGGGATAGGTGTACGACACGTTGCGCAGCACGTAGTCGCCGCGCACCACGGGCAGCCGCACGGGCTCGGCTGGCTCGACCAAGTCGGACTGCCTTTCGAGCAGCTCGTCGATGCGCTGCGCGCTGGCCAGCGCACGCGGGTACATCCCGGCGATCCAGCCGACCGCGATGATGGGCCAGAAGACCTTGAACGTCAGGTCGATGAACTGGAACAGCTCGCCCGCCGCGATGCGCCGGTCGATCATCGCCAGGCCGCCGATGACGAGGATCACGACGAACGTGAAATCGTTCGCCGCGTGCGTGATCGCGTGGGTGAGGCCGCGCGCGCGGCCCAGGAGGATCTGGTTCTCGCGGTTCACGCGCGAAGCCTTCTCGAAACGCTCGACCTGCGATTCCTCGCGGCCGTACCCCTTGACGACGCGGATCCCGCCGAAGTTCTCCTGCGCGCGGTGGCCGATCTCGGCCAGCGACTCCTGCACGGCCAGGCTGTGCCGGTGGATGCGCGGCGTGAAGGCCTTCATGCCCAGGCCCATCAGCACGAGCGGCACGAGCATCGACGCGGCCAGGGGTGCGTCGATCGAGAAGAGCAGCCCCAGGCTGACCGGCACCATGACGACCGCGCCGAGCGTGTACATCATCCCCGGGCCCAGGAACATGCGCACGTTCTCGACGTCGCTCGTGACGCGGCTGACGATGTCGCCCGACCGGCTGGCGGCGTGGAACGAGAGCGGCAGCGACACGAGCTTGTCGAACAGCTCCTGCTTGAGCTCGTTCTCCACGTAGCGCGAGACGACGACGATCCACCAGCGCTGCAAGTAGCGGAAGACGCCGCGCACCAGCGAGAGGCCCATCACGATCGCCACGATGCCGGCCAGGAACTCGGTGTCCGTCGCGGTGCGCAGTCGGTCGAGCGTGCGGCCGATGACGACCGTCACGAGCACGTCGCACAGCTGCGCGGCCGGAATGCACGCGAACCCTGCGATCAGCTTCCGGCGGTGACGCAGGAAGCGCCGGAAGAAGCTCCAGAGTCTCCTCACCTGCTTACGCGCCTCGTCGACGGGCTCAAGGGTGCTGGGCCGCAGCGCGGACGCGCGCCAGCCGTTCCCGGATCGGTGCCGCGGCCGCGCGCAGCCGCGCCGCGTCGTCGCCGGCCGCGCGGAGCGTCGGGAACGTCTCCGCGCCGTAACCGTCCTCGAGCCCCGGCGTCCACAGCACGTTCGCGTGCCACTCGCGGCCCGCCAGCCCGGCCGGATCGGCCAGATCGCGCATCCAGGCGCGGCCCGCACCGGGCGCGCGCGCGAGCATCTCGGCGGTCGCGCGGAAATCCGCCGCGAGCTCCGCGGCTACGGCTGCCGCCGGCGAGTCCGCGCCCGAGCGGACGGCCAGGTCGTCGGCTTCGTCGGCCATGCGCCGCGCGGCCTCGGCGCCGTCGAACGCGGCCCGGCCGCGTTCGAC
>Ga0163152_10004874_pt1 | contig 16225 bp, 12 predicted proteins | sample OliLakLV19MP8IB2_FD_148635 | JGI IMG/M metagenome (GOLD analysis project Ga0163152, IMG submission 148635) | Freshwater microbial mat bacterial communities from Lake Vanda, McMurdo Dry Valleys, Antarctica - Oligotrophic Lake LV.19.MP8.IB-2 | ecosystem: Environmental > Aquatic > Freshwater >... | reverse complement strand
ATTCTAAGTATACGTCTTCCCAGATTGGCCCAGAAATCAATGCTTGTGACCGGTGGGGACGCCCCCTAAACGGCGTGAATTTCGCTTCACAGGACTATCTCAACCTGGCCTCTCACCCAGCCATTCGACAAGCCGCTAAACGGGCGGTGGATTTGTACGGGGTTCATAGCGCGGGGTCTGCTGCCCTAATGGGAAATACCGTCGTCTCGGTTGAACTAGAGCAGCAAATGGCGCAATTTCTCTCGGTAGCAGACTGTACGGTGTTTCCCACCGGGTGGGGAGCGGGATATGGCACCATCAAAACACTCGTGGGTCCCAACGATCATATTATTATTGATACGCTGGCTCACGCTTGCTTGCAGGAGGGCGCACGGAATGCGACCGCTAATGTTCACGCCTTTCCGCATCTCTCGTTCCATGCCGTTGAACGCGTTCTTCTTCGGATTCGGCGCAAGGAACCGCAAGCCGGCATCTTGGTCGCTACGGAAACGGTTTTTTCGATGGATAGCGACGTGCCAGACATTACGCAACTCCAGGAGATTTGCCGGGCATCTGATGCAACCCTGATGGTTGATGTGGCTCACGACCTTGGTTGTATCGGCGTCGACGGACGTGGCTACCTGGGAATTCAGGATATGGTGGGGAAAGTGGACCTTGTGATGGGGAGCTTTTCCAAGACGTTTGCCTCCAATGGCGGCTTCGTCGCAACGCAGCACCCCGCGTTGAAGTTAGCCCTGCGTTACAACTGTGGCCCACTGACGTTTACGAATGCGTTGTCGCCCATTCAGGCATCCGTCGTGTCAGCCTGCCTAAAGGTCATCCAATCGGACGAGGGCAGAGTGCGCCGCGAACGGCTCATGGACAACATTTTGTATATGCGTCAGCGCCTGGTGGAGAACGGTTTCCAGGTTCTCGGCCAACCGAGTGCCATCATTCCCGTCATGTTGGGAGGGAACGCGCTTTCCCGACTCATGACATGTTTCGCGCTAGAAGGTGGCGCCATAGTCAATCTGGTGGAGTATCCTGCCGTGGCCAAGCGGAGGTGCCGGTGGCGCATTCAGATGATGACCGAACATACGAAAGCGCACATTGATCATCTTGTTCAGACGGCCGTCGAGGCACGCGAGAAAGCTACGGATCATCTGCGATCACTCCGTTACGACGATCGTGCCGACGTGGACTATAGCCAGTCATAGAAGATATGTAGCATAGGCACGGTGGGACTGATTTTCACGCTCAGACCCTGATATGGAAGTCTGGTGCCGATGAGCATGCGATGCTTTGCCGAGTATGTTGTACGCTGGCGTAGGCCCCTGCTTGTTGCGTCCGTCGTGGTGACGATGGTAATGGCTGCAGGAGCACGCCGTCTCAGCGTCATCATTGACCCGGACGACACCCTCCCGCAATCACATCGGTTTCTAGTTGCAACCAACATGGCGGATCGCCTGTTTGGGAACAAGTACGCCGTCGTGATCGGGGTCACGGCCAGAAATGGAGAATCGTTGTCTCCGGCGGTCCTGGAGGCGGTGCAGGGAATTACGGAGGGGATGAGCCAGGCTCAAGGTGTGGTCCTGTCGAGTGTCACCAGCTTGTCCGCAAGGAAGGTCAAAGATATTGTCGGTACGCAGGACGGCCTCGACGTCCATCCATTTGTTCGCGATCTTCCTCTTTTGGATGAGGCTCGGCGCTCCTTATTAGAGAGGGTGCATCGTCACGAAGGATTTCGCGATTTGATTGTGTCCCAGGACGGGACTACGGCTGCGGTCTTCGCCGAATTCGCAAAAGACCCGAATGGATTCAAGGCGATCGTGGAAAGAGTCCATACCATCGTTGATCGCTATCGCTCGGCAGATACTGAAATATTAGTTAGCGGACAGCCGATCTTGCTCGGTTTACTCGAACGATATTCGGACCGAATGGCATGGCTTTTCCCGATTGCCTTTCTGATGATCGGCCTCATCCATTGGGAGGCGTTTCGCTCTCTCCAAGGCCTCACACTCCCTTTAATAACTGGCGCGTTAGCGGTGGTGTGGTCCGTTGGTGTCATGGGATGGGTCGGAGTACCTCTTGATGCCTTCAACGGGACGACTCCCGTGCTGATTCTTGCCGTTGCTGCTGGGCATGCCGTCCAAATCTTGAAACGGTACTACGAGGAATTCGCCGCCGCAATCACCACGGGTATGGAACCGTCGAGCGCTAATCGATTGGCTGTCGTCCGATCGCTTATCAACGTCGGTCCAGTCCTCATCGCTGCCGGTACAGTCGGGGCGTTGAGTTTTGCTTCCCTGACCGTATTTGAGATCTCCACGATTCGAACATTTGGACTCTTTTCCGCTATGGGCATAGCGTTTGCGGTGATCATCGAGCTCATCGTGATGCCTGCGCTTAGAGCCAGTCTGCCTCCGCCTAGTATCAATCAAGTCCAAAGAGAGCGGCATCCTGGATGGTGGGGAGTCGCTGCTGAATTGTTCTCTCGGATGGTCATAGGTCGAACAGGGGCGGTGCTCATCGTTACCCTCGTTGTGACCGTCGTGTTTGCGATCGGTGCCAGCACCATCAGGATTGATAACTCCTTGCGCTCATATTTCTTGCCTTCCGTGCCTGAGCGGATTGACGATGCCAAGCTGAACCTCAGGCTGCCTGGCAACAATCTCCTCTATGTGTTGGTGCACGGTGATCAGCCCGATCTCATAAAATCCCCTGATGTCCTTCGAGCGATGGAGGACACACAGCGCTTTCTCGATCGCGAGCCAGGAGTTGGGAAAACCGTTTCGATCGTTGATTTCATTAAACGGATCGACGCATCCTTTGCCGAAGAAACACGTCCCGGTCGCATTCCGGACTCGGCTGACCATGTGGGCCAATATCTGCTCTTGTATTCCATGTCGGGAGATCCTGGAGATTTTGACAGTCTCGTTGATTATGGGTACCAGAACGCAATTATCACCGCCTATCTCAAAGACGAAAGCTCCGCCTATCTCACCGACCTGGAGCGGCGTCTACGAGAGTTTATGGCGGGCCGCTTTCCCGGTCATGTCGAGCTCATGGTGGGCGGCAACATCATGTCCCCTGTCGCGCTAAACGAAGTACTGGTCAGAAACAAGCTCATGAACATTGGACAAATCGCGCTCGCGGTATTCCTCATTTCCTCATTATTTTTTCGGTCAGCAATCGCCGGCCTACTTATTCTGGTGCCCCTCGTCTTAACGGTTGTGGTCATCTTTGGGCTCATGGGATTTGCTGGCATTCCTCTGCAGGTGGCGACCGCGACAGTATCGGCCTTAGCGGTGGGAATTGGGGCAGATTATGCCATCTACCTGCTGTATCGTCTCCGGCAGGAATTGGCAGTATGCGGTGAGTGGCAGCGCGCGGTCTTCCGTACGTATCACACCGCCGGCAAAGCGATCATGTTTGTGGCAACCGCAGTGGCCGGAGGCTACCTTGTGCTACTTTTCTCCTGGGGCTTTCTCATTCATTATTGGCTTGGCCTCCTCATCAGCGTCGCCATGCTTACCAGCGCACTCGCAGCTCTCACGACAACCATGGCGTTGATTGTGTATTTGAAACCCCAGTTTCTGTTTCAATCCATGCCCTCCTCCCAAGCTGGCCATATAGCGGTGGCTGCGTGTATGAGTATGTTGATTTGCGTATTTCCCGCTGGAGCGAGGGCGGACCAGCTCAGCGCCGATGAAATCATGCGCCGGAACTTTATTGCGACCAAGGTTCAAGACTCCACGGCGAGTGTTACCTTTCGCCTCATTAATGCTGCTGGTCAAGAACGTGTTCGCAGCACGCTCTCGACCACAAAGCTCAGGGATGGCAGTCTCGACACCCTCCGGCTGACACGATTCCTGATGCCACCCGACGTGAGTGGCACGGCTACATTAACCATTGAGCACTCTGATGGCGATGACGACATCTGGATCTATCTGCCTGCCCTCCACAAAACCCGACGCCTGGTCTCGTTTAATAAGCGTGATAGCTATGTCGGGACCGATTTCAGCTATGGTGATGTGATCGGCTACAAGGTTGGAGAGTGGCGGCACGCACTTGTGGGGACAGAAACGGTTGATGGGAGTGGCTGCTACAAAATTGAATCATTGCCTGCGAATAGGGACGTTTTACAGCAGAACGGGTATTCTAAACGAGTCAGTTGGATTCGAGTCGATAATTTCGTGCAGGTCAAGGGCGAGTTTTATGACACGGCCAGCGTGTTGTTAAAAACGATGTCAGCCGCTCAAGTGCAGCTTGTTGACGCCGATCGCGGACGCTGGCAACCGATGTGGCTCGAGATGCGTAATGTACAGTCCGGTCACCGAACGGAGATCGTTTTAGAGCACTTTCGCGCCAATGTGGGAATTTCTTCTGACATGTTTAAAGTGAGGACCTTGGAAAGGGAACAATAAGAGCGCCTCGGCATCGTACGGTGCTCACCTAAGGGCTTCCGTTGTGTGGCATCTCAGGTCTGTAGGATTGAGGCCTGTGCGGTGCGTCAATGATAGTATCGTGGTCGATGATTCCTATCATCCTGAATGTCCAGCAGATGAATGTTGCAAACCCTAGAATCCAGGCCATGGGCGTTGCTCAAACAACTCGCGTCACAACTGCTACTCTTTCTCGTATTGCCGTTAATCACTCTGGCAGCTGAGGATGTCGGTTCTAGTAGGGAACGCCAGGGCAGTTCACCCGTCTCGCCAAGAGACAGCCTGTTCAATGCGGTGGCCCTCGGTGGCCATGCGCGGTTCGATTTTTATAGCGCCGATAAGAATCTCGATGGACTTCATAATTTGCCAGGACTCACTTTCCAGCCAAAATCTATGCCGCGGTTTGGCTCTTGGGGTGATGCGAAGATCGAAGGGCGCATCACTGATCAAGACTTGCGGGGACCAAAAGGGCCGAAGGCCCGCCTGCTTGAATCCTATGTGAACCTGTATTCCAGCTCGATGGATGTGCGCGTCGGCAAACAAGTCATTGCCTGGGGACGAGCAGACGCACTCAATCCAACAGATAATTTGACATCGAAAGACTTCACGCTGCTATCCGCCAAAGATGAGGAGGAACGACGAACGGGAACGACGGGAGTCCGCACAAACTATTACCATGACGCGTATACGCTGTCGCTCGTCTGGTTACCGTTCTTCAATCCCAACACAATCCCCCTCGCACCGGTCGCGGGAATTCACATCACGGAGGATAAACGCGATGCGGGGTCTTTGCGCGATCAGGGGTTTGCCGTTAGATTGGACCAAACCGGAGATCTCTTCGACTGGTCGATCAGTTACTATAACGGGCTTGATGTGAACCCAGCGGGCGTACCAGTGTCGTCATCGACCGTCGAATTGACCCATACCCGCATCCGCGTATTGGGCGCCGATTGTTCCAAGGCCTTAGGGCCCTATGCTCTCAGGGGTGAAATTGCTTATGTGCAAACGGCAAATTCATCAGGAGAAAACCCGTTCATCAAGAAACCTTATGTATGGATGGTGTTTGGTGGTGATAGAAGTCTAACCGAAGATCTGAATGTGAACTTGCAAGTGTATCAACGGGTCATCCTGAATTACCGCAATCCATTTGAGATCCAGGATCCAGCGACTCAGCAGTTGTCCGTTCTCAATGCCACCCTTAACCAGCAACTAGATCAATCTCAAGTGGGAATTAGCGGTCGGATTAAGGCCACCTGGTTCAATAAAACGCTGGATGCAGAGCTGATGGGGCTGTGGAACGCGAATCGAGGAGATTGCTTCGTGCGACCGTCTTTGGCCTATGCGTTCACGGATGTCTGGAAGGGTTTTATGGGCTATGACTTCTTCAACGGACAACGGAATTCTTACTTTGGTCGGCTTGAATCTGCATCAGCATTCTTTGTCGAGCTGCGCGCGACCTTCTAACTCGTAGGGAGGGAAAGTCGGAAACTCCCCTTCGCTCTGGCGTCAAAATCGGGAAGCCGAGCGCAGGCCTTTCCTGAAGACTTCAGGGCACCTTATGGGGTCGTTGTGTGGTCTGACGTAAACAAAGGGATGTTAGACATGATTATTGATTTGTTTCGGTTGCCCCGCAAGGGAGATTCGGCGGGATAGAATCATCGAGCAGCGGTGATCCTATCCCTTCATCTCGGCAAGACATCATCACGACCTAGAAGAGTCCTGGAAAAAGGGGTAGGAGCTGAGGAAGAGTCGTAAACTGCGTACATTCCACTTATTGAGGAGTGTTCGCCCGGAGGCTGCCGACTCCTGAGCCTGAGCGTGGTTCCACTAGTGGCTGATCTTGAGTTGCCCATTCTCGGATGATTCGAGCGCTGAATTGTTGCTGGAGCGGGTGACGGTGCGATGGTCCAGGGAGCATGAATTCGGCGTGGCCTTTACCGCGATCCAGTCAGAGACCTTGAAGCGGCTGATTCAGGTGTGGGGCCTGCTCAGTTCGGATGTGCCGCTCCGTAAGTAGCTGGTCAGCCTGCTCGTTTTTCAAGATAGTTGCTGACCCTCTCTTTCTGATATCCGCATGATCAGTGCGATATTTAAATTGACATGCGAAACGCTACGCTATACAGTTTGATCTCATGGTTAAGACGTTCCGGCACAAGGGGCTGCAAGCCTTTTTTGAGACTGGCAGCAAGGCTGGCATCCAGCCGCGCCATGCGGCTAGACTTGGACGGCAACTGGCACGGCTTGATCTTGCCAATGCTGCCGCTGATATGAACGTGCCGGGATGGGGGCTGCACACACTGACTGGCAATCTTGCCGGACTTTACTCGGTATCAGTGAGCGGCAATTGGCGACTGACCTTTGGTTTCGATGGCGGAGATGCGGTGCTTGTCGATTATCACGATTACCACTAGGAGGAATGCAATATGAGCCGAATGCACAATCCGCCGCATCCAGGCGAAACCTTGAGAGAGGATATTTTGCCGGCCTTGGGCTTGAACGTGACTCAAGCTGCTGTGCAACTTGGCGTCACCCGCGCCGCATTGTCGCGTGTATTAAATGGTCACGCTGCGATCTCTCCGGAAATGGCACTTCGATTAGAAGGATGGCTAGGCGTGAAAAACGGTGGCCGTGCTGATGTGTGGATTGCACAGCAGGCCGCCTATGATCTGTGGCAAGTCCGCAAGGCTGGCGCGCCAAAAGTACGGCGTGCCACATTGATCTCAGCCTGATACAGGGCTGGGGGTGGGGTCGTTGCTTGCGGATAACAAAAGGGTCGGGAGTCTTTGTTTGATCACCTCGGGAAAAATAAAAAGTACCGGGAGTCTTTTCTCGCGACTCACGATATGGAACAACGTAAACATCGCCGGTTTCGAGCGCAGTTTCGAGTGCATTCCCTCAGAATGGTAGCCCGGTGTCTGGTGACGGGCTTGTTCTGGATCTTTCGCCGGGAGGCTGCCGAATCATGAGCCTGAGCGCGGTCCCGCTAGGGGCCGATCTTGTGCTGCACATTTTCCCGGATGATTCGAGCGCTGAAGTGTTGCTGGAGCGGGTGACGGTGCGCTGGTCCAGGGGGGCATGAATTTGGAGTGGCCTTTACGACCATCCAGTCAGAGACCTTGAAGCGGCTAATCAGGTGTGGGGCTTCCTCGGTTCGGATATGCCAACTCGCACAGAACCGACAGTTGGGTAGCATCATCCTCGTGCTCTTGAGGGAGGTGCGTCGTCATCTTCGTTAGCCTCCCCCCCCCAGCAGATTCTTTTACATTGTGACATGCTCAGCACCTCGTGTGTTTATCGTACTCCTTTCTGACTCTATGAACATCATCGAAGCTCGCATGAATACAGGGCGAAGTCGTCGTCTTTAAACACGGGTTCCTCCAGGATCTCTCTCTCAATTGCCCGGGCACGCCGGAATGAAGGGCTTTCTCCGTTCCACCGACCTGTCGCTCTCCTGTCTCCTTTCTGCGGAATAATCCCCATCGGCTCTCCCCACACGTTTTCGGTTTCATCATGAGCGGGGGGAGCTGACAGCCCCTCTCGATTTAGCTTATGTCTCTCCATTGACATTCCTTGGTGTCCGTTCATGTCCTTGCTCTGAACGCGTCATTTCAAATCTCACGGAACCCTTGCATTCGGGCATATCGTTCTGTTTAAAGATAATTCGTGATCCTAATGTCTGAATGCAACGGTTTACTTACACGAGGGTTTCCCTGACACGATTCAGAGCAGGTCTGTCCTCAACGGTCCCTATCTGGCCTAAGCAGGCCTAACTAGGGTACTTCCCACCATCATCTCACACCGGTATGGTCGGCATGGTGCTGATGTGCATCGGCAGAAAGGACGGGGCATGAAGAAGGAGTTGCTGACGGTGAAAGAATTGGCGGCAGAACTCCGCATGAGCGTGAAGTCTATCCAACGGGCCTATCGCGAGGGCGAGATCCCCGTGGAATGGTTGCATCGCATGGCACGGTTCGACCTCGTACAGGTTCGTCGAGCAATGAAACGCAATGCGCACGGTCGCATGCTCCGTCTCAACAACACAGCGTCACGGCAGGGCGCAACCGCCGGCTACGCCGGCGGTGCGCCCAGCCGAACAGCCCCCGGACGGTAAGACGGGGGCTTGTATAGCAGAGGCGTGAAAGGACCGTGCATGGGTGATCGCATCTTTACTTCAACCATCGATTGGCTCGCGTTTACCGTGCCTCAGGCCACGGTCGACGAGATGCGTCTCGTGGTCGGGGGCGAGTGGTTCGAGACGACGACGGGCTTTCGTGGCTATCCCACCTGCTGGCTGACCAATCAAGGCCGTCACGGCATGGGCAAACTCGGGACGGGGGCCCCTCGTAACCTCAAGGAAGTCCATGTGGATCTCTCCGCGGGGATCGTCTCCACCTGGGCCGAAGACACGATCCGTTCGGTTCTGACGTGGGTCTTTGCCCGTGGAGGCCACATCACCCGCATGGATGTGGCCCTGGATGATCGGGCGGCGGGGGTCTCCATCGCACAGATCAAGCACGCCGTCGAGGCCGGACAGGCTGTGACCCGGTCGCAGAAGTTCCAGGTCATTGCCGGGTCCTCGTTGCGCTCTGGCACCTCGACGGGCGACACGCTCTATTTCGGGAGTCGTGAGAGTCAAACCATGTTGCGGGTCTACGACAAACGATTGGAACTCGAACAGAAAGGCCGTGAAGAAGCGAAGGACTATGGCGTCCGGTGGGAACTCGAACTGAAAAAGGACCGCGCGCAAGCCTGCGCCAAAGCCTTGCTCACACTCCCGCCGGAGGATTGGCGGGAGTTCCTCGTCGGGATTCTGCGGTCGTACGTGGATTTTCGCGAGACCACGCGCGAGGCGGAGCCGTGGGAAAAGTATCGGGCGCCACTTTTGGCGTGGTGGGAGGCCCTGACCGAAGGGTTCAAACGCTGCCGGCTCGTGGTGGAGAAGGTCCAGCAGACCTTCGATGAGATCTGTCAGTGGCTGGGCCAGTCCATCAGCGCCATGCTGGCCCTGGCCTATTTTCGACGGGGCGAACAATTTCTGCAGGAGTTGATCTACGCAGGCTCGAAGAAATGGAAAGCTCGGCATCTGGCCATGCTGCATGAGGGACGGCACATGCGCCCCTATGTGCTCCGTCCCATCTAAGGAGTGGTGTTCGATGTGTCCAGGCTGTGGCGCGAGAGGCTGCGGGTGCCGATGGGAGCACGGGGTGCTGGTGCTCACCTGTCAGGAGTGTGAGTCAGCATTCACGTATATACCAAAAACCCGGTCGGTACGCCGGGGCTACTGGGTCAGAAATCTCTCTGGCCCATTCTCTCAACCAGGAGGTCCGCATCATGATGGTGAAAGCCGAAGGCAGCGTGCAGGGCTATGTCGAACGGAAGGGCAAGGAGAACCGGATCTATCGGTCGATGGATCTGTATGTGAAGGGCAAAGATCCGGGGAACCTGCGCCTGAGCATCCCGGAGGAGCAGCCTGCCCTCATCGAGATCTGTAAGCAGGCAGAAGGCAAGCAGGCGCGGGCGTCGGTGGAGATCCGCAAGTTCGAGCTCACCGGCAAGATCTTCTTCGATCTGGTTGCGCTGGAAATTGTGAAGTAAGGCCCGGAACGGGAGGAAGGCCCATGGACCAGACGCGCACGATGATGACGGTCCTCTTGCTGGCCTTCCTCTCCGGCCTGCTCCTGGAACGGTGAAGGTGATTGATGGTGTGGACCGCGTTGACAGTCGTGAATCAGTTGGAGTTCGCGGCGTTGTTCGTCCTGTGTTTCCTGGTGGGGATCGTATGCGGAAAACAGTAGCAAAGGGACTCTATCTTCTCCTCACGGAACTGATTGCCGTGTACTTGGTGGCGTGGCCGGTCTCTGCCTTTCAGATGTCGATCTCCTCAACGGGCTACGTCCGAGTCGCCACGGCCTCAGCGGTCTCCGCGTACCAGGTTGCACAGCGGGCGGCGTTTACGTCGGCGGTCGCCTCGGCAGTGTCGGCACCGACGATGGCCTCGGTGGCGGTACGGATCGCCACGGGCCCGGTGGGCTGGACGGCGCTCGGCGTGTCGGCGGCCCTCACGTTAGCCGGCCTGTACTACTCCGTGCAAGACGTGCAGGCAGTGAAAACGGCGGCACTCGCGGCGGCGCCTCCAGTGAATAGTCGAAGCGATGAGAGCGGGACCGTGCTGCCATCCGGCGCGGTGTGGTCGCCGTCCTCCTGTGTGCACCCCTGCGCGGTTCTTGCTGCAGTCGGTCCCCTTTGTCCGGTGGGGCTCATGACCCTGTCGTCGAGGCCAACTTCGTCTTTGGTGAAACGAAAGAACGCTTTCAGGATCGCGCTCCTTGTTGCCGCCGCATCCGTTAGGTAAGAAATATTTTCTAACGGAAATCCAAAATCACTGGCCAGAATGTTTTTAACCTCTAACGCATCGTTGACCGCATACGAGAGAGGCGAGGCTTTTTCATATTGGTTGATGCCGACGATCAACGCATGACTGCCAGCGTAGTGAGTCTTGAGAAGAAACCGGATGTCGCGCAATGGGGCCTTTCTGATGTCGAACTATTGAGTATTCTGGTCGGCATAGTACCGTTATCGCTGCGAATGACTCAACCATGGTACCTGTGATTTGTGTGTTCATATCATAGCCCCTTGCGTAGTCCGCCAATTCGGCATCATTGGTACGGACAGGCGAGCCACCGTTAGACAAATACGGGGGCGTGCAGATACAAATCACTGTCCCTCAACCCTCTGATTTATGGGCACAAAACGACTAATTTGTGCCGATTGGAATTTTAAGAGTTTGAGGGCCTGAATTCTTGCAGGTTTTAAGGACGAAGAGCGGTGAGTCCTTGACTGCCCACGTAATCGCATGAATCGATTTTCCTTGAGCCTTCATCTGTAGGACTGAGTAACCAAATAAGTTGGGAATCTTTTCTGGGCGTATTGTCCACGTCAATGAGGTGAATACCGAAGGAAAGTTGAGGGGGGAGTATATAAGCCAATGGGGTAGGCCCCGGCGTTGCGCCGGGGCCTGTTGGGGTTATGAAGCGGTCGAGGTGGCTAGGGGTTCGTCCCGCTCTGCTCTCGCCGATGGCGGTGCATCCTGGTTGAATGCGGCCGGAAGCACTTCTTCAATGCGTTCGGCCAAGATGAAGGTCAGCTCATTCCGTACTTCCTGCGGCACGTCCTTGAGATCCTTCTCGTTCGCTTTTGGCAGGATAATGCGTCGGATGCCGGCGCGATGCGCGGCCAGCACCTTTTCCTTAATCCCGCCGACCGGTAATACCAATCCGCTGAGACTGATTTCTCCGGTCATGGCTGTGTCGCTCCGCACCGCTTTCCCGCTATAGGACGATGCGAGCGCCGTCGCCATGGTGATGCCGGCCGATGGTCCGTCTTTCGGGATGGCTCCGGATGGCACATGGATATGCAGCCCATTCCGTTTGAAGCGTGAGATGTCCAGCCCCATACTTTCCGCATGCGACCAGAGATAACTTCGCGCAGCCCTGGCTGATTCCTGCATGACGTCTCCCAACTGACCGGTTATCGTCAGTTCATGGCTGCCGGGGAGCAGGGTGGTCTCGATATAGAGGACATCCCCGCCACTCGGAGTCCAGGCCAGCCCCGTGGCGACGCCAGGAGGCAAGATCTTGCGCGCTTCCTCCGGCATGAAACGCTCGGAGCCGAGCCAATCGGGAAGGACGGTTGGTTGAATGGACACAGGGACCCGCTCCTGACCTTCTGAAAGCTCCGCGAATGTCAGCGCGACTTTTCTGGTCAGGCGACCCAGCATCTGTTCGAGTTGGCGTACGCCGGCCTCTCTCGTGTATCGGCTGATGACGAGATTCAAGACCTCATCCGACAGCAGCGCTTGGCTTGCGTCGAGACCCGCTTCCTTGAGCCGTCGTGGCCACAGATAGCGACGGGCGATCTCCGCCTTCTCCCGTTCGCTATACCCCTGGAGCCGGATGATTTCCATCCGGTCGAGTAGCGGCTGGCTGATGGTATCCAGCGTATTGGCGGTCGTAATGAAGAACACTTTGGACAGATCGAACGGAAGATCCAGGTAATGGTCGCGGAATGTATGATTCTGCGTCGGATCTAGAACCTCTAGTAAGGCCGCCGCCGGATCGCCGCGGAAGTCGCGGCCCATCTTGTCGACTTCGTCCAACATCAGCACAGGATTGTTCACGTTGGCGCGGCGCATGGCCTGAATGATCCGTCCAGGCAGGGCTCCGACGTAGGTCCGGCGATGGCCGCGCAATTCCGCTTCATCATGCACGCCGCCCAGGCTCAGACGTTCGAAGGTCCGTCCCATGGATCTGGCAATCGATTGGCCCAGGCTGGTCTTGCCGACGCCGGGAGGTCCGACGAGGCAGAGGATGGGTGCTTTGGCGGTGGGGTTTAATTTCAGCACGGCCAAATGCTCGACGATTCGTTCCTTCACTTCTTTGATGCCGTAGTGATCTTCTTCCAAGACCTGGCGAACCTTGCTCAACTCTAACCGGTCCTCCGAGGATTTCTTCCAGGGGAGCTCCAGCACCAGGTCGAGATAGGTCCTGAGGACCTGATGGTCGGGCGAGGAGGGTGGCACCTTTGCTAATTTGGCAATCTCCCGCTCCACTTCCTTTCGCACAGGGTCGGGAAGATCGGCTTCTTGAATCTTTTTTTTGAGCTCGGTGATCTCGTTCTCCTCACCCTCGCCTTCGCCGAGCTCCTCTTGAATCGCCTTTAATTGCTCACGGAGAACATACTCTCGCTGGGTCTTACCGATCTTGGCATGCGTCTCGCTGGTGATCTTGTCTCGCAGTTGTAGTATCTGAATTTCTTTGGAGAGTGCTCCATACAGCGATCGCAGTAGCTCGATCGTGGATGAAGTTTCGAGCATTTTTTGCTCGTCCTGTACGGTGAGATTGAGGAGTGAGGCCACGCGATAGGCCAAGGCGATGGGGTTGTCCTCGTTACTGAAGGCCGCCGCGGCTTCCTGAATACCGGGGGCTTGAATCAATCGAGGTAGATCTGTGACCAATCCCTGGATAGCCCGATGGAGGGCCTGGACTTCGGTGCCCTCGCCCGCTGGGTGATCGAGTTGCCTGGCTTGGACCACAAGAAACGGCTTTGCCTGTTCGACCTTGAGCAGGGCGACGCGTTCGAGCCCCTGCACGAGCGCATGGATCGTGCCATCTTCTGACCGTCCGATCTGTTTCACCATGGCCTTGGTGCCGATTGTATAGAGCTCTTCGAGCCCCGGCTCGTCCGTCAGGGGGTCGCGCTGCGCGACCACCAGAATGGTCTTCTCTTCTGTTTTCATCGCCGCCTCTACGGCAGCGATCGACCGTATACGCCCGACCGTCAAGGGCATCATAATGCCAGGAAATAATACGGTGCGCTTAATCGGGAGTACCGGGAGTCTTACGGCCAGTGTTTCGCTATTCATAGAAAAGCATCCCTTCGCTCGGTCGGTGAAAAGACGCGAGAAGTATGTCGTAAGAAGGCTAGATAGGTACCGTCGAGCACAAGTCAAGAGGAGGGGAAGGAGTCGCAGCAACTAGCTGTAATCGCATGAATGACCGAGGAGCAGGCCATTTTCAGCGATCGACAAAGACGCCACCTTGGGATGAGGAAAAGAGTTTGCCGTCACTGGGGCGAATGTCATCCGGCATCGAGGAATCAGGTGGTAGAGTATAGGTGTCTGTGCCCTCGAGATCGAAGAATCCTGCCACACTCTTTTCGGAGGAGTCTCCAAATCCTGATTTGGCATGGTACTGGTCTGTCCCGCCCTCGTCGATGAAGAGTCCCCAGGAGGCGTAGTCGCCTCGACCAAGACCGGTTGAGCGGTCGAAGGCATAGGTGTCGCGGCCCTTGCCGGCATCGATCATCAAGCTCACGCTGCTATCCCACGCAACTCCGCCGTTGTAGAAGGGGCCGGAGGAACCATAGCGATCGTCTCCGTGATGGTCGATGAAGAGACCGACTCCGAAGTGCGCGGACGCGCCATGCCCATAACGAGCGGCCTGATGTTCGTCATGACCAGCTAAGTCCAATTTCATTCCAGTACCGAAAAAGTAGCCCAGCCCTTGCGAAAAGTTGGCGCTGTCGTAATGATCCTGACCTTGGATATCCAGCAGGAGTCCCCAGCCACCGGCTAGATTGTACGGTTGCCACTCCACGTTCTTTGTCAGAATCCGTTGCCCCGCTCCAGCTCCTAGTCCGAAGCAGTCGTACTGATAGAGGGGATCGCCGGGCTTTCCCGTGGGTGCGTCTTGGGTATTGTAGGCGCTGGGATATCTGCCGCCGCATTGATAATGGTCGTCGCCGGAGATGTCGATGACGGCACCGACACCCAAGGGACCACCAAATCCGATGGCGAAGCCATGGCTGGTATAGCGATCGTTTCCTGCGGCATCGAGCAAGAGACCGAGCCCCCCAATGGCTGCACCCTGGGTCAGTCGATTGCCCATATAGACATCGTTGCCTTTCGCGTCGAACAAAATCCCGAGACCTCCGAACCCCGCGCCTCCCGATCCCATGTCGAGCTGGTAGACATCGTCGCCAGCATGATCGATCAACAGCCCTACCCCCAGCCTGCCGGTGGCCAGTCCGAGCGGAGCTCCGTCATAGGTATCGTTTCCATTGAGGTCGATGACGACGGCATTTCCCTGATCCTCATCCGTCGATGCGGCAATCATGCCTCGATAGAGATCGTTGCCACCCACATCGATAATGAGGCCGATGCCCTTGTCCAACTCGTAGGTATTCGGTCCCGGGCCACCAATGACAACCAGCCCGTAGGATGTTTCATGAATCAACAGCACATCGCCTGTCACGCCGTGGGGAGCGGAGGACGCGGGGAGGGGCATCGTCCAGGCGGCGGCAACCTGGTGCAGCCAGCGCTCATTGGCCAGGCGAGCGAGTACCTGAGCTGCCGCAATGAGACTGGCATAATCCACCTGCTCCTCAAGCAGTTCGGTAAACCGGAGATCGGCTTTGATCCGAGCGCCCGTCTGCTCCGATAGATTTGAAATCTGGGGAATGAAGTGTTTCGCCATAGACGCGGCATGCAAAAACAGGAAGTGCCGTTCTGCCTCGGTGAGATTCGTCAGCGCTTTGTCTCGATGAAATGAGGCTTGTTCCAAGCTTTCGACCATGAAGGCCAGGAGGTCTCGCCGTGCGGAGCTTGTCGGCAGAGGAACGGGCTTGTAGAACGTGGAGGTACGGTCCATGCCGGCTTCTAACAGGTCGAGGAGGGCTGGAAGATTGACGGACCCGCCTTCAGCCATTTCCGCTAATAAGAGCCCTTGATGTTCCAAATCGGTTAGACCGTCCCAAGGTTGTTGCAACGCCTTGAGCATCAGACGACGTTTGAACTGCGCCGGGATCTTTTCGACTGCTTTATGTGCGGCGATCAGGTCGCCGTGACGGGATCCCGTTAGTTGCTCGAAGTCCTTGCGTACGGTAGGAGCCAGCCGATCGAGTGCCGAGTCTCGCATGTGGCTAGTGGGCGTGGATGCGGGAGGTCCTAGCAACCCGAAGAATCCTTGCACCTCGCTGCACCCAGGCAGCCATAGGAGGAGGGGCAGACTCATGAGCAGCCGAAGGCATCGTGTCATCGCTTCTGTCTCCAGCAGGGGAGAGGGATCATTCTTTATGATCAGATAATGGGCTCGTTTTGCGCATCGATCCCGACACTATCTGAAACTCATAGAGGCGGCATTCCAGTGGACCATTAAAAAGCGGAATGCGTTTCGAAGGTGCGAGGCCTATTAATTTAGGGACTCGCAAATCGCCTGTAAAGATATAGGCGCGCCATCCATTGA
>Ga0163152_10004869_pt1 | contig 16228 bp, 15 predicted proteins | sample OliLakLV19MP8IB2_FD_148635 | JGI IMG/M metagenome (GOLD analysis project Ga0163152, IMG submission 148635) | Freshwater microbial mat bacterial communities from Lake Vanda, McMurdo Dry Valleys, Antarctica - Oligotrophic Lake LV.19.MP8.IB-2 | ecosystem: Environmental > Aquatic > Freshwater >... | reverse complement strand
GAAGTAAGACATGGTCGACATTCAATCGAATGCTGACACGATTCCAGGTGCCGCCACCGCGCATTGTGGAAAGATCAGGTCAAAGAATGCCTAGCCAGCGGGAATTTAGTTTCCGGGAGCGAGTTGGGGAATTCCTGAAGCAGTGACCTTCACCGCAGGCAAATGCGAGAGCGAGTTGAACTGAAGAGCCCGGTGCGGGAAAACCGCTCGCCGGGATCTGTGAGGGGGGCACCGGACAACCGGTGTCCCTACCTCGACCGAATAAAAAACTGCCGGAGAGCGCCTTTGAACCCGGCACGAATCGTGGGGGGGAAGCTTGGCACTTCAGGCCGGGGAGCACCTTCAGCACCTTCCGGCAATGTCATTTCCGTGTCGCCCAACGCGGTGGCGGCGTTCACCATTCGCGATTTTTTATTGATTCCAATTTCAAATGTGGAGGACAAGGCTCAGGCCATGGCCACGGTGGCGTAATCTTTGGCTTCAATCGACTGCGCAAATTCGTCAAGCTTCAGCCCGCACACCCGTCGCCCCCGCTGCTGGAACGATTCGAAGGTGGGGCAGACGGCGTAGAAATCTCCGGAACGGGCATCGGCTTGGCCATTGTTCACAAGGGCATGGAACGGATGGGGGGAAAAGTCTGGGTGGAGTCTTCTTCGGACGCAGGATCCGTTTTACTGCAATACCAGGGGAACGAATAAAAACTCACCCACGGAGACCACATTCCGAGTTTTGAAAACCTGACGGCGCGCCCGGCGTGACGCTCCCCACCCATCCTGCTTTGTAAAGCACGCACTCCCATGGCGGAGACCATTCCTCCAGATCTTTGCCCTACAATGCTTTATTCCCGGATGCGCAATTGTTGCGCAAGTGAAGGGTTTTTTGCGCAATGATTGCTCGTTCATGGACGTTATTTTACGCGAAAATGGGCCAAAACGAGTTGGCACGCGTAATGATAAGGGGAGAATGAATGGAACCTCCAGTTCTTGAGTTTTTGAAGGTTTCGTTCCACGGCTCAAATTACAAACAGTTTACCAGTTTAATCATAAATCGAAAGGCACCATGAAATCTTTTGGGAAAACTTTGGCACTCTCGGCAGCGGTTCTTGTTTCGCTCGCCGCAGGATCAATCTCATCACAGGCACAGGACCGTCCGGGTGGAGGACGCGACCCGGAACAGATGCGGCAGCGGATGATGGAACGGATGCGGGAACAGTTTGACGTCAAGGACGATGCGGAATGGAAACTTTTGGAAGGGAAAATCCAGAAAGTGACTGATGCCCGCCGCGCGGTGGGTGGTGGTTTCGGAGCATTCGGTGGGGGTCGCAGGCCCGGTGGTGATGGTGGCCAGGGTGGTGGTGGTGGGAACCGTGGCGGATTTGGAGGTGAATCAAGCCCCGAGGTAGAAGCCTTGCGCAAAGCCATTGAAGACAAAGCGCCGGCTGAAGAAATCAAGACTAAGCTGGCCAAAGTCCGTGAAGTTCGCAAAGCGAATGAAGCCAAGTTGGAAGCTGCTCAGGAAGATTTGAAAAAAATCCTGACCGTCAAACAGGAAGCAGCAGCAGTTTTGGCCGGCTTGGTGAAATAGACGACACAGTTCGGTTTCAATCCAAATGAGTGCGGTAGAAAACAGCGATGCCGGTTTAGGGCAATTGTTGGAGCGGATGGTTGCTTCCAAGCAGCTTTCCGCTTCCGATGCCAGGATGTTATCTGAGAGCGAAGCTTGGGACAGGCATTCTGCCAGCGAGGAAAGCGTGCTTCGCTGGCTGGCGCAGGAATACGGCCTGACTTTCACCTCACTGGACGATTTGGAACCGGACAGGGAAGTGTTGTCCCTTTTTCCTGCACGTTTGCTTTTAAAGGAGGAACTGCTCCCCTTACGACGTTCAAACGGCGTGGTGGAAATAGCAACCAGCCGATTGTTCGCCACACAAGGGCTCGACGCTTTGCGGACCATGACGGGACTTCGGCTGCAACCGGTGCTGGCTCCGGCCGAAGTCATTCAACGGGAAATGAAAAAGCGCCTCGGGGTGGGAGCCGACACCATCGATACGCTGGACGAGGAAACATCTTTCCAGGTGGTGGATGACTCGGGTGAAGACGATACTAATCTCGATAACGCGGCGGAAGACGCGTCGATCATCCGGTTCGTTAACCAGGTCTTGCGTGATGCCATTGATTTACGGGCCTCTGACATCCATCTGGAACCGTTCGAACATGAACTGCGGATACGTTATCGGATCGACGGTGTGCTTCAGGAAGTTCCGGTGCCTGCCCAGGTGAAACGATTTCAGCCGGCGATTGTTTCCCGGGTGAAAATACTGAGCCATTTGAACATCGCTGAAAAGAGGCTGCCTCAGGACGGGAGAATCAAGATCCGGCTGGACGAAAACGAGATCGACATCCGGGTTTCCGTGATTCCGATGTTGCATGGTGAGGCCGTGGTGATGCGTTTGTTGCGACAAAACGCGACATTGCACGGCATGGGTGAATTGGGACTTGCTGCGGGTGATCTCAAATCATTCCGGCGGGTGCTCGGATTGCCGCATGGAATTATCCTGGTCACCGGCCCCACCGGCTCGGGAAAGACTTCGACCCTTTACACTGCGCTCAATGAAATCAACGATGCGGTGCGGAAGATCATCACCATTGAAGATCCGATCGAATATCAATTGAAAGGGATCAACCAGATCCAGGTTTCTGAAAAAGCAGGGCTGACCTTTGCCCGTGGTTTGCGGGCCATCCTCCGGCACGATCCAGATGTGTTGCTCATCGGGGAAATTCGTGACCAAGAGACAGCGCAGATCGCCGTCCAAGCATCGCTCACGGGGCATCTGGTCTTTTCGACCTTGCATACCAACGACGCACCGGGCGCGTTGACACGGTTGGTGGACATGGGGGTGGAGCCTTACCTAGTTGCTTCATCCTTGGAAGCAGTTCTGGCCCAGCGACTGGTCCGGGTGTTGTGTCAGCATTGCCGGCAGCCGGACAATTCACCGAAGACCACGACGCTCAAGATCCAGTTTAACTGGCTTCCTGAGACTTTAATTTACAAGGCGATGGGCTGCCGGGAATGCCGGAACACCGGTTACCACGGACGGCGCGCCATTTTTGAATGGATGGACACAAGTAATGAGATCCGCCAGATGATTCTGCGCAATGCTTCCAGCGGCGAAATCGGCGTCGCCGCGCGAAAGGCCGGGATGCGGTCCCTGAGCGAAGACGGCTGGCGGCTGGTTTCCCAGGGGGTTACCACGCCGGAGGAAGTCTATCGCGTGACCAAGGATTCGGCCGTGGGCGATGTTTCTGGCGACACCACCGAGCTTGTCGCGGTTCCGTCGATCTAAATTTTTCCATGCCCACTTTTCAATTCAAGGCGATGCAGCGCGATGGGTGTGTTGCTGAAGGCGAACTCGAAGCGGGTGGTCGCGCCGATGCCTTCAAGCAGATGGAAGCACGTGGTCTGAAACCGATCCGGCTGTCGGAAAGAAGCGTGAATCGCAGTGCGAACGGAAACGGGCATGCTCCCAAGGTTGCGGCGAAAAAAGTTTCGAAACCAGCCCCGGCCGCACCTCAGCCCGCAAAAATTCCCAAGAAAACTGGCGGCGACAAACCGACCGCAGCGGCATCCGGTCCAAAATTCAACTTCTCGTTTGGCGGGACAAAAAAGATCACGCCCCGCATCCTGGAGAATTTCACCCGTCTCCTTTCAAGCCTGCTTTCTGCCGGAGTTCCGTTGAGCCGGGCCCTCGTGATTCTGCACAAGGAGGCGGCGACGCCGTCTGCCAAGGATCAATGGAAGGAGATTCATGACCGGGTGGTCGATGGTGTTCCTCTGGCCGACGCCATGGCGCGTTCCCCCGACACCTTTCCCCGGATTTACGTGGCCATGGTTGAAGCCGGAGAAACTGGAGGTTTTCTCGATGTTGTCTTGGGCCAGATCGCCGATTTCCAGGCCCGTGAAAAGGAGATGCGCGGGAAAGTCATGACCGCGTTGCTTTACCCGGTGATACTGCTGGCCCTGGCCCTAGCCGTCCTGGTGTTTCTCCTGGTTTTTTTCATACCACGTTTTCAAACCATTTTTAGCGGGTTCGGTGCCGAACTGCCGCTTCTGACGCAGATCATCGTCGGGGTGAGCGAAGTGATGCGTTCGTATGGATTGTTTATCCTTGTAGGATTGGTGGTCGCCGGATTTCTGGTGCGAAATTGGTTTGTTTCGGAAAAAGGACGGAGGGTGTGGGAGGGGCTTATTCTCAAAGCGCCCGTGGTCGGGCCGCTGGTGGCCCAGTTTGCCATGTCCCGCTTCTGTCGCATGCTTGGCACGCTGCTCGGTGCGGGCGTTCCGCTGATCAACGGGCTCAACGTGGCGAGGCGCTCGATTGGCAATCAGATCTTGGTGGATGCGGTCTCGACCTCCATCGAACATGTCAAAGAGGGCAAGTCACTCGGGCCGAGCCTCGGGGAGTGTCGCGCGCTGTTTTCAGGAGCGACCCTGGAAATGATTTCCGTGGCGGAGGAAAGCGGCAAGCTGGACTCCGAACTTGTCCGCATCGCAAATGTCACCGAGGGCGATCTGGATCGTCAGTTGAAGACTGCGGTGGCTTTGGCCGAACCTTTGATGCTGTTTTTCATCGCCGGTTTCATCGGGACTATTTTTATCGGAATGGTCATCCCGATTTTCTCGCTTCAGGATCATATCAAATAAATCATCATCTCATGAAACTTCATACCAACCATGCGGCCCGGCGCTTGACGCAGCGGGGATTCACACTGATCGAACTGTTGCTCGTCCTCGTCATCCTCGGGGTTCTGGCGGCGATTGTGGTGCCAAAATTTTCCGGCAGAACGGAGCAGGCCAGACAGACCGCGGCGGTTGCCCAGATCGCCACCTTCGGCACGGCCCTGGATGCTTACGAAGTCGATTTGGGTTCTTATCCACAGGGCAAAAGCGGCCTGTCGGATCTGGTGCAACAACCTCGCGAAGGAACCGGATGGAAGGGGCCTTACATGAAAAACGACATCCCGCTCGATCCGTGGGGGAACGCATATATTTACGAATGCCCGGGCAAACACAACAGCACCGGCTACGACTTGGTTTCGATGGGACCGGACGCAAGAGTGGGAACTGAAGATGATATTAACAATTGGCAATCGACCAAACGCTGAGTCTTCGCCAGTCGCAGCGAACCGGGACTTTCCGCGCTCCGCCGGTGCAGGCGCGACAACCTTTCCGAAATCCGGCGATTTTTTTGGGTTGTCGATCTTTGACAGGAGTGATGTCCGGGCGGTGTTTCAAGCGAAGCAGCGTCGGTCCCGGATTCATCGAACAAGGGGGGCGTTCACCCTGATCGAGCTGGTGCTGGTGATGGCGATCCTGATTGTGGTGCTTTCCATCAGCGGTCCAAGTCTGGTCTCGTTTTTCCGGGGGCGCACCCTGGATTCCGAGGCGCGACGATTCCTGGCCCTGACCCGGTATGGACAGAGCAGGGCGATTTCCGAGGGGGTTCCGGTTTTGTTATGGATCGATCCGCAGGAGAATAAATACGGCCTGGAAATCGAGGCTGGCTACGCGGACATCGACCGGAAGGCTGCGGAGTACAGTCTGGGCAAAGATCTGACTGTTGAAGTTTCGGTGCCGTTGCGCCCCGTTGTGGTTGGTTCGTCGGTGGCGGGAAAGCAGTTGCAAATCCGCTTTACTCCGGACGGATTTATCAGCGAAGCGAACCCGGAGACGATTATTTTTCGCGAAAAGAAAACGGACGTTGTCCTGCTGACACCCAATCGGAATCGCCTGAGCTATGAAATTCAGACCAACAACCTGCAATCGGTCCGGCGTTAAAGCCTGGAGGGCGCGCCCGCAGGGTCAGGGTCTGGTTCGCGGGGGGGCGCGTGGATCGATGTCCCGGGGCGGGTTCACCCTGGTGGAAGTTTTGGCGGCGCTGGTTTTTATGGCGATTTTGATTCCGGTCACGATGCGCGCTGTGCAGCTGGCCAACAAAGTCGGCCAGGTGGGTGAAAGAAAAGCAGTCGCGGCCCGGGTGGCCGAACGGGTTTTGAATGAACTTCTGGTGACGGGAGGAGTGCAGCAGACTTTTCAGAAGGGAATCGTGAGCGAAGGTGAACGGAGCTACGAGTGGAACATGCGGAGCGAGCCGTGGAGCCAGGATGCCATGAACCTCATCACGGTCACAGTTGTTTATGCGGTTCAGGGCCAGGATTACGAAGTGAGTCTTAGCACGCTTTTTGACAATGCGACGCTGACACAATGAAACCAACGGTGAAAAAAATGACTGGTTCGAGATCGAACACCCCGGGTGTTCAATCCTCCGTCGTCCTACGACCCAGTGGTTTCACCTTGATTGAAGTCCTTTTGGCGGTTGCCGTTTTTTCCATCGTCCTGGCCGCCATCAACAGCGTCTTTTTTGCGGCGCTTCGACTGCGCAACAGGAGCTATGCGGCGTTCGACAAGGCGCTTCCAATCCAGCAAGCCATTGCGATCGTCAAGAGAGACCTGGAAGGAATCATGTTTCCTGGCGGCCCGCTGGCCGGCAGTTTTCAAACTACCTCCACCAACCTCGATCCTTTCTCGGCGTCTATCGGGCTCCGAGTCAGCCCGGATTTTTCAACCACCAGTGGTTATGCGGACTCCTACTCTCCTTGGTCCGAAGTTCAGAAAGTTGCTTATTTTTTAGCGCCATCCACCAACAACTCCGTCGGCAAAGATCTGATTCGCAGCGTCCATCACAATCTGCTTCCGGTCATGACCGATGAACCGGTGAAACAATGGTTGATGGGCGGTGTGGAAAGCATGGGCCTGTCCTATTTCGACGGGCTCGTCTGGACTGAAGTATGGGATAGCTCGACTGCGACGAATCTCCCCAAGGCGATCAAAGTACAAATCAGCTTGGTTCAGGATGTGGGGCGCCGCACCGTTCTGGCCCCGGTTGAATTGATCGTTCCTGTCTTGGTGCAGGGAGTGACCAATTCGACAACCACAGGAGGCTGACGATGATCCTTTTGTCGCCCAGGTCAGCTCGTTTTTCCGCAGGCCGCTCCTCAACGGACGATCACGGAAAGGTTTGTTCAGACAAGGCCCGGCAAGGTTCCGTCTTCATCATTGTTCTCTGGATCTCGTTCGGATTGGTGGTGCTTTCCCTTTATTTTGCCAATGCCATGAACTTTGAGCTGCGCTCTGCGGACAACCGCACCGCCGCGCTCGAGGCCGATGCCGGGATCAGCGGGGCGGCCCGTTATGTGACTTTTTTTCTGCAAAAACTCGCCACCAACGGCGCAGTGCCGGATGTGCGGTATTACGGCGCTGCAGATGTTCCGGTCGGAGAAACCCGGTTCTGGTTCATCGGACGATCTCTATTGGACCAGCAAAAGGCGTTTCGGACTCCAATCTTCGGACTGGTGGATGAAGCTTCAAAGTTAAATCTGAACACTGCTACTGTGGCGATGCTGGAGTGGCTGCCTGGAATGACAGCCGAATTTGCTGCTGCCATTGTGGACTGGCGGGATGCGGACAGCACGGCGACGGCGAGCGGTGCCGAGGATGAAATTTATGGAAGACTGGTTCCACCGCGAAGATGCAAAAATGCATCGTTCGAATCCGTCGAAGAGCTGCGGTTGGTGTACGGGGCGACCGACGCGATTCTTTACGGAGAAGATGCCAACCGGAACGGAGTGTTGGATCCCAACGAAAATGACGGGAATGTGTCGCTTCCCGAGGACAACCGGGACGGGAAACTGGATCAGGGAATTCTAAGTTTTGTCACCGTTCACAGCAAGGAATCGGCGACCACCAGCGACGGCACCGCGCGGGTTACCACGACCGACAGAAACGGCCTGCGAGCCCTGGTGACGCAATATTTTCCGAACAAAACCGTCACCATACCCAATGGAGGATTTCCGAGCGTGTTGGAGTTTGCTCTGGCCGCACAAAACCAACTGTCTGCGGCTGAACTGGCGCAGATTGAACCGGGCATTCGAAACACAAACCTTGTCGGATTGATCAACGTCAACACTGCGTCCGAAGAGGTGCTCGCCTGTGTTCCTGGCATCGGATTCGAAAAGGCTGCGGCGCTCATCGCCTACCGCCAGTCCAATTCCGAGCAATCGACCTCGATTTCCTGGGTGAAGGAAGTGTTGACTGATCAGGCTGCGATCCGTGCCGCCGGTCCATACCTGACCGGGATGAGCGCGCAGTTTAGCGCCGATATCGCGGCGGTCGGACGATTCGGTCGCGGATTTCGCCGCACCCAGTTTGTTTTTGATGTCACCGATAGCACACCAAAAATCCTTTACCGACAGGATCTGACCCATCTCGGCTGGCCGCTTGGACCGGATATTCGTGACGATTTGCAATTAGCCAAAGGAAACAGGCGATGAACTGGATGAACAAATCAAGACCCAACACGGTGCTCGGCCTGACCCTGGACGGAGGCGTCCTGGACGCGGTGCAGCTCCGGCGTTCCAACGGGGGAGTCGAAGTGGTGAAAAGTTTGCAGGCCCCGCTGACGCTCGATCCGTTGCGAAACGAGGCCGAGTTGGTCGGGCGCGAGGTCCGCAAATTACTCAGTGGAGCCGGCATCAATGAAAAACGTGTGGTGGTCGGTGTTCCGGTGGGCTGGATCCTGGCGTTGCTGACCGTCCTCCCTCAGATCGAGGAGACGGACCTTTCAAGCTTTCTGGAGCTTGAGGCCGAGCGTGGATTTCCTTGCAACGTTGAAGAGTTGCAGATGGCCTCGCAGTTGCATGCTTCACCCAGCGGAAGGCGGTACGCCTCCCAGATCGGCGTGCCACGGGCGCACTTGACCCGCTTGGAAGCGGTGTTGAAAGCTGCAGATCTTTCGCCGACCAGTTTTTCCCTGGGAGCGACCGCGTTGCCGGGTGTCCAGGCTCAAGGTGCAAGGGAACAGGTTGTGGTGGTGGTGGGGTTTTCCAAGGTGGACATGCTGATCACCTCGGGGAGTGGTTTGCTGGTGATCCGGGCGTTGGAAGGAGCCCTTGATTCGGAAGGGGCGGAGGAAAGAATTCAAAGCGAGCTTGTGGCCCGGGAAATCCGCGTTTCCCTCGGTCAATTGCCCAACGAAGTGAGGGAGCAGATCCGCAAGCTGACGATCGTCGGTTCCGGGCAGCTGGCGCGCCAGTTGGTCGAGGATATCCGACCGCGGGCGGACAAGCTTGGACTTGCGGTGGACCAGATCACCCATTTCACCGAACCGCATTTCGGGCTGGCGATTCATGGTAAAGGTCCCGTCACTCCCGCACTCAGCCTGGCGGCCCAGTTTTTGTCCGGGAACAAACCGGCATTTGAGTTTCTGCCGCCCAGGCCCGGCTATTGGAAACAGATTTCCTCGCGCTATTCTTCCAAGCGGCTGGTTTATGCGGGTGGTGCCGCTACGGCGGTGTTTCTGGCGACCGCCAGCCTGTTCGGATATCAGCAATTTCAACTGTCGGGCTTGCAATCGGAATGGGGGAAAATGAAACCAAAGGTCACCGAACTTGATGACCTGCAGGTTTTGATCAAAAAATACCGGCCATGGTACGATGAAACACTTCCTAGTCTGAACATCCTTCGGAGGGTGACTGAAGCGTTTCCTGAAGATGGCGTGGTCTCCGCCAAGATGATCGAGATTCGAAACGTCTCTGCGGTCAGCTGCACTGGCACGGCCGGCGACAATCCATCTCTCTTAAAAACCATGGACCGGCTGCGGAGTTCCAAACAAGTGTCAGACGTGCGTGTGGACCAGATCAAAGGCAAGTCACCGATGCAATTCACTCTCAACTTTCGCTGGACCGAAGCCCCTTGAATATGAATCGACGCCAACAAATTTTAGCATTCGCCGCCATCGGGTTGGTTGCTTTTTTCGTCCTGGACAAACTGCTCCTGACACCCCTAGCCAACCGGTGGAAGGAGAAAACCGAGGCTATTGCCCAGCTTCACAAGTCGATTGATAAAGGGCGCAGCACCCTGGAGCGGGAAAAAATCACACGTGACCGTTGGAATCAGATGCGGAAGTCGACCCTGCCTTTGAACGCTTCAGCGGCCGAACAGGAGCTGCTTAAGGCGTTTGAACAATGGTCCAGCGATAGCAAGATCAGCGTGACCTCGATCAAACCCCAATGGAAACGAGGAATGAGCGAGGATTATTCAACGCTGGAATGTCGCGTGGACGCCAGCGGCAGCATGCCGACTTTAACCAGGTTTTTGTATGAAGTGGAACACTCCCCGATGGCTCTGAAGATAGAGTCTGTGGAAATCACCACCCGGGACAGCAACGGGCAGCAGCTCGCACTCGGCCTTCTGGTGAGCGGGTTGAGGCTGGCTCCGGTGGAGGGTAAATGAGAAAAAGTAATCCAAAATTGTCGTCGTGGCCGGGGATGATCCTGGGAGTTTTTGTCGCGTGCGGCGCGGCGTTTGGCCAGACAAACGCCCTGACAAACGGGGGCGAGCTCAAGTCCAACGATGTGGACGTCGTGGTGGCGTCTGTTGTTTTGCCGGACGTCGCGCACGGAGTGACGAGCCTCATCAACGAATCAGGAGCCACGCCGCAAAGTCCGTCCAATGTCGTGGAGGAATCCAAACCATCCGCGAACGAGAGCATTACGAGGTCAACGCGCCGCAGCGGTCGTGAAGAAAATTCTAGCGGTGGAACCAACTTAACCTCAAAGGCTGTGAAGTCTTCAGAAGGTGCCGTTACAGGTCAGACTTTTGAATCGTTCCGGATCATTGGTGAACGGAATATTTTTAATCCGTCCCGTTCCCCTCGTTCCTCGCGGAGCGGTTCAACCGCAGTGAAGCGGCAGCCGAAGGTCGAGTCTTTTGCGCTGGTGGGAACGATGAGTTACTCCAAGGGAGATCTGGCTTTCTTTGAATCCAGCGTCTCCCAATACCGGAAATCGGTGAAGAAAGGCGACACCATCGGTGCCTATAAAGTGCAGGAGGTGACCGCCAGCTCCGTTAAACTGGGCAACGACAAACAGGAGATTGAATTGAAGGTGGGACAGCAGATGAGGAGGGAGGACGAGGAGGATTGGAAGCTTTCGGGAGATGTTTTTACGACTAGCCCGGGCGGTGGCTCGAAGGGGCAGGATTCAAGCGGAAGCCCGGAGAGCCCCGGTTCGTCCGGCGGCGGGGGTGAAGATGAAGTTTTAAAGCGGATGATGGAAAAACGTGCGAAGGAGTTGAACTAATGAAAACCAGAATTCAGCATTTTACCGCCCTTGGTCTTGCCTTGTTTGTGGGCGCGACCATTGGAGGGGCGCAGGAAACCAATGTGGTGACAAACAGTCCGGTCGCCACCAACCAGAGTGCGACAGCACTTTCCCCGAGGGAAGCCCGCCGGGTTGAGCGGCGCGCTGAACGACGTGCCGAACGTCAGAGGGAACGCCAACGGGAGCAGGCGGAGGGTTCGACGAACGCCGTCCCGGCAGCGTCGGAGGCCGTGGCTGCATCCGTGACCGCCCCGCCGCCTCGTGCCGCAGAAAGCGGAGCCAAACCGGAACCAGCTGAAGCCGCGTTGCGTTTGAATTTTCGCGGGGTCGCGCTCGACATGGTTTTGAACTACCTGAGTGAGGCGGCAGGTTTCATCATAGTGTTGGAGACGCCGGTCAAGGGGACGGTGGATGTCTGGAGCAATAATCCATTGACCAAGGCCGAGGCGGTTGACCTTCTGAACAGTGTGTTGAACCGGAACGGATATGCCGCTCTGCAAAATGGCCGGACCCTGACCATCGTTTCCAAGGAAGATGCAAAGAAGCGCGATATTCCGATCAAGATTGGCGGCGCGTTTCGTGATATACCAAAGAACGACGAAATGGTGACGCAGATCATTCCGGTGCGAAACATCAACGTGACGCAGTTGGCGCGCGATCTTTCGACCCTGGTTCCATCCAGCGCCTCTCTCGTGGCCAACGAAGGCGGAAACTCCTTGGTCATGACCGACACCCAGGTGAACATCCATCGGGTGGCGCAAATTGTCTCCGCGCTTGACGGCCAAGTTTCGGCCTCGGCCTCCATCCGGGTTTTTCCATTGCGTTACGCCGACGCCAAGGCGCTGGCAGCCACGATCAAAGATCTGTTCCAGGACACTAGCTCCACCAGCGGACGCACGGGCGGTGGAAACCGTAGTGGCGGCGGAGGAGGTTTCGCCGCTGGACTCGCGGCATTTGGAGGTTTTGGCGGAGGAGGTAACAACGGCGGGGGAGGACGCACCGGAGGGAGCACGAGCGCCAACAGCGTGGCCACCGCGGCAAAGGTGACTGCCGTGGCGGACGAACACAGCAACTCACTGATCATCAGCGCATCGGAGTCGCAGTTTGCCGCGATCGAGCAGCTGATAAAATCGGTTGATACCGATGTTCAAGACCTGACCGAGCTCAGGGTTTTTCATTTGAAAAATGCGGATCCGACTGAAACGGCGGACATGCTTTCCAATCTTTTTCCTGACACCACCAGGCAGGAGGACACCCGCGGAGGTGGCGTGCGGTTTGGCGGAGGCGGTTTTCAGGGGTTTGGCGGAGGCAGGCAGGCTTCCACCGCCGCCACGGAGACTGACCGGTCCAAGAAACGAGGCAAGGTTATCGCGGTTCCGGATCCGAGAACAGGATCCATTGTGGTCAGCGCGGCCAAGGAGCTGATGCCGCAGATTGCGGAGATGGTTTTGCAACTGGACACCGACCCGGCGAAGAAAAAGAAGGTTTTTGTTTACAACCTGGAGAACGCCAACGTTCAGGATGTGGAAGCGGTTTTGCGCGGTTTGTTTGAAAGCCAGAACAGCCGGAACACGGCGAACAGCCAGAACAATGCTTTGCAGAACCGGGCCAACCAGGCGGGACAGACCCAGACCGGAAACTCGGGTTTTGGAGGTGGATTTGGAAACACCGGTCAAGGTGGCGGAGGCGGATTGCGCTGAGCCGATGTTTTCAACGCGACCAACCGATCAAGGATTTAAATGTTCAAGGGTAATTACAAACAACGAGGGATCTCCTGCTGTCTGGCGGCCATGGTGGCCACGATTGCGGGAGATTTAATGGCGCAACAACAACGGCAGACGGGGACAGGCGCACGGAACACCACCGGTGCCGCGAGAACCACAGGAGCTACGGGAGGCCGCTCCTCCAGCACAGATTACCCCAGAAGCACCGATGTGGGGGAGGCGATGATCTCGGTCGATCCGGAAACGAGAAAGATCATCATCATTGCCGATGACGAAACCAATCTCCAGATCAAGAATGTGATCAGCAGCTTGGACCGTCCGAAACCGCAGGTTCTGATCAAGGTGGTTTTTCTGCAGGTCACCCATAACGACGATCTCGATCTGGGCACCGAAGGCTCCTTCATGCATAAACCAGGTGGCGGTGTCAATACCGTCGGCACGGCATCCAGCGGATTTGGTCTGAAGGACGCCGCCACCGTCGCCGCCGGAGGAGGGCTCTACAAAATCGTGGGCGACAATTTCGAAGCGACCGTCCGCGCACTGGCCGTGACCGGACGCACGGAGATTCTTTCCCGTCCGTCCATCCTGGCACGGAACAACCAGCAGGCCACGATTGTAGTCGGGCAGCAGGTGCCGTTCATCACCAACACCCGGTTTGATGCGGTGAACGGACAGATCAACACCGTGACCTACCAGGATATCGGCATCATCCTGCGTGTGACCCCGTTCATTTCCTCCGACGGCATGGTGGAGATGATCGTTTCCCCTGAGATTTCATCTGTGAGTGACAAGACGGTGAACATCTCGCAGGGGGTGAACGCGGCGGTGATTGACAAACGCTCTGCCGACACCGTGGTGGTGACCGGGAACGGTCAGACCATCGCCATCGGCGGGTTGATCGGAACACAAAAAGTTGACCAAACCCGCAAAGTTCCCCTCCTCGGAGACATTCCCGGCCTTGGATTCCTGTTCAAGCGGAAGGTCAAAACCAACACTAAAACTGAGCTGATGATTTTCCTGACCCCCTACGTGATTCAACAACCGGGCGACCTTGCCCGGATGACCCAGGACGAACAGGACAAGTTGCAAGACGCGCCAAAAGTGTTTAATGAAAAGGAAATGAACCGGTTCCTCGATGGACTGCCATCCAAGCAGCTCCCGACGACTGTGATTCCGCAATCTGGCGCACAACCGAAATAAAACAAACCACGCGGATGAGGTAACCGGCATCGAACCAACCATGAAACCGACCCGACGAGGACTCTGGATCTATCTGCTGTTGTCGGTGGCTTGGCTGGTTTTTATTTCGTGGCAGATCATGGAGCATCGGCGAGTGATCGAAGATTCCCGCCAGAATCTCATCAGCCGCGGCCGGGCCATCACCTCGACACTCGGGCTGGTCATCCGTTCGCAGAGGCGTTACGGCGGAATAGTTTCGCAGGAAAGATTACAGTCCGCCCTGGCCGAGTTGATCAAGCCGGGCGAAGTCGATTCCATCGCGCTCTTGAATGCCGAAAACAAGGTGGTGGTTTCCGCCGGGGAACCGCTCGACGAAGATGAGGTCCATGCTAGGTCTGGTCTGACCTGGAGCAAGGGTGGCATGATGCTGGCCAACTTGGTTGACCTCGGAACCAATGTGACCTCTGAGGCGGAAAATCGGCGCCGCGCCATCGTGGTTCCTTTCAAACCGCCTGGTGAAGGTTCCAATAATCCTGCATCGGCTTTTCTTCCACCACCACCCTGGGGCACCAACTCGATGCAGGGAACCAACAGGCCGTTTGGCGGTCGGCAGGGGCCGCCCCGTGGACGCGGGGCTTTCGGGCGTCCCTCATGGATGAGCGAAGAGGAATACCAGGCCCTGATTGCCAGGCAAGGTTTGCACAGCTTTGTCATCGCCATGTCCACACGTGGAATCACCGAGGCCACCTCGCAGGATCTCTGGCTTCGTTTCATCATCGGTTTGCTGGCCACCGCCAGCACCGCCGGGGCCGTGGTGGCATGGCGTAGTTTTGAACGTTCCTCGGATCTGGAATTGCGGCTGGTGAAGGCGAGCGAGATGAATTCGCACCTGAAACAGATGAATCTGGCTGCAGCGGGCCTGGCCCATGAGACCCGCAATCCGCTGAACATCATCCGCGGCCTGGCGCAAATGATCTCCAAGCAGCTTGAGGCTCCGTCCGAACTGCGCGACAAATCACGGGCCATCATCGAAGAAACCGACAGAGTTACCGCGCAGTTGAACGAATTCATCAACTATTCCCGGCCCCGGGAAGTCCGGCTGGGTCCGGTGGATTTGGGCCGGGTCAGCACCGAGGTGGCGCGGGCTCTTGCTTACGATGCGGAAGAAAAAAAGATTCAAATTAAAATCCAAGCTGCTGATATTGTCGTGGAGGCTGATGAACAACTCCTCCGTCAGGCTTTGTTCAACCTCCTTTTGAACGCCATTCAAGCGGCGGGGGAGGGAGAGTCCATCCGCGTGCTGGCAGGGATGGAAAACAACACCGCTTATCTGGCGGTGGAAGATTCGGGACCTGGTGTTCCGATGGAAAAAAGAGCCGAGATTTTCAAACCTTATTTCACCACGCACACCGAAGGCACCGGGCTCGGGTTGGCCGTGGTGAGGCAGATTGTTCTGGCGCACGGATGGGATATTGAATGCAAATCCAACGAACCAAAGGGGGCGGTTTTTAAAATCGGACACCTCCGCCTGCTGCCAAATTAAGATGTCTCCACCATCCGCACATCCCAAACCCCCCAGAATTTTAATAGTCGATGACGACGCCGGCCAGAGCAGTCTTTTAAACTCGTTCCTGGGGGGGCAGGGCTTTTCCACGACCGTGGTCTCTTCCGGCGAGGAGGCGCTGGTGGTTCTGGATCGCGGCGGAGTGGACATGATGGTTTCCGATGTGCGCATGACCGGCATCTCTGGATTGGAAACTCTGCGCCGAGCCCGTCTTAATCACGAAAAACTTCCCGTTTTGTTGGTGACCGCATACGCCGATATCCGCGACGCGGTCGGCGCCATGCGCGACGGAGCGCTCAATTACCTGAGCAAACCGATTGATCTCGACGAACTCCTGCTGGCCGTGCAAAAGGCCACCGGGATGGCGCGTTCGACCCCGCTGCGGTTCAGCGACGATAAACGTCTGCCGGCGGACGTCATCGCCCGAAGTCCTCTGACCCAGGCCGTTTTTCGCGATGCCGCTTTGGTGGCGGTTTCCGACAGCCGTGTCCTGATCACTGGTGAAAGTGGTGTTGGCAAGGAGGTTCTGGCGGACGTCATCCACG
>Ga0163152_10004867_pt1 | contig 16234 bp, 11 predicted proteins | sample OliLakLV19MP8IB2_FD_148635 | JGI IMG/M metagenome (GOLD analysis project Ga0163152, IMG submission 148635) | Freshwater microbial mat bacterial communities from Lake Vanda, McMurdo Dry Valleys, Antarctica - Oligotrophic Lake LV.19.MP8.IB-2 | ecosystem: Environmental > Aquatic > Freshwater >... | reverse complement strand
ACCCTTCACGCCTTCACGCCTTCACCCTTCCCCCTTCACGCCTTGACCCTTCCCCCCTTTACGCTCTTGAAGCGATCGCTTCGATCTCAACCAAAATCTCCGGCTTCACCAGCCCCGGCACCACCAGCAGCATCGACGCCGGCCGGGCATCGCCGAGATAGCGCGCGCGGACCGCGACGTAATCCTTGATGTCTTCGTCGCGCACTAGGTAGTGCGTGACTTTCACCAGGTCCTTCACGCCCATCCCGGCCTCCGCGAGGATCGCCAGGATGTTCTTCCACGCCTGCTCGGCTTGCGCAGTAACGCCTTTGGGATAGGTGCCGTCGGGCAGCAGGCCCGGCGTCCCGGCGGTGAAGACCCATTTCACATTGCCGGAAACTTCCACGCCGTCGCTGTAAGTGCCGATCTTCTGCGCCACGCCGATGTTGAGCATGCGGTTCATTTTTTCCTCCAGGAGTGCTGCCGACTATAATGAAAAAAAACAGCAAGTGCAGATGCACTTGCCGTTTCTGTTTGAGCCGAGGTGTACCGGCAACCGTTTACAGTTCCTTGTGGGGAGCGTGAATGGCGCCACTGCCGCCGGGGGTCGGTCGCATCGCTTCCTCGATGTCGGCTTCGGAGCGCACTTTTCGCACCAGCAGCGTGTAGATGGCCGGGATCACAAACAACGTCAGCAACGTACCCAGCAGCATTCCGCCCACAATCACCCAGCCGATGGCGCTGCGCGCCTCGGCTCCCGCGCCCTTGGAGAACGCGAGCGGCACGGCGCCGAGGACCATGGCCGCCGTGGTCATCAGGATCGGGCGCAAGCGCAGCGTGGAGGATTCAATGATCGCCTCGGTCTTCTCCATTCCCTTGACGCGAAGCTGGTTGGCAAACTCGACGATCAGGATGCCGTGTTTGGTGATCAGTCCGACCAGCATCACCAGGCCGATCTGGCTGTAGACGTTAAGCGTCCCCCCGTTGCCGAACTTGGCGGTGAGATACATCGCCAGCAATGCGCCGGTCATGGCCAGAGGCACCGTGAACATGATGACGAACGGGCCGACGAAGCTCTCGAACTGCGCGGCCAGCACCAGGTAAATGAATACCAGTGCCAGCACGAACGTCACGTACAGCTCGACGCCGGTTTCGCGGAACTCCCGGGATTCGCCATCGAGATCCGTGGCCTGACCGGAGGGCAGTTCCTCCTTCGCCGTGGCTTCCACCTGGTCCAGGACCTCGCCCAGGCTGTAGCCCTCTGCCACGTTGCCGTTGATGATGGCGGCACGCTGCTTGTTGTAGTGATTCAGTTCCTTCGGCGCCACGGTCTCGCGCACGGCAACCAGGTTCGACAACTGGTTGAGTTCGCCGCCATTGCCGCGCACGTAGACCGACGTCAGGTCCGAAGGCTGGCGGCGCTTGTCGTCCTCCACCTGGACGACGACGTCATATTGCTTGCCATCGCGTTTGTAGCGGGTGACGTCGCGCCCGCCCATCAGCGTCTCCAGCGTATGGCCGATGGTTGCCATCGACACGCCGAGCGCGGCGGCTTTCTCGCGGTCGATGTCCACCTTCAGTTGCGGCTTGTTGAGCTTGAGGTCCGTGTCGAGGCCGGTGATGCCTTTGTACTGGCTCAGCTTGCCCATCATTTTGGCAACCTTGCCGGACAGTTCCTCGTAAGAGGTGCCGTAGATCACGAAATTGAGTTTCTTGTCGAGGAAACCGCCGCCCAGGGACGGCGGGTCCTTGGTGAAGGAAATGACGCCGGGCAGCCCGCCGAGCTTGGGCGTTAACTCCTTGGTGATCTGCATCTGGGAGCGCTTGCGCTCGTCCCACGGCTTGAGCACCGAGAACCCGATCCCGACATTGACCGGATTGGGCCTCTCCAGCCCGGGCGCGACAACCGCGAAGATGGTCGAGATCTCGGGCACGGTCTTGGCGATTTCCTCGACCGCGAACATGTAGCGGTCGGTGTACTGCATGGTCGAGCCTTCCGGCGCGATCGCGAACATCATGAACATGCCGCGGTCTTCAGTGGGCGAAAGTTCGGACTTCAGCTGCAACGCCAGGAATGCTCCCCCGCCGAGAACAACCGCCCAGACCAGGATCGCCGCCCAGCGCATGCGCAGCGTCACTTTCAGCGCGGCTCGATAGGCGGAGTTCATGCCGACGAAGAACCGCTCGGTGAGGTTGTAGAGCCGACCATGCGATTCGTGGCCCTTGAGCAGCCTGGAGCACATCATCGGCGTCAAGGTCAGTGCGACAAAGCCCGACACCAAGACCGCCGCCGCGACAGTCATCGCGAACTCGGTAAACAACTGACCGGTGCGGCCGGTCATGAACACCAGCGGCGTGAACACGGCGACAAGCGTAATGGTCATCGCGATGACCGCGAAACCGATTTCCCTGGCTCCCTGGATCGCGGCCTGGAACGGCGACATGCCCTCTTCGATGTGGCGGTGGATGTTCTCCAGCACGACGATCGCATCGTCGACGACCAGGCCCACCGCCAGAACGATGCCGAGCATGGTCAGCACGTTGATGGAGAACCCCATGAGGTAGACGAAGAAGAACGCGCCGACGAGGGACACCGGGATGGTCACGGCCGGAATCAGGGTGGCGCGAACGCTGCGAAGGAACAGGAAAATCACCAGCACGACCAGCACCAGTGCCTCTATCAGGGTTCGGTAAACGGCATTGATCGAGGCTTCCACGAACTGCGAGGTATCGACCGCCGTCCACATCCTCATGCCGTCGGGCAACCCGCCCTCGAGGCGCGGCAGGATTTTCTTGATCCCGCGCGCAACTTCAAGTGTGTTTGCGGTGGACTGCTTGACCACGCCGAGGGCGATCCCGTTGGTGCCGTTGATGCGGATGATCTTGCGGTTTTCATACGGCCCAGCCCGGGCGAACCCCACATCCTTGAGCTTGATCTGGTAGCCACGCACCTCGGAGATGATCATCTCGTTGAACTGCTCGGCGCTCTTGAGGTCGGTTTCGGCAAGCACGGTGAACTCGCGGTCGGTGCTCTCGATGCGGCCGCCCGGCGAATCCAGGTTCTGCCGGCGCAGCGCGTCCTCGACATCCTGAGCGGTGAGGCTCTGCGAGGCCAGCCGTTCGCGATCCAGCCACACGCGCATGGCGTACTTGCGCTCGCCGCCGATGATCACGGTTGCCACCCCCGGCATCGCCTTCATGGGATCCGTCAGGTAGCGATCGGCGTAGTCCGTCAGCTCCATCGGTGTGTGTTTGTCGCTGACCAGGGCCAGCCACATCATCGGGAACGCGTCGGCTTCGATCTTTGCCACGACCGGGTCGAGCGCCGCTTCCGGAAGCAGGTACTGAACACGGGCAACACGGTCTCTCACGTCTGCAGCCGCCGCATCCACATCGCGCCCGGTTACGAACGTGACCGTGATCTGGCTGACTTCCTCGCGGCTTTGCGACTTGATGGTCTTGATGCCTTCGATGCCGGACAGGGAATCCTCGATCGGCGTGGTGAGCACGCTCTCGACGACCTGGGCCGTGGCGCCCTTGTATACGGTGCGAACCGATACGGTGGGGGGATCGATTGCCGGATATTCGCGCACCGCCAGCCGCTGGAAGCACATCGCCCCGATGAGCACGATCATCAGGCTCATCACCGTGGCCAGCACCGGCCGCTTGATCGAGATATCTGAGAGAATCATGGCAAGTCTCCTTGGCGGCAGGCGCCGATCAGCCGGCCTTCTTCTGTTGCTGCGCCGGCGGCGTGGCAGCAGGGGGCGGGGCCGCGGCGGCGGCCGGTTCGGGCAGGACCATCACCGGCGCGCCGTCGCGGAGCTTGATCTGCCCTTCGGTAACCACTATGTCATTCGGCGCAAGTCCCGACATCACCTCGACCTGGCCGGGATGGCGATTGCCGATCTCGATCTTGGTCAATGCGGCCTTTCCTTCGATGACACGGAAGACGAACGTGTCGCGGCCCTGCGGCCAGATCGATTGCTCGGGAACGATGATGGCATTGGGCCTGCTGGCCAGCGTGACCGCGACGCGGACGAACATGCCGGGCTTCAGCTTGTTGCTCTTGTTCGGAATCCGGGCGCGCATCAGCACGGTCCGGGTTCTATCGTCCACTACCGGCTCCACGGCGTAGACGCGTCCACTGAATTCCTCGCCCGGGTAGGCATCCAGCCGCAGCAAGACTTCCTGGCCGGGGTGAATCTTGGACATGAACAGTTCAGGAACACGGAAATCGGCCTTGATCGAACCGATGCTCTCCAGGCGGACAATGTCCTCGCCGGCTTTGACATAGGCCCCCGGACTGACCATGCGCAGTCCAACGGTACCCGAGAAGGGCGCCCGGATCTGGGTCTTTGCCACCCGGGAATCGGCCTCCGCCAGGCGCGCCTTGAGGCGGTCGACGTTGCCGAGCTGGACATCCAGCGCGTCCTTGCTGATGAAGTTCTGCTGGTGCAGTTCCCTGGTGCGGGAGAGCCGTTGTTCCTCGGTCTTCAGATCGGCGCGCACGGCGGCCGATTGCGCTTCGTATTCGGAATTGTCCAGGGTCACCAGCCGCGTGCCGGCGGCCACCGCCTGGCCTTCCTGGAAATTCAGGCCGACGATGCGGCCGTCGATTTCGGAGCGGATGATCACTGATTCATCGGCCAGCAGTGTTCCGACGGCGGTTACCTCGTCCGAGACCTTGCCGACTTTTACCGCGACAGCCTTGACCGGCAACCCCGCCGGTTTCGCGGCCGCGCCGGGAGCCTGCTGTCCTGCAGCGGAGAGTTTGGCGGCATCCGATTTGTTCCCGGCGGTGGCATCACTCTTCGAACCGCAACCGGCACCGAGTGCTGCAATGACCAGCGCGGCGAGAATCGTTACATTACGAAGGTTCGGCGTATTCACAAACTACCTCTACACTCTCGTCGGTAGTCCACCTGTGGCTACTGGCGGGCTGCAGACTGTTAAAAAAATTCGCCAGCGGACTGTCTCGCGCTGGCTATCGGACCGTCGAACTGATGTTTTTGCAATTGCGCCGGCGGCGGCTTTTTATTGCTGACCGGAGAGTCAGTTATTTTCGGATCATGATAACCGAGTTTATATACCGTCACCATGAGAATTTCGCTCGACGCCTTGCTGGTCCTGGATTCCATCTCCCGTAACGGCAGCTTTGCCGCAGCGGGCGAGGAACTGCACCGCGTACCCTCGGCCATCACTTACACCATCCAGAAGTTGGAGCAGGACCTGGAGGTGAAGCTGTTCGACCGCAGCGGGCATCGCGCGAAGCTCACCGAAGCCGGCGAGGAACTGCTGCGGGAGGGACGGCACCTGCTGCGGTCCGCCACGGACCTCGAGTGCCGGGTCAAGCGCGCGGCCACGGGCTGGGAAACCGAGCTGCGCATCGCCCTCGACGACATCATTCCCACCGAGCGCCTGTTCCCCCTTTTGAAGGATTTTTACAAGGAAGGTTCCGGCACCCGGATAAAGCTCACGGCCGAAATACTTGGAGGGTGCTGGGATGCCCTGCTAAGCGGACGAGCCGACATGGTGATCGCAGCGCCGGGAGACGCGCCGCCGGAAGGCTCGCTCGCAATCGAATCAATGGGACAGTTCGAATTCGTATTCGTGGTCGCGCCGGACCACCCGCTGGCCGGCGCGACTGAGCCGCTCTCGGTCCAGGACCTGTTGCAGCACCGGGCCGTCACCGCCGCGGACACGTCACGCAACCTGCCGCCGCGCAGTTCCGGAACTCTCAACAGCCAGGACAACCTGAGCGTCCCCAGCATGCGCGCCAAGATGGCGGCACATATCGCCGGCATTGGCGTCGGTTACCTGCCGCAGCTCTGGGCCGCGCCGCACATCGCCGCCGGCCGCCTGCTCAGGAAGGAAGTGGAGGGCAGCAAGCCACTGACCAATGTGTATCTGGCGTGGCATCCGCGCCAGGCCGGCAAGGCCCTGAAGTGGTTCCTGCAGCGCCTGCGCGATCGCAAGGTGCAGGAATACGTGCTGGGGGAATCGGGCAACTATCCCGGCGCCGAGAAGCAGGCGCCGTAAGATCCGGTCAGGGCGGAAACTTGCCGCGCCGGGCAGTCGGACAGACGCGATGAGTGGCAAGCGCGGCACGCGCCGCGCGCTCCTGTTCGATCTCGGCGTGGGCCTGCGCCATATCCAGCGCCGCGACACGGTCGAGAAGCTGGGTTATGTGTCCGGCGGCGGGAATCCCGGGCTCGAGATAGACCACGATGCGCTGGCGGAAGATCGCCAGCGCGCTGCCATTCAATCCGAACATCCCCAACAGGACGCGGCTGTCGCTGCCCACCGTGGCAAATGCCGCATCGGGATGCCGGGCCAGCGCCTGTCCGGCCCCCGCGGAAAAGATCGCGGCATCCCCGCCGTCCGCGCCCAGGAAACCCACCACTGCGAGTTCGTTGCCGGAGACGAAGTCGTCGAAGTTCTCAGCATCCAGGACCTGCGGAGTCATGGCAGTCGCGCCGCGATCAGGACTTTCCGGAGCCGGCTGTCGCGGCCTGCGCTTCTTCTTCGGCGATCTGGCGATGCACTTCGGCCATATCGATTTCCTGCGTTTTGGTCACCACCGTATCCAGCGCCGAAGCCGGCAGCGCGCCCGGCTGCGATAACAGGATCACCTTCTCGCGAAATACCATCAGCGTAGGGATCGAGCGGATGTTGAAGCTGCCCGCGAGTTCAGGCTCTTCCTCGGTGTTCACCTTGGCGAAAACCACCTTCGGATGCTTCTCCGATGCAGCCTCGAAGGTCGGCGCGAAGCTGCGGCAGGGCCCGCACCACGGGGCCCAGAAATCGACGATCACCGTGTCGCTGCCGGTCACCACCTGCTCGAAGTTGTCTTTGGTCAATGTCACTGTTGCCATGGAAAAATCTCCTTGCGGGCTGCGCTAGCCCGGGGTGTACGCGCGCGGCACGAAGCGGCCGAAGTGTAACAATATTGCAGGCAGGACCAGCAAATTCAAGAGCGTCGAGGTCACCAGGCCGCCGACGATGATGGTGGCCATTGGGCCCTCGATTTCCCGCCCTGGCTCACCACTGCCGAGGGCCAGCGGCATCAGCCCCAACGCGGTGACGAGCGCCGTCATCAGGATGGAGGGCAATCGCTCGCTCGCACCCCGGAGCGCGGTATCCAGGTCCCACGGCAGGCCTTCGACTTCGACGAGATGCTGGTAGTGGGAAACCAGCATGATCGAGTTGCGCAGCGTGATCCCGAACAGCGTGACGAAGCCCACCAGCGAACCGAGCGACATCCAGCCGCCGCTCGCGAACACCGCAATGACTCCGCCGATCAGGGCGAATGGCAGGTTCACGAAAGTGATCAGCAAATTGTGCAGGTTGTTGAAGGCGATGTAGAGCAGCAGGAAAATGCCGACGCCGGCAAGCGCCGAATGCACCAGCAGGTCGGTTAGCGCCTCCGCCTGCGCCCGCGCCGTGCCCTCATACGTCACGTAGTTGCCCCCGGAAAACTTCACCGCGGCGGCGACGCGCGAACGCGCGTCGCGCTCGAACTGCGCCAGGTCGCGGCCTTCCACGTTGGCTGTCACGGTCTGAATGCGGCGGCCCTCGGAATGCAGGATCTTGTAGCGCCCGCTGCCGACTTCGATGTCGGCAACATCGGAGAGCTTCAGCAAACGCCCGTCGGGATTGCGCAGCGGTAGAGCGCCGACCTCGGTAACCTTGCCGCGCTGTCGCGGATCGAGAACCACGACCAGGTCCGTGACCTGGCCGTTGCCGAAGATCTGCCCCACTTGCACGCCCTCGTAAGCGGCTTGAACGGCTTCGAGCACGGTCAGCGGCTGCAGGCCAAGCGCCGCCACCCGCTCGTGGCGCAGGCGCACGGTTAATTGCGGCGTGCCGGGCGGTGCCTGGATCTGCACGTCGCGCGCCCCCGGCACCGCGGCCAGCGCGGCCGCTACCGCCAGCGCGTCACGGTCCAGCATATCCAGCGACGAGCCGTAGAGGTTGGCGACAAATGGCGCGGCATAGCCGGTGATGGTTTCCTCGATGCGCTCGGTGAGGAAAGTGTTCACCGCGAAAGTCACGCCCGGATAAGCGCCGCCACGTTCGCCGGCGAGGGTTTCGCGGATTTCGCGCAGGATGCGCGCCTGTTCCTTGCCCGGCAACGGGCCGATCTCCACTTCGAATTCGCTGTAGTGTGTGCCGAAGGTATCGGCGCCGTTCTTCGAGCGGCCCACCCATTGTGCAACGGATTGCACGCCCTTGATCGAGCCGATCGCTGCGGACACTTTTTTGCCGATGCGCAGCGATTCCTCTTCCGAAGTGCCCGGCACGGCGGACATGTGCATGATGTAGTGGCCCTCGCGTAATGCCGGGATGAACTCTCCCGAGAACAGCGGCAGCAGGCCGATGCCGGCGACGATGATCACTCCGGTCACGCCGATGACGCGGCCGGGAAAGCGCTCGATGCGATTGAGGACACCGAGGTATCGGGGCTTTAACCAGCGCACGAAAGGCGGGTCTTCTGCGCTGAGTTCAGCGCGCGCCAGCAGCAGGTAACACAGCGCCGGTGTCAGGGTCACCGCGACGACCAGCGAAGCCATGATGGCAAAAATGTAAGCGAGCCCCAGCGGCGCGAACAACTTGCCGGCGACGCCACCCAGGGTCAGCAGCGGCACGAACACCAGGGCGACGATGAACGTCGCGTAGACCACGGAACTGCGCACCTCCACCGACGCGCCCAGCACCACGTCTTCCACCGGCAGCGGCCGCAGCGAAGCTCGGTTAAGCCGCAGCCGCCGGAAAATGTTCTCGGTATCGATGATGGCATCGTCCACCACTTCGCCAAGCGCGATGGCCAGTCCGCCCATCACCATGATGTTCAGGCTGACGCCGAAATAATCCAGCACCAGCACCGCCGCCAGCAGCGAAACCGGAATCGCGGTGGCGCAGATGAACGCGGTGCGGCTGTTGAACAGGAACAGGAACAGCACGACGACCACCAGCGCCGAACCGATGAGGATGTCGCGCTGCACGTTGCGCACCGCGGTTTCGATGAAGTTGGCGGGCCGGAACAGGCTGGGATGCAGTTGAACCTGTGCCTTTTCGAGCAGCGGTTTCAGTTCGGCGAGCGCCTCCTCGAGATCCTGCGTCACCGCGTGCGTGTTGGAACCGAACTGGCCCTGCACCATCATGAATACGCCGGGCTTGCCGTTGATGGCAGCCGCGCCGATCGACGGGGCCGCGTCTTCCACCACGGCCGCAACGTCGTTGATGCGGATCGCCCGGCCCTCGCGGTAAGTCAGCAATCCGCGTCCTACATCCTGCGGCGAATGCGGCTGCGCATCGGTCTGCACCAGAATGTGCTGGTTCGGGGTCTTGACGAATCCGGTGCCGGCCACGCCGGTTGCCTTGCGCGCCGCGGCCACCACGTCTTCCAGCGCCAGGCCGTAGCGGCGCAGCTTCTCCGCGTCGGCCTGGATCTGCCACTGGCGGATGTCGCCGCCGAACACGTTGACTTCCGCCACGCCATGCACCGCCAGCAGGTGCGGACGGATTGTCCAGTCCACCAGGGCGCGCAATTCCATCTGGCTGCGCGTTTCCGACGTCACGCCGACACCCAGCACCGTGCTGGCTGATGACGTCAGCGGCGTAATGGCGGGCACGATGCCCCTGGGCAATTGGTTCGGCAGCGCGGCGAGGCGCTCCGCCGCGACCTGACGGTTGCGGTAGACGTCCGATCCCTCGGGGAAAAAAACATGCACCACCGAGAGCCCGGGGATCGATTGCGAACGCAGGCTTTCGAGGCCGGGCAATCCGGCAAGCGCGTTCTCGATCGGCTGGGAGACCTGCGATTCCACCAGCTCGGCGGAAAGTCCCGGCGCTTCGGTCTGGATCACCACCTGCGCGGGGGAGAATTCCGGGAACACGTCCAGGTGCGCGCGCGACAGCGTGAACAGTCCATAGGCGACGATGGTCAGTGCCAGCGCGACGATCACGCCCGGGTAACGGATGGACTGGCGGACGATGAAGGAGATCAAGGCCTACACCAATCCATTAACCGCAGAGGCGCGGAGGCGCAGAGGCCACGCAGAGGCATACTTTCAACTCGAAAGCGGAAATGCCTGCAGAGGTCACCGGATAGGTTTCTGCCCGAACCTGTTCTTCTCCGCGAACCTCTGCGCCTCTGCGGTGAAGGTCTAATCTTCATTTTCATTCCGGATCTGGTACTTCAGTTCCTCGGAAAGAAGCAGTTGCGCGCCGCTGACGACGACTTCGCTATCGGCGCCGAAATCGCCAGCGTTGAACCAGCCGCCGTCGAGTTCCTGCGCGGTGGACACTTCGTGGCGGGCGAAGGTCTGCTCATCGTCCTTCACGTAAACCCAGGCCTTTCCTGCATGCCACACCACCGCGACAGGCGGCACGATCGCGCCGGAGACGGCGGCGCCGCCGAGGCCGATGCGGGCCAGCACGCGCATGCCGGCGCGCAGGCTGCCGCCGTCCACCATGTAAAAGTAAGTCTCTCCGGGCAACGCGGAATCGACCTGGGGAGAATCTGCGACGAAGCGCGCGGGCCGCGTGTTCTCGTGCGAGACCGCCGGCGCTACGGATATCTTGCCGCGTACCGCGCTGCGCGGCAGGTCGTAAGGCAGCACGAGCTGCACCAGGAAAGCGGACTGCTGCAGCAGCGACCGCATCACCGTCGAATCGGGGTTGGTCGTCCAGCCGGTGACGGTATCGCCCCAGGTGCTGCGGATGGAATCTCGGATGCTCGAGGCGGCTTGCTCGGCAGCCAGTTGGCGCGCCTGCTCGGATCGATAGCGTCCCTCCGCCGCCCTCACCGCCTGTTCGGAGACGTTGCGGTCGTCCTGGAACAGCAGCTCCATGCGTCGGAACTCGGATTCGGATGCCGCCACCACCGCCCGCAGGGCGCGGGCTTCCGCCGCCGCCGTCAGGTAACGACCACGCACTTCGGCGAGCGGCTGCAGGTTCATCACCGTGCCATAAGCCTCGACAGCGGCTTCGCTCTTACCGGGCCGCAATCGATCCACGGCGATGCCGCTTGCCTTCTGGCTTTCCGGTGACACGCGCACGACGGCGCGCCCTTCCTCGACGCCTGCGGTCGAAGCGGTTTCGATGGCTTCCTCACGTTCCTCAGGTGTGGCGCCAAACTCGTCGCGCGCGTAATAGATCAGCGCCCAGATGAGCACGGCGATTACAACCGCCATGGCGCCGACGACGGCATGGCTTCGGGTAGGTTTCATGGTCAGGTCACGATCCCGTTCTTTTTATCTGGGAATCTGCTGATACTTTGCCAAGCGCATGTCGGGAATCCGGGCGAAATCGCCGAACAACGGCCGCTGGACGGCGTCTTCGAGACGGGCCAGAGCCTGCCTCGATTCGGTTTGGGCAAGCTGCACCGCGCCCCCGGCGGCGAGGGATCCGACGCGAGCCATCGCGCGCTGCAACCGGTCGGCGCTGCCCGCATCGAACTGTCGGACGATGCGGGCTTCCTGCTCCTGCTGCAATGCCAGCTGGCGCCTGGCTCCGGCCAGGCGGTCGAGTGCCGAACGATATCCCGCGGCGGCAGCTTCGGCCGATGCGATTGCCGCCATCTGGGTCGCCAGGAATTGCTGGGCGGCGACTTCGCGCTGCGCCTCGCTCTCGCGTATCTGCGCCCTGGCGCGGGCGCCGGATGGCAGCGAGAATCCGACGGCAAGCGACCAGACGCTGTCACCCCGGTCCCAGGCGTAGCCCGGACCGAGGGTGATGTCCGGGTTCTGCAAGGCGACCGCCAGCTTGACCTCTGCATCCGCGGCGCCGAACTCGAGCAGCTTGCGGTGGACGTCGAGGCGATTGCCCAGCGCCAGCCGGCGCAGTTCGGCGGCATCGGTTTGGGCGACGGGCAAATCGGCATCGAAGCGCAAATCAATCGCGGCGGCTGTCTCCTGCGGCATGCCCAGCGCAAGGGCGAGTTCCGCCAACCGGTGCTGCGCCTGCGAAGCCTGCTGATCGCGAGCCAGTTCCAGTTGCGAGAGCGCCAGACGCTCGGTGCCGAGTTCATGCGCGGACAACATGCCCGCCTGTACCCGGCGCTCGACCAATGCCAGCACTTCGCGGCGCGCTGCGATCTGGGCTTCGAGCGCGGCCCGCGCGTCGCGATCGGACTGCAGCTCGACGAAACGATCCCGAACCCGTGCCCGCACGGCCCAGGCGGCAGCCGCGACATCCAGCTCGGCCGCATCGGCGAGGAACGCGCTGCGCTCCACGCGCGCTTCGCGCTTTCCCTGGGACGTCAGCGGGATTTCCAGTTCGAGTCCCAGGGTCCAGGGTCCGTTGTCTTCAGGCAGTTCGCGGGCGTGATATTCGGGACGGACCCGCAATCCGGCTGCCGGCGGCAAGCCTGCCGAGTTCTGCTGCGCGCGCGAGAGGTCCGCCCGGGCGCGGGCGATGCGCATGTCGGGATGGAAATAAAGCGCGGTCACGGTCAGCTCGCGCAGGCCCCACTGCCGCGGAGGCCATTCCGCATCCGCATAGCCGTTGGCCAGCGCAAAGCGCTTCAGGCCGTCGGTCGCGCCGCTGCGCTGCGCGTACTCGGCAATCGCGACGTCCTGGTCCAGCGAACGCGGAACATAAGGCGCAGACGAGCAAGCGGCGACAACGATGAAGGGTAGGAGCAGGGCTCGGCATCGCAGCGGAAGGCGGAACATGGCCGTCAGTGCAGCTTGATGTGCGGCTCGGTGCGTCGCGTGAGGATGCGCGCCAGCGTATCCAGGAAAACCTTGGTGAAACCGTGCAGGGCGAGTTCGTGCATCTTGTACAGCGACATGTACATGAGCTTGGCGAAATAGCCTTCGATCATGATGCTGCCGCGGGTCAGCCCGCCCATCAGACTGCCCACGGTGCTGAACTTGCCCAGCGACACCAGGGAACCGAAGTCGCGATACACGAATGGGTTCAGTTCGTCGCCGCGCAACCGCCTCGGCAGCATCCTGGCCAGGTGGCTGGCCTGCTGGTGCGCCGACTGGGCGCGCGGCGGAATGGTGCCGTTCTTCTCGGGCCAGGGGCAGCTCGCGCAATCGCCGAATGCAAAGATGTCCGGATCGCGCGTGGTCTGCAGCGCCTGGGTCACCATCAACTGATTGATGCGGCTGGTCTCGAGCCCGTCCAGTTCCCTGAGGAAATCCGGGGCCTTGATCCCGGCCGCCCACACCACCAGTTCGGCGGGCACGTCGCGCCCGGTCGCGGTCTTCACCCCCTGGGGAGAAACCTCGGTCACCCGTTCGCCCGTCAGCACGTCGATATTGAGCTTCTTCAGCAAGCCGAGGACCGCAATGGACAGCCGCTCCGGCAGCGCCGGCAAGATTTTCGGGGCGGCCTCGATGATGCTGATCTTGATGTCCCGCGCCGGATCGATGCGGTCGAGGCCGAAGGACACGAATTCGCGGATGGTATTGTGCAGTTCCGCGGCGAGTTCGACGCCCGTGGCGCCGGCGCCGATGATCGCTATATGCAATTGCCCGCGTTGCAGCGGCGTCTGCTGGGCATTTGCCCGCAGGCAGGCGTTCAGCAGCCGCGAATGAAACAGTGCAGCCTGCCGGGAATTGTCGAGCGAGATCGCGTGCCCGGCCGCGCCCGGCGTATTGAAGTCGTTGGTGGTGCTGCCGATTGCCATCACCAGCGTGTCGTAAGGCACGCTGTGGCCCGGGATCACCTCATGGCCACTTTCGTCCAGCGTCGGCGCCAGGTGGATCTGCTTGTTCGCGCGGTCGAGCCCGTCCATGCTGCCCAGGCGGAAATGGAAGTGATGCCAGCGCGCCTGGTACAGGTAGTCCAGTTCGTGGTCGTTGAGATCCATGCTGCCGGCGGCCACCTGGTGCAACAGCGGTTTCCAGAGATGGGTGCGTGAGCGGTCCACCAGGGTGATGCGCGCCTTCTTGCGCCTGCCCAGCGTTTTGCCGAGGCGGGTCGCAAGCTCGAGGCCGCCGGCCCCGCCGCCTACGATGACGATGTGATGCAGTCTGTCGGTTTGCGGTTGTGGACTGGTCATGGGCCGGCTTCCGGGAATATTTCCTGATCGATAGTGGGAATTTCCCGCCAACGGACGTGAGTTTAGCGGGATGTTCCCCGGTCTGCCTCAAATCAAGCTCAAAAAAAGCCCGCTCCAGGAGCGGGCTTCGTTGCAATACGAAAGCTGATGCGCGCCGCTTCAGGCTGCCGCGACGCGGGCCGCTGGCTCGCGGACCTGCAACAGGCCTTTCTGGGCGGCGCGGTTCACCGCCGACAGCACGGCCTGCAGGGTCGCGGTAACGATGTTGCCATGCATGCCCGCGCCATACAGCGTCTGGTCCCGGCCGATGCGGATCTGCACATAGGCCACTGCGGTTGCGTCTTCGCCGCTACCGACCGCGTGCTCGTGATAGTTCATGACGTGCACATCCAGGCCGCAGCCATCGCAAAGCGCGCGCACGAAAGCATCCACCGGGCCGTTGCCCTTGCCATTGATGCTGACTTCGCGCCCGTTCAGTTTCAGGCGGGCCGCCACGTGTTCGATTTCGCCATGCCCGGCATCATGGGTGATGCGGTGCTCGATGTAGCCGAGCGGCCGGTCGATCTTCAGGTACTCGCGATCGAACGCCTCCTTGATCGAGACCGACGATAGTTCCTTGCCGGTGGCGTCGGTGATGGCCTGGATCACCTGGCTGAATTCGATCTGCAGGAGGCGCGGCAGCGAAAGCCCGAAGTCACGCTCCAGGAGATAGGCGATGCCGCCCTTTCCAGATTGGCTGTTGACGCGGATCACCGCATCGTAGGCACGGCCGAGGTCGGCGGGATCGATCGGCAGATACGGGACTTCCCAGAGGTCGTCCGCGCGGCGCGCGGCCAGGCCCTTCTTGATCGCGTCCTGGTGGGAACCCGAGAACGCGGTGAACACCAGTTCACCGCCGTAGGGATGGCGCGGATGCACCGGCAGCTGGTTGCAATGCTCGACGGTGCGGATCACCGCGTTGATGTCGGAGAAATCGAGGCCGGGATTGACACCCTGGGTGTAGAGATTGAGCGCAAGCGTGATCAGGTCGACGTTGCCGGTGCGCTCGCCGTTGCCGAACAGGCAGCCTTCGATGCGATCCGCGCCTGCCATCACAGCCAGTTCCGCCGCCGCCACGGCGCAGCCGCGATCGTTGTGCGGATGCACGGAAAGCACGATGCTGTCGCGATTGCGGATGTTGCGGGCGAACCATTCGATCTGGTCGGCGTAGACATTGGGAGTGGACATTTCCACGGTGGCCGGCAGGTTCAGGATCACCGGCCGCTGCGGCGTCGGCTTCCAGATTTCGTTGACCGCGTCGCAGATCTCGACGGCGAAATCCAGTTCGGTGCCGGTGAAGCTCTCCGGCGAATACTGGAATACCCAGTCGGTGCCTGGCTGTTCCTTCGCGCAATCGCGGACCGCCCTGGCGCCTTCGACGGCGATGGCGACGATGCCGGGACGGTCGAGGCCGAATACTACGCGGCGCTGGACGGTCGAGGTCGAGTTGTACAGGTGCATGATCGCGCGCTTCGCGCCGCGCAAGGATTCGTAGGTGCGGCGGATCAGCGGCTCGCGCGCCTGGGTGAGCACCTGCACCGTGACGTCGTCGGGAATGAGCTTTTCCTCGATCAGCTTGCGCACGAAATCGAAGTCGGTCTGCGACGCCGCCGGGAAACCTATCTCGATTTCCTTAAATCCGATCTTGAGCAGGTGCATGAACATGCGCAGCTTGCGCTCCGCGTCCATCGGTTCGATCAACGCCTGGTTGCCGTCGCGCAGGTCGACGCTGCACCAGACGGGCGGTTTGGTGATGACCTGGTCGGGCCAGGTCCGGTCGGCCAATGCGACCGGGGCGAAGGGGCGGTATTTCTGGGACGGAATCCTGTTCATGGTTGCTCTCGCACTGAAAGTGTTAAAGCCACTGCCGCCAGATTCAGCCTGGCGGGGCCGGATCGAACCTGACGGGACTAGGGTACTGCTGAATTGGGGGTTTAGGTTATGTGCGCGCGGGGCGCAGCAGCAGGCCGCCCAGCAGGAGGCTGGGGAGAAGAATCGCGATTTGGCCGTGCCGTTGGGATTGCATGTGCCCGACTATAAGGCGATTTTCCGGGCTTCGCAAGCCCCAGCCTGTTCCAATGGCATAGGAGGCTGAAGCGGGGCCGTGTTTCCAACGGCATAGGAGGCTGAAACAGGGATTTTGGATCGATCATCTCGCCATGGTGATCGATATGAACGAATCAAATCTCGAGA
>Ga0163152_10004866_pt1 | contig 16235 bp, 12 predicted proteins | sample OliLakLV19MP8IB2_FD_148635 | JGI IMG/M metagenome (GOLD analysis project Ga0163152, IMG submission 148635) | Freshwater microbial mat bacterial communities from Lake Vanda, McMurdo Dry Valleys, Antarctica - Oligotrophic Lake LV.19.MP8.IB-2 | ecosystem: Environmental > Aquatic > Freshwater >... | reverse complement strand
GCCAGATGCCAGGCCCCTTTTGAGCTATGGGCCACTTTGAGTTGTCGTCCACTCAACCCAAGTGATCGAAGGTGTCGCAATCGGCCCCGCCAGTCGTGCCAACGCAGCCAAAAACATTTGCGCATGTCCATATCCACCACCCAATCCTTTCCTTCCTTCACGTGCTTTCTAGCTGCGTTAACCGCATCGTGCGCTCCCCGCTCCGGCCTGAATCCGTAACTGTGCTCGCTAAAGGTCGGGTCAAAAATGGGTTGCAGCACCTGCAAAAGCATTTGCTGTATCCATCGATCCTGCACCGTCGGTATGCCCAGTTGCCGAACTCCTCCGTTGGGCTTGGGTATTTCCACCCGCTTCACCGGGCTGAGCACATAGGTCCCAGCGAGCAGTTTCTTGCGGATGGCTTCCCAATGCGCCCGAATGTGGTCGCGCAGTTGCCCTGTGGTCATCCCGTCGATCCCAATGTCTGCACCGGCTAAAGCCGGAACTCCATACTCCAAATGCAGGCCACCGTTCGTTGGCAGACTCTAACATTCTTTCCCGGATGAACACCGGAAAAACCGAATCAGAGTCTCCTGACGTCGTCTCCTACAATATGAAGGGTGGAAACAAATCGCTGCCGCGTTTGCTCCGGGAATATTATCAAGGGGACGTACTCAAACAAACCAACAAGGTTTCGTTGTTTATTAGTCTCTTGAAGAGGCAGTTCATGCTTCATGAACTGCTTTAATTAGAGGAAACTTCCGCGGAGGTGCCAATTAAATCCGTCTTTTTTTGACCTACAGAAAAAGTCGCACAAGTCGCACCCCGTCCCAACTGTGATCTTTCACAGCACCATGTAAGGCACTACCCTTGGGTTGACCCATGCTCAACATTTCCATCTACACGCATCGCACCGGAATCGTCTGGATGCTGCTCGCTTCGATTCTGGCACAAGCATGTTTCGCGGCGGAAGTATCGAAAAAATCTGAATCCCGGACGGTGGCGGGCACCCCACAAAAACCAGCAGCTTCCATCCCCAATTTCCAAGCAGGAGACATGGTCGGTTTTATCGGGGGCGCCGACGTGGCGGGAGCACAGTTCACAGGGCACTTGGAATCTCTCTTAACGTTTTCCTTTCAAAATCTCGGACTGCGTTTCCGGAATTTCGGCTGGGAGGGCGACACCGTTTTTGAACAACCGCGCGACATCGGTTTCCCTCCCCTGCCGGTGCACCTGAAAAAATCAAAAACCTCGGTGCTCCTGGTCCAGTTCGGCAGGATCGAATCGCTTGCAGGACCGCAAGCTTTCAAAAGTTTTCTGAACGCCTACACAAATTTCCTGAACTCCATCCGTCCCCAGGCAAGGCTGATCATCTTGGTGACACCTCCGCCGTTCGAAAAATCCACCCCACCGCTGCCGGACCTTTCCCTACGCAACAAGGATCTCGCCCTCTATTCAGAAGGCATTCGAACCATCGCGGACGAAAATCAGCTCCCGGTGATCGATCTTTTTTCTTCGCTAAAAAACGATTCATCAAAGGAAATATTGACCGTGGATGGAATGCAGCTTTCCGCTTTTGGACAGGGTCGCGTGGGCGAAATCATCTTCAGCCACCTGCATGGGAGAGGAAAATCACAGACTCCCGGCAGGCTCAACCAAACCGGTTCCTGGCCTGAGGCGGATTGGGAAAAATTACGCCGCGGCATCATCGCCAAAAACCGTCTCTGGTTCGACTATTGGCGGCCACAAAACTGGGCATTCCTCGGGGGGGACCGAACCACGCAGCCGAGCAGCCGTGATCATCGTGACCGCTCAAAAAGATGGTTTCCTGAAGAAATGGAAAAATTTCCTCCTTTGATTGCTGAACATGAAAAAGAAACTGCCAGACAGGCAGAATTGATGCTGAAAAAAACCAGATGAAAGCAACCTGGAAAGTATTTCAAAAAGCCCTGATGTTGGGAGCCACCCTTCTTGCCCTGCCGCTTTACGCCCAGGAATCCGACGATCCACAAACTGAACTCGCTTCATTCCAGATCGCCGATGGATTCGAGATTTCCCTCTTCGCCTCGGAAACCAACCAGGTCATCAAACCGATCCAGATGCGGTTCGATGCGCTCGGACGGATTTGGGTCATTTGCAGCACCGTTTATCCGCAGTTGGAGCCCGGACAGATTCCTAACGACAAGGTCTTGATCATCGAAGACCGGAACGGGGATGGACGGGCGGACAAGACCACAATTTTCGCCGATGGATTGATGATTCCCACCGGACTTGAAATCGGCGGAGGCGGGGCTTACGTGGGACACGGAACCGAACTGCTTTTGTTGCGGGACAACAACGGTGACGACAGGGCGGACGAACGCCATGTGGTATTTCGCGGATTCGGAACCGGAGACAATCACCAAAATATCAATTCGTTTCTGTGGGGACCAGGCGGGGAACTCTGGATGTCCCAGGGACTTCACACCCATTCAAGGGTCGAAACCTTGCGCGGACTGGTCCGGCTCGATCAAGCCGGACTCTGGCGTTTCCGGCCTGGTTTGAAAAAACTTGAAGGTTTTTACGGAGCGGAGCATGAACCTCAGAATCCCTGGGGTTACGTGTTTACCGACTGGGGCGAACCGATTGTCCTCGCCGGCAACAACAGCTCCCCCATTTACCCGGTGCCGGGGCTGGTTTCACGCCGCAAAACCGAAGCGCCCCCGCTGATCTGGAAAAAAGGGGACGGTCGGAAAGTCAGCGGCGGCGACATCGTCGGAACAACCCATTTTCCCGAATCATGGCAAGGTAAGTTGATCGTGGGTGGGTATATCAACAATGCGGTCTGGGCACTCAAGATAAGCGAGGACGGAGCCGGTTTCTCAATCGAAGATTTTCAACCTTTGCTCCGATCCAGCAGCCGGAAATTCCGCCCTGTGGATGCTAAATTTGGTCCGGACGGTGCTTTATATATCTGCGACTGGTACAACCCGGTAATCGGACATTACCAGGCCAGCTTCCGGGATCCCGATCGTGATAAAACTCACGGTCGAATCTGGCGGATCACGGCCCGGAATCGTCCCCTGACTCCAGCACCGGCATTGGCCGGGAAATCCGTTCCTTTATTGGTTCAGGATTTAAAATCCAAAGACCGCTGGACCCGGCAGTTTGCGAAACGGCTGCTGGCGGAGCTTCCGCAATCGACCAACGCTTTGCACCGGGCTTTGGGCGAAGGAACCTGGACCGACCACAACTTGAAGGAAGCGCTTGGAGTTTTTCAAAGCCTGGAAATTGTTGAGCCCTCGTTGTTGCGACGGCTCGCCGGGGCAGCTGACCCGGGTGCCCGCGCTTATGCAGCCGGAGTCGTCGGGCTCTGGTCGGAACAACTACCCCAATCTTTTGAGCTGCTACGCCGGTTGATCGCGGATCCGGAACCGAGGGTCCGGCTTCAGGCCCTGGTCGCCGCCAGCTATTTTCCTTCCGCGCAATCGATGGAACTGGCGCTCCAGGCGGCGGATCTTCCGATGGACCGTTTCCTTTCCTACGCCTTCAGGCAAACGGTCTTCGCCTTGAAACCCTACTGGCTGCCGGCTCTTAAATCGAACCAACTCAGTCTGGGTGAGAAAAATTCACGGCTGGGCGCACTCATTCGCGCGGATGCCACGGGCGACACCCTGGAGATTTTGCGGGAGCTGAGCCGGTCCGGGAACGTCCAAGTCGCCACCAGGGAATCGTATTTGCGAATCCTGACGGAAATAGGTGATGGCAACGACCTGGTGACCATCCTTGAACTCACGGACACCGGTTTGGTTGACCGGCTCCTGCCGGATATTCAAGCCGCTGCCCCCGTCTCGAAACCAGAACGCATCGAAGCCGCAATTCAAGCGATACAAGCTCTGCTAAAGGGATCGGCTCAAAGACGTCAGGCGGGTGTTTATCTGGCATCCATTTGGAAAATAAACGAGCTCGGTCAAAACATTCGTGAACTCGCGCTCAACGAATCCGAAAAGTTGCCAGTTCGAAAAGCTGCTTTGAAAGCGCTCGAAAATTTTGGCGGCGAAAATGACCGGCAGATCATCCGGAGTTTTGCCAGCGAACCACGACACTCACTTAAGCCCGCCGCCATTGCGATCCTGTCAGTTTCCGCACCGGAAAATGCCGCATCCCTGGCCTCAGATTGGCTGGCGGAAACAACGCTTTCCGATACCGAGTCGGTCGGAGACACCAGGGAAATTTTCACCCAATTTCTGCAGCGACAGGGCGGATCAAAAGTGCTCGCGACCGCACTTGTGGCAAAACCTCCGACCTCGGAGAGGGCGCGGATCGGCATGGAAGTGATCAGCATGAGCGGACGAGGGCATGACCAGCTCATGCAAGTTCTCTCCCGGGCCTCAAGCAGTCGGACATTTACACCTCCAACCACGCCCGAGTCCATCAGGGCATTTGCCGAAGAAGTGCGCAAGAATGGCAATGGACCGGCCGGGAAGGCGGTCTATTCGCGGCCCGAACTTGGTTGCATCGCCTGCCACTCGATCAACGGCAACGGCGGAAATATCGGTCCCAACCTGAGCGTCTTGGGCACCGCTCAACCGGCCGAATTTATCATCGGCGCCATTCTTGATCCTCAACGCGAGGTTAAGGAAGGTTTCTTGTCCACATCAGTGCTCACAAAAGACGGGAACGAATATCAAGGTTACCTCGTCCGGCAGACGTCCGAAGAGCTGATGTTAAAGGACGTCCTACAAAATCAGGAAATCCGCCTGGCCAGATCGAAAGTTGCTTCCCGCAAGGAAAACGGCTCGATCATGCCGGCAGGATTGGTCGAAGGATTGAGCTCTGAAGAATTCCGGGATCTAGTCCGATATCTGTCTGAACTGGGAAAATCTGCCGGAAAATAGAAGCGGAACCGTCCGCAGGGAGCAAAAAACCAAAAAAGCCATCCCATGGACCGGGCCGGCTTTTGTATGGAGAGGATGAAGAGGAAAAAATTAATTCTTTTCGCTCAAAGCTTCGGCCAGATCTTGTTCGTGTTTCACCCGGGCGGCATCAATATCATAAGCATCATTGTCCGGATGCTCCGGATTTAAGGGAGAAATGCTGCGTAGTTTCTGTATGATGGGAGGCAAATGTTTCAAGAGATAATCGACATCTTCGTCCGTGTTATAAATCCCCAGGCTAAAACGCACTGACCCGCGGGCACGCATCGGCGTCAAGCCCATGGCGGTCAAAACGTGGGAAGGATCCAAAGATCCGGTGGTGCAGGCGGAACCGCTGGAGGCGCAGATTCCCAGTTGATCCAGCAAAAGCAAAACAGCCTCGGCCTCGACAAACTCGAATGCCATGTTGGTGGTGTTGGGAAGACGATATTCCTTTCCTCCGTTCCGGTAGGTGTTGGGGATCGTGCTCAGAACGGTTTTTTCCAGCCTGTCGCGAAGCCCGCGCACCCTGGTGTTTTCGTCCTCAAGATGATCCATCACCAGCCGGGCGGCACGGCCAAAACCTATGATGCTGGCCACGTTTTCTGTTCCTCCCCGTTTTCCCCGTTCCTGATGGCCGCCGATCACCAGCGGCTGGTATTTGGTCCGGCGCTTCACATAAAGCATTCCAATTCCCTTGGGCGCATGCAGTTTGTGGGCGGAAAGCGAGAGAAAATCGACTCCCAAAGCTTTTACGTCCAGCTTGATCTTGCCCGGAACCTGGACAGCGTCAGTGTGGCAGAGAACCCCTTTTTCCCGGCAAAACGCGGCGATCTCCTGAATCGGGAAAACCACTCCGGTTTCATTGTTCGCAAGCATCACGGAGACGATCGCGGTGTCTGGCCGGATCGATTGTTGCAACAGATGTAAATCGAGGCTGCCATCCGGCTCCACCGGAAGAAAAGTGACCTGATACCCTTGTTTCCGGAGATATTCTCCGTAGTTGATGTTGGCCGAATGTTCGACGGCGGTGGTGATCACATGGCGTTTTCCCGAGGTCACAATCGCGCTGTGGATAGCGGAATTGTTACTTTCAGTGCCACAACTCGTGAAAATCACCTCTTTAGGGTCGGCATTGATCAGGGCTGCAACTTCTTCCCGGGCTTTTTCCACATGGTTGGAAACCTGGTTTCCAAAAAAATAGGCACTGGAAGGATTCCCCCAAAACTCGCTGAGAAACGGGACCATCGCTTCGACCACTTCTGGAGCAACGCGGGTCGTGGCGTTGTTATCAAAATAATACGTTTTGGGCTGATTCATAAAAGTCTTGGAGCGCGGCTTGCGAACGGGCCGACTGGGCTGCATTCGCAAACTCGCAGCAAAACAAGAGCACGACAATAGAAAAGACAATAGAAAAGATATTGCAGAGAAGATGATTTGCGGCAAACTGAACCCTTTCGTCGGTCGGGGAAGCCCGGTTGACAACGCAGGGTTTACCCTTAAACTAAGTATCTTAACTAGTTAACTTATGATTACTTCCGCAGTGACCGGTGCCGCCAAATTGTCTCGGAACGAGGGGCTTAAAGAAGCCAACCCTGTTCTCTCAGGGACGATTGCTCAAACCTTGCGCAATTCTGAAGCCGAACGTTTTTCGGAGGATGATTACGAATTCCTGAAATTTCACGGCGTTTATCAACAGGACGATCGTGACAAACGCAAGGTTGGCAAACAGTTTATTTTCATGGTGCGGGGACGTCACCCCGGAGGTGTGGTGGCTCCAGATCAATACCTAGCTTTCGACGAACTCGCGGCGAAGCATGGAAACAACACGTTGCGCATCACTTCCAGGCAGGGTTTTCAATTTCATGGAGTGATCAAGTCGGGTCTCGGACACGTGATCAAAGGGATCAACGACGCCCTAGCCACCACCGTGGCGGCCTGCGGTGATGTCAACCGCAACGTCATGGCCCCTTCCACTCCCTCAACCAGCATATTGATTGAAAGGGTTTTGGAAGATGCCCGGCTGTTGAACACCGCCCTGCTTCCCAAAACCAAGGCCTACCACCAGATCTGGGTCGAGGGAAAAGAAATCGAGCTGAACGATCCGGCCAACAGCACCTTCGTAGATCCACTCTACGGCAAAACCTATCTCCCAAGAAAATTTAAGACAGCTTTCGCCATCCCGCCTCTGAACGATATCGATGTCCTGACCAACTGCCTTGGCTTCGTCGCCATCAATGAAGGTGACAACCTCTTGGGCTACAATTTGACTGTCGGCGGCGGTCTTGGAATGAGCCACGGAAATGAAGCCACCTATCCGCGGGTGGCCGACGTCATCGGATTTTTCACGCCGGAAAAAATTGAAGCCGTGGCGAAGGGAGTGTTGACCATTCACCGGGATTTTGGGGATCGGACCAACCGCAAACACGCGCGGCTCAAGTATGTGCTCGAAGAAAAAGGAGCCGCGTGGTTCCGCCAGGAACTTGAATCGAGGCTTGGATTCAAGTTTGAGGAGCAGCGCCCGTTCAAGTTTACCAAACAGGGCGACGTTTTCGGGTGGCACAAACAGTTTAATGGAAAATATTTCCTGGGCCTCTATGTGGAAACCGGTCGTATCCAGGATACCGATTCCATCAAACTGAAAACCGCACTGCGCCAGGTGGTGGAAAAATATCGCACGGAAATCCGGCTCACCCCTTCGCAGAATATGATCCTGGCGGACGTGGATGAAACGAACCGTGAAGCGATCAATCAATTGCTCGCCACTCACGGGGTGCGTTCGGAAAATCAGGCCGGAAAACTCAAACTCGCGTCCATGGCCTGTCCGGCATTGCCGACCTGCGGACTGGCCCTGGCGGAGAGCGAACGCGTTTTGCCGGGAATCATTGACCGTATTGACACATTGCTGGGGGAGATCGGCCTCAAAGAGGAGGAACTGATCATTCGTATGACCGGCTGCCCGAACGGATGTGCCCGTCCGTACATGGCGGAAATCGGTTTTGTGGGACGCGCTCCGAACAAATACCAGCTCTATCTGGGTGGGAACGAAGGCAGCACGCGCTTGAACCGTTTGTACAAGGAAAACGTGAAAAACGACGAAATAGTCAATGAACTGCGTCCGCTATTGGGCCGTTTCGCCCGTGAGAGAAATTCCGGAGAGCGCTTCGGCGACTGGTGTGAGCGGGTGCTCTTGAAGGAACCGATCCCGGCTGAAGCCACGGCGAAACCGTAAGCCGGTCAACGTGCCGCAACCATCCAGATGAACACGCTCAACCCAGATTCTGTTGCCGCCCTGAACGGGCGGTTTCAGAGCGCTTCCACTGGGGAGATTCTGGGTTGGGCCTGGGAAACTTTCGGCGCTCGCGCCGGAATTGGCACCAGCTTTCAGGGCGCGGGCCTGGTCATGATCCACCAAGCCATCCAGAAAAACCTTCGCTTTCCAGTATTCACCCTGGACACCGGATTGCTTTTTCCCGAGACGCTGGAGCTGAAACAGAGATTGGAATCATTTTTCGAAATCAAGATTGAATCAGTGGTGCCGGATCTCACGGTGGAACAGCAGGCGGAGGCGCAAGGCCCAGAACTTTGGCTGCGGCAGCCTGATCTTTGCTGCACCATCCGCAAGGTCCTTCCACTGCAAAGCAAACTTGCCGATTTGGATTGCTGGATCACCGGGCTGCGAAAAGATCAGTCTTCGAACCGCGCCCAGGTCGGAATTCTTGAAGTTTACGTCTTTGATCAAAACACCGGAACGGAGATCGTGAAGTTAAATCCAATGGCCAACTGGAGCCGTGAGGCGGTCTGGGACTATATCAAGAAACAGAACATTCCCTACAATCCGCTTCATGATCAGGGATATCGTTCCATCGGATGCCGGCCCTGCACACAAAAATCTGCCGCAGGTGAAAACGAACGGGCGGGACGCTGGATAGGATTTAACAAGGTGGAGTGCGGGATCCACACATTCCTCTCAAAAAAAGCCGACTTTCAGATTTAACCAAACCGAGACGTCACTGAACCTATTTTTCTTCTATGGATTATTTGTCGAAACTTGAGAACCAAAGCATCTACATCATGCGGGAGGCCTTCAACAAGTTTGAAAACATGGCCATGCTCTGGAGCATTGGAAAAGATTCCACAGTTCTGCTCTGGCTCGCTAGGAAGGCTTTTTTCGGCCACGTGCCGTTCCCCCTGGTTCACGTCGATACCACCTATAAGATTGCTTCCATGATCGAATACCGGGACCGCGTGGTGAAGGAATGGAATCTCCAGCTGGTGGTTGGAAAAAATGAGGAGGTTCTGAAGAGCGGCGTCACCTATCCCAACGGCAAAGCCACACGGGTGGAATGCTGCGGCACCTTGAAAAAGGACGGCTTGAAGCAGGTGTTGGACAAACATCAATTCACCGGTGTCATCGTCGGGGTCCGCAGGGACGAGGAACCAACTCGCGCCAAGGAACGGTATTTCAGTCCGCGCGACAAAAACATGGAGTGGAATGTCGAGGATCAGCCGCCCGAATTGTGGGATCAATTCAAAACCGATTTCGACCAAGGGACGCATATCCGCATTCATCCCTTGCTCCACTGGACCGAACTCAACATCTGGGAATACATCCTGCGTGAATCAATTCCGGTGATTCCCCTCTATTTTTCCAATGAAAAAGGGGAACGTTACCGCAGCCTTGGCTGTGCTCCCTGCACCTTCCCGATCAAGTCCAGCGCCAGCAATGTGGCCGAGATCGTCGAAGAATTGCGCCACATCAAAACAAGCGAAAGAGCCGGACGCGCTCAGGACAAGGAAAGCGAAGACGCCTTTGAAAAGCTGCGCCGTGACGGATACATGTAATTTTAATCTCCTTTTCAATTCTCCTCAAAAAATGACCGAGCAACTCAAGATCGTCATCGTTGGCCATGTGGATCACGGAAAATCCACCTTCGTCGGCCGCCTATTCCACGACACCGACTCGCTGCCGGAAGGAAAACTCGAGCAACTCCAGCGCATTGCTGAGAAGCGGGGGGTTCCTTTCGAATGGGCCAACCTCATGGATGCGCTTCAGTCTGAGCGTGATCAAAACATCACCATCGACACCGCGCAGATCTGGTTCAACACGAAGAAGCGCCAGTACGTGATCATCGACGCCCCCGGTCACAAGGAGTTTTTGAAAAACATGGTGACTGGCGCCGCCAACGCCGAGGCGGCTTTGCTCTTGATCGATGCCAACGAAGGGGTGCAGGAACAATCGCGTCGGCACGGATATCTCCTGAACCTTCTAGGCATCCGCCAGATCGCCGTATTGGTCAACAAAATGGACCTGCAAGGTTATTCCCAGGAACGATTCAACCAGATTGAACGCGAGTACCGCGCATTCCTTTCCAGCCTCGGTGTCCAACCGAAATGTTTCATCCCGATCGCCGCCAAACACGGGGACAACATCGCCACCCACAGTCCGCTGATGAAATGGTATGGCGGCTCGACCGTGGTGGATACGCTGGACCAGTTTAAAGTGGCGGACATGCCCGACCATCAGGCGCTCCGCTTTCCGATCCAGGATGTTTACCGGTTTGATGACCGCCGCATCCTCGCGGGCCGGGTTGAGTCGGGAATCATCAAGGTCGGCGACAGGCTGCTCTTCAGCCCGACCAACAAGGTCAGCACGGTCAAGACGATCGAACGCTGGAACGCCCCGGTGCAAACCTCCGCCGGAGCGGGTGAATCCATCGGCATCACCCTCACTGAACAGGTTTTTGTCGAGCGCGGCGCCGTCGCGGTCCATGAACATTCTCCCGGTTATGAACTGACCCAATTCAAGGCCCGGCTTTTCTGGCTTGGCCGCTCCCCTTTCACCAAAGGAAAGAAGTACAAACTCAAACTGGCCACCCAGGAGGTGGAATGTGAAATCGAGACGATTGAACGCGTGATCGATTCTTCCACGCTCGAAACGATTTCGCGCAAAGAAAAGGAGATGTTCGTCGGTCGCAACGAAGTCGCCGAATTGACAATCAAAACCAGAAGGCCTGTCGCATTTGACGTCCATGCGGACATCGTGAACACCGGTCGTTTCGTCATCGTGGACGGCGTGGAGGTTTCGGGCGGAGGGATCATCGCCCAGAGCAACTATCCCAAACGAAGCAGTGATGGCCTGCACAAAAGTTCGAACATCTACTGGTCGCAGGGCAAGGTGACCCCGGAACAAAGGGCGGTGCGCAACAACCACGCCGGAACCATAGTCTGGCTCACCGGATTGTCAGGCTCTGGAAAATCGACCATCGCAACCGAACTGGAACGGGAACTCTTCAACATGGGCAAACACACGTACGTCCTGGATGGAGATAACATCCGTCATGGATTATGTTCCGACCTGGCATTCTCCGAGGAGGACCGCCGTGAAAACATTCGGCGTGTTGGAGAAGTTGCCAAATTGTTTGCAGACGCAGGAGTCATTGTCATCACCGCTTTTATTTCCCCCTATAAATCAGACCGGACCCTGGTCCGAAGTCTGGTGCCGGCGGGACAGTTCATCGAGGTTTACATCAATGCCCCGCTGGAAACATGCGAAAAACGCGATCTAAAAGGGCTGTATGCCAAGGCGCGCGCGCAGGAGATAAGCAACTTCACCGGAATCAGCGCCCCATACGAAGCCCCCGACGCACCTGAAATCGAATTGCGGACCGACCGGCAGGGGCCTTCTGAATCAGTGGCCAGGATTCTGGAATACCTCCATGTTCAGGATGAGGAGACACAGGTGTCGATTTGATGCCGGGTTCAGACCTTGCTCTGCGCCACGCGTCTTTCCATCTCGCGGTAGGTCATGAGGAAAAGATTATTGTCAGCCACAACCTTCTGAATCAACTGGCCAAGCACGGCCATTTCTGAATAGTTGATGACCGCGTGGACACTCTGCTGAAATGCGGAAAGCGCGTTGAGTGTTCCGTAGGATTCCCCGATTAGAATGATGGTTGCGTGGCGTCGTTGAGCCATCGGCAGGTGCTGCAGCATGTGCAGGCTGGCATTTTCAATGAACGGGGTGCCGCCAAAAGTTTCTTCAATCACCACCACCTGGTATTGAATCTGATTGTAGCGCGGCGGGAATTCGGGGTGGCTGTCCACGATGTGAACTTTGTAACCAAGTTCCAACAAGGCATTGCGCGCCGCCGTCTGGTATTCCGGGGTGCTCACAGCCACCAGGGCCGGCTTGTCCGTGGGACTTAAAAACTCAAATTCGAAGGACATGAAGCATTAGTTTTTGAGTTTGAGGAAGGGAACTGGGGGCGGGCCATCCTTTTTCCCGTTCGATCCTGTTTTCATTTTAAGGTCACTTGAGAAATTCATGACATCGCCCCTTGACTTCTTGAGATTGTCGATCCCACGGGCTACATGCCCCTTTTTGCTGGAATAAACAATTGCCGTTTCCTCGCTAATGATGCCCTTTTCATAGGCGTCCAGACAGGCGGTGTCGAATGTCTTCCATCCGAAAGTCTGGCTGGAATCGATGATGTCGTAGAAACTTTTCCCTTCGCTCTCCCCCTGCACGATGCTTTCTTTGGTCCGGAGGTTTGAACCCATGATTTCCAGGAGGGCGTGGCGGCCACCGGTGATTCTCGGCGCCAGCCTTTGACCCACAATCCATCGAAGCGTGTCAGCTAGACGGTGCCGCACCTGTTCCTGCTCTTCGCTTTCGAAAAGACCGAGGATGCGGTTGATGGTTTGGCCCGCATCAATGGTGTGCAAAGTGCTCATCACCAAATGACCCGTTTCTGCGGCGCTCAGGGCAATTTCCACCGTCTCACGATCCCGCATTTCACCCACCAGGATGATTTTGGGCGCCTGCCGCAACGCAGCCCTCAATCCGGAGGAGAAACTTTGAAAATCCGAACCCATCTCCCTCTGGTTAAAAGTCCCCTGCTTTTGCGGATGCACAAATTCAATGGGATCTTCAAGCGTGATCACGTGAATCGATTTGGATTCATTCACTTGGTTCAACAACGCGGCCAAGGTGGTCGATTTACCAGAACCGGTGGCTCCGGTCACCAGGACCAAGCCGGTCTTTTCCTCGGCAACCTGCAAAAAGATGTCGGGCAGTTTCAGGTCGCTGAGCGAAGGAATGACTGTGTTCAGCTTCCGGAGGACGACTGCATAATTTCCCATCTGCGCGAAAACGTTCACACGAAAACGGGCCACGTCAGGAAGGTTGTAAGATGAATCACACGACCCGGTCCGCAACAACTCTTCGGTCAGTCGATGCCGTCCGTCGATGATGTTCAAGGCGACCATCTCAGTTTGAAAAGGGGTCAGACTGTCGATGGGCGGATTGCTGATGGTTGGAATGAGCCGACCAGAATACTCGACCTGCAAGGTCTTGTTCACGGTGAAGTTCAAGTCAGACACATCCCCCTTGGTATCAAGCAATGTATTGCCATCCACCATGGTGGAGCTGTCCAGCATGGTGGACAGGAGATAATCGAGTTCGTTTCTACGCATAGCGAAAACCGTGGTTTACTGACGGATCATACCTCATCTTCATCCGGAGGATGAGGCAAAAAGACCCGGAACTTCTTTTTATCAAGGCATTTGTCGTAAGCTTCCTCCGGTGAAATACGTTTCATGCGCAGATGTTCCATGATGGCGTCATCCAACGGCATATTTCCAAGCTTTTTACCAACCTGGATCATACCAGGAATCTGGTGGGTTTTTCCTTCGCGAACCAAGTTGGCCACTGCGGTGGTGAAAACCAGCACCTCGAGTGCAGCCACCCGCCCTTTTTTATCAATTCGCTTGAAAAGATTTTGGGCAATCACCCCTTTTAACGCTTCGGAAAGGGTCGCCCGGATTTTATTTTGTTGCTCGGCGGGAAAAACGTCAATGATACGGTCCACGGTCTTGGCCGCGCTCTGTGTATGGAGCGTGCCAAAAACCAGATGCCCGGTGCTGGCGGCAGTCAGCGCCAGTTCAATAGTTTCCAAATCCCGCAATTCTCCGATAAGAATGATATCAGGATCTTCACGGAGGGCACCTCTTAGAGCCGCAGAAAATGATTTGGTGTGAATTCCCACCTCCCGGTGATTCACCAGGCAACTTTTGCTTTCATGGACGAATTCAATCGGATCTTCCACGGTGATGATATGGTCTCGGCGGTTTTTGTTCACATAATCAACCATCGCCGCCAGGGTGGTCGATTTTCCCGAACCTGTGGGACCGGTCACCACCACCAACCCCTTGTGCATCATGCAAAACTTTTTCAGCACAGCAGGCAAGGGCGCGTCAAGTTTTTCAAAATCTTCAAAAGAAAGAACCTTGGAAGGAATCTGCCGGAAAACTGCGGCGATCCCATACTTTTGGTTGAAAAAATTGGCACGGAACCGGGACACATGCGGAATCTCGTAACCAAAATCGACATCCCCGGTCTCTTCGAAAATCTTCACCTTGTACTCCGGGGTGATCTCGTAAAGCATCGCCTTAAGCGTATCGCTGTCCAGCGGGGGATATTCCACACGATGCAACTCACCATTAATCCTCAAAATCGGAGGATTCCCTGACGACATATGCAGGTCCGAGGCTTTCTGCTCGAACATCAGATTAAAGAAGGCGTCGATCTTGGCCATAGGTTTTCGAACTGTAGCGCTTGCCGATTTTACTTATCAAGGCACACACTGCAAGTGTCATGCATCCTCTTATCGGAAAGATTTCCAACGAAATTAAGCGGTTTGGACCGGTGACTTTTGCCCGGTTTATGGAACTTAGCCTGCATGACCCTGAGCTGGGCTATTACAACCGGCAGCCGGAGATCGGTCGAAAAGGGGATTTTATGACCAGCGTTTCCGTCGGACCAGCCTTCGGGAAAATTCTGGCGTGGGCGGCCGGACGTCTCCTGCTCCAACGAGAAAAAGCTACTCTCGAACATTGGCAGTTCATGGAAATCGGCGCTCATCAGGGGCGGTTTTGTCGCGATTTCCTGGATGAAATGGCCCGTTTTTCCCCCCGACTCCATGCCTCCCTGAAATACATCATCGCCGAACCTTCCCCAATGCATCGCGACTGGCAGCGGGCCGCCCTAGTCGAACATCCGGACAAGGTAAAATGGATCAACGACCTAGCTGAATTACCGGACCGGAGCTTGTGCGGGATCATTTTTTCCAACGAACTGCTCGATTCATTCCCCGTGCATGTCCTGGTCTGGCAGGCAGCCCAAAACTGTTGGATGGAAAAACGGGTCGGCTGGAATGGGTCCGGTCTGGAATGGATCCCCGGGAAAATTTCAGATCCGGGCCTCATCCCGCCGATACCCGAAAGCTTTTGGAAAAGTTTACCGGACCAGATGTGTTGGGAGATTTCACCGCTTTCACTCGACTGGTGGTCCCGAGCGGCAAACAAACTGAACTCAGGACATCTGCTGACCTTCGATTACGGTTACCTGGAAGAGGATCGTTTGGCGGCGGGAAAAACTGCACAGACCATCCGAGGCTACTTCAAACATCGGCCCAGCCTCGATTTGCTCGAACAGCCAGGAAACCAGGATCTGACTGCGGATGTCAACTTCACCCGGTTGACCCAAGCCGGCGAAAAAGCGGGATTGATCACCGAAAGTTTGACCACCCAGTCTCGATGGTTGAGCCGCGAGCTGCTGGAAGCAATAAAAGTTCCCGCATGCGCCGTCGCGCTCGGGCCGCTAACCTCACAAATTCGAACTCTGAGTCATCCCGGTCAGATGGGCGAAGCCTTCAAGGTTTTGCACCAAAAAACACCGCGTCCGGTTCAACTGTGAAATCGACTCGGCCGGAGATGAGAGATGACGGCGAGCCCGCGAACGAAGTAGCGAAGCCCGAACAAAATGGCAGCTTTTGGCGTAGAGGTTCACAAGGCGGCAAGGTAGGGAGCGTCACTCCGTGCGCGCCGCTTCGTCTCCTTTTGTTAAGGGCCGAGGTGCCGTCATTCGACCCTCTCATTCTCCGCGCCTCCGCGTCTCCGCGCGAAATATTCGGGATCAGGCCGGTGAAAAGTTCATCGCGCCGAGGCGCAGAGGCGCGGAGAGGGAGATTCTAAAAAACTCCGTGAGTGCCATTTGCCTCAAATTTCGGCAAATCGCACCATGCGACAGGTAGGGAGCGTCACTCCGTGCGCGCCGCTTCTCCGAACAAAACCCGCCTGACCGGCGGTCACGGAACGACCCGCCCCAACCGCCTACTGGAGCGGGGTAAACACGGTCAACCAAACGGAACCGGAAGGAGGGCCCACCGTCGGGTCCGTGCCGTTCTGATACTCCTGAAGGTTGGTGAAACCGTCCCCGTCAAAATCGCCTCCGCCGGTTTGGGACCGGTTGCCAAAGTTGATCTGCTCCCATAGGTCCGGCAATCCATCACCGTCCCC
>Ga0163152_10004860_pt1 | contig 16241 bp, 10 predicted proteins | sample OliLakLV19MP8IB2_FD_148635 | JGI IMG/M metagenome (GOLD analysis project Ga0163152, IMG submission 148635) | Freshwater microbial mat bacterial communities from Lake Vanda, McMurdo Dry Valleys, Antarctica - Oligotrophic Lake LV.19.MP8.IB-2 | ecosystem: Environmental > Aquatic > Freshwater >... | reverse complement strand
ACTTACAAACTCAAGAATTAGTTGTCATCAAACAGCTATTCCTCGGCAGCGATTTTGAATGGCAATACCTTAAGCTATTTGAACGGGAAGTGGAAACTTTAAAAGCACTCGATCACCCAGCAATTCCGCGCTACCTCGACTACCTAGAAATTGACGAACCAAACAGTGAAAGCTTTGCCCTGGTACAGACTTATGTAGAGGGAAAAAGTTTGGAAGAGCATTTGCTATCGGGGCGTACTTTTAGCGAAAGTGAGGTGAAAGAATTAGCTAAATCTCTGTTAGAAATCTTGATTTATTTGCAGGAACAAGATCCGCCTGTTATTCACCGCGATATTAAACCCAGCAATATTTTACTGCACAGCAGATCAGCCCACTCGGTCGGACAAGTTTATTTAGTTGATTTTGGTTCGGTACAGAACCAAGCTGCCAAATTTGGCGGCACAATTACTGTAATCGGAACTTATGGATATATGGCACCAGAACAATTTGGTGGGCGCTCGGTTCCGGCTTCCGATCTCTACGGTTTAAGTGCAACTTTAATTTATTTAGTAACGGGTTTGCATCCCACGGAACTGCCACAGCAGGATTTAAAAATTCAATTTGCCGATCGCGCAACACATCTCAATCCTAATTTAATTGATTGGCTGTATTGGATGACAGAACCTAGTTTGTCCAAACGGTTATCTTCGGCTGGGGAAGCATTGCGAGCGCTCAAAAATCCCCGCCAGATCGACAAAACTCCTATGGCATTGCCACCGCAAGCCACCACAAGTTTTATGGAGGCGCTGCCACAACCGAGCAAGATTAAATTAACAAAAAATTCTGAGTTTATAGAAATTGTAATTCCGAGAAAGAGAGTCTGTTTTAGTTCAATTACCATGTTTGCGGTGGCGGTTACTACGATTTTCCCTTTAATTCATTATATTTACACTAAATGGATAGAAATTGATTTTTTACATATAAATCTGTCGAGCTATGCAACACAAGGAATTTTAATAAATGCCATACAACTGAGTTGGTTACCTATGCTAATGGCATTTTCAACCTTTCAACAACTCAGGGAATTGCGTCTCAGAATCGATCGACAGCAAATTTCCTATACCCGTCATCTACTGGGGTTGAAATGGAATTGTTCCTGGCCAGCTCCCAGACAGGAGATTTGCCAGTTGGAAATTGAACAAGTTGAATATAGAAAAAGCTTCTCGGGACAGAAATTACGGAAAGTCTATCAGATGATTATTCAAGCCGGCAACCAAAAATATCAGTTAGGACTGAAGGAGGGACTAAGTGAATCAGAAATCGAGTGGTTAGCGACAGAACTAAGCCCGTGGTTGGGATTGAAAATTCAAAGAACTTTGACAGACGGTAAAAAAAAGATATCGATGTGAAAATATCTCCCTCGCCCAAACAAACCATTGCCCCCTCAAACTGTGGGATGGGCGTCCCGCCCGTCCGCTATATTTTCCCAGCAGGCGGGACACCCTACAAGCATCATCCTCAAATTGTGCAACGCCGATCGCCCCCGCTTTCGGTCAATCTCATGCAGCCGAAAAGCCCGATCGCCCGTAAAATGCTATCAAAGGGATTTGGCAAGTAGCACTCATCCCAATCATCTGTTAACTTGGAGATATTGTTGTGGACTTATCGCTAATTCCGGCACAGCCGAAACCAGGACTGCTCAACGTCCTCATCGAAATTACCGCCGGTAGCAAAAACAAGTACGAATTTGATAAAGACTTGCAAGCCTTTGCTCTCGATCGGGTGCTTTCTTCCTCTGTCCAATATCCGTGCGACTACGGCTTCATACCCAACACCTTGGGCGACGACGGCGACCCCCTCGACGCTATGGTGATGATGGATGAGCCCACATTTCCAGGGTGCGTGATTCTCGCCCGTCCGATCGGAATGCTAGAAATGATCGATGGAGGCGATCGGGACGAAAAACTGTTGTGCGTTCCCGACAAAGACCCCCGCTATGCTCACTATAAGTCCCTCAAAGACGTAGCGCCCCACCGCTTGGACGAAATAGCCGAATTTTTTAGAACCTACAAAAATTTGGAGAAAAAAGTCACAGAAATTCTGGGTTGGCAAGATGTCGAGCTAGTAATGCCGTTAGTCGAAAAGTGCATCGCAGCCGATCGTAAATAAGCCCGCAGCCCGCACTCCTCGACTGCAACCCGACTAAAAACTCAGGAGGCCGAACTTAAGGCGACCGCTGCACGTCTAGGGATGCAGTCGAGGAACGGGTAGCTAGAATGTCAAATCAGTCGTGAATGCCGAGTCACCGGAACGGCATTCCTCAAAACCCCGCCCCGCCCCCAATCTTGAAAAAAATACTACTCCTAGAGTAATATGAAGCGCAAATTCTACCCCTGGGGAATGCGTTCTACGTTTGAGGAAATTTTACCCTAAGACTCTTGTTCGGCGCTATCTTAATCTCAGAACACAGAACAAGCTCAACAGCCCACAGGGTACAAAAAATAATCTCTCAAGCGTGACATCTCCTACAAGTATTAGGCACTCGAATGGTTTCCCGATCAAGCGCTTGATTATAGTACAGATTGCTAACAAGTAAAAACTAAAAACTAAGATTTCAACTCCTAAATTCCTGCCCTCAAAGCTAAAAAAAATGCCAGATTCCGCACCCTCTGTACCCAATCCACAGCCTTCCGATCACAAAGCCACTATGGAAAATAGTCCTTTGACCGAGTTTGTCGTTCAGTTTTGGGGTGTGCGGGGCAGCATCGCCACCCCCGGCACCAAAACACTGCGCTACGGAGGCAACACCTCCTGTGTAGAAATGCGCTTGGGCAAAAAACGCCTAATCTTTGACGGTGGCACTGGCCTGCGAGTTCTCGGCCTCAACCTGCTGCGGCAAATGCCGGTGGAAGCCCATATGTTTTTTAGTCATACTCACTGGGATCACATTCAAGGGTTTCCGTTCTTTACTCCCGCCTTTATCCCAGGGAACTGCTTTCACATTTACGGTGCGATCGCCCCCAACGGCACCACCATCAAACACCGTCTTGCCGACCAAATGCTGCACCCCAATTTTCCCGTCCCCATTCAGGTAATGCAGTCAGACCTCAAATTCAACGATTTGACGCCTGGGGATATTATCGAACTCGACGATGTGAAAATAGAAACGGCACTGCTCAACCATCCCAACACCGCGATCGGATATCGAGTTACCTGGGAGGGACACACGGCCGTCTACTGCACCGATACAGAGCATTTTCCCGATCGGCTCGACGAGAATGTGGTACACCTAGCTCGCGACGCGGACGTGCTAATTTACGACGCCAACTACACTAACGAAGAATATTACGACTTCAAAACCCCAAAAGTCGGCTGGGGACACTCGACTTGGCAAGCCGGAGTAGAAATAGCGAAAGCTGCTGGAGTCAAAAAAATCGTGATGTTTCACCATGATCCGGGTCACGACGACAATTTTCTCGATCGTACAGAAGCAGAGGTGCAGGCAGTTTTCGCCAATAGCTGCTTAGCCCGCGAAGGCATGAGCATACCAGTGATTTAACCAAAAATAAATTCAGAATTATGAAACAGGAAAAACCCCGCAAACGTAGCAGAGTAGGCTTGCGGGGGCTTTACTCAACGTTGCTACTATTGATAATTATCTGTTGTACCTGCGGCGGATGGGTTGCAGCTCAGACTGCCTATTCTGGCACTCCCGCGCGACTGGCTCAGGTGTCTTCGATCGAGGATACTGGAACTGTCGATCGAATTCCCGATCGCTACCAACTCGGACAGCAACTCTACCTAGAAAACTGCGCCACCTGTCACATCGGCTTACCGCCCCAAGTATTGCCAACAGAAACCTGGCGCCGATTGCTGCAAGATCCCCAACACTACGGACAAACCATCAAACTGCTAGTAGACCCGCCCCGCATCCTAGTGTGGAACTACCTGCAAACTTTTTCTCGTCCCCAAGCCAAAGACGAAGAACTCGCCTACCGAGTCGCCAGTTCTCGCTATTTCAAAGCACTGCACCCCAAAGTCAAGCTGCCGCAACCCGCAAATATCAGCAGTTGTGTTACTTGTCACCCCGGCGCGTCTCAATACAATTTCCGCAAGCTTACCGCTGAGTGGGAAAACTCTCCGTAGGGAATGCAGGACTTACCCACAGTACCTGACTACCTTGCTGAAAAAATGCAATATTAAATCTCAGATTAAGTGGGCTTATTTTCTCCTTCGAGTAAAAGCATCAACTGCTCTGCCGCAATATTAGAAGTATGCAGGGAATGGATAATTTTGGCAACTTCATTACCATAAAAAAATATTCTTATTTCGCCAATTCAACCATTAAAAACTGCATTAATTGAAACTTCTCGGCACAGAATAACTGCCGAAGTTGGGCTAAAGATTCAATATTGGACATAAACCGCCATTAAATTCATTTTTCAAATTTAACACGACATTCCAATTTAAACCACTCCAACACATCTTCGTTCTAAGTCTTTATCTGCGTCCATCCGCGTTAATCGGCTCCCATCAGCGGTTAAATTTCCAACCAATACTAAACAGGCAAAAACAGTTCTGATAAACTAATTTCAATCTCAGGAAAAGCTAGCATTCTAATCACAGCATTATCTGCAACAACTATCTCAGATTGATAGCCTCCCGGTGCAGGATTCCGGTAAATATATGCCTCGCGCGCAGCTACATCTAAAATCCAATATTCAGCAATATTTGCTCTAGCATAAATCGGAGCTTTTTCCCTGCGGTCAATTTGTAATGTCGAGTAGGAAACTTCAATTAACAGCAAAATTTCGCTAGGATTTGGGTGATGGTCGCGATAAGCACCCGGATCGATACAAACAACAGCTATATCTGGTTCCGGTTCCGAAGTTGCTAAAGTAATTGGCAACTGCACGCGAATTGCTGCTAAATCTCTTAGCAAATGTTGTAGATATCGATCGCTGCGCTGGGTTGTAGCAGCATGGGGTGGAGTTTGTGCGCTCATTTCAACAATTCTCCCATCTAGGAGTTCAATGTTATCATCCTCATTGAGAATACCAGCTTCAATCATCCGATGATATTCTTCGACTGTCCAGATTTTTTCTCTTGTTGCTGTCATAATCTTTGCCTGCAAAAGCTTACTTAATATTATATCAATTGCGAATTCAATCAAAAAACACTGATTTGTCTGGCGTTGGTCGAGATCCCTTTTGGAAGCGTTCCCAAGACTGTTTTAACTGAGCCGGCGCTGGATATTCGCGATCGTAAACCACCAGCACATTCGTCAAATTCCGGCCTGGTGGCAATAAAATCTGCCCTTGATGAGCCAAACCCACCGAAGCGCCCCCGTCCAAATTCATCGCTTCAAAACAGCCAATTGCCTGCATAACTTTAGCTTCTGCTTCCAAAGACAAACTATCAAGAAAAGTCACCAAAAATAACTTATCTCTGGAAGCCGGAAAGCCGATCGCCGTTCTCGAACCCACGCCCAAAACGTTAGAATCCTTAAATCCTTCCGACAAAGGAGATAGCCAAACTTTCCCCCCTTTAACCAATCTCGGCCCGCAAGTCAGAGAAAACCAATGTTGACTCCAATCCGGCTTACCTTCAGTTCTAGCCGTCACCATTTCCAATTGATTTCCCGCTTTAATCCCCAAAGTCGTGCCGTAATTTTCCCATCGGCTGTATTTCAGAAACTTACCCGCCGCCACCATATTTCCCAGCACAGATTTCTGCTCATCTTTACCAAAAAAAGTCCCGTTAGCAACAACAGCAGCCCGGTAACGCGACACCATGTTTTCAAAAGGTTCGTCGCCCCGCGTTACTTTAGAAGTATTTGCAAAATCTGCATTATTAGCTAACCCAACTGTGATATAAATTTCCGGGTCTGCAAGGTCAATAGTTGTGAGATAAAAACTTGCGCCAGCTACAGTTTTTCTGCTGACTTGTACAGGTTTTGCTTGCTTAGCAGAACGTCTGACAATTTGAGTTTGAGACTGCACAAAAGGAGAATTTGCGGCCTTTGGTTGAGGAGTTTCCGGCGATCTTACTATGGGATTTCTGGACAGAGTTTGAGGAGTTTTCCCTGATTTTACAACGGGATTGCTGGGCAGATGTTGAGGAGTTTGATTTGATTGTATACTGGATAAAAAAGCGAGTGACTTTTGCCACAGTTGACCTGCGAGAGTCAAGAAACTATCTCGGTTTTGGGCGATCGCAAAATAGTCAGCCGCAACCCGCACCAAAGCTATGCCCGTTAAAAATAAAAAAGTGCGCCGCAGCATCGGGCGACAACCTTCAGACTGTTTGCGTTTAGACATAAAAAAATCTCAGCTAGGATAGCGAACAGTTTCCTCTGGCTGTGACTACAATGGGCGCGCGAATTCTGAAACTAGCAGTAGCAAGGTGCGCCTAACGCACCTCACCACTAATTCAAAACTCACAACTATTTCCCTAGCCCGTATTCCGCATCCCCGCAGCAATACCATTAATCGTCAGCAGAGCTCCCCGCAACAATTCACCCTTGCTGTAACGCGAGTGAATCACCCCCGGAACCCCGCCACTACCGTGCTGCCGCAAGCGTTTCAGCAGCGAAACCTGCAACAAACCCAAAGGCACAATCGTCGCATTTCGCAACTGCACCGATCGCTGCAATGCCGGATCTTCGTCCAACAAACGTTGGTGTCCGGTAATAGTTAAAACCAAACCCCGAATCAAGTGAAATTCGGCAGCAATTTGCTCGAATAAAGTCTGAAAACGCTCCTTATCAGCCGGCAAAGCTAACTCCTGCACATAGTGTTCTGCAATCTGCAAATCCACCTTAGATAAAGTCATTTCTACCTTAGAAATTACCATTCTAAAAAACGGCCATTTTAAGTAGAAATACTGCAAAAGTTTCATGTGCTCTTCCGGTTCCTCCAGCAAAAACTCTTGCAAAGCTGTGCCGACACCATACCAAGAAGGAAGTAAAAAGCGGCTTTGAGTCCAGCTAAACACCCACGGAATTGCTCGCAAACCGCTGATGTCTTTTTTGCCACCGCGACGGGCTGGGCGAGAACTAATTTGCAACTGGCTGATTTCTTGAATCGGGGTAACTTGGTGGAAGAAATCAACTAAATCCGGCTGTTCGTAGATTAAATGGCGGTAGTGCGATCGCGATCTCGCCGACAACTCCTCCATAATCTCATTCCAAGGGTCGATGCCATCAAAACCAGTGTGCAGCAAACTAGCTTGAATTACCGCCGCCGCCACAGTTTCCAAATTGTAAAGCGCCAACTCCGGCAAAGAATATTTAGAAGCCAAAACCTCGCCTTGTTCGGTAATCTTAATTCGCCCGTTGATACTCTTTCCAGGCTGAGCCAAAATTGCCTTGTAAGCAGGCCCACCGCCGCGCCCTACAGAACCGCCTCGGCCGTGAAAAATCCGCAACTCTACATTGTATTTTTCGGCAACCATTTGCAAAGCCTTTTGAGCTTTGTGAATTTCCCAATTGCTGCTGAGGAAACCCGAATCTTTATTGCTGTCGGAATAGCCCAGCATCACCTCTTGCAATTTGACAGTTTGGATTGGCTCTTCGAGCTTTTCTTCGCTTTTTTCTGCTAGTTCCTGCGCGTATCCTCCTGTTAGCAAAGCTCGATAAAGTGGCAAATCAAATATTTGCTGCATTACTTCCGGCGCTTTTTTCAAATCTTCCACGGTTTCAAACAGAGGAACTACTTGAATGCTGCTAATTCCGGTTGCTGGATCGTAAAGTCCTGATTCTTTTGCTAACAGCAAAACCGCCAGCAAATCGCTGACATGGTGGGTCATGCTGATCACGTAAGTTTCGCAAATTTCCGGGCCAAACTCTTGCTGCATTTGCCGCAATATTCGGAAGGTATTAATCGTCTCGCAAGTTTTGGGAGAAAAGGGTAATTCTGCTGGAATTAAAGGGCGGCGAGTTTGGAGTTCAGTTGCGAGCCAAATAATTCGATCGCCTTCCGACATTTGATTGTAAGGCTTGGGCAAAATTTGCAAGTATTCAGCAATTTCGCTCAAAGCGTCGGAGTGTACTGTTGACTCTTGGCGGATATCTAGGTAAGCCAAATTAAATCCGTAAATTTCTACTTGGCAGAGCAGATTTTCCAAGTCCCGACAGCTCAAACCTGTTTCCACTAAATTGTGCTCGATGAGCTGTAGCTCGGTCAAAAACTCAGCGCCCGATCGATAAAGGCCGGTCATTCCGGGATGTTCCGACAAAGCTTCGCGCTCCCGCTGCAACTCGTCTCCTTTGTAGAGCCGCCAATTACGATCGCGCGTATTTTCCAGTCGCTGCTGCACGTAGGCCAGCTTCAACCGATAAGGTTCTTGGCGGTAGCGGATTGCCCACTGCTCGTAAACCTCCGGGAATTCCGATTTGTCGCGATCGAGAGATTCCAGCAATTCCGGCAGCACGTCGCTCCAGTGCAGCGACAAACTCAAAAGTTCGTTCAGCCGCTTTACCGCGCAGATGTACTTTTCTAGCACCAAGTGGCGCTGATAGCAAGCCGTTTGCCAAGTAACTTTCGGAGTCACAGAAGGATTGCCATCCCTGTCCGATCCCACCCAAGAACCAAATTTGCAAAAATTGTAACTAGGGGGTTTCAGATAAGGGTAAGAAGCGTGCAGAGCTTGTTTGAGGCGGTGGTAGAGTTCGGGAATAGCATCAAACAGCACTTCCTCGAAGTAGTGCAGAGTGTACTCCACCTCGTCAAGCACAGTCGGCTTGAACTGGTGCAGTTCGTCAGTGCGCCACCAGAGGCGAATTTCTTCCATCAGTTGCTCTTGGAGAGCCGCCGCTTCCCAGCAAGACACCGGGTAGGGGCTTGGAGAGTCTGCCCCGATCACCTGAAATTTCTCGTCAACTTGGTCTAGCTGTTGGAGAATCTTCGCCATTCGTCGCTGTTTTGTGCGGATCGTGTGGCGGACAATTTCCGTCGGGTGAGCGGTGAATACTAAGCGGATGTCCAACTGATCGATCAAGCGCTGAATTTGCTGGCTGGGCACGTTCAAGCGCAGCAGCATGGGGAACAGTTGGTGAAAAGTGCCGGCATCTCGGGCGATCGTCTCGCTGCTGTCTGCCTTGCTCAAAGCCATTTGGCCGGGGCCGGGGCCTTCCCTGTGGCGCGGGCGATCGGGGGCATCCGTTGCTTGTCCTGGCAGCTTAGAAAACATCCGCCCACCAGCATCGTTGCTGCTAGCGTAAGCTAGCTGTTGGTCTCGCTGTTCGTAGTGCTGTTCGACAATGTTGATCAACTGGAAATACAGTGCAAAAGCCCGCGCTGCGCGGATGGCGGCGTTAAGGTCGAGCTTTTCGATTAGCTGTACGACATTCGACTCGCGAAAGTGAGTGGCTTGTCCCTCGGCGGAATTGACCGATCGCATTTGTTGGAGCAAATCCACCAATTCCTGCCCGCACTCCTGTCGCAGCACCGATTCCCACAAGTCCTCTACTACTTTGAGGCGATTTCGCAGAAACAGGTCTGATTTTGAGTAAGCGGGAGAATGGGAAATAGATGTTGCATCAATAGCCTGTTCTGAAGACTGGAGGACTGAACTCATCGGGCTGTTCCTCAATAGCTGCGGGTGTCTGTGAAAATTGTATGGTTTAGTTTCGCCTAAAACACTTTTGTTTGCAGTCAAATTTGAGACAACTTATTGCAACGTAGAAAGTAGAAGGCACTTATGTACAAAGTATAAGGAAAGATTAATTTTTAGACCACAGATTGTACCTATTGTCAAGCTTTTATATCAGTTGACTGGCGATTTTAGATTTTAGACGATCGGCGTGAGACGTTCGGCGATCGGTCCGTTGAGTCGCGCTAAGTCGAACAATGTGAGATTTACTCCCAAGATGAATCTGGGAAGTTGAACTAGGGCGTTGCCCTGAGCTTGTCGAAGGGTCGAAAATTTTTATCTCTCCCCGACAGGAGTACGTGGCACAGTATCCGTTTTTGGGCGGGGTCAAAAAATTCAACTTCTAGCTGCTGCATCATTCCTTGGGCTTTCTAATCCTGTGATTGAGGAAAGTTGATCACGGGGAGGCGCGAGCCCCGAAACACTTCTTCGCTTTCAACGCCGATCGACGCAACAAACTCAGCAGCAGCTTTAGCCACCACCAACCCGCCCAGCATGGGTAAAGCGACCAAGCTCAACAAAATGTCTGAGGGAACTGGCAAATTTTGACTCTTGGGTGCAGCAGTTTTTGGCAAGTCTTGGTTTTCCGACGGCATAAATCCTTCCTGCGTATTCTGTTATCCCTAGTTTACAGGCTAGGGCGGGTTTTCTTGCCTCGTTGTATCCTAGATTGGGGCGAGCTCCGGTGTTCCTCCAAGAATTAGTGCCGTGTCGATCGCACGCCAGACAGGGGTGCGTGCCGATATCCCCTGAAGGATGTGACACAAGAATGAGAGGATACGATCGCTCGCCCCCAGGATCGAGAACCCGATCGAAGGCGCGTACAAAAGTTCGATAGTTCGAGAACCCGCCGGCTCGATACCCCAAAATGTAAAACTATCGACAATGAGAGAGATCGCACAAAATAACTGGCCCACCCCGTCGCTCGACTCAAAGGAAATTGTACCGGGTGTGCGATCGTTAATCTACGGTCTTATCCTCGTGGTGGCTTCCGTCAATTGCACTCTCATCTAAAGTAGAAAAGTCAAGTAATGATGGAACATCAAAACAGGGTAGTTCAACTTGCAAATACTTATCTCCACACAGATTTTCTGGGTTACCACCTCTATACAGAATCCGAGCTTGAGCCTGCGCCCACGTTACCACTTCTGAACGTTCCGTGTCATGGAGTTTAGAGGCAATTGTTTGCAAAGCTTTCAGTGTCAGCGCTCGATCGATTACCCCAGATAGCATCGTTGCTTCAAAACAATGTTCCATATATTCGTAGGGGATCTGCTCGTAGTCCGGGGGCGGGGCGACGCGCATCAAATGCTCGCGGATCTCGGTTCTGCGATCGAAATTTACCAGGGAAGCAATAAGAGGCAATATTGGTACTAAGACGGCGGGTGGAGGAACTTTTCGATGATATCGACGGGAATTTGGCGAAAGATAGGCACCCCTAAGAGTTTTTTCCCACTCTGTCATCGCTCTTTCGGCTTCAGGACAGCATTCGTGAAACCTGACCCATTTCTCTAAATCAATTGCCACATTCCGTCCCATCTGCTGTGCTAGCAGCGACAACGCCTTCGTGACTACCTGCCGTCTCAGTTCGCCTCGCTCCCCGTCTGGACTTCCTGTCCAATCCCTCAGGCGATAGCGAGTCTCATACTCAATAAAAGCCTGGGTATAAATGGACTGCCAGATAGACGGTTGCTCTAATAGAGCATTTGGCAATCCCAGCAGCGGTAAAAAAGGAGCTGCCCAAGGTAGAGTTGGTAAAGACAAAGCTCTCAAGTAATCCCAGCTTTCCCTATCTTTCCAAGATAATTTAAGTTCCAAATAGTTTTCTTTTGTCATAAATGATAGTGTTTGTCACTGCTGCTTAAAACGTAACTCTAACCCCAGCCAGCCTGCAATTTTTTGTAATGCGATCAGAATACCTCCTCCTACCGTCGCTCCTACCCATAAAACACCGTCTATTACCTCTGCGCCAAGCTCAATTGCCCGTGCCAGCAAGCTACTTGGGTTTCTGCGATCGGGCTGTTCAGGAGGTGGTTGTTGTGAATAGTGCTGTGCTTCAATATACTCCTTCTCCTGGTTGTAATTAAACGGATCATTGTCATTATCACAATCGTCATTGTCTTGAAACTCCTCGATCAATTTTTGTAACCTTTTTTGCTCTTTTCTGTATTTGTCTATGTGTCCGTCCCAAGAACCGGGATCGCTAGTCACAGTAGTCCGACGACCCGATAAGGGAGGAATTCGCGAGACTGGAGGATCGGTCATTTCACGACGCCGATTATAAAGATCCTGATCGTCTAAACGCAAATCGTCGTAGCGTTTTTTCAACTCTTTACCAAGAGCTACAATTTCCTGTAAGAGTTTATAGCATGGATCGTCGTCATATCGTCGTAGCGTTTTTTCAACTCTTTACCAAGAGCTACAATTTCCTGTAAGAGTTTATAGCATGGATCGTCGTCATACGGATTACCTCCACCAGACGGATTATTAGCTACATCATTACTCCCACTTCCACCTGAAGGGGAATCAGAGCCACTACTACCAAAGACCTCTTTAAACTGAGGCTCCTTAAAAATCATAGTCGGCAACTGCCAAATATCATCACTCGGCTTCGGAGGCTTCTGTAAATCCGGTGGCACCTGTTGTTTCGGCGCCTTATTCAACCGCGGCGCTTCCCCAAGTGAGGGCAAATTATTCGTCGGCGTCTCCGTTCCTTTCGGGTCAAATGACCCCCTCGTTACCTCCGATTCACCCGGCGCATACTTGCCATCTTTCCAACTATATTTCGACCAACTCTCACTCCAACTATTCCGACCATCATCCCACACAGTCCCGCTGCGAGTCCAACTCCAACTGCTGCCATTACTCGTATAGACACCCCCTTTAGTCATCGATTCTGAGTCGTAACCGCTCACAGTTTCTGTCCAACTGTAACCTCCCTTAAAGTAAGATTTGCTGTAACTCTCACTCCAGCTAGAATACTTGGAAACAGAACTAGCTACACCCTTACTATCGTAAGTGCTTTCGCTCGACCATTTTTCGTAAGTCGAACTGCCATTTTCTGTTCTTTGGCCATCTTTATAAGTTGTGACTGTCTGTGAATTCCAAGTACGGGAGGTGTCGCTACTGTTAGATGAAGTGGAATTACTGCCCGAGGTGCTGCTGTTATTTTTAGTAGCGGTTATTGTCGATTCGTCGCTGTTGCTTTGAGTAGTATAAGTATCAGCCTTATACTCGCTCTCCCACTGAGCGTTATTTTCTGAATAATTTTGTTGCTCGGAATTAGAACTAACTTGACCCTCACTGTTGCTGCTGGAATAATTAGACTTGCTGACCGAAAAAGTATCCCGATTGTGGCTGCTAGTTGACAGCCCGTTTTGGTAATTTTGCGTGTCCCGACCTTGACTGACAGAATAATTGTTATTGCGGTTGTTTTGCCAATATGATGGGCCGTTGCTGCTGTTGGTTTCTTGAGATTGATTGACGGTGTAAGTGTCTCGATTGCTGGTATTTTTTGATGTGCCGTCATCGTAACTGCTGTTGGTATTACTATTGGCTTCCGAATAAACATCGCGGCTGTTACTGCCGATGGTTTTGCCGTCTGTTGTAGTGTTGTCTCAGGTGGAATTGATTACTGAATAGTTGTCGCTGCTGTTGTTATATTTAGAGAAACCGCTGCTACTGATATTCTCAGAATTGGATTGATTGACTTGGGTTTCTGACCCGCTGTGAGTGTTGGTGGAACTGTTGCCGTTGCTGCTATTATTCCAGTTGGCTTTGCCTTAAATTTGAGTTGTACTGTTGTTGAGAGAACTTCCGGTGCTGCTAGTATTGCGAGAGTTTGAAGTTGATTTTGACCCCCAATCGTCTTGGCGGTTGCCGTTATTAATTGCATAGCCTGTGCCGTATTGGCTGTCGGATTGGGAGAAGCTGTTTCGGTAACTGTCGGCAGTGGTATTTGTAGTTTGTTCAGGACTGGTATAATTGGTAGAAGAGCGGGATTTTTGAAGAGATGAGCTTTGGTCGTTGCGAGTGCCTTCGTATTTAACTCGGCTGTAGTTTTGCTGCGATTGATTTTTGTTTTCGACTGAGTTTTGGGAAAAGTTTTTGCTGGTGTAGGTAGCAGCATTTGTGCTGGAATCGCTGGTGGATTCGTTAAAATAGTTGCCCTGGCTGTTGGAGTTGACGGTGCTTTTATCCCAGCTTGATTCTGTGTTTGAGAAGTGGCTATTGGTTTGAGAGTTGGTGATGGTTGTGCCGTCATAGTTGTTGCTAGTGGTGGTTGTGTTTTGGGGTAATTCTGTGGTGTAGGAGCTGGTGCCTTCGTTGTAGTCTCCGGTTGAGGTGCTGGTGGTTTTTGGTGTGTTGGCTGGGGGGTTGGTTGCGGCCGGTCTTTCTGAGGGTTTGGCTGTACTATTCGGAGAGTTACTGACATTTGCATCGGCATCAATCAGCGATTTTGTCAATTGTTTGACGGCTGCCAATACAGGAATTGTGGGGATTGTTTCTGTGGCGGTAGCAATTGCCGATTCGCGATTTAAGATTCCGTATCCTGTCCTTTCATCCCATCCGGGTACGTCAATGTCTGTTGCTGTTTTTAGGAGGATGTTTTTGATTTGTTGGTAGCTGAGGGAGGGGTTGGCTACCCACATTTGGGAGATGGTGTTGGTGACTTTAGCAGCAGCTATTGATGTACCTTGTTTTGTTTTGGTTGTTGAAGATTGTGCTGTTTGTGTAAGGCTTGTTGGTGCTAGGATATCTAAGCCTTCTCCGTAGCTGGAATAGGCAGCTCGGTTGTTGTTTTCTGATGCGCCGACGGTGATGATGTTGTCGTATTCTGTGGAGGCTTGTCCGAGGGCGGATGCGAGCTCCCCTTCGTTGCCAGCGGCTGCTACAATCAGGATGTTGTTGTCAAGGGCGTATTTAAGTGCTGATTTTTCTTCGGCTGTCAGTTTGTGCCGTGTGGTTTGTGTGCCGTCGGGATTGATTTGGGTTAAGTCGAAGCTGAGGTTGACGACGGCGTTGGGTTGTTTTGAAGCTTTTGCGGTGTCTACAAATTCTATCAGGGATTGCTGCCAGTTGCCGCTACCGATCGCTCTTCCCAACCAAATCGGAGCTGATTTTTTGGTGTCGCTTTGATTGTTGGAGGTGCTGATAATTCCTAAAATTGTGTCGCCGTGTTGTTTTTCTTGATTTGGTTGCAGTAGGGGATTGTTGTCGCTGTCTATTAAGTCTTTTCCAAGGATAATTTTGCTGTAATCGATGTTGGGATTGTTGGCTACAAAGCCGGTGTCGATGATTCCGATTAATGGTTGATTTTGTTGGGGGAGGTTGGGGGTTGTTTCTCGTTGGGTTTCTGTGTGGGTGACAGTGTATTCGTTGATATTTGTTTGGGAGTCGCTGTCAGTTTCCGTGGCGATTTCGGAGTCGGCGATGATATTTTGTGAATTGTCTGGCTGATTGTTTTTGTCGGATGGTATTGCGGGAGTAATTACGATTTTTTCGGAGTCGCAGTCGGGGTTTACATATTCGTCGATGGTTGTTGGCGGCTGATTGTCACTGTCGGCGATGATATTTTCTGATTGTTGCGAGTGATGGTTTTGGGTGACGGCGATTTCGGGAATAATAGTTTGGCTGTCGGTAACTATGTATTCTGATTCGGATGGTTGATGATTTTGGCTTGATTCTGTTTCGAGAATGTGAGGAAGTTGTTGGGCGAGTATGCTGTTGAGAGTTTCCCACACACAGTAGGGAAATTTCATCGGGAGAAATTAGCGGTAAATTGTCAGCAGTTTGGCTGGCATTTTCGAGGCTGTCGATAGGAGTTGGGGAGGTGTTTTCCATTTCCCCAGTGATAATGTCTGTGGATTCTGTTGGTATTGCTGGTATTTCTAGTTTTTCTGGTTGGATAAAGACGGGTTTTTCAATTGTGTCACCTGGGATTTCGTCGATTTCTGTCTCAACAGGATTTGTTGGGAAATTGGGAATTTCGGAAACAGTCGGGTTTTGAGTTTCTGTCGCTGGGGAATTTTCGGTTGTTGTTTCAGTCGAATTTGTCTGGGAATTGGGGATTTCGGAAACAGTCGGATTTTTGTCTTCAATTACAGGGGAATTTTCGGTTTTTGTCTCAGTCGAATTTGTCGCAGAGTTGGGAGTTTCCGAAACAGTCGGCTTTTTGTCTTCAATTACAGGGGAATTTTCGGTTTTTGTCTCAGTCGAATTTGTCTGGGAATTGGGAATTTCGGAAACAGTCGGATTTTTGTCTTCAACTGCGGGAGAATTTTCGATTTCTGTCTCAACAGGATTTGTCTGGGAATTGGGAATTTCCGAAACAGTCGGCTTTTGAGTTTCAACTGCGGGAGAATTTTCGATTTCTGTCTCAGCCGAATTCGTCTCCGAGTTGGAAATTTCCGAAACAGTCGGATTTTGAGTTTCAACTGCGGGAGAATTTTCGATTTCTGTCTCACCCGAATTCGTTATAGAAGTAGTATCTGGTTTTTTGTCTTCTAACTTAGTCTCAGTTTTTGGCGCAGCATAAGCTATCAATTCTTTAGCTTTCTCTGATGTACGCCAATCGGAGTTTTTGGCAATTACATCATCCATTGAAA
>Ga0163152_10004859_pt1 | contig 16243 bp, 14 predicted proteins | sample OliLakLV19MP8IB2_FD_148635 | JGI IMG/M metagenome (GOLD analysis project Ga0163152, IMG submission 148635) | Freshwater microbial mat bacterial communities from Lake Vanda, McMurdo Dry Valleys, Antarctica - Oligotrophic Lake LV.19.MP8.IB-2 | ecosystem: Environmental > Aquatic > Freshwater >... | reverse complement strand
TGCTCGATCCTCGCGTCGCCCGGCAACGTCTGCAGCTGCCGGCCATCGAAATCGACGACGAAGCGCTCCAGCCCCGGCTCGTAGAAAGCGGATTTGCCGTGGCGCGTCGCCCGGACCGCACCGGCCGGCGGCCCGATCTGATCCACAAACCAATGCAGCCGGTATTCAAACTCCATCGCCTCGCCGGCTCCTGGCGCCTTTTCGGGTACCCAAAAAGCCACTACGTTATCATCGAACTCCGTCGTCGTCGGAATCTCCACCAGACGGATGCTCCCGCGGCCCCATTTCCCGACCGGTTCGACCCACGCGCTCGGTCGTGAATGATACGAAGCTTCGAGGTCCTGGTAGTTCTCAAAATTCCGGTCGCGCTGCAGCAGGCCAAACGCCCGCGGATTTTCGTCCGAAAAACTGGATACGCGCACGCCCGGTGGATTCACGAGCGGGCGCCAGATCCACTCACCCGCGCCGTTATGCACCAGCAATCCATCGGAGTCGTGCACTTCGGGGCGAAAGTCGCGCGCCGGCATCTGCGAATTCTCGCCATGCCAGAACATGCTCGTCAGCGGCGCCACGCCGAATACCTTCGCCGCCTTCCGCACAAAAACCGCGGCCTTGACCAGGACGACCGTGGTCTTCCCTGGCGTCACCGTGAAGCGATAAGCGCCCGCGACGCTCTCGCTTTCCAGTAGCGCATAAACGTTCAAGCCGGTCGCGCCCGCCTGCGGCTGTTCCAACCAGAACTCCGTGAACCGGGGGAATTCCTCCGGTTGCGGCTCGGCCGTATTGAGCGCAAGTCCGCGCGCAGACAGTCCGTACGCGGTGTCCTTGCTGAGGAATCGAAAATAACTCGCTCCGGCAAACGAACCGATTTCCTGGTGCCGTTCGCCGCGACCACCGAAGGGAAACATCAGGCGAAAACCCGCAAAGCCCATCTGGTCCGGAATCTCTCGGGCGGCCGCGGTCCGATAACGGAAGTAATCCGTTTGAAACGGCACCGGCGTCACCTGCGACCCGCGCACCTCGGAGATGCTCACCGTTTGATCCAACAGAAACCCCGGGTGCAAAAACTGCACCTGGAACGGCAGGTTCTCCGTGAACCACAGGCTACGCAGCCCATTGAATTCGATTTGACGCAGCTCGTCGTAGCTTAACCGCCGGAGCCACTCCGGCACCTGGCCCTGCGGCTTGACTTGGGGACGAGCGGCGAGGTCTTGGGCGCGCGCGCGCAGCTGATCAAAGTTAAACGGCGCGGTCGCCGCCAGCGCGGTGACACTGACCAGCAGCGAGCCGGCCAAAACGAGCAAGCGAAGGGTGCCGCTCATTTTTCCAGGAAGAAGCCCCGTTGTTTTTCCGTCACCGGCAAAGCGGCGCGCTCCATCACCTTTAGAAAATCATCCCAAATCATACGCTTCGAACGATTGGACTGGTTACGCAGGATATAGTTCGGGTGATACGTCACCATCAGCGGCTTGCCGGCAAATTCGTGCCATTTGCCCCGGACATCGCCCAGCGCCTTGAACGACTTGAACCCGAGCAGACCTTGCGCCGCGTTGGAACCCAACGCCACGAGCAAGTCCGGATTTACCACCTCGATCTGAGCGCGCAAATAAGGCAGGCAATACCGAACTTCGTCTTCACTCGGCGGACGCGAGCCCTCCGCTTCTCGTCCGTTCACCTGCGGCAGCTGGGGCCGCCAGCTGAGAATGCTCGCAAGGTAAACATCCGCCCGCTGCATCCCCATCGCTTGGATCATTCGGGTGAGCAGCTGTCCCGCGGGCCCGACAAAGGGTTCGCCTTGGGCTTCCTCCTCCGGGCCCGGCGCCTCGCTCACAAACATGATTTTCGAATCCAGCGAACCGACCCCGAAGACGAGCTTCATGCCCGGCGTGACGTTGCCGCGACACGTGGCGTCGTTCAGCGCCTGCTCCCGCAGCGACTGCCACCGGACCGCCTTATCGCCCGCAGGAAAAGTGATCACCGGCGCCGGCGGCAGCGTTGGCCTGGCCTGAGCGGCATCCGCTTTCGTGGTCGACGAAACACCGCGCGAAGCGGGTTCGCGCGCTGGCGGGGATGCAGGTGCCGGAGTCGAGCGTTCGACGGCCGGCCGCCCGGCACCCGAGGGACCCGCGGGCGGCGGGGCAGAGACCGCGACCGGAGTCGCAGCAGCCGGGTACGAGACGGGCCCCGACGTAACCCGCGCCGCGACCACCCGACGAAGCGCAGCGAGGGCGTCCTCCGACACCGCGACGGTCTTCACGCCCGCCGTTTTGAGGCGGCGTAACTCATCCGTCAGAGCGTGAAGGGCGATGCGCATAGTCAATCAGGTTCGGGTCGAAAGCAGCTTCTCGACGTGCTTGCCTAGCAAGTCGAATTCCAAATTAACGAGGTCGCCTGGCCGCTTCTCGGAAAGATTCGTGACCGCCCGGGTGTGCGGGATAATCCAGACCGCAAAAGCGTTTTCGGTGACTTCCGCTATCGTCAGCGAAATCCCGTCGATGGCGATGCTGCCCTTGTGCACGATGTAACGGGTGAATGCCGACGGCACCCGCACTTTCAGGAACACGTCTTTTCCCCTCGGCTCCAGCGTGTCGATTGTCCCCAGGGCATCAATGTGCCCCGTCACAAAATGACCGCTCACCTTCCCCCCGAAACGCAGGCTGCGCTCAAGGTTGACCTTGGCGCCTGGCTTCAAGGTCGCGAAGTTGGTCAGACGGCGCGTTTCCTCGAGGATGTCGAAACGGATCGACGTGGCAGCAAACGCCGTCGCCGTGAGGCAACAGCCGTTGACCGCAATGCTGTCGCCCAGCGCAAGGTCAACCAACGCCGCGTTTGCGGAAACCGTGAGGTTCCACGCCGTTGCGCTGGGCACGAATGCGATCACCTGGCCGGTCTCCTCCACAATCCCCGTGAACATAGGGCGGCAGCAAAATCGCGATTTCCCGGCCCGCCAAGCCGCAAACGTCGCCCCGCCGCGCGGCCGGGAACGCGAGTGTACGGTTAGCCTCCAGCTTTAATATCCTAAATTCCGCCGCAGAAGTAACCACTGATGAGCGCTGATTAACACTGATCAAATAGATCCGGATCGATGGAATAGAACTTTCCCTTCACTTAGGGGGGTGAACGGCATCCATCTCGCAAGTCTGATTGCATCAGTGATGATCAGTGAAAATAAGTGGTTCAACTGCGTTTTTTAGGATTATCCGCTCGAGCATCCGTCGGACCCAAACGCGGTCGCATTGAATAGGTCCACGATGGCTAGCGTCTACGCCATTGCTGTGCAGCCTCCGAGTCATCACTTTATCTCCGCTCCTCCTTGGCCAACGACGTCGACACCCTTTCCCCTGAGTCCGAACGCGACTTGGTGCAGCGTGCGCAATCGGGGAACGACGAGGCGTTTGGCACGCTTATGCGCAGCCATTACGACCCGGTTTTTCGCCTCGTGAACTCCATGTTGCGGGACGAACATAGCGCTCGTGACGTGTGCCAGGAGATATGGCTCACCGTCTGGAAAAACCTTTCGACGTTTCGCGGCGATGCGAAATTTTCCACGTGGGTGCACCCGATTGCGGTCCGGCGGGCCATCGACCACCTGCGGTCGCGCAAACGCTGGTTTGCTCGCTTCATTCCCTTTCTATCGGACACGGCGGGGGCTGACGAGGGCGGCACCCGCGATGTAGTCGCCGGCGCGCCGGAAGCGGTTGAGCCGAGTGATCCGCGCCAGGAGTTGGAACAAGCCGAACGCGCCGCGCGCTTTGAACGTGCGATTGATTCACTTCCACCCAAACATCGCGCCGTGCTGGCACTACGCGAAGTTCAGGGACTTTCTTACGACGAAATTGCCGCCCACCTCGACATCGCGCGAGGTACGGTGATGTCGCGTTTGTTTCACGCGCGCCGACTGCTGGCGCAAAAACTAGGAGATCTGCCATGAATAAATTCCTCATCCTGCTCGCGGCCCTGATCGGGTTCGGGCTGATTCCCAAGGCGGTGCAGGCCGCCGAAAACGCCTCTGCCCGCGCCATCCTGATTCTCGCGTCTCCCGAGAAGAAAGCATCGGACCCGCGGCTGCGTGAGTATGTGGAAAATCTCCGACGTCTCGTGCCCGGGAATATGGAAAGCTTCAGCGCCGCGGGCGAAGGCTCGGCCTCCTTGACGGTTCCGGGCCGCACGAACGTGGCGCTGGCCCAAGGTCATCGGCTCGAAATCGAGACCGAGCGCGCCGAAAACAACCGCGTCCGCCTCAACGTCCGGTGGTTTAACGGCAACAGCCTTCTCCTCGACCAACCCATGGCGGCCCAGCGGGGAAAACCCGCCGTCCTGGGAGGACCCAAGGCGAGTGGCAATGATGTCTGGGCCGTTTTGCTCTTCGTCAACTGAGCCAATTCCCGGCCCACCGGGCGACCATTTACCGGGTGCGAAAAAGAATGAATAAACCCCGAGTGGGCTGCGTCTCATGGAACGAATCGTAATCAACGAACCACACCCATGAACCGCATCGCCATTGCCCTTCTCGCCAGCGTCGCCGGCTTGGCTGCCACTTCGGCCCGGGCTGATACCCGGGTCAATCTTGGCATCGCTATCGGAGCACCGGCTTATCGTTATTCGCCCCCCGTCGTCGTGGTCGCACCGCCCGCTGCGCTGTACTATGCGCCCCCGGCCGTGGTCTACGCCCCACCTCCACCACGCGGCTATTGGCAGGACGTGCAAGTGAAGACGTGGGTCCCGGAACGTTGGGTCGTCCGAAATAACCGTTGGGGTCGCCCGGATCGGTATTGTGAGCCCGGTTACTACACGTACACGACGAACCAGGTCTGGGTTGAAGCTCCCGTTGCAAGTCGACATTACCATCAACATGACCGCGGATTGTATGACCGCGGATATTATGGCCGCGACCGTCGGTAATCTTTTTTCGGGATCGATGTCATGAACTGTCACGCGGCACAAAACGCCCTTTTCGAGGATCGAGACGACCAGCTGGCCCCCAACCAGCAGGCCGCCCTCGAAACCCACCTCGCCACCTGCGGCGAGTGTCAGCGCGTGCGCCAAAGTCTCGAGACCGCCCTTTCAAGCTGGCGCCACCAGAATACGACCGTAGCCATTCCCGACTCTCAACGCGAATGGCACGCGGTGCGGCGGCGGATTCGGGGTGGCGTCGATGAGTCGGGCCAAGCCACAAGCCAGCACCGTCGCGGCCTTTTCGCCTGGGTCTCCATTCCTGTCAGTGCAGCCGCCGCGGCGCTCGCGGTGGCATTGTACGTCGGTCCCTTCTCCTTGAAATCGCCTGAATCGGCGGCGTCCTTGGCTCAAACCGCACGAGTCAACCCGGCGACTCCCGAGCCTTCCGCTTCCAACATGGTCTTTGTCGACGACAAGAGCGGCTGGCTGGTCGTATGGTCCAGCGAATCCAACTTGAAGCCGCTCTGATCGCAGCCTCTTTCCTTTCGGTTTCGGTTTAGCCATAGCCCACGGGCGGGTCCTTCGGGATCCGCCTTTTTTTGGGCACTCGTCCGCAGGAAAATGCCGACGAAAATACCAACGAGGTAGGGACCGCTTTCGACAGCGGTCCTCGTTCGGGCCCCCAAAGGGAAAGTCGATTGACACAAGGCCGGCTGCGGAGAGCCGGCCCTACCTTAAACAACCCGGGTCGACGCGCTTCGGACGGGTGCGGATCGAAGGGGCGTAGTCGGATTTCCCTGCGCGGCCATACCCCGAACAAGGCCGGCTGCGGAGAGCCGGCCCTATCTTTATCCTCTCTTGCTATCACCCGGACGTTTATCGCAGCTTCACCCGCAGCACCGCGGTCTCACCGCCACGGCTGACGAGGATCACGAACTCTGGCCGCGCCTCGTCGCGCTCGATCTCACTGAGTTTTGCGACGGCGTCAGCGTACGTTTTGATTTCGGCTCCGTCGATTTCCCGGATCCAATCGTCGAGCCGTAAACCGGCAATCGCCACCGGACTGCTCGGCTTCACATGATGCACAATCGCGCCGGATGGTTCAGCGGCCTTCACGCGCCGCTCGATCGCGTCACCATAAACGAACTCGCGCGCCGTCAGTCCCAACCGGTCGAAATATTTCCGTTCCGCTTCGCGAATCAACTTGGGCTCTTCGCCGAGCACCGCCTGCAATTCCATCCGCTCCGCTCCGCGCAGCACGGTCAGTCGGAGCGGGTCACCGGGCACCCGGCGATCGATCTCGCTTTCGATATAACGGACCACCACCGAGTCTGGCTTCAACTGCGGCAACGGCTTCCCGTCGATCCCAAGAATGATATCACGTGGCCGCACCCCAGCCTTCTCCGCCGGACTGCCCTCCAGCACTTCACTGACCACCGCGCCCGACTGCGCCGAAAGGTTCAGGAACTTGGCCACATCGCGATCCATCGGTTCCAGCCCGAAGGCGCCCAACCACGCGAGCGGCCGGCCGGAAACGTTTTTCGGAACCCGGCCGAGATAGGGCAATATTTCCTGCGCCAAGAGGACCGCGCTGCTCTCCTCGACGTTGATCAGCATGATCGCAGCGCTCCGGGCTCCGCGCGAGAGCTGCAGAAACGTCTGGCCAAACGACGAGAGCGCCAGCCCGACAAACTGTCCTTCCCGATTGAATACGGGCAAACCGGGCGCCGCGACCTCCTGCTGCGTGATCGCCGTGCGCTGCGGCAGCGACTGAATAAACGCGACGTTACTCTGCAAAATGTAGGGCGTGAAATCCTCATCCTTGCCGCGCAGACTGATCCCCCACAGGAAATCGGCGAGCGCCACCGCCTTCGACTCCGCCGGAGCCGCGTAGGTGGTGATGGGCGTTAGTCGCGCCCGTGTCGCGGCATCGGCCCGCACAAAGTGCCAGCCGGTAAACGCGTCCTGGCCGATGTAGTCACCCGGAGTGCTGGTGGCCTCTCCCGGAAGGTAAACTTTAAAATCCTTCAGCTGCCACGTCGCGGCGCGCGGATCGATCGCTCCCGCCGGAATAATGATGGTGCCATGCGCATCAATCACGGTGCCCATCGTGGCGGTCGGGCGTCGGTCCACCTCGGTCTCCGTCACGTACTCCACGGCTACGACGCTCTTCAGTCGCTCCGCCCACAAGCCCGGTAGATCGGCGGCAGGGGCGCGGCCAAACAGCAGCGCGAACGCCAGGATGAAGAGCGTACGACGGGTCAAAACAGCAATCATGGTTGGAGAATAAAGAGCGAAACACGGCGGCTCCGCTGCGTTTCCAACAAGGTCGGCGCCGGCATGGCTTCGTACGCGGCGTGGGCCGTTTTCACACTGTCGAGTGACTCGATCGGCTGACGATTCACTTTCGTGATAATATCGCCGCGGGAAACGCCCGCAACGGCAGCCGGAAAACCCGGTTGCACCCCAATGACGACCGCACCGACATCATCATCAAGCTGGTTTTCCCGCGCATAGGTCCGCGAGACTTTTCGCACGCTGAGTCCCCAGCGCTCGAGCGCCAATTCCTCGCCTACGCGACTCTCGAGTTTTTCGGTGACCACGTCGTACGTCCGCACCTCCGCGCCACGCTTGGAGGAAAGTTTCAACGTCGAGCCGACGGGACGGCTCGCGATGAGATTCTGGATGGGCGGCAACTGCTCTGGAAAACGTCCGTCCACCTTCACGCCGTCGATCTGCAGGAGAATGTCGCCCCCGCGCAGGCCGGCTCGTGCGGCCGGTGAACCGGGGTCGACGCTTTGCACCAAAACGCCCCCGGAACTCACTTCGAGAGAATAAAAGTTTTCCAGATCCTGCAACGCGCCGGGCACGATGCCGATGTAGCTGCGCGAAATCGCGCCGTCGCGCGCGAGCCGCGTCATGACGCTGTTGGCGGTCGACGACGGAATCGCGAAACCAAGATTGTTTGCACCCATGTAACCGCGCGACGAAATGCCCACGACCTTGCCATCGCTTGTAACCAGCGGCCCGCCCGAGTTTCCCGGATTGATCGCGGCGTCCGTCTGCAACCACGTGTTAAAGGCGCCCGTTTCGTAGCCATTCACGCCCCGCGAATCTTCAAAGTAACGGTTCTTGTTGGATACGATTCCCCGCGTGACCGTACGCGTCAGGCCATGAGGCGTGCCCACGGCGAAAACTTCCTGACCAGGGAAAAGTTTGTCGCTGTCGCCAAACTCCGCGTGCACCAGCTTCCACCCGCGACGCCGCACCTCGTCCATGTCGACGCGTAGCACGGCGAGGTCCGTCCAGTGATCCCAACCGACCAGTTTGGCGCCCACTCGCTCCAAGTTGGCGAGGGTAATGTTGACCTCGATCGCGCGGGGGCTGACCACGTGGGCGTTGGTCAGGATCAGGCCATCGGCGGTGAGAATAACGCCCGAGCCGAGGCTGGCGGTGTAGCGTTTCGTGCCACCCTCGAACGCCACCTCGCGGACATCGATCCGCACCACGGCATCCAGCAACTGGTTAAAGCCGCGACTCATTGCCGCCTGCGCGGATGAATTCAGGAAGAATCCGAGGCAAATAAAGGCGAAAAGGGTGGAGATTGACCGGGCTTGGAAAGATTTCACAGTGGCAGGTTTCACACGATGGCTACCAAGAGCACAGACTACAACTTCCATGACATCGAGCCGCACTGGCAAACGTTCTGGGAGGAAAACCGCTCATTTCGCGCGGAGAATATCTCCAACAAGCCGAAATATTACGTGCTCGACATGTTCCCGTATCCGTCGGGCGCCGGGCTCCACATCGGCCATCCGGAAGGCTACACCGGCACCGACATCATGGCGCGCTACAAGCGGGCGAAGGGTTTCAACGTGCTCCATCCGATTGGCTGGGACGCCTTCGGTCTGCCCGCCGAGCAACATGCGGTGAAGACCGGGACGCACCCCGCGTCCAACACGCAGAACAACATCGTTAATTTCAAGCGTCAGATCAAAGCCCTCGGCTTCTCCTACGATTGGGAGCGCGAAATCGACACGACGGACCCGAAGTACTTCCGCTGGACCCAGTGGATCTTTCTGCAACTCTTCCAACGCGGACTCGCGTACGTCGACGAGCGCCCGGTGTGGTGGTGCCCGGAACTGCGCACCGTGCTCGCGAACGAAGAAGTCGTCGAAGGTAAGAGCGAAGTCGGCGGCTTCCCCGTCGAACGCCGCAATCTCCGGCAATGGGTCCTGCGCATCACCGCGTACGCGGAGCGCCTCCTGGCCGATTTGAAAGACGTCGACTGGCCTGAATCCACCAAACGGATGCAAGAGGCCTGGATCGGTCGCAGCGAAGGCGCCGAGATCCAGTTCGAACTCGAGCACGCGGGGCTGGGCCAGCTGAAGATTTTTACCACGCGACCCGACACGCTTTTCGGCTGCACCTACATGGTGCTCGCGCCGGAGCATCCGCTGGTCGACGCCCTCACGACGTCGGCGCATAAAGACGCCGTGACCGCCTACCGGAAACTGGCCTCGGCCAAGAGCGATCTGGAGCGCACCGACCTCGCCAAGGAAAAATCGGGCGTCTTCAGCGGCGCCTACGCGATCAATCCGGTGAACGGCGCGCGCGTGCCCATCTGGATCGCGGACTATGTCGTCATGGGCTACGGCACCGGTGCGATCATGGCCGTGCCGGCGCATGACGAACGCGACTACGAATTTGCCCAGCAGTTCAAGCTGCCGATCGTACAAGTCATCGGCAGCCCGGACGGCGAAACGAAGCTACCCTACGTTGGCGACGGCACGGTGATGAACTCACCGGGTTACGACGGCCTGCCCTGGCCGGAAGCGAAGCAGAAAATTACTGCCACCCTCGCGGCCCGCGGCGTCGGCAAGGCAACCATCAATTACAAGCTCCGCGACTGGCTGTTTTCTCGCCAACGGTATTGGGGCGAGCCGTTCCCGATCATTTGGGTGAGCGGCGCCGATTACGAACGAGCCCGCACGGTGCGGCGCGATCTGCCCAAGGAGCCGGTCACGTTCGTGCAAAACGGCGTCATGCACTTTGCTTTGCCGCTGCCAGCGCAGGCCCTCCCGCTGGAGCTGCCGAGCGTTCAATCCTATCTGCCCAGTGGCACGGGCGAAAGTCCACTCGCCAACGAAACCGCCTGGATGGACGTCTGGTTCAATGCGGAAACGGGCGCCGCGGTTCCAGCCTCGCAACCCCAGCCGGCGAGCGCGGGCGTTTGGGTGCACGGTCGACGCGAAACGAATACGATGCCGCAATGGGCGGGGTCGTGTTGGTATTATCTCCGCTTCGTCGATCCGACCAACTCAAGCGCCCTCGCTTCGCCGGAAGCGTTGCGCTACTGGGGCGTGCCGGATCTCTACGTCGGCGGCGCCGAACACGCCGTGTTGCACCTGCTGTATTCACGGTTCTGGCACAAGGTGCTGTTCGATCTCGGCGTGGTGCCGCAGTCCGAGCCCTTCACCAAGCTTTTCCACCAAGGCATCATCCTGGGCGAGGACGGCGAAAAAATGTCGAAGAGCCGCGGTAACGTGGTGAATCCGGATACGATCATTGCATCGCACGGCACCGACACGCTGCGCCTTTATCTGATGTTCCTTGGGCCCCTCGAGGCGATGAAACCGTGGAGTCCGCGCGGCATCGAAGGCGTGCATCGATTTCTGCACAAGGTCTGGCGTGAACTGATCGCAGCCGACGGCAGCGTGAACCCGCGGATTACGCCCGGCGCCGCTGAGCCCGCGGAGCTCACGAAGATCCTGCACGAGACCATCAAGAAGGTGGGCGACGACATCGAGAACCTGCGGCTCAACACCGCGATCTCGCAAATGATGATCTTCTCCAACGCGCTGCAAAAGGCGCCGGCGGTATCCCGCGAGTCGGCCATGGCGTTCTTGCAGCTGCTCGCCCCGTTTGCTCCCCATATCACCGAGGAAATCTGGGAGCGCCTCGGCGGCCAGGGATCCATCATGACCGCAGCTTGGCCGACGTACGATCCGGCGAAACTCGTTACGTCGGAAGTCAAACTGGTGTTTCAGGTAAACGGGAAACACCGCGGTGACCAACTCGTGCCCGTCGGTCTGACGCAGGACGCTGCCGTCGCGCTCGCCGGAGAAAACGCGAAGGTTGCCCCGCATCTCGCGGGCAAGAACGTGAAGCGCGTCATCTACGTTCCCAACAAGATTTTGAACATCGTGGTGGACTAAGCAGCTTGCGACGACGCGACCGCAAAACTGCCGTCGCGTCGTCGCGCGTTTACCGCCGCCCTCTTCGCCTCAGTCTTTACCGCCCGGTTTTCCTGCTTCGCCTTCTTCGTTCGCCCGTGGCCCTGCCCTCCGCCTACCTTCCCGCCAATTACGATCGGACGCGTCCGCTCACGCTGATTGCCGGTCAGGGCATTTATCCGATGATGATCGCGGCCGCCGTGCGCGCCGCTGGAATTCCGCTGCGGCTGGTGGCGTTTGAAGAAGAAACGCGTCCGGATTTGGTGGCTTCATTTACCAAGACGGAATTCCGTCTGCTGAAAGTCGGCCAGCTCGGACACATGCTGGATGCGCTGAAGGAGTTTGATTCTGGATACGCGCTGATGGCCGGTCAGATCACGCCGCGACGTTTGTTCAAGGGCCTGCATCCTGACCTCAAGGCGACGCGAATCCTGTTCTCTCTAAAACGTCGTAACGCCGAAACCATCTTTGGCGCCATCGCCCGTGAAATTGAAGATCTCGGCGTCACTCTGCTCGACGCACGCGCGTTTCTCGACGAGCACCTCGCGAGTAGCGGTTGCATGACTGGACGGAAATTCCCCATCGAGTCCGACTACGTCGACCACGGCGTGCACATCGCCCGGGAATGCGCGCGACTCGACATCGGCCAAGGCTGCGTCGTCCGCAAGGGCACCGTGCTCGCCGTCGAGGCCTTCGAAGGCACCGACGAGATGCTGCGTCGCGCGGGCGGTTTCAAAACGGATGGCGCCCTCTTCGTTAAAACCGTGAAAACGCGGCAGGACTGGCGTTTTGATGTACCCTGTTTCGGTCTGCGCACGTTGGAGACCATGCGGGAAGCGCAGCTCGGAGCCGCTGCGCTGGAAACAGGCAAAGTCATCATTCTCGACAAGCCGGCGGTGCTGAAACAGGCCCGCGCGTGGGGCATAGAAATTCTGGGTTTCGAGTAAGCGCGCCAGGCGTGGGGGTCTTGGCACCACGACATTTCCCTCGCCACTTGCGCGGAACCTCGGATCACTCCACCTTAACGCAGCCATGCAAAACGACGTCGTCGCGGTCACCATCAAGGGGGTTATGCCCACCGCCAACGGCTGCGCCGTGTTCCTCGGAAATGAGGAAAAGACGTTCGTCATTTACGTTGATCATTCCGTCGGGAATGCGATCCAGATGACGTTGAGTGGCGTAAAGAAAGACCGGCCCCTGACGCACGATCTGATTGGCAGCATATTGCTCGGACTCGGCGCTCAACTTGACCACATCGTCATCAACGACGCGAGGGAGGGCACGTTCTTTGCCCGGATTCTTCTCCGGATGGAAAATGAGCTGGGCAAAAAGATCGTCGAACTCGATGCGCGTCCGAGCGATTCCATCGTGCTGGCCCTCCAGCAGAAGCGGACCATTTTCGTTGCGCGACCCGTCTTCGACGGCGCGGAAGACATGACCGAGATTCTGGAGCGCGTGCTCAAACAGCAGTCGGACGAGTCGGGCGACGAGGAAGAGCAGACCTGAGCGTGCGCATGCCCCCTTCCGCCCGCCGCTCCACCCTGCCGCCCGGTCTGCAGGCCGAGGGTCCGTTAACCGCGTTGGCGCCCATGCAGGACGTCACCGACCTCGCCTTCATGCGCGTCATCGCGCACTACGGCGCGCCGGACTACTTCTTCACCGAGTTCTTTCGGGTCCACGCGCACTCGCGGCCCGAGAAGCACATCCTGGAGTCCATCGACGAGAACGCGACGGGGCGGCCCGTTTTCGCGCAGCTGATCGGCGAGGACCTCACCCACCTGGCGCGGACGACCGAGGAACTGTTGCGGCACAACGTGGCCGGAATCGACCTCAACATGGGCTGCCCCGCCCCGAAGGTTTACAAAAAGAACGTCGGTGGCGGCCTACTCCGGGAACCGGCGAAAATCGGCGAAATCTTGCGGCTGCTGCGTTCGATCGTGCCGGGACTTTTCACGGTCAAAATGCGCATCGGTTTTGATGATACGTCAAACTTCGACGCGATTCTCGACCTCATCAATGAACACGAGGTCGACCTGCTGAGCGTCCACGGTCGCACCGTGAAGGAGATGTATCGCAGTGAAGTGCATTACGACTTCATTGCTCATGCGGCTAAACGCGTGACCTGTCCGGTGCTCGCCAACGGCAACGTGACCTCTGCAGCTCGAGCGGCCGGCGTCATGGCGGAAACGAAAGCCGCCGGGGTGATGATTGGCCGCCATGCCATTCGCAACCCTTGGATCTTCCGTCAGTGCCGGGAAATCTTTGGCGGTCAACCCGTGACCCCGCTAACGCTGGCCGATGCGCGCGATTACGTGGAGCGCCTCTACCGCGCCACGCAGCGACCTGAGGTGCCCGAACAGTATCACGTCAACAAGATGAAGAAGTATCTCAACTTCGTCGGCCAAAGCGTGGATCCCACCGGCGCGTTTCTCCACGACATGCGCCGCACGCAGACGGAGGTTGAGCTCTTCACCACCTGTGACCGCCACCTACTGACTGAACCCGGCCGCGTCTTCGCCCCCGAGCCGTACGCCGGCGTGATCGCGCGCCCGAACTGCGAAACCCCCGGAGCCACGGGCGACGGCTGCTCCCTCGAGACGATCACTGCGTAATCGCCTGACTCAAGGTAGGGCGTTGCCGGTTGGGCGTTGTCGGTAGGGGTTTGAAGGTAGGGCCGGCTCTCCGCAGCCGGCCTTGTTCATGATCCCTGGGACCGCGGTCGCCCCCGGCCGCATGTTGTAGCGATGGATCCCACAACCAGGACCGCTGCGGAAAGCGGTCCCTACCTGGTCTCCTTTTCCGATCGGTAGCCGGATCTGATCCCTGGGACCGCGGCCGCCCCCGGCCGCATGTTGTAGCGATGGGTCCCACAACCAGGACCGCTGCGGAAAGCGGTCCCTACCTGGTCTCCTTTTCCGATCCGTCTGATCCTATCGCGCCCCGATCACCGCCGTTCCAGAAATTGACTAATCAACGGCACCATTTCCTCGCGCGCATCCTCGAGCACATAATGCCCCGCATCCGCTATCCGATGAACTCGCGCCCGCGGATAAGTTTCCCGCCAACGTGCGAGGAACCGATCGTTGAAACAGAAATCACGGCCACCCCAGCCGATCAAAATCGGATGCGTTTCGAATTGGGCGAGTCCTCGCTCGACCTCCTGAAGCGTGCGCCACGTCGGGTGACTCGAATTCATCGGAATATCCTGCACGAACGCGCTGACCGCGACCCGATCCTTCCAGCTGCCGTAAGGCCACAAATAGCCGCGCTTCTCCCCGGACGACAGCGAGCGGCGATGCATCGACATCCACGTCGCCGGCCAGGCAAACCCGTTGCAGCCACGCACCAGCAACGGCCCGATGAGCGGCGCCTTGCACAGCGCGATGCGCCCCGGGATATGCTCCGACGGAAACGCCGCCGTATTCAGAATGACAATGCGCCCCACTATCGCCGGGTGGCGGCCGGCAAACCCAAAGCCGATGGCGCCCCCCCAATCGTGGACCACCAGATGCACGCGTTTCACGCCGAGTGAAGGACCAGGGCTTCGAGATCGGCAATCCGGGTCTCGAGCGTATAACTGTAGTTTTCCGGTTTGTCGGACAACCCCATGCCAACGTGATCCGGCGCGATGCAGCGGCGAGTTGGCGCGAGAGCTTGAACCAGTTCTCGAAAATAAAATGACCACGTAGGATTGCCATGCACCATCAGCACGGCCTCGTCCGTGCGCGGGCCCTCGTCGAGGTAACGGAGGCGGGCGCCACCGGGCGTCACGAACGTGTGCGGCTGGAACGGATACTCCCGCTTGAGCCATTCCGGCACCCATGCCGCTGCAACTGGGGCGCTATTCACCATTCGAGTGCCAGCATCAGGCAGTTGAGCCCACTGCCAATTCCCAGCAGACCCACGCGATCGCCCGCCCGAACGGCTCCGGCATCGATCGCCGCCGCGAGCGTGGCCGGTAGCGCCACGGACCCCGTGTTACCGAGCGTCTCGAAGGTGGAAAAATCTTTGGCGAGATCCAGCCCGAGCGTGTCGTACAATTTGCGTCGGTGCGTGCTGCCGACCTGGTGACAAATGAAGCGGTCAAACGCACTGCCCTGCTCAGCCGTAAAGTCGCTCCATGTCTCGCGAGCCAGCGCCACGCCCGCAACCAGTAATTGCTCCGAGTCCGTCTGCATCACGAGCGACTCGGCCCCGTAGGTATCGCCCTGACACAGTTCACTGTGCTGCGTCGCGGCGCGGGCGATTCCCCCGAGCAGCCGGTGCGGGCTCCCCTGCACGAGCGAGCGATGGCACAGAACGGCGGCCACGGCGCCCGAGCCAATCGTAAGATTCGCGAAGAACGGCTTGATCTCGTTTCGCGTGAGCGGCCGCTCCACCAACATGCGGAGGGTTTCGTCGACCAGCGGCCGGCCATTTTCGCCGGAAGCCACCATGGCACATTTAATCTGTCCGGATTCGATCAGGCCGGCGGCAATGGTCAGCGCATTCAGAAATCCGAGACACGCATTCGAAACATCGAAAATCTGCGCCGTAGCGGGTAGACCGATTTTTCGATGGGCAAACGACGCTGTCGCCGGCTCCAGCATGTCGCGACTCACCGCGGCGTGGATAAACAATTCAACCTGTTCCGCCTTGAGCTGGCTTTTCGCCAAGACCGCGCGACCGGCGGCCGCACTGGCGTCCGAGGGCCGGGTACCTTCGGGCCACATCCGGCGCTCGCGAATCCCCGTCATCAATTCGAGCCGGCCTTCGGGTAACTTCAACCGCTCGTAGAGAGGCCGCAGCCGCTCCTCGATGTGCGCCGATGTCCAAATCTCTTCCGGCAGAGCGACGGCGAGCGACTCGATACAAACGTGCTCGAATTTCATGCGCTCGCTCCGGCTGATCCTTGCGCCTTGGAACTGACAGCCGGAGGTGGAGCCAAACGCATCGCGAGCCGGATGATTTCCTGGTCGAAGTAGTTTGAACCGAGTCCGGCATCCACGACCACCGTCGTCCCATTGATGCCGCTACTGCATCCGCTGAGCAGAAAAAGTACGGCGTTGGCGACCTCCTGCGTCTCCAGATTCTTCTTACGGAACGTCAACTTCTCCGCGTAGAGGTAGCTT
>Ga0163152_10004858_pt1 | contig 16244 bp, 6 predicted proteins | sample OliLakLV19MP8IB2_FD_148635 | JGI IMG/M metagenome (GOLD analysis project Ga0163152, IMG submission 148635) | Freshwater microbial mat bacterial communities from Lake Vanda, McMurdo Dry Valleys, Antarctica - Oligotrophic Lake LV.19.MP8.IB-2 | ecosystem: Environmental > Aquatic > Freshwater > Lake... | reverse complement strand
AGTGGCCACCATCAATCGCATCAAGAAAATCCGAATGGCCTGCCACGGCGCCAATCGGCAGACCGCCGCCGAGCACTTTGCCGTAGGTCGCGAGGTCGGCTTTCACGCCATAAAACGCCTGCGCACCGCCATTGCCCGTGCGCAGCCCCGTTATGACTTCATCAAACACGAGCGCCGTTCCATTTCGTTTCGTTGTCTCGCGGAGCCTCGTTACGAACTCCATTGGTTGCAGCTCCGGATGGCGGCTCTGCACGGGCTCCATGAGCACCGCGGCCACCGAAGTGCCAAGCGACTCGATATGCGCGAGCGCTGCGTCAGTGCCGTAGTCCAGGACCACCACGTCCTCAACCAACGCGGGCACGATTCCGGGTGCCACCGGGGATCCCTTGCGCGTGGGGTCCGACTTGCGCGAGCGTGCGAGAATGCCGTCAAAGGTCCCATGGTAGCTGTTGGCGAAGATCACGACGGTGCGGCGGCCGGTCACGGTGCGTGCAAGACGCACGGCGGTCATCACCGCTTCGCTTCCTGAGTTGGTGAAGACCACCCTTTCCAAGCCCACCAGCGCCGTGAAAATCTCGGCGACTTCCCCGGCCAGCGCCGACTGCGGCCCCACGGCGATGCCCTTGTCGAGCTGTTCCTTTACCGCGCGCAGGATGCCGTCGTCGTTGTGGCCAAACAGGTTCACACCGAAACCCATGGTGATGTCGACGCACTCGTTGCCGTCGATGTCCCAGATTTTCGATCCCTTCGATCGCTCCACGACGAGGGGATACACCATCTCCTTGAGCGAGATGCGGAATCCGGCCGACGCGCGGTTCTCAGCTAGTGGCTTGCGGAACCGCTGCGTGTGCGCTTTCGATGCCTTCGTGCGTTCGGTGTACGCCTTGATGAGCGCATCAAGGTGCGCCTGTTTGCGCGGTTCCAAAGGTGTCACCACGGTGGCCTTGTCGGGCATCATGGCGTTGAAGCGATCCTTGACGGGCGCTTCTGAAACGGAATTGGACAGGGAGCGAACGGCAGCTGGCGATGCAATTGGCATGGCCACGGGTGATGCGCCGAGAACTTCAAGCTGGGCCTGCATGACTTGCAGCTGCTGCGCGATGAGCGCTGCGACGTCGGGTGCGATGGGCCGAGCGGGGGCGGGCATCGAATCCGCCGGATTCGAGACGGGAACCGTCTGGTGCGGGAGGGAATCGGGAGTTTCCTCCTGCGTGGTCGAAGCGGAACGAGCCACAAGAAACTCTGCGAGCGCCCGCGTGGTCGCGAGGTCTGAGAACATACGTGCCACCGGGATCGACACACCGTATTTGTCTTCCACCACCTTGAGCGCGTCCATAAGAACAAGCGAGTCAGCGCCGAGTTCCAGCAGCGGCGTGTCGGGCTTTACCTCGTCTTGTTTCTTGCCAAGCAACGCCGCCAGGATGACGCTGAGGTCCAAGAGCACGGTGTCCTTTTGTCTTGTCTGCATCATGCGGTTGTCCCCGGAAACGACTGTGGGGTGCGGTTGGACATCGGGTGCCACGGTTTTTGCGGAATGCGTGCCGATGGTCGGAGTTGCGTACCAATGTTTTTTGCGAGCCAATGCCGTGGAAGGAAGGCCGTGCAGGCACCCCAGTTCAAGCGGCGTGCTGTCTGCGGCAAAGGAACGCCCCCAGGCCACGGGATAGCCATTGCACCACAGACGCGCGAGCGTGGTTTCGAATGCGGAATCACGTGGGGTTGATTTTTCGAATGTCGCGAACACGCGGGCCGCACGTTCTGGTGCGTCACGAAATCCACGCCTTGTCAGTGCGGTAAGCGAGGCGTCCGGTCCGATTTCCAGAAACGTGTCGGCACCAAGAGCCACTGCCTTCGTGATGGCATCCCAATAGCGCGTCGTTCCTCGCGCGTGGCGTTTCCAATAAGAGACGTCGAGGCCCACACCTTTCGTGTGCGTCTCCACGTCCACAGTGGAGAGCAGTGCGCTTCCTTCCGGTGCATGGCGCGAGGCATGGGACGAGGCGCCTCCCAGAATCCGACTCAGAATCGCATCCCACTCGTCGCCCACGCCATCCATGTGCGGGGAGTGGAAGCCGCGGTTCACGGCGAGTCGCGAGTGGCGTATGTACGTGTCACTCGCGTGCGAGCAGAGCAGAGTGATGGCATCGGCGAAGCCGCCCACCACCACGAATTCGGGGCCGTTGATCGTGGAAATGTCGAGGCGTGCGCGCACGGCCTCGGGCAGCTTCGCCATGAGGTCTCGCGCCACACTTTCCGGTGCGAACAAGGCCACCATCGCGCCGTCGGCAAGCCGCTGCATCATGCGGCCACGTTCAATGACAAGCGTAAGGGCCGTGTCGAAGTCCATAAGTCCCAATGCGTGCGCTGCCGCGAACTCGCCAACGCTGTGCCCGATGGCAAGCACCGGCTCCACCGCGTGCTCGCGCCAAGCGGCCACGAGAGCGGTCTGGAAGACAAGCAGTGCAGCCTGAGCCACATCGGTGTCGGTGGCGGTGCGCTCGGCTTCATCGCGCCATACGTCCAGCAGGAAGTCACGCAACGAAACACGCAGGCGGCCTTCGGTCTTTGCGCAGGCTGCATCGAGGGCAGCGCGAAAGGCGGGATCGGATGCGTGCAGCCCCCGCGCGCATCCACGCAAAGCGGCGCCCTGTCCTGTGAAAACGAATGCAATGCGTCGAGGGGAAGGATGAATATCACCCGTGACGACTGCGGCATCGGGTCTTCCGTCAGAAAACTCGAGGAGCGCATGGGCCGCCTCCACCAGACCTTGCTGCGGCGCGACAATGACGGCGCAGCGCTGAGAAAAGCCTGTGCGCGTGCGCCACAGTGCGGCCGCGACACTTTCGAGAGCCGGCGAGTGTTCGGAGAGATAACGCGCGAGACGACCTGCCGTGCTGCGCAATGCAAAGTCTGATCCGGCGGCAAACAAAAGCGGCAGCGCGCTCACGGGACGTTTGCGTGCCAAACCTTTTTGAGCGGGTGCCTCAGCATCGTTGTCGAACTTTTTCAAACTCAGTGGAATTCGCGCTGGAGCCAGGAGGACCGCATGCGCGTTCGTTCCGCCGAAACCAAAAGAACTGACTCCGAGCGCAACGGGCCCATTGGACGCGTCAAGCGGGAGCGGCTCGGTGAGCACATGCAACCGGCGGCTCGCCTGCGAGGAAATGGACCTGTTGAGTGTCCGGAAATGAAGTGACGGCGGCACTACGCCATGTTCCAGAGACAGGACACACTTGAGCAGCCCGGCCATACCTGCTGCAGCTTCCAGGTGCCCGATGTTGCTCTTCACACTGCCAACGTAACAATGCTCCTTGCGATCCGCGCGGGCGAAGGCAGCGGCAAGTGCGTTGAACTCGATGGGGTCGCCCAAGCGGGTCCCGGTGCCATGGCATTCCACATAACGAAGCGCGTCGATGGGCAGGCCGCTTTTGCCCCAGGCGGCGCCGAGGACACGTTCCTGAGCCTTGCCGTTGGGTGCCGTTATGCCGTTGCTCAGACCATCCTGATTGACCGCCGTGGATTGGACAATCGCGCGTGTCCCAAGGCCACGGGCTTTCGCCTCCGAGGCGCGCATGAGAACCACAACGGCAACACCTTCTCCACGGACGTACCCGTTTGCGCCGTCATCAAAACTCTTGCAGAGGCCCTCAGGAGAGAGCATCTGCGCCTGACTGAACGCAACCTGCAGGTCGGGGGCGAGCAGCAGGTTGACGCCGCCAACAAGGTAACAGGACGTTTCGCCTTCACGCAGACTCTTGCAGGCGAGATGCAGAGCCACCAGAGAAGACGAACACGCCGTGTCCACCGCGAAGCTCGGGCCATTGAGCTGAAAGAAGTACGAAATGCGGTTGGCGCAGATGCTGTGCGCGTTGCCAAGGCCCGAATAGGCACTCACATCCTTTACGCCCACGGGTGCGAGCCGCATGTAGTCGGACGTGCTCACACCGATGGCCACTCCCGTGTCGGTGCCTCGCAGCGACGTGTGGCCGAGTCCTGCGTGTTCGAGCGCTTCCAGCGAGGTCTCAAGAAGCAGGCGCTGCTGTGGGTCGGTGGCGTCCGCTTCACGTGGGGAAAATCCGAAGGTCGAAGCGTCGAATGCGTCAACAGCCGACTTCAGGAACGCGGCGCGGCGGGTGTAAGTCTTGCCTGGCGTGCGCGGCTCGGCATCGAAGATGGCATCGTTGTCCCAGCGGCTCTTGGGGATCTCCGATACGGCGCAGCGCCCCTCGGACAACAGCCCCCAAAACTCCTCGGGTGAATCGGCGCCGGGAAAACGGAGAGCGTAACCGACGATGACCACCGGATCGTCCGTTGGTGTCGCGGCAATCGCCGTCGTCGAAGGGGCCGGGACGGTGGCGCGGGCAACATCTCCTGTCGTCTCACTCACTGTGGCGAGCGCATCGGCAAGCTGGCGTGGCGTCGGATTCTCGAAGAAGAGTGTCGGAGGGACGGCGAAGGCAAAGACCTCTTCGAGGCGCGCAGCGATCTTGTACGCCATCATCGACGTGAGGCCGAGCGAGGCGAAGGTTTCCTCGACCAGAATCGCACCGGATGAAAGGCCTGTTTCCTTGGCGATCATTTCCACGATTGCATCAAGCGCACGAGCGGACGACAAGCGCGCCACCTGCGTCTCGGCAATGGGCTCCACACTGGAAACAGGTGGCGCTGCTGGCTGCATGTGATCGGTGCGCACAAGCCGCGCCCATGGAACAAGTGCATGGCTCTCAAGAGCTTTCACCAGTGCGAAGCGTTGGATCTTTCCGCTGTCGGTGCGTGGGATGGACTTCGGTTCCACGCAAAGGATTTCGCTGAGCGGGGCTTCATTCTTCTGCGCAAGGAGTGTCGTGGCTCTGGCAAGGAGGCCAAGCGCAGCGGCGTCGGCACGCACACTCTCCTCCGAAGCCCATTCACACACCACAGCAAGGCGTTCGGACGTTTCCGACCGAAGGGCCACCACCACAAAGTGGCGCATGGCCATTTCGGGGAGACCGGCCTTGAGCGTGTGCTCGAGATCGAGGGAGTGCAGTTTGCGACCGGATACGATGAGCGTTTCCTTGCGGCGTCCTGTGACGTACAGAAAGCCTTCACGCAAAAAACCGAGATCTCCGGTTTTAAGGTAACGTAGCGCGGATTTCGCACCGAACATTTTGTCCGCACCGTCGATGGCACCTGCAAAGGTCAGTGCGTCTTCTTCCGATCCGCCCGCGTAGCCTTGCGCATTGAACGGGCCCGAAACCCAAATCTCGCCCTCATCGCCTTCACCCATCACCCGAGCGGTTTCAGGGTCAACGATGTGCACCACATGGCCCTCCGCAGCCACACCGCAGGACACGATGGTTCTTTCGCCATGTGTTGCTGTGCGCACGCCCGACCCTCGGGGAGTCACACTGACGAGCAAGGTGTTTTCGGCAAGGCCGTAAAGCGGCAAAAAGCAACTCGGATCGAATTTCGCCGCGGCAAATTTCCGTGCGAAGCGTTCGAGAGACACTGGCGACACAGGTTCTGCCCCTGTGAACGCGACCTGCAGACTCGACAGATCAAACGTCGGCACGGTTTCGTTCGGAACGATGGCAGCGCAGGCATCAAAAATGAAATTCGGCCCCCCGCTCGTGGTGGCGCGCACGTCGGAGATGAGACGCAGCCAGAGTTCGGGCCTGCCGACCACTGCAGCCGGACTCAGGAAGTGGCACGAGAATCCAACGTAGAGGGGCTGCAACAGCCCTCCCACGAGCCCCGTGTTGTGCGTGTGCGGCAGCCAGATCGCACCTACGGAAGACGGCGTGTGTCCGAACGCTTTTTCGATCTGCGCGCTCTGTTCCGACAGATTCGCAAGCGTAAGAAGAACGCCGCGCGGGGCACCTGTGCTGCCGGATGTGAACTGGATGACGGCAATGTCAGATGCCTGCAGTCCAGGAAACTCGGTGCGCTCGGGGGCACCCAGCGCAAAGGCTTCCAGCTCGTCGAACGACAGTGCCTGCGCCTGAGACTTCATCTGCTGCAACGCGCCTGCCACGTGCGGTGCCAGTGGAGAGGCTTTGCCGCTGCACACGACTCCGCCTGCCCGCGCAACACCCGCCATGCCAAGCAGACGCATGACATTTTCTTTTGGCGGCAAGAATGGCGAGAGTGCAGCAGGGATGACGGCGCGCTTCGTCAGGAAACAAGCCAGCAGCAGAAGTGGAAACTCGGGGCCGTGGGTGCAGGCAAGAACAACCGGCGCACCCGGCGGCAATTTTGCATCTAGGGCATAGGCCAACCGCCGCGCGCGTGCGCGCAGCGAAGACCATGTGAGCGAAACGGTGCTTCCGTCCTCGAGAAGATATCGCAGGGCCAGCCCATCAGGATCGCGCTCTTCGTGAAAAACGCGATCCAGCAAAAGCTTCGCGGCCATCTCTCTCTCCCCCGCACCTGGGTGCCTTGTCGGTGCGGGGAGGTATCGGTCGCTGAACAGGGTTCTTCAGGAAAAATCAGATGGGTGAGATGTCTTTTCAGTAGGACTTGGCGCCCGCGCCCTGTGGCTTTCTCTTGCATGTCGGGGCACCAGGCAACGCTGGAAACTCTTCTGAATAGTGGGCATAATTAAAGGGAAAGCAATGGGTTTGAATGACCGCATTGCGCTTGTCCCGGGTCTCCTTGCTGCGCGAGTTCCCCAAGGCGAAGTCAAAGACGGTAATGGGTTGCTCTCCCATCAGCTCGGACAGATAAGTGATGACTTTTGGCTGGTCCCCGGTCGGCGAGACTCGCTTCGCAGCGGGAACCCTTTCAAAAGCGATGGTGGTGCCTTTGAAATCCAGGGCGCCATAAAGGTCAACGTAAGCGCGGACACCATCAGTGATGACAGCACCTGATTCCAACTCCAGGTGAATGCGATTGAGGCGACCCGCACCATACATAGTGCCCACGCTCTCAGTGGCATGCATTCGCTCGAGTTCCAGGGGATCGAGATAGTTCACGAACACGACGCTCTCCGCGCCCGGTGCGTGGTGGATCGTGGCCGGTGGCCCACCGTACCCTTCCACATGCGCGCCAAAGACAACTTCAAAATCCTTGATCTTCGACCGGACAACAGGAATGACCGCCGCGCGTGGGAAGGGTGGGATGTTGTAAACCGCATTGCCTTCCTTGGTGTTGTACTTGCGCCGCAGGGCTCTTGGATCCTTATTGGCGCCGTACGCGAGGATAGCTGTGCGCTCGGACATGGGCGTGGCTTTCAACCCACGCTTGGCCAGATACTCCTTTACGCCGATTTCTTCGCCGTCCACCTTGATGGTGCTGTCCTCGATGAGATCCTTGCCAAATCGGCCATACGGAAAAACATCTCCATCGACGAACAGGTAGGATCTCTCGGGAGCCTCAAACGGATACTCAAGTCCGAGTTCGACTTTCGCGCGCTCTTCCTCTGTGGCCGGAGCGATCGCTTCCGAGGCCCCGGACTGGCGAACTTGTGCACCATTGTTGAAAGTGCGGCTCTTGCATGAAATCGAAGTGAGTCCCAGAGCGACAAAAGTAACAAGGACACACGACCTGCCGGCGAGCGGGATGCGGCAACGCAAAGCCCTTGAGAAATCTCTCATACAAAACCCTTTTTTTTGCAAAGCGACACCAATGCGCCCTCCTCGTATCCTACTGGCTACGCGAGGCGAAAGCGCCGTGTCCGCGCCCGGTGACACCGTCATAATTTCGACGTATTTGGCCAACCCCCCCCTTCTGAAACGTCAATCGGAGACCACCAACGACGCCGAAGTAAAGTCTGGATTCAAAGCTCCGATTCCACCTCCGCTTGGCACGAAGCACATAATCGCCGGATTCAAGGAGTGTGGAACAATGCGTTTGAACAGCCTCATCGTAAAGATCACCGTCATGCTGACGGCAGTGGTCGTTTCACTCATGGCGATAAACGCGATGAGTGAGATTCGAAAGTCAACCGAACAACTGCAGACCAACGCTCGCAAACTGCATGAAGTTCTCCTGACCGGCGCACTGCCGACTCTGTCGAAATCCCTGTGGGATGTGAGCAAAGACAGCGCCGCAACAAGCCTGCAGTCGATGTTCGATCATGGCGAAGTTGAAAAGGTCGTCCTCTATGACGACCAGGGCAAGATGTTCGCGGGCTACACCCGCGGCACATCGCCGACCGGCGAGATAAAGCCTGAGGAGATCACGACTGCCGAAGATCTGGCGACCGTGAACTCGGCGTTGGCGACGTCGTCCGATGTCGCCGAAGGCGAGATGGCAAAGGCCATGCTGGACACGCTCAAGCTAGCTCCTGTCGGCGCGCCCAACGAAGGCCGCTACTCGCTTGAAGCCAAAGTGTACGCCGCGGATGGAACTGCCCTGAAAAAGGTCGGTTACCTTGTTCTCAATTACTCCTCCAGTCAGGTGCGGGCGTATATCGAACAAATGAAAGCGAGCGTGCTGAAGTTTGCCGCCGCCTTCACGTGCGCGCTCATCGCACTGACATTCCTGTTCCTGCAATTCTCGGTTATCCGGCCCATCAAGCGCATCGCGAAAGCGTCCATCACCGTGGCGAGTGGCAAGTTCGCGCATGTCGAAGGCGTCTCTTCGGGCGATGAAATCGGCACTCTCGCGCACAACTTCAACTCCATGGTGGACGAGATTCAGCAGAACACCAAAAACCTCACTCAACTGGTGGACCAGGGCCGCGCGATCTCGTCCCAGGTGAAATTGGTGCTCCTGTCCAAGACCGTCGATTCCGCCTGCCATGCCTTCGGCGGCGAGGACACCAAGAGCACCATTCGCTACGCCGGAGCCTGTTTCTTTGGAGAAGCCGCCCGCGAGGACTTTTTTGAGATTGATACAAACGGAAACCTTATTCCTGGAAGCAACCTGAACGCGGCCGCTGTCACATCGCGGAGTGACCTCACACTCCAGGTGCTCGACCCGCGTGACGGATCGTGCGTCGCCATGCTCGGCTTGAGCAACAAGGATGTGCGTGTGCTCGAGAAAATGAAGGCACCGCTCATGGCGCTTTGCAACAACGTCGCCAGCGCCGTGACCACGGTGAGGCTCGAGCAGACGTTTGGCGCCTTGGAAATCCGCACCCGCGAGATCCGCGACATTTTCGACAACGTGCAGCAAGGCATCTGCATGATCGATTCTGACCTGCGCTTTGGCCCCGAGTACTCCAAATGTCTCGAATCTCTGGTGGAGACCACTGAACTCAGCGGCCGCAGCGTCGTGGACGTCCTGCTCGCGCGCACTTCGCTCCCTCAAGACGCTGTTTCCCTGGTTCATACGTGCGTCCAGGCCGCGTCTGGCGAAAGCATTCTCGCATTCGAGTGCAACAGTCACGTCCTCCCGCGCGAAGTGGAGTTCCACAGCAGCAAAGGAAGCCGCTTTTACGAACTCGACTGGGTCCCCATGCTTGATGCCAACGAAGAGATCCGCAACTTCATGCTCACCCTGCGCGACGTGACAGTGCTCCGCCAACTCCGTGCCGCAGCAGAACGCAACCGCAAGGAAATGGTCCGAATCGGCGAGATTCTCGCCATTCCACCTGAGCGCTTCAATTCGTTTGTTTCCTTGTGCCGGAGCCAGATCGAAACCTGCGAGAAGCTGTTGCGCGTGGTACCCGAGACCAACCCGCCTCCACAGGGCGTCCAGGCTGAGATCAAGCGTGAGCTGCACACCATCAAAGGCAACGCCCGCTCGTTCGGTTTGACTGAAGTGGTCGAAGTGACCCATGAGGTCGAAAACGTCTTCATTGAAGCTTGGAAATCGAGCGGCCCTTCGATCAGGACCAGTGAACTGCTTGACCAGCTCGGGGGCGTCCGCGCAGTGGTGGACTCCTACGAAAAGACCTGTCTTGAAAAACTCCGCCGCGATCCGGGGGCCGACGAAGACAGACGCAGTGCCCTGTCCTACGCTCTCGACTTGACGGACCGTCTCCTTGGCAACAACACCAAGGCAAAAGGCTCCACTGGAACTGACCGTCAGATGATCACGTTGCGCAATACCCTGCTCACTCTCCAGTATCCAACGGTTTCGCGAGTCATCAAACAGGTGGGCTCCTCGCTCGGAGACCTGGCCAAAGAACTTGGACGCAGCACCCCTCACGTGTTCCTGGAGGGCGACCTTGACGCCGCAGTCTCCACGGACGTGTCAGAGACCCTGAGCAGCGCCTTGACCCACCTTATGCGCAACAGCCTGGACCACGGCTTCCCTGCGGGCCATCAGGGTGTCATCAGCGTGAGCCTCGAAGAGCCCTCGCCCACCGCAAGCAGCGTCCGCATTTTTTATTCGGACAATGGACGTGGTCTCAATATCGCCAAACTCCGCACGCTCTCGGGCGATGCCAATGCCTCGGACCTTGCGGCGGCGGAGGTCATCTTCCGCAGCGGCGTGAGTACCACTGACAAAGTCACGCAGATCTCAGGACGTGGAGTTGGAATGGACGCCGTTCGGGCTGTGTTCGAAGGCCTCGGAGGCGGACTGTCCATCGAGTTCACTCATCCTGCCGACGCGCTCGGGTTCCGCAAGTTCCGCCTCGCCTGCACCGTTCCACGTGAAAAATTCCTGGCGATCATTGAGAATCATGTCCCTTCGAGCCTGAGCACTGGCCACGGGTTCGAAGCCGCCTGAGCCCTTCTTGCCGACTCGTATCGACCTCCCTTGACGCTTCAAGGGAGGTCTTTTTGTGCACACCACTTGACGTGGCAGAGACATGGGCCGGATCATGGCTCTGTTACTTTGTCTGATCCATGCCCCGAACTTCCCACACTCTGGAGAGACCATGAAGAACGCGATTCTCCTTGCGGCCGCCCTCACCCTCGCGCCTGTTACGGCACTCGCCGACGTGATCAAATGCACGTCGCTCGAATTCGCCCCGCTCATCTTCGTCGGTTCCGACAAGAAGCCCACGGGCCTGGCCGTCGACGTTGTCCAGCAGGTCCTCAAGAAGATGGGCCACACCCTTGAAGTCGAAATCTACCCCTGGGCCCGTTCGCTCGAGATGGTCAAGCGCGGCGAGCGTGATTGCATCTTCACAGCCTACAAGACACCAGAGCGCGAAGAATTCCTCGACTTCTCGAAGGAAGTTCTGATTCCTCAGGTCATCTCCTTCTACGCGAAGAAAGGCTCTTCGGTTAAATTCACCGGCGACCTGGAGTCCATCAAGGGCCAGTCCGTTGGCGTGACCAACGCCATCAGCTATGGCCCCAAGTTCGATGCCGCCAAAGGGAAACTAAAGGTCGACACAGTTCAAACGCTCGACCAGAACTTCCAGAAGCTGGCCATGGGCCGTGTCGACCTCGTTCCAAGCAACCTTTATACGGCAAGCTTTGTGCTCGGCGGCACTTCCAAGTCACTGGCGAAAGACATCGTTGAAGTCGCTCCTCCCATCGAGACCGTCTCGAGCTACATCGGCTTCTCCAAGAAGAAGTCCCACGCGGCGCTGCGTGACAAGTTCGACGTTGAACTCAAGAAGTTCTTCGCCTCGGGCGAATTCGAGCCCCTCCTGAAGAAATACGAGATTCCCGTCGAATCGCTCCGCGGATTCCTCGGCAAAAAATAACGCAGGAGGAACCCGAGCGTACGCAAAGGCCAAAACGGCAGCAACAGACACCAAATTCTTCAGGGAGAATTCATGCCCCGCTCTCGCTCATGGCCCTATTGCTACGCTCTCCTCCTCCCGGCACTCGCCCTTTTGTCATGCAAAAAAAATGTCGCCTCAAAAGCCGCATCGACAGAATCCGAAGGGCAAAGTTGCAACGCAACCGCCTCGTCCGTTGTCCCAAACCGCAACATCGCCGCGGCTGCAAGCGCGCCCGCCTCGCCCTTTACAAAAGAAGTGGTTCTTGCGTTGCAGCAAGACCGTTTCACACTCGTGCGCCCGGCCAATGACGCAGGCGACATCGAAACGGTGCAATTCTCACGTCCCACGGAGATTGCAGAAATCGTCATTGAAATCGAAGCCGGCACACGTGATCTCTGCGCAGTCCAGACGTTGGCGCAAAGTTCCTTCGTGGCCGGCGATCCCGGAGGGCTGACCTTCCAGAACGATCAGGTGAAGTGGGAAACCCTTGGAAGCCTGCAACGTCTGACTTACCGACCACAAGGGAACATCGTTCCGGTGGCGTCCCTGAAATTCAGCCGCGGACCGTCTGCCGATCCCGCTTCTCGTCGTACGGCGGTGAAGTCCATTCGCATCTATGCAAAGCCCGGCAAAGACGAGCCAGAGAGCAGTCTGGCAATATCGGACACCCATTTCCACCCATGCTCATTCTCGCACCACTGCGCACCGCTTGCGCGGGTGGTGGAAGAGATGGATCGTTCAGGCCTGAAGAACGCCGCCGTGTTCGGCCTGCAGCACACTCTCGTTGCCGGCGCGTCGCCCTGGGCGACCGGCGAGAACGGCATCGAAGACGTTCCGTTCCACTATGCCGATCAGGCAGCACTTCCCTCGACTCTGCAACACTCGCCAGCGGCCAACGAGCGCACAAAGACGAGTTACGATGCATGGTCTGTTTCGCCGACCATTTATGCTGACCTCAACAATCTGCTCGATTACGAGACTCTGTCAGCGGAGCAGAAAACCCGTCTCCATCCTTATGCCTCAGGTTTCCGCATCGAAGCCTTCGAGGGTGGCTCGGCTCCGCGCGAGCGGCTGGAGTACGATGCCTGCACGCAGGATGGTGGAGAGAGCCTCAATCTCCTCTATGCCAAGGCATTGGACGCGCTGTTTCCTGCTGCGGTCAAAGGATACGCCGAGTACAACCTCAACAAGGTGGTGCTCTTCAAACACGACGCCTTTGCTCCTGCAGTTTCTGGTTCCGTGCTCGCTTGCTGGAAGCCCTTTATGGATTACGTGGCCGAAACGGGCCGACCCATCGGATTCCACGACGACCTTGCCAACGCGCAGGATGGCCAGCATGGCTTTGCCAAGCTTATGGAGGTCGCCAAGACGTTTCCAAAGGCGACCATCGTCTGGTTGCACGCAGGTGCGTCGCCCGAAGCCACCCCTGCCTTCTCGGGCGCTGCGCACGTCAAGCAGATGAGAGATTTTCTTGCGACCTCTCCTGGCAAACGTTACGTCGAACTCTCGTGGCCCAACGGATTCTTCCGTGCGTTTGAAGATGCGTGCCCCGTCGCCCAGGGCGGCGTTCAGGGTGCGGCATGCCGCACCAGTCTCGCGGCCTACGTGAATTTCTTCAACGAGAATGCCGACAAGCTCCTGTTCGGCTCCGACCAGGTTTCGCTTTTCTATCCGGAGTACATCGGCAAGGCGACCGGAGAGACCTTCGTCAATCACCTCTCCTACCTGGAAGGACTCACCCTGCCCGCCACCATTCGTACTCAGCTTGGTTACCTTATCGATATGGAAGCGGCTGCCGGAGTGAAACTGGCACCTGATACCCGCAAGAAGATGCTCAACGACAACTTTGAAAGTCTGCAGGCCAAAGCCACAAGCACGATCCGCAAGGGCCCGCTGATGGACAAGGCTCGCGCCAAGTCCGTGGTTGTTTCTTTGCTCGAACGGAATGAGCGCGAACTGGAAAAAATCTCCTCACTCATCCGCTCGAAAAAAGCAGGCAGCCCAGTGCCTGGTCTCAAGGATTCGCGTTATGCAGAAATGAAGGAGCGCTTCCTCACCAGGTTTGGCAAGTAAAACCGCGAGCGCGAGTCACTGTCCCGGTTGCTGCGCGGGTGCGGAACCATCAGACGCTGGCTTCATCGTGTAGTCGTCAATCTTTCTTGTCTGAATGCCCGCCTTGTTCGACTCAAACGTCTTGAAGCCCTCCTCGATGGATAGCTCCACGCTCTTGACGGCTTTGAAGAAATCGTCGGAACTGATTGTCTTCAGGTCCAGGGCCCTGCCGAGCGTCCAGTTCTTGTCGAGATTCTTTGTGACGTTCTTATTGAACTCCTCAACGAATGCCTGATTGTACAGTGCGGCCGCGAGCCGGAGGTTCTTTTCCTTCACCAGGCCATCGATGCGCCCCTTCAGCTGCGCGTCTCCTGCGAGGCGCGCTTCGGTGAGCGTCTCGGCTTCCCGCATGCCATCAAAGAACAGGGCAAGCGGCTCTTTTTTCTTGTAAGCGCCAATGTCCCTCAGAAGGCTCGTCCAACCCGTGACGCAGAGCGAAGTCGCCGCTGCCGCTCCTGCGATCATCGGAGGCGCGAGCACGGCGGGAATGCCCACCGTCAACACGCCTGGAAGCACGGCCGAGGATGCAACGGCTGCCACGACGACACCCGTGACAGAAAGCCAGCCCGTGGCGGTGGTGGTGCACGATCCGCCCGCGTTGAATATTCTTTCCACGAAGACGGCTTCATTGCCATGCGAAAAATCTTCGGGCTTGGCGATAATGCGCGCCGGTGCGGCCGCGTCACCGAAGATGATTTCGCAGGTATTGTCGCCGGTGATCTTTGTCTCGATAAAGGGAACGAACTGGTGCAGCCGCGTGCGGGCGTTGGCAGGCATGTTTCCGTAACCCACTTTGGTGGGGTTTTGTGTCGTGAGCGATGCATCGGTGAGTTTGTCCGGAACCCAGGCGGCGAAATCCGGCGCTTCGTCTTCACCTTTGCATGCGACGCCAAAGATGACTTCAGAGCCCTTGGGGATGTCGGTTCCTTCGAATGTCTCTTTGGTCATCATGGTCGCAAGGTAGAAGCGGTCCACCTTCCCGCCCCTTGCCTTTGAGTGCATCGCGTTCTGTTCCGATTTCGGACTCGCCTTCTTCAGGCATCCAGCGGTCGCACAGACGGCAAAAGCCGCTACGGTCAGAGCGAGGGCCCGGACGGCTGTGTGCGAAGTGCGCGATGAGTGCGACCCCAGCTGCCGTGTGTCTCGACGTGTTTCCCTGTCACTCATCTTCGTGTCCTCCTTGCGAGCGTGTGTGCCGTGAAACAATCATTTGTGCGATGCGAAGGTCTTGATCGAGTCACTCACCTGGAACTCAATCTCTTTGACACCCTTGAAAAACTCGTCGGAGGACACCCCTCCGAAGAGGGACCAACGCTTGCCAAGGACTGTGGCGACCTCCGAGTTGAATTCCTTGACGAAAAGGGTGTTGTATATGGCGCCCGCCGTGCGGTATTCGCCCTTTTCCATGAGCCCTTTGACGCGCTCGCTGAGAGCGGAATCGGCAGCGATACGAGCATCGGTGCGCTTTTCGGCGTCCGCGAGCGATTCGTAGAACAGGGTCTTGGGTTCGGCCTTCTTGAGGGCTTTGGTGTCGCGCAGCAGTGCGGTCCATCCCGTGACACAATATGAACCCTGCATCATCGCGGGTCCCAGGAACGCCGATGACACCGCTTTGGCGAACCCCGCGTTGGCCAGCAGCGGCAGTGTGGTCAGAGTGGTTCCGCCCACGTAAAACAGGCCGGCCACGGTCAACCACGAGGCACCTGCTGCAGTGCAGATGCCGCCAGTGTTGAACATGCGGGTGATATAGGCCGCGCGATCACCTCGAACGAAGTCCTTCGAGTTCGACTGGATGCGGACCCGTTCTTTGTCGTTGCCAAAGACGATCGCGCAGGTGCCGTCACCCGAGAACGTGGTGTTCATGAAGGGTACGAACTGGTGCACTTTGGTCCGCTCATTGGCCTTCATGTCGGAGTATGTGACCGTTTCTGTCCGTGCCAGTTCCGGTGGCTTGTTGGGAACCCACGCATTGAACGCAGGGTCCTGGTCCTCCCCTTTGCAGCCGATGCCAAAGAGCATCTCATCGCCAACGTGCATTCCCTTGCCGTCCGCTCCCAGGGCGCCATCGCCAAGGGGTTCTTCGGAGTACAGCGTGGCGAGATAGAACCGATCGACCTTGCCGTTGCGGGCCTTGGTCTGCATCGCATTTTCTTTGGATTCCGCGCTTTTCTTTGGGACGCATGCCGTGCCCAGGGCAACAAGAGTGCACAAACCCAGGATGAGAAGCGTTCCACCGGCGTGTTTTGTCATGATTCTCTCCACCATTGTCCGTTGAGCATCGGCCGGAGTTTGAACTTCTTGAGTGGATCGTGACGTTGGGTCTACTTATTTTTCCATTTGAATGGCCTTGCCGTAAACTGCGAACTCAGGGACTTTCTTTCCACGGAGGAGTCGGCACACGATGACGGCGCACACCATGGAAACGCGACTGATGACAATGCTCGCAAATGCACGGGAAGCCGGCGCAGCGAGCAGGCAGGACATGACAGGCGCAATGGGAAAGACCGGTGTCGAACCTCTGCGCGAGAATGAAGTGCGCGTGTGGCTCGCCAATGCGGCAACGTTTTCGGAGGCGGGA
>Ga0163152_10004857_pt1 | contig 16244 bp, 11 predicted proteins | sample OliLakLV19MP8IB2_FD_148635 | JGI IMG/M metagenome (GOLD analysis project Ga0163152, IMG submission 148635) | Freshwater microbial mat bacterial communities from Lake Vanda, McMurdo Dry Valleys, Antarctica - Oligotrophic Lake LV.19.MP8.IB-2 | ecosystem: Environmental > Aquatic > Freshwater >... | reverse complement strand
ACGCGTGTCCAACTTCATGCAAGGTTATCCAGCGCATCAATCGCGGAGTCAGTTTTTGAGGTGCCGGATCGAGCAATAAGAGTTTGATTTCGGCAGACTTCATGCCGAGACCATCTTGAAGATATGTGGTGTCGCCACCTTCCGAGATGCTCACTATCTGAGCCTTGTCCCTGATCCACGCAACTGTGATATCTGCACCCGACGGAGTATCAACGAATTTATAAGAAAGTTCTGCCGGCGCAGCGTTATGCCAATCAGCAAAAGCCTGCTGTGCCAGATCCAGATATTCGGGTTTGTAACCCTCCATCTTCGAACCATCTGCAATGAATACTTTTATGGGCATCCTCTCAGACGGCCAGGGCGATCGTGATCGAGCGGTGATCGACTGAACGTAATCGGTTGTGCTCGTGTCGCCGCCTGCAAATGTGTTTTCGTCGTTCTCGATTTTTAGATGCGCTCTGATACGGTCGCTTTCCTCACCTTTCGGAGCCAGTTTCAGATACTCCTCGAAGGACTTTCGCGATTTCTGCTTATCACCTGTTCCCTGGTATGCAATTCCCAAATTTAGCCAGGCAAGATCATATTTGGGATTGAGCTGAGTTGCGTGCTCCAGGTGCATGATTGCATCGACATTCTTTCCCAAGAGCGTTAAAACGTATCCGTAGTTAGTTTCGATTGAATAGTCTTCCGGATCTTGCTGCAAAAGAGCTGCATATTTGTCAGCTGCTTCAAGTGTCTTTCCGGAGTTGATCAGCTCTAGTGCTTCGTTGAACAGCTCAGTCCTTGAGGGTTCTGGATTGGCTGCTATTGCTGCACTTGAGATCGCGATCAGCGACGAAGCAAGCAAACCGAACAACGAATGGGAAGTGCGTTTAAATTGCATGCCAAGCTCCAAAGGGCTCGAGTTACTGCGGTAGTCTGATCGACAAGGTAGTAGTAGTTCCTTTGCCTGGTTCAGAAATGATTTGCAACCTGGTCGGATATAACGTTCGTATCAGTTGAACTCTCTCTTGCATGCTGCTCATTCCCATGCCACCGCTTTTGTGTCGACCAAGGTTCTCGCTGGACTCGAAACCTTTGCCATTGTCAATGACACCAAACTGCAGCCAACCACTATTCACCCGGACTGCGACAGTAACTTCTGATGCTCCTGAATACTTTGCAGAGTTATTGAGCGCTTCTTGCACAATGCGAAATACATGCAACTCAACTGAACTTTCTAACGGGGGAATTTCGATGCTGCACTCCAAACCACAATGAGCACCGGTTCTTTGTGAAACCTGGTCGAGCAGGTCTTCAATGGTAGTTTGTAATCCCCAATCTTTTAGATCGGATGGAGATAGGTCGTAGCAAATTTCTCTCAGCCTGGCCGCTATCTGCTCCAATGATGCAGCTACCGCTTCACGCTCCATGGGTGCGTTGCTGCCGATGGACCTTTTTAGCAATGTGACATCAGCGATGACTGCATCATGTAGGTCGCGTGCAATACGGCGTTGAATTTCTTCTTGCTGGCTTACTATCTTCTGCGCCAGGTTCTGTTTTTCCATCGCGGATTGCTTGGCGTGAAGCAGCGCTGTTGACTCTGAATGCGCCAGCAGTGGACCTCGATCGTCAGACAGCATTTCATTGATCGTGGTGCTAATCAATTGGCGAATGCACTCGCGAACGATGGATCGAACATCTTCGGCGCTAACAGGCAATCCATCGGAAAGCCATTCTAGCTCAGTGCCGATCCGGGCCAGTTCGAAGCTTGTGATTGACTGCATCTCGTGTTCAGCAGTGCCGAGTGACATTGCATCTGCAGCAGAAACGATGAAGAATTCGATCAGTTGTGGACGAGCCCTAGCAGACAAACTCCATAGGGAAGTCGAGGCGCGCCATCGTTGGAGGCGTTCTTCTGAGTAGCCGCGTCCATCAGTCTTGGGCAGCATATCCGTGACCTCACCAAGGTCAGTCACGATGATCTGCAATTCCTGATCGACTGCCTGCCTGTTGAACGCTTCCGTATGAAACTTGACGGCTTGCTGCAAGGAATGCATCATAGCTGTTGTCGCATTGTTGATACGAATTGCGTCCGTGCCATCGTTTTTTTTCGCAGAGTAACGCACCTCATGTGGCGTTGCCAGAGCCTTGGCCCACTCGGCTTCAAACGCTGTCAGCTTAGAGCGCACGCCTTCAGCGAACTGATAGTCTAAAGGTCCGGCTTTCTGTTCCAGACGATCACCTTCGCTTTCAATAACTGAAAGCAGTCCTGCCGCCAGCAACTCTTTCAACGCTCCGATAACTTCGTCAACGGGCAAACCTACTCGCTCGATCAGTGCTTTAACGGCAATCGGTTCGCTTGTTGCAAGATAAGTGCGCTTGATGGGAAGCGACGCCCGCATCAAGTGATCAAGGGTACCTTCCTCAAGTTTCCCGCGATTTCTGGTAATGATGCTTTCGCCCAACAGCCCGGAACTCTTCTCTTGTTCGCTTGCGCTTGCTGCCTGTCGCTCACCACCGGAAAGATCATTGCATTCTGCCAGTAGACTGCCATAGAGCATTCGCAGGTTAGTTTCACCACTGCTCCAAGAATGCTGCGAAGCAAGTCCGGACCCATGAAATAGACGCCAAAGAACCTCTCCGCCATGATGTTTCACAAAGAGTCGGAAAGGAACATCGTTGTGCGTCCAGGCAATTCCCACCTCCTTACCGGAATCTTCAATAGCCTGTGTAAGCAGTTCCTGAAGGTTCTTAACTTGCGGCATCGAATCTAGTCGCCCAACGAGTTTCTTAGGCATTCCAAAAGAAAATTTCAGCATCAGCTTTTGACCTTGGGCGTTGTTAAGGTCTGATTTTGGACCTTGATTGCCTCATCTGCTTGCTGATACAACCACTCCTCAGTTCCTGGTAATACGATTTCTAGTTTCTTGGCCTGCATCTGCCAGCGCGCAGCAATCTCATCTGACGGATCAACGCCCCTTCCGAATTTGTATATCGCCGCCATCTTGGCCGCGGCCCTTGGCAATCCCTTAGTTGCTGCCGATTCGATTAGCTGAAGCCCTCTGGTAGGATCCTGTTTTACGCCGTCTCCAGAAAGGACTAACAAACCCAATCGGTACTGGTTGTGCCGTTCTTGAAGCCTATCGCCCTGTTGATACCAGTTAGCAGCGCTCTTAAAATTAGTCTTGACTCCTTGTCCAAATTCGTACATCAAACCAAGTTGATAATCTGCAGGGGCAAAATCTTGGTTGGCCGATTGCTGTAGCCACTTTAACGCCAACTTCGGATCAGACTTGACTCCCTCTCCGTCCTTGTACATCATTCCCAATCGGCATTGAGCAAACTTGTCGTTGGATTTTGCTGCTGCGGCATAACATCCGGCAGCGCGCTGAGGGCTCTTTTCAAATCCGGTACCAAATTCGTATCGAAGGGCAAGTCTTACTTGCGATGGCACATCGCCTTTGCTGGCCTTTTTAAGCAACTGTGCATTAGCATTTTCGACCTCCTGTCGAGCTATGGACGGAGCCACAGCCGCAGCAAGAGCCTTAGCCCTAGCTTTAGCAGCTGCAGCAGCCTTGGGTGCGCTGGCCGTTGGAGCTGTCGGCTCAGACCCAGGCTTTACTATGGTCTCAGGACTCTTCGCAGTCGGCTTCATTAAGAGGAAGCCCAATCCCAACGCTATGGTGGCAATAATTCCAGCGCAACCGACCTTGAACCAGTTGGGCTGCGTTTTAATTTTGAAGAAGGATGGCACCAAGATCAATAGAACGATTACGCAGACAACGGCCAAAGCGATCATTGCGCTTCTGTACTGATCGGCATAATCAATAAGCCATTGCCCAATCGGAGTGAACCGAACAATCAAAAAAATGGCCATAGACGGAAGTGCCGGTCCAGCGGCTTTCTTCACAATCTGTAGTAGTTGTTTGGCCAGCGAATTTTCTTTCTCCTCTTCAGTAATTCGTCTTCGCTTTTGAACAACGGTTTCCGCTGCAGGTGGTTTAGGTGTATTTGAAATTGTGTCGATGGTCTCATCATATTTTCGACGCGCGCGCTTATGTCCATGTGCAGCCGCCGCCTCGAGGAGCTGAGTAGCTTGAGCGAGATCCTTTGTGACACCGTCTCCGGTGACATACATTACTCCGAGGCTGTACTGAGCATTGGCATTTCCATGTTGAGCAGCTATTGCATAGTGTTGAGCGGCCGTCACCAGGTCTATCGGCATACCGAGCCCCATTTCGTTGAGAAGCCCTAGTCGGTACGAGGCATCGATGCATCCTTGCTTGGAAGATAACCAATACCAAGTGGCTGCCTCCGCGTATTTTGGCGCTGGAATGCCGAGCCCCTTTTCCAGAAGAAATCCCAGTCGATACTGAGCCTCCGACAATCCGGAGTCTGCTGCCTTTCGCAGCCAGAGAGCGGCTTTGGAATAGTCCTGAGTCACGCCGTGCCCGCTTTCATACATGACAGCAAGCTTGAATTGCGCGCAATCGCTGCCGAGATCAGCTGCAGTGCGATACCAAAAGATGGCCGCTTGATAATCCTTGGGCATGGAAATGCCGTGTTCGTACATCATCCCGAGTTCGTACTGTGCTTTGAGCTCTCCTTGTTCAGCAGCTCGCTGAATGGACTCTGGCGACTTGGCAATCTGGGTGGAGTCATTCATGAACAACCACCCCTAGTCGTCGAGACTGCTATAGCCATTGCTTACAGCCCACGCTATTAATTCTTCCCTGGTGGTTAGGCCTAACTTCAGCAATAGCATTTCGCATTGTTTGCGCACTGTATTTGGTGACGTTAGTCTCTGATCGGCAATATCCTGGTACTTGAATCCTTTGCCGATCAGCTTTAAGACTTCCTCTTCAGATTTCGTAATTCGGGCCTGATCGGCCGACAGTTCTTCAGAAAGAACCGTCTGCTTGCCGGAATCTACTTGCCGGATTGTCTCGATAACTGTTTGCAGCGATTCGCTTTTCAGTAAATAGGCCGAAACTCCCAGCGACATCACTACTTTCACAAAGGCTTGTCTCTTCTCGACGGAGAACACGATGATCTTTGAGTGGCGCAGGCTACAGAACTGTTTGACCATGGTCTTTGGTCCAGCTGAGCCAGGAAGATGAAGATCTAGTAAAACAACGTCCGGTTTCATTTCGTTAGCAAGTTTCATTCCTTGATCTGAGTCTCCGGCAGTAGCCACAACGGTCAGATCAGATTCGCGCGCAAGTGAAGCTGCGAGCCCTTCGCGGGTCGCTTGATGGTCTTCTACTATGAGTACTTTGATTGGTTCGGACATCGCGCCAGTGAGGAATTGAGGAAGGGATCTTTAGATCTGATTCCCCGAAAGGACCGTTAGTCCGCTAACTAGAGATTAAACCTTGTACCGAACGGTAGTAAAATATAGCTGTTGCAACCAGATACCAAGTGGCGCCCTTGCGAGTGCAAGCGGCCAGTACTAACTCCGAGACGAGAAAAAAACATGCCAGAGCTAAGAGTAGAGGATATCAAGAAAATGTACGCGCGTTTGCCTCAGGTTCACGAAAAGGCGCGGAAATGCTTCGGCCGCCCTTTAACGCTTACAGAAAAGGTTCTCATCGCTCACCTCGACAACTGGAAAGGAGAGCCTTTGGTGCGGGGCGAAACCTACGCATTGCTTCGTCCGGACCGGGTGGCTATGCAAGATGCAACAGCCCAGATGGCTCTTCTTCAGTTCATGCAAGGTGGCTTCAAAGAAGTTGCCGTGCCGACAACCGTCCACTGCGACCACTTGATCCAGGCACGAGTCGGCGCCGACTCCGATATGGTCAATGCATTGAAAGACAACCAGGAAGTTTATGACTTCTTGAGGACCGCCAGTTCGAAACATGGAATCGGGTTCTGGAAGCCAGGCGCGGGCATTATCCACCAGGTAGTGCTGGAGCATTACGCTTTTCCCGGCGGCATGATGATCGGAACCGACTCCCATACACCAAATGCCGGTGGACTTGGCATGATTGCAATAGGCGTGGGTGGCGCAGACGCGGTCGATGTCATGGCCGGCGAGGTCTGGGGCGTACGCTGGCCGAAACTCATCGGCGTCAAACTGACCGGCTCTCTTAATGGCTGGACTTCCGCCAAAGACGTGATCCTGAAACTTGCCGGAATACTCACTGTAGCTGGTGGCACAGGGGCCATCGTCGAATACTTTGGATCGGGCACCAAGTCGATCACCTGCACAGGCAAAGCGACAATAACGAATATGGGCGCCGAACTTGGTGCCACCACATCGATCTTCCCCTTTGATAACCACATGGCCGAGTACTTACGCGGAACCGGTCGCGAAGGAATCGCTAAACTGGCTGAAGATTACGCGGAATTTCTGGTAGCAGACGCTGCGGTAGAAAGCACGCCGAAGGACTACTTTGATCAGGTTGTCGAAATTGATTTGGACACACTGGAACCGCATATCGTTGGACCGCATACGCCGGACCTTGCCCGTCCGATTTCTGCAATGGCCCAGGCTGTTAAAGAAAGCGGGTATGAAGACCATATAGCCTACGCGTTAATCGGCAGCTGCACGAACTCCTCCTACGAAGACATGAGCCGCGCAGCAGACGTTGCGGCGCAGGCAACCAAGCATGGATTGAAATCAGCGACGGGATTTCTGATAACGCCAGGCTCGGAGCAAATTTATGAAACCATCAAGAGAGACGGTCAAATGGAATCATTGGAAGGCATCGGCGGTACCGTCCTTGCTAATGCTTGTGGTCCATGTATCGGACAGTGGAAGCGTGAGGACAAAGAGGCGGGCAAGAAGAACTCGATTATCACTTCATTTAACCGCAATTTCAGCCGCCGCAACGATGGTAACCCAGACACGGCTGCCTTTATTGCAAGCCCGGAGATCGTCACTGCAATTGCCATAGCGGGACGATTGAGCTTCAATCCTCTGAAGGATACAATCACCACGCCGGACGGCAAGCAAGTGAAATTCGATCCGCCTAAACCGGCTCCGCAGATTCCTTTGAAAGGCTTTATTGAAGACGAGCGCGGTTATGAACCACCGGCGAAGGATCCAGACAAGGTGTCGGTTCAGGTAAGCCCGACGAGCGAAAGGCTGCAGCTGTTAGCACCGTTCGAACCGTGGCATGGCAAGGACTATACGAGTCTAGTGTTGTTACTCAAAGCGCAAGGCAAATGCACCACAGATCACATTTCTGCCGCAGGTCCGTGGCTACGATATCGTGGTCACATCGACCGTATCAGCGACAATATGTTTATCGGTGCGGTGAATGCATTCAACAGCAAGGTCGGCGAAGGGCTTGATGTTGTAGATAATGACTACAAATCATTCCCGCAAGTTGCCCGTCACTACAAGGCATCGGGCCTCGGATGGATAGTTGTCGGCGATCAGAACTATGGCGAAGGAAGTAGCCGCGAGCACGCTGCAATGTCACCGCGTTACCTGGGCTGCAAAGCCGTCATAGTCCGGAGCTTCGCACGCATTCATGAAACCAACTTGAAGAAGCAAGGTGTGCTAGCCCTGACTTTCGCGAATCCTGGCGACTACGATCTATTCAGAGAAAAAGATCGGATTAGTATCAATGGACTGACGCAATTGGCACCAGATCAGCCGTTGGAATTAGTTCTTGAGCATGAAGACGGTACGCACGATACGATAGCCGTAAAGCACACGATGACCGACGAACAAATTGAATGGTTCAAAGCCGGATCAGCACTTAACTTGATCCGCAAACGCCGAGAGCTCGCAGGCTCCCATTCCTAGTGCATCGCCATTCATATCGGGCGATTGCGATTGTGGTGGCATTCTTTGCTTTTGCCGTTGCTGTCGTCCGATTGCCAGGTTCTGCAGAAAATTTGGTGCTGGATCAATCACCTCCGGCGGTTCTTCTCCCACTTTTCGGGCGGTCTCAAGCTAAGTCAACTCCGCAGTCTCCGAAATTTCTGCAGTTTCCAAATGATCGTTCCATCGGCAGAGTATTTCAATGGCTGCCTCACATGGCTCGTGGCGACGATTACTGCGAGGCAATCGGCAAGGTTCCGTGCGCGCCCGGCTACATTTTCGTACTGAGACCACACGCTACGCAAGTTACCAAACCTAAATACTTTGACCAGGTCCCAACCAATGTTGAAGGTTTGGACATGGCATCGTTCGACGTCGACAACGCGCTGGTAGAACGGCTTAGCAATCGATTTAAAAATCTGCGGGTGTTCAGCATCGAAGATGGAGATATTGACGATAAGGTCTTCGATTCTCTGGTCAAGCTTCCGCGACTTGAGTATCTCGATTTAAAAGCAACAGCAATTAATGGAAGCGGATTGACAAGACTGAGCAGAATGCCCGCTCTAACACAGATTAACTTCACTCAAAGCACGCTATATCCGGAAAATTGTAAGTACCTATTGTTGGCTCCAAACCTCATAGATGTCCGGGTTGCTCACTGCGCAATCTCGGATCTATCCTGCAGATATCTCGGTCAAATGACCAAGCTGAAACTGTTGTGTATCGACAACACGTTGGTGACGGATAAAGGGATAGCGCAGCTAATTCCGCTGAAAAACACACTGATTGATATAGATCTTTCTAATTGCAATGTGGTGGATGGAGGCTTTAAGTCGCTGGGTCAAATAACATCACTGCAAACTATAAAGATGCGAACCGGCTTCAGACCGGCACTAACGGCAAAGGCATTTAAATACCTTCGCAGTGCCAAGAACCTCAACTCCTTAGACTTGGGTTCAAGCGATCCTGATAACGAAATCGTGGAAGCGATTGTCAAATACGTTCCGATGCTCAAAAGCTTGAATCTTAGCCGTTGCAAGAGAATCACAGATAAAGGGCTATCCAAGCTTTCCAGTATGAAAAATCTGGAGGCAATTTACGTTAGCGAATCTGGCGCTGGCGATGGATTATTGGAAATGGCAAAATTTTTGCCGAAGTTGGGCATGCTGCAGTCCGGAGGAACGCAAATAGGTGACAATGCAATGGTTCGCTTTTGCGATTCGTGCAGCCCGGTTGAGCAATTAGTTTTGGACAACACCAAAATTACAGATGCCGGATTGAAGTCTATTTTTAAACTGAAAAATCTTAAATCGGTCGCCTTCAATGGCGACAGGCTGACTGATCGCTCCGCGAAGTATCTATCAGAAGTGAAATCATTGCAGGGTTTAGGTTTGCAGAATACTCAATTCACTCGAAAAGGTGTCAGTCAAATCAAGCGAGCATTGCCCGGTTGCTTCGTCAGATATTAAACGAGAATGGTTATGGCAATTCTTCGATAAATTCTTTTAGCTCGGAAACAAATGTCTCTGGAGACGTACACCAGATGTCACTATGGGCACAATCTGGTAACTGCACAAATCGCTTCGGTTCTGAGGCTGCAGCATAAACTTCTTCTGCATGGGAAAATGGCACCACCTGATCTTTTGATCCATGAATTATCAGCAGAGGATATCCAGTTCTACTTGCGACCCTCTCTACAGCATTCAAAAAGGGTTTTGGAAATAACACTTGCGGATAAATCTTCATTATAGGAACGGTCTCTTGTCCGATTTTCCTAAGCGAAGAGAATCCTGATTGAAGGACGAGCCCGGAACAAGAGCGCTCAGCTGCTATCTCGCAACTGACAGCAGTCCCCAAGGACTCACCATAAAGAACAATGTCTGTTGGTTTGAGCCCACGTTCTTGAATCAGATAATCGAAAGCAACTACGCCGTCTTTGCAGATGCCTTGGATGGTGGGAACCCCTTTGCTGCGCCCGTAGCCGCTATAGTCGTAAATGAACACCGATGAACCAGTTTCCAATAAAAGACGAACGAGGTTCAACCTTCCGGTCAAATTGCCGGTGTTCCCGTGACTGAACATGATTGTTTTTTTCGCGCCTGGTTTGTCAAAAAACCAGCCGTGGAGCTGCGGACTGCCTGGTCCACTGAAATAACAGTCCTGGCGAGCGATTCCGTTCACTTCCAGGACATCCCAGGTCCCTTCAGGGAAGGCGTAGGGACGAAACAGTCTGCCTGTATAGAGCCCAGGCGACAGTCTTGGTGAAAGCCCCACATACAAGGCCGCAAGCAGAGAAGCGGAGCCAAGCGCCAATTTCGGCAAGTTCCGCAAGAGCCCTTTCTTTACTGAACTATCCATGGTTGGTCGCCTAGAGAATCTTTTGTACAAAAGTTACGTCAAGCCAGCGGTCGAACTTACGGCCTACTTCTTTTATCTCACCGACAGAGCTGAATCCGAAGGCGTGCGATAGACGAATGCTGACGTCATTTTCGCTACAGATAAGCCCGACAATACAATGATATCCCTTGCTCCGTGCCAATGCTATCAATTCGGTCAGCAGCATTCGCCCGACACCTTTGCCACAAGACTGTGGATCAAGATAAATGGAGAATTCCACTGTTGTTCGATAAGCGCAGCGCGCGTGATAGTAGGAAAGACTTGCCCAGCCGACAATCAGACCGTTTTCCTCGGCAACTATAACTGGCAGCCCTTCCTGCTGATGATGTTTCAGCCACTTGAAGCGGTCGTCGAAAGACTGCTCTGCCTCGTCGAAGGTAACAGTCGAGTTGAGTACATAGTGGTTGTATATCGATAAGATGCTATCGATATCGCCATCACAGGCTGCGCGTAGTTTGACTACAACACTGGCGTTCGGGGAAGTCACTGCGAAATCCTCGTTAGGTTCCAAAGCGATGCAATGATGGTAGCACATGCGCTAGAATGGCTGGGCATTTGAGGTTTGTCATGCTCGTTGCAGCAAAAATTTCATTATTAGTGCTCAGCATTCTGATCGCTGTCGGCGGAATAGTCGGATTTCTCAAGGCTCAGAGCAAGGCCTCGCTCATTTCCGGAGTAGTTAGCGGCGGGCTACTTGCCACCGCATACTCCATAGCAGAGCGCAATGCAGAACAAGGAATGATCTTTGGTGCGGTAATCTGCGCCCTGCTCTGCATCGTCTTTGGTATCAGGTTGAAGAAAACTGGCAAAGTCATGCCTTCCGGCATGTTGCTCGGGTTATCGGCACTCGAACTGGTTTTTCTCATCGTGGTAGTCGTTACGAGCAAGGGCTAGGCACAAATAGGGTCGCCTGCATTGATCTAAGAATTTGCTCGCTACGAGCCGCCGGGACGGCGGCGCTCCCAGGCAATCAGCGGTCCCGGGAGCGCGGGCATCCTGCCCGCTTTTGTGGGCGCAAAAAGATGCCGGCGGGACGGCGGCGCTCCCGGGAAGATTCCCGAGCGGTATCGTCTATAGTGGCAGGCCTACTGTCATCCCGCCGAGTGAAGTTTGATGAAACACCGCACATCTTCGCTGTTTTGTGTTGCCAACAAGCAATAGAAGTACTCCGACAACAGGAAATGCGTGGTGCCATTCGTTTATAATATAGTCGCAACTTAACGCGACCTCATGCGGGTTGGCACGCATTAAGGGGATCCTAAATGACTGAAACACAGCCTGCCGAAGCAGCCACGAAGCCGTGGGCAACGCAGCGAAAAGACAACTGGTGGGTAGAACCGGCGCTGGTAGCGATTGGTTTTTCGCTCTTTATTATTTATGCGACAATTCGCGCATTTCAAAATCAGTATTTCGAAGTAGACAATTATCTATCTCCTTTTTATTCACCAAAGCTAGTGTTTGATTGGTGGAAGTTCTCTCCGGCGATTCTCATCCTTTGGATACCGGCGGGTTTCCGAGCAACCTGCTACTACTATCGCAAAGCCTACTATCGGGCTTACTTCCTGGACCCACCAGGTTGTGGCGTAGGGCATCTGGGCGGGGAAAATTACACTGGCGAAACAGCGTTTCCACTTATCTTTCAAAATCTGCACCGCTACATGCTCTACTTTGCGATTCTTGTGCTGATGTTTCTGTGGTACGACGCCATCAATTCATTCTTTTTGAACGGACAATTTCGCGTAGGTGTAGGAAGTCTTATCTTTCTTGCGAATGTATTGCTTCTCAGCAATTACACCTTTGGTTGTCACGTGTTTCGCCACCTTGTCGGCGGAAAACTTGACTGTTTTACTTGTCCGAATCAGAAAAAACCGACCGCCCAGTATGGTCTATGGAAGTTCGTTAGCAAATTGAACGAGCACCACATGCTCTGGGCATGGTTGAGTCTGTTCTCCGTCGGTATTGCCGACGGCTATACGGCTTATGTTGTAGCTAATCATGTAAATGACACGCTCCTCGGACCGGCACTTCCATTTCTTCTCGTCAGATAAAAGGTACTCGAACAATGCCAGACTACGAAGTTCACGAACACGACGTTCTTGTGATCGGCGCCGGTGGCTCAGGCTTGCGTGCGGCCATCGAAGCATCCGCGCAAGGCTTAAGCGTAGGATTAGTATCCAAGTCGCTACTTGGAAAAGCACATACTGTGATGGCTGAAGGCGGTGTCGCCGCTGCCTTAGCTAACGTTGATGAGCGCGATAACTGGGAAGTTCACTTCTGTGACACCATGAAAGGTGGCAAGATGCTGAACAACTGGCGAATGGCGCAATTACATGCGCAGGAAGCGCCCGATTGTGTGCGTGAGCTGGAGCGCTGGGGCGCTGTTTTCGATCGCACTCAGGAAGGGAAGATACTCCAGCGCGCATTTGGCGGACACACTTATAAGAGACTGTGTCACGTTGGGGACCGCACCGGCTTAGAGATGATTCGCACGCTCCAAGACCATAGCGTCCACCAGGGAATGTCGGTTTATATGGAGTGCACCATAAGTCGGCTGCTCAAAGACGGCGACAAAATTGCTGGTGCTTTTGGCTATTTCCGCGATGACGGTCGATATGTTTTGTTCAAAGCCAAAGCGGTAATCCTGGCAACTGGTGGCGTTGGTCGTATTTATCCAATTACTTCCAACTCTTGGGAATATACCGCCGATGGACAAGGACTGGCTTATGACGCCGGTGCTGACCTGATCGACATGGAGTTCGTTCAGTTCCATCCTACCGGCATGGTTTGGCCCCCAGGTGTTCGTGGTCTGCTGGTTACCGAGGCTGTTCGCGGAGAAGGCGGCATACTGAGGAACAATAAGAAAGAACGCTTCATGTTCAACTATCTTCCAGAATCCACGCGCAAGGATTACGCGGATGATGAAGCAGAAGCTGAAAGATGGCTTGCAGACACACTATCAGGTAAGTTGAAGACCGAACACAAACGTCCACCGGAGTTATCAACACGCGATAACGTCGCCCGCGCCATCTATACCGAAGTTAAAGAAGGCCGTGGTTCTGAACACGGCGGTGTCTATCTGGACATTGCTTATCAGCCTGCGGATCGGGTCAAGAAGAAGCTCCCAAGTATGTATCACCAGTTCAAAGATCTGGCCGACGTGGATATCACCGCCGTTCCTATGGAAGTTGGGCCGACGATGCACTACATCATGGGCGGCATTCGCGTCGATGCTGACACTGCTGAAACCCGCGTTCCGGGCTTGTTTGCCGCTGGCGAATGTAGCGGTGGAATGCACGGCAGCAACAGACTTGGTGGCAATTCGCTGTCCGACCTGATCGTCTTTGGACGTCGTGCTGGACGCGGAGCTGCTGATTATGTACGAAAAGTTGGTACCGCTCCAAAGGTTGACGAAGCCGAAGTACAACACGCCCTCAATGAAATGGAAGCTCCATTCGCTCGCAATGGCTCCAGCCCTTATGAGCTGCAGAAGGAAATGTACAAAATCATGAGTGAGCATGTCGGTATTTTCCGCGAGGAAAAAGAGCTCAAGATTGGCATCGAAAAGCTGGCAGATCTGCGCAAGCGGGTCAAAGAGGTTTCCACGAAGGGAACGAAAGCTTATAACCCTGGTTGGCACCTCTGCCGCGATTTGCAAAACATGATCATAGCTTGCGAGGCCATCGCACGCAGCGCTCTGTCCCGCACAGAAAGCCGTGGTGCTCACAGCCGACTCGATTACACTGAACTTGACGAGAAACAAGGCCACGAGAACACCTCCGTTTTCAAAGAAGGTGATGAAATGAAATTGACTAAGACTTATCTTCCGGAAATGCCGCAGGAGTTGAAGTCCTTGTTTGAGAAGAAGGAGCCCGCACATGCCTGATACCGCAGAAAACACCAGCACCGGACGTGTCGTCGCAATGCGCGTGTATCGCGGTGACAAGACCGGTGGAGATTTCAAAGATTATTCGGTACCGGTTGAGTCTGGCATGGTGGTGCTTGATGCGATTCACTACATCCAGCGTGAATTGCAGCCGGATCTGGCAGTGCGTTGGAACTGTAAGGCGGCTAAGTGCGGTTCTTGCAGTGCTGAGGTAAACGGTCGGCCGATGCTTATGTGCAAGACGCGATTGGATCGTTTTGCAGAAGGCGAGACGTTAACGGTGCAGCCAATTGCCGCATTCCCGATCATCAAGGATCTGGTGACGGATGTGAGCTGGAATTATGAGCAGAACAAACGCATTCCACCATTCACACCTGATCCCAATGCTGATTTCACATTCTTCCAAGAAGATATCGATCGCGTGCAAGAGTTTCGCAAATGCATCGAATGCTTTCTTTGCCAGGACGTTTGCCATGTTCTGCGCGATCACGATAAGAAGGAAGAGTTCGTTGGTCCACGCTTTCTTGTTCGTGTCGGCAGCTTAGAAATGCATCCGCTGGACACAGTTGATCGCATTCCATTCTTGAAAGAACAAGCTGGTCTGGGACTGTGCAACATCACAAAGTGCTGTACGGAAGTTTGCCCGGAAGACATTCACATTACCGACAACGCCATAATTCCACTCAAAGAACGTGTCGTTAGTCGCTACTATGATCCGATCATGATGATCCTAAATTCCATATTCGGCGGCAGGAAAAAGAAGAAGCCGGCAGAAATCAAGCAACCGGTAAAGACACCGTAAGGACTAAAGGCGTTACGCTCAAAAGTTGCTCAAAATTGGCAGCTACTATTGGTATATGCAATCCAATTCACTTGCAACAAACGATTTAGACATGCACCGGTTGCAGTTCTTCGGTGACGGTTGCTCCGCCGGTCGGTCCTTGATCTTGGTGGTCGACTGCTACAGCACGAGCTACTTTACCCATAGCAAGGGCGGCTTTCTTAGCATGCGAGAAGATAAGCTTTCCTCTGCTTTCCTTGGCAGCCGGTGTATCGCCTGCGATTGCGAAAGCAGCGACAGGGACAGCCACAGGGTTCAGTGCAACAGCTGGTCTAGCAGGTGCAACGGCAGCACCCATGGCTAGTCCTAATGTTGCGTTCATGAGCTCTGTATCTACAGAAGCTTCGGTCACAATGGTTACCAGGTTTTCCGGCTTAGCATTGGATGCACGGTTTTTATGGAACTCGACGATGTCTTGCCATACAGGCAAATCGATACGCTGACGCGCACGTAGTTCAACAACGCGTTTGCCGTCTAAGTACGATTCTTTGGATTGACCGATGTTGAGGTCAGCGATCAACCAGCCCAATTCAGCTTCGTGGAAGAGGTGTTCTGCCAGTTTCACCAGGTCTTCGTTGTGACGAACCAACCAGGTTGGGCGGGTAAGAGCCTTGTACTTGGGACTTGCGGCAGAATCGGTGAGTTCGGTGACGTCAGCGCCGATATCAGAGAGCTTAGCTAGTTCGGCAGTCACGGTTAGGTTAGCGATCTCTGCCTTCTTCTTGGCAGCGCGTTCCTTGGAAACGCTGGCGGATACAAGGAGGGCGACCAGAGCGATTTCAGCACCGAGCAGTGCGTGGCTCTTGCCATTGGTGTTGTTGAGGCGAAACTTGCGCGTGGAGTCAAGCGATGCGACACCTTTCAGAGTCTCTCCGCCGTATAGGGCGCGGTTAATAGAGACTATTGAACCGTCGGACGAGCGTGTGATCATGCTGGTGTTGTTGGTGTTGTTGCCAGCATTATTTGTGGTGACTGAGCGACCGGCCTGCGACTTGCCTACAACAACGCTTTCGCTGCTGCTCACTGCGCGATACGGAACTCCTAGCTTAGGGGTGGAGGAGATCTCGGATTGGCGAGCAGTTCGAGTCGCTTCGGCGGCACTCTGGCTCACTTGTTTGCCAGCGCTGAAGGTGTAGTTCCCGTGCGCAGCAAATTTGGAAGCGAAGGCGTCGCCGACTTTGAAGGAGCTAGCCACCGATAGTCCGCTGAACGAGACTCCAACAACTGGATTTTGTCTCGTAGGGTTGAATACAGAATCGACAGTTTGATTCCTGAAACCGCTCTTGAGCCCAGCTTCCGGTTGAGTGGTGATTGCACCTGGTGCAGCACCTACAGCACGCGTTGGCGGAGCGGCGTTAATC
>Ga0163152_10004856_pt1 | contig 16252 bp, 14 predicted proteins | sample OliLakLV19MP8IB2_FD_148635 | JGI IMG/M metagenome (GOLD analysis project Ga0163152, IMG submission 148635) | Freshwater microbial mat bacterial communities from Lake Vanda, McMurdo Dry Valleys, Antarctica - Oligotrophic Lake LV.19.MP8.IB-2 | ecosystem: Environmental > Aquatic > Freshwater >... | reverse complement strand
AGTTAATTTCCTGTTCGCCCGTACAGAGTACGATGAGGTTTGACGCACGCTTTCGGGCAATTTCACTGGCTTGCCACATTTGAGCTGTATGATTCAATTAGCTAATTCTATTCTGAGGGACGATATGCCGGGCGACGGAAATGAACAAAGTCCAGCTTCAAAGGCTATCTCTGATACTAAGGACATAAAAACGGTCCTCGAAGATACGGCAGCCGGAGCCGGAGCCGCCGCTGCATACAAGATGTTTGAGCAAACAGTCAAAGATGCTAAATTCACGGGAAATGATGCAAGCGCTTATTTTCAGACCATGTCGCAATCGAAGGATCTCCTTCCTTCAATGACGATAGAGTACATGAATGACAGAGCACCGAAGAATGCAGCCGGGGAAATTGTTAAAAAAGACATCGACGCCAAGTTCGACGAACTCCTAAAGAATTCAAGCGATCCTAGATCAGCAATCGATCGCAAACGAACCTATCTTATAAGCCAAGTATTCGACAAATTAGCCACCGCCGGCGACAAAGATGCCTCGAGTATTTCGAAAGAAGACATGGCGAAATTGCGAAGTATGTCTCCCGCAGACCTAAGGAAATTTATGGTCCCTACGCCTAAGCGTAATCCGTGAATAAATACAAAGGACACCAGGATGATCGAACCGTGCCGTTTCCGCTGGTAATTACAGCAACCAAGGTTCCCTGCTCTATCCCCTTACAAAAGTGCGCATCAATGTTCGAGAATTTCCTCGAGGCACTGGCTCTAACAGCGCCGAAGCTAGGATTTATGAGGAACCCTGGTATCACAAAGGCATGCCCGTCGGCTCTCGACGTTTCAGTCAACTGGACATTGCAACACGCAACATCGGAGCGATTGTTGTGGGAGCCAGCGACGTGCAGGCAGAGCAATCTCAAGCAATCTCAAATGCGTTAGTCAGATTGATGCTTGACCTCCAGCTCAAAAGGATCTCCACAGGTATAGTGATTGTGCCCACGGATAGTTACGATGAGATCGCAGCTTGTCTTGGGCGCTACAATTTTTTCACCAATACCAACATAGATCTACAGCCAGGACCGCAGATGAGCATCCATCTACGGTCTTATCCGCGCGATAAAGACAACTACTTCTATTTCTTGAAATGACACTGATGTAGTTGGTGTGCAACAAGAGAGGACTGTTATTCCCGGAAGCGCAGGCGTCCCGCCTGCTGATGCCTGTAGCTGTAGGGGCAACGACAGGCTGCCGGTCGGCATGCTGTGTATTGGCCTCAAAGTTGCCACCCGTTGGCCCAATGTTGCCGGCTGTTGGCCTTTAATGTTGCCGGCTGTCAATATTTGAACTGGCGCTAACTTTTCAATCACTTTGATTTACCGTTTACCTTCACCTCTTTCCTCTTCGACGGTCCTTTTAGACACAGCTTGTATGAACTGTTCACGAGTCGATCGAGGATCGCATCCGCGATGGTGGCATTCGACATCGTCTGGTGCCAGTTCTCGACGGGGAGTTGGCTGATTAGGATTGTCGACTTCTTATTGCAGCGGTCGTCCACGACTTCGAGGAGGTCACGACACTGTTCCTCATTGATCGGAACCAGCGCGAAGTCATCCAGCAGCAACAGATCGATTTTAGCTATGCGGGCTAGCGTCTTGGTGTACGTGCCGTTAAGCCGGCTGACCGTGAGGTCATGGAAGAATCGCGGTGCCCTAATGTACCAAGCCGTAAAAGAGGACCTTAGGGCTTTGTGCGCGAGCGCACAGGCTATGTAACTCTTTCCGACCCCGGTAGAACCGGTAATGATCACATTGAGTCCGTCTTGGACCCACTTGCCTGTTGAAAGCTGCGCGACTAGCGAGCGATCGAGGCCTCGCACCTCTTCGAAGCTGATGTCTTCAATGCAGGCTGATTGCCGCAACTTAGCCAGGCGCAGCCGTTGTTCGAGTTTGCCGCTTTCCCGCTCGCTAAATTCCCAGTCGACGATTAGTCCGAAGCGTTCGTCAAAGGATAATTTGTGCAGGTCGGGGGTCTCAGCTTGATGTGCCAGGGCATTGACCATGCCGGGCAGCTTCAGGCTCCGGAGCTTGTCGGTCGTTGGATTGGTTAGCATTGTGTGAACTCCTTATTGATAGTAGTGGGAGCCGCGAATGTTTTCGTGGCTTATGCTGTTGGTTGATAATTCGATGCAGAGCTGCCGAGGAATATTCTCCAGACCGACTTTAAGAAGTTCTTTGACCAGCCGGTATGTTGGCAGCGCGAGTTGAAGAGCAATAAGACAAGCCGCTTCGAGCTGGTCAGCAGAGTGTTTGTTCTTCAAGTAATACAGGAGTCCGAAACACTGGTCGAAGGACAGCTGTGGATAGGGCTTTGATACCAAAATCGCTTTGACTATTGCGGTGGTAGCGGGACCGATGGCTTCTGCTTCTGCGATGAACTTTTCTGGACTGCGTCCGGCATATTCCCGATGTCTTTTTGGCATGTGTGCGGCAATCGAGGTCGTTTTGCCTTCGATGAAACTGCGTTGATGGCTTGCAATGCGCTGGTCTTCGTGCAAGATCTCGACGGTGGTGCCGGTAATTCGCGCATCTACTTCCTGGCCGACAAGACTGTGCGGCACACTGTAGTGGTGGCGCTCGATCTCGATGTGGTAAGTGCGCGGGACAGGCACGCTCACCAGCCATTGTTCATATTCAAATGGCACTGTAGGCAACGGTTTGAGCGCCGGTTGGTCGAGAGCCTCAAACCAGCTGCGCCTGTTACCCGATAGCTTCTTGAAGGACTTCTCATTGACGGCGCTGACCAGCTTGTTTACTTCGAGGTTGAGGTCTTCCAATGAATAGAATTCCACGTCCCTGAGCACGCCTAAGATCCAGGTTTCGATAAGTCCAACGCAGGCTTCGACTTTGGCTTTGTCCTGCGGGCGGTATGGTCTGGCTGGCATGATGACGAAGCCGTAGTGGTCGGCGAGTCGGCGATAGGCGCGATTCAGCTTCGGGTCGAATCGAATGTGCTGGATGACGCCACTCTTCAAGTTGTCCGGCACCACGCAGTTGGGCACACCGCCAAAGAATTCCAATGCTTTGACGTGACATGTGAGCCAAGAACGGATGTCTTGACCGCTGCACGGATAGACGAAGCTGTAGTTGCTCGCACCAAGCGTGGCAACAAAGAAGTAGATTGTTTGGACCTCGCCTGTAACGCGGTCCACAACGTGCTTCGTTTTGCCAGCAAAATCCACGAACAGTTTGTCGCCGGCAACATGCTCCTGCCGCATGGTCAGGTTAATTGAGCGCTTCCACTTCCGATACAGCTTGGCGTAGTGCCCGTAACTGACACCATCTGGCACCTTTCGCCGGTACTCTTCCCAGAGGAGCTCCAGTGTCATCTTCGCGTCGCGCCGTTTGAGCTCGCGATGAATATTCTCGAAATCCAATCCGTCGTCGACTGACGCGTCGGACGAGCGCGGTTGATACAGTTTCAACCGCCGTTCCAGATCCGCGTTAGAAAGCTGTTCTACTTCCGCTGGATTAAACCCAAGGGCCAATGCAGCTCTGATGCACTTGTGCACGCTCGGGCGCGAGACTCCGACAGCCTGGCTAATGGCATTGCCAGACATGCCGGATTCAAAATGCAACTTCAGTATTTGCTTGATGTCGCGCATTGCAATTCTCTCTCGCACCATGGAATCCTCGTCTCCGTCGAACCAATCGACGACAAGAATCCCGCCTTGCGCAGCGCTAAATTCAAATACGGTGTGACACTTAATGCAGTCTAAGATTCGACCCTTCGGAGATTAACGAAAGGCGCATCTCAAGTGGCAACATTAAGGCCAATAGCCGGCAACATTAAATGACAACGACCGGCAATATTGAGGCCAACAGCCGGCAACTTTGGTGACAATACACAGGCATGCTGCGCATGGCGCCACCCCTCTACAATCCATGAGGGCAGGTGTTACGTCAATGTGGCAAGATCGATCACGAAGCGATAGCGGACATCGCCGTTCATCATTCTGTCGTAGGCTTCGTTGATTTTGTCGATCGCTATCACTTCAATGTCCGCAGCAAGTCCATGTTTGGCGCAGAAGTCCAACATTTCTTGCGTTTCAGGCAAGCCACCAATCATCGAGCCGGCAAAACTGCGGCGCTTCGGGATCAAGCTAAAGGCTGGAACTTGCAGTGGCTCGGGCGGCGCACCAACTAGCACCATCGTGCCGTCGCGCTTTAGCAGGCTCAAATATTGAGTGATATCAGCACTGGACGATATCGTATTGATGATCAAATCAAAACTGCTTGCCAGCGCCTTAAAAGTCGCAGGATCAGACGTCGCATAGGCAGCCTTAGCCCCAAAGCGCTCAGCATCGGTCTTCTTTCGCAGTGATTGGCTCAAAACGGTCACGTTTGCACCCATGGCATTGGCAATCTTGACTGCCATGTGACCTAGTCCGCCTAGCCCGACTACCGCAACTGATTTGCCCGGACCTGCCTTCCAGTGCATCAGCGGCGAGTAAGTCGTAATGCCTGCGCACAACAATGGAGCTGCTGCATCGAGCGGAATCGACTCCGGAATCCGCACAACAAAGTTTTGATCGACGACAACCTGCTTTGAGTATCCACCGTAAGTAGGCGTCTTGCCATCACGCTCGTAACCGTTGTACGTCGCGACCGAGCCTTTCTCGCAATACTGTTCGAGCCCTTCCTTACACGAATCGCAAGTTCGGCAAGAATTCACCAGACATCCAACACCAACCCTGTCACCGACTTTGAATTTCGAAACGTTTTCACCGACCAAGCCGACGATCCCTGCGATTTCATGCCCCGGAACCATCGGAAAAATTGCATTGCCCCATTCATCTCGAGCTTGGTGGATATCTGAATGGCAGACGCCACAGAACTTGATTTCGATTAGAACGTCATATACACCGGGTTGCCGGCGTTCAATTTCGAAGGACTCCAGCGGTTGGGTAGGAGATTGAGCCGCGTATGCTTTGGTTTTCAGTTTCACTGCTGGCATGCTGTTACCTGCTGGGTGTGATAGTGGTTCAAGAGATCTGAGATCGCACATTGTACGCAGATTGGACAGATTAACTCAATGCCGTCAACGATACCGAGAACGAGAAATCGGTCAGTGCAGACCGCGATTCGCTGCCTCTTTGTGCTCTCTATGTTGAATTACGCATTGACAGACAGCGCCATCACGCGCAGTCTTGTAAGGATCGCCCAGAGTGTCGCCATGCAATTCACTTTACCAAAAGTTTGTTTATTACTTATCGGAATAATTGCCGGTATGGCAATCATGATCGCCATGCAACGAACAGCGCAGCAGTCAGAAGGAAACAAGGCCGTGGCCCAGCAAACTGAAACATCGGCCGAGCAAAGTAAAACCGTTTCACAACCATTTGGCACGGAAGTACCTTCAAGCGGAGCTGCGCAAGCACTTGGGACTCAAACCGCGGCACCGCAGCCGCCACCGGACGCTGCCCTTCCACGGATGCCTGGAGCCGTCAGCGGACGAATGATGGAGTACGAGCAAACAACCAGCGGCTATCCAATCGCCATCGGTCGCAGAGCAGTCGACAGCGACGCAAATGGAAGCACTGCATATGGTGGCACGAGTGAGAAAAATATTGAAAATGCCACTAACAACGCACCAGTTGCTTTGGATGAAAACGGCACAGTTGTAACACCAGAGCCTAGACAAATCGGACGGAATGGAATGATTTCTAACCCTTGCATGGATCCGGCGTCAGTTAAAGGAAAGGCCTACAGCCACGCGTACTAGTGTCCGCCAGGCAGCTTGCTGTCCGTTAAGGGCGGGCCTGGGTTTGCAGGTGGTGCTGCAAGGTAGAGGTCATTTCCTTGCCATTTGCTTTTTAGAACCGGCGTTTGCAGCTCTCCTCGATCGTGCAAGACTTCCTGTTGAACCTGGTCTTTCATGAATTGGAAGGCCGTTCCGAGAGAGGTTTTATCACCCTGCTTTCGAAGCCCTTCAATGAGGTAATGCGTGAAAACGCCATTGGGATATTTGTTCGATTCCCAAGAGATTTGGGAAGGCTCGCTGGAGCAAATTACGAGTTGACCGGTACCTTGGGCAATGATGTCAGCGTCGAAGTTTGCCTGTCTAAAAATTCCCTTTGCAGCTGGGGTCGCGGCGCCGCTGTGACAGGCATCAAGCAGCAGCACAACTCGGTCTGAATGTACTCGGTCTTTGACCATCTTGCACAATTCCGGCATCGCTATCCCGGTTGCATAGAGGCTGTTCTTATCGGTGTTATGTGCCACCAGGTAGTTTGTGCCACGCACATCCGCTTTGGATGGGCTACCGTGACTGGATAGATATATGAGTACAAGATCGTCCGGATTTGCAACACGAGGCAACCAACGATCGCCGATTTCAGCAATAATATTTTCGCGTGTGGCTTGTTCGTTGGTGATTAAATGCACGTGGTCTGGCTGAAAGTGTCCTTCGTTAATCAGATAGTTGCTGAAGTCTTCCGCGTCTTTCGCCGGGTACTTAAGGTTTATCGATGAATCTTGAAACTTGCTGATTCCAATCACAAGTGCCCATTTATCCTTGACTGGACGATTGATATTGGCCTGTGCTAACGATGCTGCACCATTTGGCAAGTTCTGAACTGCTCGCACGCCGGCTTCCATCTTGCCTACTTTACTGCTGAACAACGCAAGCAGTTCGTAGGATCTATGGTCTGGTGGCACCATAGCGATCAGATCAAGATTCGATCCCAGCGACATCTCCTTAGCGGCAGAAGCCCGCTTACTGAGCTCGTCAGCATCGGCTTCGCGTCCCATTCCGCGCAGGCATTGCGCGTAGCCATCGACGGCTGCAGAACTGTACGGGTGGTCGCTGCCCAGATTTTTTTGCGTTATTTCTACCGACCTCTTATACAACTTGTCTGCTTGTGGCAGCTTGCCTTGCTTAACATACAAGTCCCCAAGATTTTTATTGGTCTCTGCAACCTCAGTGCTATCGGGACCGAGATTTTTATAGCGAATGAGCAGCGCGCGGCGGAGCATCTTTTCGGCATCTTCATAACGCTCCTGGGAGGCATAAGCCAGGCCGGTGTTATTGGCGGTCTCAGCAACAAGTGTGTGGCTTTCACCCAACGACTTCTCACGAACTGCAAGCGCACGCTCGAACAATGGAACTGCGTCCTTCGCTCTGCCTTGCAGCTGCACAGACAGTGCAAGTGCATTCAAGCATTCAGAAGTCTCGAAGGATTGAGCTCCCGAAGTCTTTTCCCGCATGTCGAGAGCGCGTTTATAGAACGATTCTGCTTCTGCAGGCTTGCCTTGGGACAAATAGCATTTGCCCAATTCGTAGAGACTGGTTGCAGCAAGCGGACTTGCTCCGCTTCCAGCCTGTTCTACTGCTGCGCCCAACAGTTCCTCTGCTTCAGTGAAGTCCCCCACATTCAGGGCGCGAGCCCCTACAGATGCGAAGGTCTCGGCGCGAGAATCAGTCGGCAAGGAAACAGCTTTTTGCACAGAAGGATCTTTGCTCGTCTTCAATGTCAAATCGACGGCCAGAAATATTTCATCCACGCCGTGGTCAAACATTTGTTGCTTCTCTTTCGACAATTGTTCGCGGTTGATTCCCATTTTGCTCAGGGTATCTGCAGCTATTCCCGGTGCCGTAACCTGGTCCTCCGCTTTGTCGCTGCGCTTACCTAACAAGAGCCAAACAGCCAACTGAGAAATGATTGCCTCGCGACGTTCCTTTGCGAACATAGTCTTGTCGAATGCGCCGTTGCGGCTGAGGATACGAGCGGCTTCAACGATGGAGGCCAATTGCTTCCAAACAGCTTCGTCAGGGTAGGCACCAACGTCGAACTCTGCCTCCACTGCCCCCGGCGGCTTAACGGTCTTGGTAGAAACGCACATCGTAGGAACTTCCGCCCAGATAGTTCCACCGGCCGGCACAGTCACAATGCGATCTTGGGTGACCATCATGTTTTGAATCGACAAAGTTCGAGAAAGCAAGATTTCGTTTGCTGGTATCACTACTTTCATTGCGGTGTTAGTTTTGTTTGTAAGACCTAATTCGACTTTGGCAGTGGTCTCACCGTCTCCTCGAACCTTCATCGAAAGCGCGCCCTCTTTGAGCGCCGCACGCAGTGTGGTCCATGTCGAAGTAAGGGCCGGGACGGCAGCCGAGGCCGTGGTGCATAACGCGCACGCCATCAAGCAACCGATCAGGAGTAGGGAATTGATTCTTTTGGCAAGCATTTCGTTTGTCTGCAAGATTAAGAGAACTGAAGATTATAGTCGAAGTTGGCTCACTATCTGTAAGCAGTTGTTCCCATCTGTACGACTTTTGTTGTAAAGCCTTTGACCAGACTTTACGACTATCGAATAATGCAGGCATGTTAGCTGACCATTGGTTGGCAAGATACCGATTGCATTAGATGGACATTAGCATTTGGAGCTGATCGTGAGACTTATTGCCCTAATCTTAATTCTGGTGTTCGCAATTGAGACGACGTTATACTCACCGGCTGCTTATGCTGCCACAGCTACATTCAACTCCGGCGACAGCACGGCACAAGCGCAAATTCCGGTCAACAAAATTGGTGCGCTTCTCTTGGCAGACGCAACTGCATTCTTGAACGGTTCGATGATCGAAGTGAAAGGCAAGGCGCCGGACAACACCGACCAGACTTTGCTGAGTGGCACTGCGTTTAACACACATATTGTGGGCAGCGGCTCAAATCGAGCAATTCGAGGTACTGCAATTTTTCAAGGCGGCTTTTCTTTCGCCAGCCTAACCAGAGCTGGCGACAAACCAGCGCGTGTGCAAACTACTTCCGGAGAAATTATCGAAGGGGCCATTTCCGACATTTCGCCAACTGGCATCTCAGTAGGCGGTCGTAGTATCGATGCTTCCGCGCTAAAGTGCGTGGATTCACCATCTGCCTTCGAATTTGAAATACCGCTCAGCGGTTCGGCTGGAGTTAGCTCGGTAACCGGTGAAGCGAGCCGAATCAAGTTTTCTAGCTGCAGTGTTTCGGCTCCAGCACGCATTAAAGAGAAGAAGCCTAGCACCGTGAGCGCTGTACAGCATCCGACCAGAACGAAAGTGATCATCGCCTTGGTTCTAATTGCATGTGTTGCGACTGCTATAGCAGTGCCAATAGCCGTCTCAGCCGGTCGCAGAAGACACAGAAACAACAATAACAACGATCTGGCAGTAAGGATTCTACAACAGCAGGCATTGACCAATTCGCGGCGCTCGATGCAGCAGGAAGTAAGTTCAGTCATACAGAATCCTTTCTCAAGCTCGAGCTCATCTCCTTAGGCCGGATGTTCTGTTAATTCCGCAATGAATTGATTTTGCTTTTCGCGATAATCATCGTCCTCTAATACCGAGTCGAGAAACGCCAACGTTTTGTCCAGATGCTTAAACGCAATGAGGTCGGCAATCTCAGCCAACTCTGAATCCTCAGCGTCAATGCCCTCTATTATCCTGATCATCAGCGACGCCAGATATTGCTGCCAACTGGCCAGCGGACACGCATAATCAGGCTCTTCAATCGACTTCTCAACGAAGCTATTTGTCTGCGGATCGTAAAACAGTACACGATCGAAATTGCCATCATCAAGAATAGGAATCAGAACCGCATTGCTATAGCTGCGCTGGGTGTCAGGAGCGAGAAAGAATTCCTCTGGAGGGCCGAAGAAGATGTCCAGCTCCTTTGGTAGCCGCTTGCTCTCATAGGACTGCTCAAAGATCGGCGCCACTTCAATTGACTTCAAACAATCCTTAGCTTGCTCTCGGGTAACTTTCATTTGCCTCCAACTTTCCTGTTCCGGACATCAACTTGGCGGCATGATGTAACTGATTGGGAACGTCTGTCGGGCTCTCATCGTGAACGGTGGCTTCTGACCGCAAATGATGTGCACCAAGAACGGTCTGACGTCCGCCTCCGTAGTTACCGTGGCTGTACCGGAAATCAGTCCGCCTTGGCTAACCTGTTTGCCTGTATAGAAATCACGCTGCGACGTGGGCTGACCCGTTATCTTCATTTCAACCGGCAACAACAAACGGAAACCAGAAACCAGCGAGCCGTTGGAGCGACCGTTCATGCGATCAACCACTGTTTGCGCACGAAATTGACTCTCGGAAGGAGAGCCGGACGCGGCCGCACGTGCCGCATTCTGGCATGCAGAGTCATTCAGCTGTACGCCGTAAACAACAACAGCAAGATCCACCAAAATCAGCGACGCCGGAATCAAGATAACAATTCCTACGGTTACTTCGATAAGAGACTGACCTGCTCTTCTTGTCATTGGAATCATACTGGGAGGCTCCCCTCGCTGAAATTTGGGAAGGTCATTCCGTATCGGATACAGCACCACTGGCGGTACCGACAGAATTGAGGTCTACAGACTTTTTATTCAATCGCTCAGTTCCGATTGAGACGTCCATTGAACTAAATATTTGAACAGCATTCGGAATATGCTGAACAGCACTTGGAACGGGTTGTCCATTTTCGAACACACTGCCGTACGAAACGAATACATCTGGATTGGCATTGCGCGGCGGTGCACAGGTTCGCCCAACGAATGCCGGAAGGGCGGAGAATTTGAAGTCTAGATCTCCGTCAACACCGGGCAGCTTTGCGTTTGTATGTGCGCGAAACAGCTTGCTGGCACCATGAACATACCCTTGGCGGCTATCAAAATCAGCCAGCTCGCTGATCACTGGCTGGCTTCGCACATTCGACTCAATGCCGTCGATGCGTCCTAGATCGACACGTGTAACCTTCGGTTCCGTTGTCTGAAGCCAGTTAAGCGAAAAGCCACCGTTACGATTGGTAACTAAGTTATAACCAGAGGCCGCTTGCCGCACTTCTTTGGTGATCAACTGAATTTGATTCTGACGTTCACGCTCCACGAGCCCCTGCCCTGCACGTGCCTCTTCAAGCAATTGATTGGATAGAGGAGTCAAAAAACTCATATCGTCTTCAGCGTAGTTTTCAGTTCTGTTCCGAGAGACAAAAACCAGCTCACGACAATGCGCCTCGAGCTCATTTAGCTGACCAACTCGATTGCCGGCGTTGATCGTACTGGCTACAGACATTGCCAGCGCATCTACCTGATACTGAGTACGAGTGCGTTGAAATAGAAAACTATTGAAGATGATTCCGATAACGCCTACAGCAACGATCAGTCCTAATGTGAGAACCACAAGGGACAACATGTTCCCGCTCGACTTCCGGCGTCTTATCATGCTAACTTTATCCAGTCAAGCTCGCACACAAGAGTTTATCACGATTTATGCTTGTTCTTACAGCTAGCGTTAGACGGCGTCCAAGAAGAACACAGAACGGCAGCCAGATCATGGAGTTCGCCGCCGGGATGATCATCTTGGTGTTTTTCGTCTTCATTCCGCTGCTCGACCTGACGATAGTTCCGATTCGTTGGATGTTGGCTCAAGAACTCGTGAACGACTATGCCAGAAAGCTGGCTTTGTGCGAGACCTTCAGTCGATCATATCGAACATTGGAAGCTGATCCGTCACTTACGACAAGATTGCAGCGGTTGGGGGGCGTCTCCGTACAGTCGCTGCATCTACGACTCAGAATTACCAGAATTTTTCAAACCCCGCATGCGCCCGAGGTCTTCATAGTAGAAGACCCAACAAGGATTCCAGCAGCATGGCTGCCTGATGGAGGCAAAGCACCCTGCTCCTACTCAATGGAACTGGACGTCCATTCCTTGATGTCACCTGCAATCTTGTTTCCAAACAAAGGGTGGTCCATTCCAGGATTGACCGTACCGTTTCCCCTTTTAATAAGCGCTACGCACGAATGGGAAAACGTTGGACGCAATCCACTGACTGGAAAGTTCTTCTTAAATGAGTAAACATAGTGACGGCAGCAAGCTCAGATAACGTACAATTTACAACCCTTGTGCTTGCCTACCTTCCACAATAATCTGCATCCATGGCACTTGGCTGTGGGCACGCTGTTCAAATCATGCGCATTGACCATTAACGATGACCATCGATTCTCTCAGCAATGCTTATCGACAGCAGGACCGTTTAACGATTGAAAAGCACGATCAAGAGTCGAATAACCATTTCAATGCTGATGACTGGCGTTTTGATGTTGTTCTGCCAAATTCCTGGTTGTGCCGAACTCAAGCCGGATCTTTTAGATGCCTACTTGGAGCGCGAGCTCGACTGGGCAATGTTCATCGAATTGCCTGGCAGTAACCATTATTTGAATTACGCAGGATCCCAGCTTTACCCTCTGACGATAATGCGCATCAACTTCAGAGCATTTGGTCGAGGTACCGGCGCTCCCGGCGATTCAGCAAAAATCTATGAAGAGCTCTGGTATCACAAAGGAAAGCCCGTTGGATCTCGACGTTACAGTCAACTGGACATCCCGACGCGGCACATCGGAGCGATCGTAGTCGGGGCTATCGATAACAAAAACGAACAGTCCCAGGCAGTCGCGAATGCACTGGTTCGACTCGTGCTCGATCTACAGCTCAAGAAAATTTCGCCCGCCATAGTGCTGGTGCCCAATGGTAGCTACGATCAGATAGCGGAAGGTCTCGGGCGCTACAATTTCGTCCCGGATATCTTGGGCCTGGACGGACCACAAATGAGCATTCACCTTCGCTCCTATCCGCAGAATAAAGAACACTATTTCTATTATTCGAAGAGAAACTAGATTCTACGAATGTCTTCCCAACGGGCTGCTCACGGGCTACCCGCGGCGCGAATCAAGTTTATCGTTCAATGATCATTGGCGGTGATTTTGCAGAGATGGTGCCTTTGGCAGTAGCTGTCCAAGGAAGAGTCGGCTGCAGCGTCTTGAACTCCTCATAGAATTGCAGCACATCCCCAAATTGAGAATTTTGTGCAACCCTGATTGCCTCTTCTACGCCTGCGGTAGGGCTGCTGGACTTGACTTTAAAGGCTAAGGAAACAGCGTCTTTCAGCTGCGCACCCGTCAAGAGAGCCTCCGTGCATTTAGTAAACGCGCTTTGAACAGGCGTCACGGATTGCTCAATCAGCATTGTTCCGATGTATGGCTCTTGACGAGAAATGTTGACAAAGGCAATTCCATCAATTTTCCGAAAAGCGTTCTCAATCATGGACAGATGACAGCTACAGTTGATGCCGGAAACTTGAAAACTGACCTTGGTGAGCGTGAATCCGCCAAACTTGGCCTGGGTGATGGCAGATACTTGGCTAAGAGCAGATTCGTCCGTCACCGCTCTGTTCAACGTCGATGGCGACAGTAGAAACGCAGCCACTGTGTCATATGGATCGAGCGACTGAGCCTGTTTCACGTGTTCCAAGATCTCAGTAGCCTTGCCCTGCCGCGCCATTATGCCGGCTAATGCCAGATAATATCTGGCCTGAAATTTGTCCAACGAAATTGCCTTGTGATACGCTGTTTCAGCAGCTTCCAACCAGGCACCATTCTTAGCCGCATCGTATTGAACGTAAGACGATTTGTCTTCAAACAATCTTCCAAGTCGGTAAAAACCATCAGCATCTTCGCCTTTCGTAAGGTTCTTGAGGGCCGAAGTCATAAGGGTCTTAGCGGCGGAAGGATCCGTTACGGGTAGCAACGAGTAGGCAGATCTAACGAATAGCTCATAGTTTTTTGGATGGCAGTCTTGGAATACGGTATCCTGCAGTGCTCTGGCTCGATCCAACTGCCCGGCTCGCAACAGCGCGGACAGTAACCTGGTGGATCCGATAGATTTTTGTTCTGGTGTGGTGGCAAATGTAAGAGCTTTCGCTGCTGCGTCCGCCGCACTATCCGCTTTCTTCTGCCAGAGATATGCGTCGCTGACTTCGCTGAACCAATCAAAACTCCCTGTTGGTCGCGATGCCATATCGTCGATGATAGAAAGTCCATCATAGAGTTTCCCAAGTTTGATCAGGCATCTAGCTAGCCCGAGGCGCGGAAACCAGTTGTTGGGATTCAACCTGATGCACTGTTCATACATCGGGATGGCTTTCTTGCAGGCATCAACCGATTCTTCCATTTGCGCAAGATTCAGCAGCACAAGTTCGTTACCAGGAGAAAACTTGACGGCTTCCTCGCCCTCACTGATTGCCGCAACCACGTTCCCTTCTTGCCAAGCATAGTACGAGAGCAATGCATGACTCTGCCAATCTTTGCGATTCTCAGCAATTGCCTTCAGCTCGAGTTCAAGAGCCTGCTGGGTTTGCCCTTGCTTGAAGAGTTGAACCGACTGCCTGCTGAATGCGTTAACATCATCGCTTAAATTCGAAGCGTACACCTGCTCAAAGCTGTTTGCGATAAATATTGCCATGAGCAAGAAAAGGACGGTCCGGAAAACCATTAACGCAACTCCCTTAATTTTTGCTTCTTGACTAACCTGCTAAATGCTATCAGCTGCACCGCAAGACTGCAGCAAGCGCTGATGAAATTTCATTCAAAGTAACCTGTGATGCTACTTCACACTCCACTTCAGAATTCAGGCTGAAATCGGTAAAGTTTATGTCATCTGAGGAATGTGGCTCTGCCATTCTCGTAAACTAAATGTGCAAATTTTCAGATCGGCAGGGAGTGGAAGGCAATGAGTACATATCGGGCGATGGTGGCTACTTGCTTAGCTCTGTTTATCGCATTATTCGTTCCGATTGCGTCACAGGCTCAGATAGTGAGACCGGGCGCCACCAACTTGATTTTTCAAAACAGCTTCACGTCACCCGTCACCGTCATGGTGCAGATACCCAATCTACCGTGCGCAGCACCGTGCATCCTGGGGGACGGGTGTCCAGCCGGCACCGTCGCCAACCTCAGGTACTTCAACATTACAACCAACAGTCCTCTGCTACCGCTAACACAGTTCAGCGGAGCGTTCAAAGGATGGTTCATTCTGCCTGTTGGTCAGAAAATTCAGCTTATAAACGTCGGAATCAACCCGGTTACCAAGCAAGTCAGTTCCTGCTTCCAGGGACTAACAATCGGTTTCGGTCAGATTGGTAACTCTTGCCCGGACTTCTCAACTACTCCCCAAACTGCATTCCCAAACACCACGCCTGGACCAGGATTCAACAGCAACGTCTTAATCCCATTGCCCAACGGGTCGAATTCATTCGAGCCAACCTTGAACCTGCCCGGTACAGCCGGCGGCTTGAAGGTTGTCGGCGGGAAAGTTGTACCAACCACCGAAGCGATTGATATATCGTGCGTCAATGGCGCCAACAGCATCTTGGAAGTTACACTCACTCCTCCTGTCAATGGTCCGTACTGGACCGCCAACCTCGGACCGGCCCTTGGAGGATTGAAAACCTTCAAAACTGCCACGACACTTAGAAACTCGACGGTGAATATCGCAGCCAAGATAGATAACAACTGCCAAGACGCTCAGGGCAACGCTCGACCCGGGGTATACCCCTACGGTTGCTCGGTATGCAACGTTAAACCAGATCCGGCTCCTCCGTGCTTGGCGCAGGCCGGATCACAAGCAAATGCGCAGTTCTGCGCAGCGAATAACAAGCTGCCACCTACCAACGGTTGCCTTTTCACCAGAGCAAATTTGATTGTGACCCCGAGCAACGGAGTTCAAACATTTGGTGGCACCGTTCTGGTCAAGTACATAGGACCAGCTATTCCGTAACGGAACATTCGCTCCAAACCCGATCAGAGTTCTTTTGCTCTACCGCACTTACGTAGCACACGTGGTAACTAACTATGTCTTCATCCAGCAAATCCATCGGAACACAAACTGTTACCAAGTCCAGGATTGCTTCAAAAAAAAGAAGGCTGCTGGTATGTGCCGCGGCTTTCTTTCAACTGTCCTTCCCCTTAGGGGCGGTTGCACAGTCAGTTTCCAATCTTGACCTTACCTCGGAAACAAAATCGCTAACTGCCGACATTTCCGGTGAAATCAAAGCTGGCGATACTACACAGGTCGTGTCTACCAACGATTTGCTAACGCCCGCTCAACTGGTGGCACTTTATCAATCAACGAGCGCCGGAGGGCAAACACTGGTTTTGTCCGGTACGGGATCCGCAATAGGCGGAACTTTGACGGTCTCAGATACTCTCAATCCAACCAGCAGTTTTACGATCCCAGCAGGTGTTACTGCAGTTCAGACGACCAGCGCCTTGAACTTGACCGGCAATTTGACTAACAGCGGTACGCTTTATGTAGTTCCGAACAGCGCCACTGCAGTTATCAATGCCTCCAGCATCTTTAATAACTATGGTGCATTGCTCAGCACGATGCCGGCGTTGTCC
>Ga0163152_10004849_pt1 | contig 16263 bp, 18 predicted proteins | sample OliLakLV19MP8IB2_FD_148635 | JGI IMG/M metagenome (GOLD analysis project Ga0163152, IMG submission 148635) | Freshwater microbial mat bacterial communities from Lake Vanda, McMurdo Dry Valleys, Antarctica - Oligotrophic Lake LV.19.MP8.IB-2 | ecosystem: Environmental > Aquatic > Freshwater >... | reverse complement strand
CCCGCCCGCTCCGCCTCCACCCGCACGAGGCCTGCTGGTCTGGGAATCGAACCGCGGGGGCGAGTGGCGGATCTGGACGCGGCGCCTCGAAAGCCCGGCCGCGAAGATGCTTTCGCCGCAGGAGCCCGACCGCCAGCACTGCTGTGCGCACCTGAGCCCCGATGGCTCGAGGCTTGTCTACCTGAGCCGCAGCGTGCCGAACGACCAGTATCCCGAACTCGAGGTCGCGGGCGAACTGCGCCTGGTCAATCTGAAGACCGCAAGGGCGCGCACCCTCGTTCCCGACGCACGCCCGTATGGCTGGGGAAACCGTGCGGCGGTCTGGCGAAACGGATCGGAAGTCATCTATATCGACGGCAAGGGACGCACGCAGCTCCTCGATGTCGATTCGGGGAGCACGTCTACCTTGAGCGCCGAACCCCAGGGCACGCTCGCCTGGCTCTTCGATGCCCCGCTGCGATCCGCGGTGCGCGGCTCGCCGGGTTTCTCGCCCTACGATGCGGGGTCGGGACGGATCGACGAACGACCGCGCCTGCGCGGATGCGAGCCCTACTTCTCCCACGACGGCCGCTTCGGGTTCTGGGTTGAAGGTGCGGGAGGTCCGATTCGAGCCATCGAGCTCTCGAGCGGCGCTATCTCCACGGTGTTGGAACACAAGGATCCGCGCATTCAGGGATCACAACGCTATGCGTATTTCCCGATGGTCTCGCGGGACGGACGCATGTTCGCTTTCGGCGCGTCGAACGGCGACCATGATCACTTCAAGTCGAACTACGACATCTTCGTCGCTCCCATCGATCCCCGGTCTTTTGAGCTCACCGGCTCTCCGGTGCGGATGACCTCCCATCCCGCGAGCGACCGCTATCCCGACGTCCATGTCGAGTCACTGGATCTCGACCGCTGGAAAGGTCAAACACAGGACGCTCCCACCTCCGAGGCTACCCCCAGGCCGGCGGAAGGCCCGTTCACGGTTCGGGCCCGTCTCGAGGTCTGCTCGCGTCCGCCCTCGCTGCGCGAGATATCGCCTTACCGCGACGCACTGATCGTGTGCGAGTGGAAGGTGATCGAGACGCTCGCCGGCTCTGCGCCCGGGGACCGGATTCGCGCCGCTCACTGGGCGCTGCGCGATGGCAGGCTCGAGCCGATCACCTCTGCGGCGCCGGGGTTCACCCGTGACCTGCGATTCGAACCGGACCGCGATCGGTCTCTCTTTGAAGGGTACCCCGTGTTCGACACGTTGAACAAAGCCCCAGGGCTCGCCGTTCATGTCGCCCGCGATCGATAAAGGGTTCGAAAGCAAGGGGCTGGGCGATCGCGGCAGAGGCTTGGGGGCACGCGCCGGAACGGTCCGATACGCTACGATCCAACCGGTGAAGCTTCCGAGACACCTCGTTTTCGCGCTGGTCGCCGGATCATTCGGCGCGGCCTGCGGCGGGTCCGGGGTTGATTCGCCCACCACCCCGACCTCCACCCCGACCCCGGCGCCGGCGGCCGCGCGACCGAACATCATCCTGGTCCTGCTCGACGACGGCGAAGAGGCCATGGTCTCGAACATGCCGAGGATCCGCGCCAACTTCATCGATCGCGGCCTGCGGTTCACCAACGCGTTCTCGAACACGCCTCTGTGCGGGCCGTCGCGCGCCAACATCCTCTCCGGGCAGTTCTCACACAACACCCGGGTCATCGGCAACGTCGGCAGTGAGGCGGGCTATCCCGCGTGGGCGTCGGCCGGGTACGACGCGAACAACGTCGGCCCCTGGCTCAAAGCTTCGGGATACCGCACCGGCATTTTTGGGAAGTATCAAAACGACTATCCGACGAGCGCATCGTCGGACACGTTCGTGCCTCCGGGCTGGGACGACTGGCGCGTCGTGATGTCGGATCGCGAGGCCAGCAACGATCTCTACACTCTGAACGAGAACGGCGCGCTCAACCGCTACACCTCCCCGAGCGGCTATCAGGCGGACATCCTCTCGGCGCGCCTCCAATCGTTTCTCCGCGCGGCCGAAACCAACGACTCGCAGCCCTTCTTCGCTTTCCTTAGCCTCGGCGCTCCGCACACCCCCACCGCCCCCGCGACCCGCCACCTTTCCGCCTATTCGGGAGCGACCGCGCCGCGGGGCTCGTCGTTCAACGAGCCCGACATGTCGGACAAGCCGCGCTGGCTGCAGGATCAGTCGCCGCTCATCGACCCGGCCACGATTCGCGGAATCGACGACGATTATCGCGGCTCCCTCCAGGCCATGCTCGCGGTGGAAGAGGCGATGGATGCGCTCTTCACGACGCTCGAGCAGCTCGGCGAAAGCTCGAACACGTACGTGTTCTTCACGTCCGACAACGGCCTGCACCGCGGCGAGCATCGTCTGCGCGGCGGTAAGAACACGCCCTACGAGGAGTCCATCCGCATGCCGTTCTATGTGCGCGGCCCCGGCGTCCCGGCCGGCCGCACCATTGAACACCTGGCGGGTCTGGTCGATCTGACGCCCACCTTCCTCGGGCTCTCGGGCGCGTCCATTCCGGCCACCGTCGATGGGATGTCGCTGGCGCCCCTCCTCACCGCCACGCCGCCCGCCATCACGACGTGGCGGCAGGAGATGCTGATCGAACATCCGGGTGGGGCGGGACTGCCCGTCCGTATTCCGCCCTACTACGCGGTGCGAACCCAGACCGAGTTGTACGTCGAATACGACAACTTCGAGAACGAGTACTACGACCTGCGCACGGATCCCCAACAGCTCGACAATCTCTCGCGCTCGGCGCCGTCCTCAACCCTGTCGCGCCTCGCTGCGCGCGTAGGTGCGCTCAAGGGATGCCGCGGCGCCTCTTGCCGGCCGTAGAACGGATGGGCAACGCGCAGCGTGCCCCTACGGTGAACCGGGGGGTGCGGGGCGTCCGCATGGCGTGAACCCAATCGGCGCGCGGGGTGCCCTACCGTGTTGAAACAGAGGGCACGCGCGCAGGGTGCCCCTACGGTGAACGGGGGGTGCGGGGCGTCCGCATGGGGGTGAACCCAATCGGCGCGCGGGGTGCCCTACCGTGTTGAAACAGAGGGCACGCGTGCAGGGTGCCCCTACGGGGAACGGGGGGTGCGGGGCGTCCGCATGGGGGTGAACCAATCGGCGCGCAGGATGCCCTACCGTGTGGAATGAAAGGGCACGCGCAGCGTGCCCCTACGGGGTTGAGAGGACTTTGGTGTAGGCCTTCGTGATGGCGCTGAACCAGGTCTCCGCCATGATCTGGTAGCCGTCGGATGTGGGGTGGACGTGGTCCGAGAGGAGGGCCGAAAGGGCCTTTCCTGATTTCATGAACGCGTTGTTCAGGTCGACGAGAACGGCGCCCTCTTCATCCGCGACCTGCTTGAGGGCCGCGTTCTGCGCGGCCACCCACTCGTTCCGGGACTCCGGCGCCCGGTTGTCGTAGCCGGTGTTGGCCGGGATGATGGTGGCGAGGAAGGCGTGGCTCCCGGCCTGGTTGACCTGCCGAACGATCGATCTCAGGTTCGAGAGGGTGGCCGTGCACGCGCCGAGTCCGCGACAGGCGAGATCGTTCCAGTCGTTCGTTCCGTAGTGGATCAGGACGAACGAGGGGCGAATGTTGTTGAGGTCACGCCCAATAACCTCGGCTCCGTCCAGGGTGTAGGTGGCGTCACGCCCGCGCTCCGCGATCTCGCCGGAGCCGAAATGCGCGCGGAGCATGGCTTCAAGAGAGTTCCGATAGCCCGTTCCGTCTCCGATGTGGGGTTCGCCCTTGGTGATGCTGTCGCCAAAGGCCAGATAGACATTGGCGCGATTCGACCCGCGGGGAAGCGTGATCGGCACCATGATCTGTCCGGCGGCGGGCGAGGTGACCGCGATCCCTGCCGCGGGGGGACGATAGAAAGGAGGCAGGCTCGCTGCGGTAACCGTGAAAGTCTGGCTTCCTGCGGGAACCTGGAGGGTGGCTTGGCCGGTCAGGACGGCGGTGTTTCCCCGAGCGGACCCAGCCACGAGTTCCACTCCTGGAATCCTGGTGCCTTCGTTGGACTCGGCCGTGCCATTCGCGTTCTCGTCGAAGAAGGCGATGAAGGTGGCCGGATTCGTGGCCACCTGGGGCGCAGGGGTCGGAAGTCCGCTGGGGCCGACCCCGGACCCGCCGCATGCGGTGAGGGCGACGCAGAGGATCGCGGCGCAGTTGCGAAAAACACGTCGTCTCATAAAAGCAGCGCCGGATTCTACCGTCACCGGCGGCCGATCAGCCGCCGCGGCCGTTGAACCCTCCCTGAGGGGGCGGTGTGGAGTCGGCCGGCTCTTGACCGGAAATGTCCCGGAGTGTTCCGTCCCTGGACCCCTGTTGGGCTAGCAGTCCGTGGTGAAAGTGTGCCGCAGCACCGAGGCGAGCGATGCGCCCGTCTGGCGATGAGTCGAAGGCCCCGAATATCGGGAATATTCGGGGTCCTGAGCGAAGAAGTCCAGACGGGATGCAGCGTTCGCCGAATGCCGGCAGACTTTCACCACGGGCTGCTAGAGTACGGTTTCTCCAAACCGACGATTACCTGGGCAGAAGAATCATCATGGCGTTGAATCCAACGACCGGGACACCGCGTCCCACGACCACCGGCTCGATCAAGCGCCCGAATCGCAGGATCACCGCGCGCATCGCCTGCCGGCTGAGCGTGTCCTACGCGGCCAATCCCGGCGACAGGCGTCCCGCCACCGCCATGGATCTTTCCCGCCTCGGCTGTCGGCTGCGCACCGGCGAGGACCTGCCTCGCGACAAGAAGGTCTCGGTGCGGGTGGAGTTCCGGATGGCGGACGAACCCGTGCTGACCGTCGACGGCATCGGCACGGTGATGTGGTCGCGGCTTGAAGGCCTGTCCTACCAGACTGGCATTCAGTTCGACTCCGAACCCGAGGGTCTCTCCGACCTGCTGGGCATCGCGCGCTAGAACGTCGTTCGCGCTTCGATCCGCAGACGCCGCAGCCAGTTGGTCCGCTCGGCCACGAGCGGCGCGTCCTTGAACTGCTGCATCTGGCCGATCACGTGGAAAGACGACTTCGGGGACTGCGCGAAGGCGAACTCGGCGCGGTGGCCGCGCCAGCCGGTGGCCCAGAAGAAGTCGTCGCCTGCATAAGCGGCGACGGTCACGTCCTTATCCATGGTCGCGTACGTGTATTCGCCGCGGAAGCGGCTATCACGGAGTGAGCCAAGTACGAGCGCCGCCCACAGGCCGTCCCGCTGATCGGGTGCTTTGCGGTTGCGCGCGGCGTCCACCACCACCTGCATCGGAATGGGCGTGTCGGTGCGGAAACGCAGGGTCACGTCCATCACCTCGTACTCGCGGGTGATGAGTCCGCTGACCCGGGTGTTCTGCCGGCGGATCATCCTTTCGAGGTGCTCGATGTTGTCAAACTTGAGATAGCTCGCCGAGAGATCCACGCGCTTGCCCACGCCGAAACCGAGGTCGAGTGACCCGCCGGTGATCGTCACGCCTTTGCCGACGCTCGAGCCATCGGGGTCGGCGGAATCGACGAACACGTGGCTGCCTCGGGAGTAAAACCCGGAGACGCGCGCGGTGGGCTCGCCGGCCTGTCCCTGGTGGAGCGTCCAAATCGCCGATCCGCCCTGAATGCGGAGGTCTTTGTCCCAGATCATCTCGGTGAGGCGGAAGGGCATCATCATCCGGCCTCCGTCCACCCGGATCGCGGTGGAGATGTTGAGCCCGAGGTAGGCGAGGTCGAGGCGGATGCTGCGCGAATCGTAGTTGTCCCGGATCAGGGCGAGAGGGAGAGGAATGTCCTTGGGCTCGAGGTTGTTGTCCTTCGAGTAGTTGATGTCGGCGCCAACGCCCATGCGCAGGATCTCGGTCTCCACTTCGAAACGCGGCCGGATCTGGAAGCGCGTGCGGCTGCCCGGCACCGGATCAGGCTTGGCGAAGAAGTTGTCGTTCCATTCGTGGCGGATGAGGATGTCGCCGGTGATCGGGGCCTGCTGCGGTTGCTGGGCGATCACGGGCGTGGCGAGGGAGAGCGCCAGAAGAATGAGACCGTGGCGGAAAGCGGGGCGAAGACCTTGGTTCTTGTTCATTCGCGGAGGAGTCTAACGGGGTTAGGGAGGCCCTGCGGCCACCTTGCTACGATGGGCGCATGCTGGCTCCCAGGGTCTTGTCCATTGTGATTCCTGCCTGGAACGAAGCCGCCACCATCGGCTTCGTGGTCGAGGAAACCCGCGCGGCGCTGAGGCTCCTGCCGGAGGGAGCCATCGACGTGGTGGTCGTCGACAATGGCTCTACGGACGACACCGCCGGAATAGCACTTAAGGCCGGCGCGGTGGTGGTCCATGAACCCGGCCGCGGATACGGACGGGCCTGCCTCAGGGGCATCGCCGCTCTTCGCCCAAGCGACGTCCTGGTTTTCATGGATGGTGACGGCAGCGACGATCCTTCGGAGATACCGTCCCTGATCGAGTCGATCCTTCGCGGCGACGCGGATCTGGTCATCGGTTCGCGCGAACTCGGCACTTCGGCGAGGGGCGCCCATCCCTGGCACGCGGTCGCGGGCACGCGCCTGTGCGTCGCCCTCATGAACCTGCTCATCGGAACGCGGGCCACCGACCTCGGCCCGTTTCGCGCCCTCCGCGCAAACGCGCTGGCGGAACTCGCCATGCAGGATGCGACTTTCGGCTGGACCACGGAGATGCAGATCAAGGCGCATCGTGGCGGCCTGCGGGTGATCGAGGTCCCGGTCAACTACCGCTGCCGTCGCGGCGGAGAGAGCAAGATCAGCGGCTCATGGCCGGCCAGCGTCCGCGCGGGGTTCGGGATCCTTTGGATGATCGTGCGCCTCGCCGCCTCACCCGCGCACGCACGCACCGGGCCTGGTGCTCCCCGGCGGGGCCGAGGAGCCGGTGCCAGGGCACGAGCTCGTTCCAGCGGGCGAGCTTCATCGCCTCAAGGCGCGCACGATGGCTCCCGCGGCCAGGCAGCCGAAGGCGACGATGTCTCCGGCCACAATGCGCGTGATGGCGTCGTTATAGCCCCCTGCGGACCACGCGAAGTAGAAGAATGACAGGACACTGACGAATCCGGCGCCCAGGGCGAGGTTTAGGAGCGCGGGCCGGAACGCCGCGTAAACCATGAAGGCGCCCAGGAGGCCGAACAGGACAGCGCGGTGTCGCATCAGGATGACCAGATTCGGCTCGGCCATCGGGAGTCCGTAGAGGGCCCCGAGCTGGTCCGCGCCGGAAACGCCCGCAATCGGCACGAGGTGGATGATGCCGGCGACGACAAGCGCGGCGGACACGAAAATCTGACTTTTCCTGGTCGCCTTCGGATCTTCGGGTTTCATCGCAACCGCGATACTACGTTCGCATCTGCGCTCCCATCTCCTTGAACCTGCACAACGCGTTTGCGAGTTTCATCTGCTTTGGCGTCCGACACTCGGGCTCGAACAGCGCCGGGCTGGCCACCACGATGGCGGCGCAGCGAGCGCGGGAGGTTGCGACGTTGAGGCGATTGAGGCTGTACAGGAAATCCATCCCCCGCGGAGCGTCCTCGGGGCGCGACGTCGCCATCGAGTAGATGACCACCGGCGCCTCCTGGCCCTGGAACTTGTCGACCGTGCCCACGCGTGCGCCGTTTGGCGCGAGGCGCTCGGCCAGCCGGCTCACCTGGGCGTTGTACGGAGCGACCACCAGCACTCCTTCGCCGGTCAGCCGCGCGGCCACGCCCTTCGCGTTGATCCAGCTCACCGACCCATCGAGGAGCCGCGTCACCAGAGCGGCAATCGCGGCAATCTCTTCCTCCGACCCACCCGTCACCCCGGGGGATGAACACCCACCCGTCACCCCGGGGATGAACACCCACTCGTCACCCCGGGGATGAACACCCACTCGTCACCCCGGCGAAAGCCGGGGTCTAGCGCGAAGAGTGCGTTTGGAACCCGCGGCGGCCGTGCGTCAGCGGCTAGAAGGCCGTTGGGCGATGGATGGACCATGTGGAAAAGCACGGCGACAGCCTGAGCGAGACCCTGCTCCGTCGCCGGCATCGTGAGCGACGTCAGGGCCAGCCGGGCGGTTGCGATCTGGGCCTACGAGAGCGGTCGTTTCGCCGGGTCGCTGGCGTGGTTGAAGGAGGGAGGTATGAGCTTCAACGCCGCGAAGATCCGCGAGCCTTCGACGAGGTCAGAGGCGGCCTCTCCAGACGCGCGCGAGCCAGCCGCACCGCCTCACCGAGCTTCTTCTCCAACTCCACCTTCGGCAACGCCTGAGTCCAGTAGCTCGCGACATGAATGCCGCTCTTGCCGGGCTCGAGAAGCTCCACGTGCTGATCGCTCTTGCCTGCGCACAGGATCAGGCCGATGGGCGGCTCGTCCGCAGGCTCGAACTCGTTTTGCCAGAGCCACGCGAGATAGAGATCCATCTGGCCCTTGTCGGCCGCTCGGAACTCGCCGATCTTGAGGTCGATGGCGACAAGGCGCCGTAGCTTGCGGTGATAGAAGAGCAGATCGAGGTAGGGGAGAGGCATTCGATGAGAGCACCCTGCCGGAACTCGACTCTGAAGCCACCAACTTCCGAGTGGCTTCCGAGTCGTTTGCACCGGTTCGCCGGCTGGCCCGGAAGGACCTGGACACGTTGCGGCTGGTGGCCTCGTATCAGGGCCGCAAGGTTCCAACCGTCGGCGGGATCGTGCTCTTCGGCACGGAACGGCTGCGGCACTTTCCAGACGCCTGGATCCAGGTGGGCCGCTTCCAGGGTATGGACCGCGCCAAGATCCTCGACCGCGCCGAACTCCGAACCGCGCCGACCTCGGCGATCGAGGGCGCGATCGCTTTCGTAGAAAAGCACTCCACCCACGGCGCCGACATCGGCCGCCTTCACCGCACCGAGCGCTGGACGCTCCCTCCTGCCGCCGTGCGCGAGGCGGTGGTCAACGCGGTAGTCCACGCCGACTATTCGCAAGCCGGGGCGCCGATCCGGCTGGCCCTGTTCGATGACCGCCTGGAGGTCGAGAACCCGGGGCTGCTCCCCTTTGGCCTCACCGTTGCGGACCTGCCGCTCGGTGTCTCGAAGCTGCGCAATCGCGTCATCGGCCGTGTGTTCCACGAACTCGGCCTGGCAGAGCAGTGGGGCAGCGGCATCCAGCGAATGATCGCGGTGTGTCGCGACGCCGGGCTGGCGCCCCCGGTGTTTGAGGAGATCGGGCTTCGTTTCCGGGTGACCCTGCGGATCGCGCGTGGCGGCGCCTCAGCGCTCGGACCGATCGACCGCGCCATCGTGACACTGGTCAGCGCGCCGGAAGGGCTCGCGACGCGCGACGCAGCCAAAAACATCGGGCTCACGCCCCGGGCCACCCGCACGCGTCTCGCCGCGCTGGTCGCCCGGGGCTTGGTGCGCGAGATCGGCACCGGCCCACAGGACCCCATGCGCCGCTACTTCTCCACGGAACCCCAATGAGCCAGAAATACGAGTAGCTGAAAACCCTGCTGAAGGAGCTGTTCCAGCTCGACCAACCCGACCTGGACTTCGGCCTCTATCGCATCATGCACGCGAAGAGCGGCGAGGTGACGCAGTTCCTCGACAAGGACCTGCTGCCGCAGGTGCAGACGGCGCTCGCGCAGTACAAGACCGCTGACAAGGCCGAGATCGAGAAGGATCTGGCCAAGGCCATCGAGCAGGCGCAGGCCCTCGGCGCCGATGCCGAGTCGCTGCCCAAGGTTAGAGACCTGCGCGCCAGGCTGAAGACCGACGCCGTGGATGTGGGCGCGCTGGAGAGCGAGGTCTACGACCACCTGTTCAGCTTCTTCCGCCGCTACTGCTCCGAGGGCGACTTCCTCGCCAAGCGCGTCTACAAGCCGGGCGTCTACGCCATCCCCTACGAGGGCGAAGAGGTCACGCTGCACTGGGCCAACAAGGACCAGTACTACATCAAGACATCCGAGTATCTGCGCGACTACGCCTTCCGCCTGCGGCCGGACGACGACAAGAAGCCGATGCGCGTGCACTTCCGCCTGGTCGACGCCGCCGAGGGTGAGCATGGCAACGTGAAGGCCGCCGAGGGCAAGGAGCGCGCGTTCATCCTGGCGGCGAGTGGGAAGAGCGGCCGCGACTTCATCGTTGAGGAGCCGGGCGAACAAGGCACGGAGCTGAGCCTGAGCTTCGAGTACCGTCCGGCCACGCTCACCGACTGGCCCGAGGATGTGCGCGAGGGCAAGACAAAGCCCCCGGCGCAGAAGGAGCTTAGCGCGCTCGCCGCCAGGCGCGTGCTCGCGGTGACCGAAGCCGCGTTGGCGCCGTGGATTTCGGAGCTAAACAAGCCGCACGTCACGGCCAGCGGTGAGAAGGCCGACTACACGCGCATCGAGGCGCACCTGCGCCGCTACACCGCACGCAACACCTTCGACTACTTCATCCACAAGGATCTGGGCGGCTTCCTGCGGCGCGAGCTGGACTTCTACATCAAGAACGCGGTCATGCACCTCGACGACGTGGAGAACGAGACCGCGCCGCGCGTGGAGCAGTACCTCTCGAAGATCAAGATCATCCGCAAGATCGCCGGCAAGATCATCGCCTTCATCGCCCAGCTCGAGGACTTTCAGAAGAAGCTGTGGCTCAAGAAAAAGTTCGTGGTGGAGACGCAGTGGTGCATCCGGGTCGGCTGCATCCCGGAGGCGTTCCACGCAGAGATCGCCGCCAACGACGCGCAGCATGACGAGTGGGTGAAGCTCTATGGCCTGAACATCCCCTCTCCCCTTTGGGGAGAGCTCCAGGGTGAGGGGTTCTTGAACGCGCACCCGACGCTGGTCGTGGACACGCGCCATTCTGATGCGGGTTTCGCCGCGCGGCTGTTGGAAGCGGTCGGTGACGTGGACGCGCAGACTGACGGCGTGCTCTTCCACAGCGAGAACTTTCAGGCGTTGTCGCGGATGCAGAGTCGGCATCGGGAGCAGACGTGCGCTTTCAACGATCCGCCGTACAACACCGGCGTTGACGGTTTCCCCTACAAAGACGCCTACGAGCATTCAAGCTGGCTGAGGATGATCGAGGGCCGGCTCTCCCTCGTGCGACCTCTCTTGTCCCAAGTCGTCATCACCGCCGAATCGCACTCGCGCAATCATGAGGTAGGCACCTGAAACTCGAAGACCTTCAACCCAACGCAGCCGTCCGGGGCCTCCTGCCGGACGCCCTCGTCACCATGGTCAACGCCCAGTGGTTCGGCTCGGAGGCACTCGAGCTCACCTACAAGACTGCCGCGGGCAAGGTCGCGAACGAGCTGCGCTACCGGCACGACGAGCCCCGGCTCGAACTCGTGGAGCAGGGCCGGCCATGGAGCTTCGACGGCGACGGCGCGCTGTACGCCGAGCGGAACGCGATTCCCACCAGGACCGGGCCGGCCGAACGAAGCTGCTGCGCGTGCCCGACCAAAGACGCCAGGGGTCCAATCGGGCGACGCGATGAGCGGAAGGGCGCTTGGTTGATGGACCAGCACCTTGCCGTCGGGGCCCAGCAGTCCGTGGTGAAAGTGTGCCGCAGCACCGAGGCGAGCGATGCGCCCGTCTGGCGATGAGTCGAAGGCCCCGAATATCGGGAATATTCGGGGTCCTGAGCGAAGAAGTCCAGACGGGATGGCTCGCGGGCCGATTCGCAGTGCTCCACCGGAAGGTGATTGGTCTGGGGAAGGTTGTTCGTGTAGCCCACGCAGATCGCCTGGTCGTTTGACAACTCCCGGAACTCAGCCTCGCCGTCCTCGAGCGGGCCGAGGCACAGGTGAGACTCGACCACCACCTCCTCGGGCGAGGGATACCAGCCATCGCCGTCGCCGTAGCCCGCCGATCGATAGACATCGCGCACGGCCTTCTCGATGTCGATGGTCTCCGCATCCTTGCCGGCGATGCGGCCGGTGACGAAGACGCGGTTTCGATGCACCGCCACTTCCCCACCCGAAAGCGCCCGGGCCTCGCGGCGGTGCGCTTCGAGCACCAGGGTACAGGCGATGGCGTCGCACAGTGCGATGACGGAAGGTGCCGCAACCGGCCGCGGCGCGTTGTTGCAGTGAGCAGCTGAATGCTTCGAGCGCCCACTTGGCGCCGTCCTCGCGCAACAGCACCAGCACCTTGCCGTCGGGCCCGAGCACCTCGCCTCTCAGCGCGTGCAGCCTGCGGGCGAAGCGGCCCGCGAGCCAGTGCTCCACCGGAAGGTGATTGGTCTGGGGAATGTCGTTCGCGTAGCCCACGCAGATCGCCTGGTCGTCCGACAACTCCCGGAACTCGGCCTCGCCGTCCTCGAGCGGGCCGAGGCACAGGTGAGACTCAACCACCACCTCCTCCGGCGAGGGATACCAGCCATCGCCGTAGCCCGCCGATCGATAGACATCGCGCACGGCCTTCTCGATGTCGATGGTCTCCGCATCCTTGCAGGCGATGCGGCCGGTGACGAAGACGCGGTTTCGATGCACCGCGACCTCGACGCCCACCAGCGCCCGGGCCTCGCGGCGGTGGGCTTCGAGCACCAGCCGCGCAGACTCCTAGCTTGCAGCCGCGTGGCTTGATCGAACGGACACAAGGTCGTCGTCGCTGACCTCACGGAACTCGGTGCGCGTCAGGATGACAAGGGCCTGAGTACGTCCGGAGGCTGCCACGAATTCGATGGCGAATGCCTCAGGGCTGCACTCTTCAACGATGGTGCCGAGGTCGCCGCGCCGGAGGCCGTAAGCAGGGAGGTCCCGGTCGAGGACGATCACGTCGAGAAGTTTCGGGTTCACCGGTCGCCTCCTGGGTATGCGGTTACGAACCGCGGGAAGTCCTCGTCATTTCGGACCAGCCAAACGCTTAGCACCGACGCCTCACCCGCCGGCCCCTGGAGCTTAGTAGCCCCGATGGTGAAGAATCGCCCACGAGGATCGGGCGGGCCAAGCCGTGCCTGCTTGTTGAGGTGCTGCGTGCGCAGCGCATCTTCGAGCTCGAACCACCGCGCCGCCCTGAACCCAAGCGCGCCAAAGAACCGGGCCTTGAAGCGGCCGATTGGATGGGACGTCGAGAGCAGATAACCGTGCAGCTTCACGGGATCAATCACTGCGCGATTTGCTTGAGGGAGCAGCACTAGTTCCCTCCTATGGAGGGGACCTGACGGTGGCGGGCGCTCATGACCAACGAAGGTATCCCAACCGCTTGTCGGATCAGGTCCGGCGACTTGCGGGCCGTTTCGCCCAAGGCGCTGACGCGGGCGATTATGGTCGGCGGGGAGATAGCCGCTGGGGTGACCGTGGCAGGCGGGGCAAGGGCCTAAATCAGGACATTCTTTTCCCAAGGGTAGTCAGGTTGTCCAAAGTGCCCCCACCTTGCCACGCCTGCGAGATCATCCACCTGGAATTGCTGGCCACTCCTCGCCAGGGATAAATCTACGCACCCCGCTAGTTGAGTAGCCCGCGCAAGCAGCCCCGAAGGCGTCTCGATGCCGACCAGCCGCGCCACGCGATCCCCCGGGAACCACGCCAGCGTCACCCGCGCCTCGGTGGCCAGGCCGAGTTGCACCACCAGCTTCGCCAGGCGGCGTGCGTGCAGTCCGCCCGCGCGGTCGGCCTTGAAGAAGTCCTTTCCCGACCAGGCGCCGCCGCCGATGGGGATGCGCGGGCCGTAGGCGTCCATCACCAGCTTCTTGCCCGAGAGACCGTTGTCGCCCTCGGGGCCGCCCACTTCGAACGCTCCCGCTCCGTTCACCGTCAGTTGTTTGGGCAGCTCCGCCGAGAGCCCCGGCAGGATCGCCGCAAGAGACCGCAGTTCGTCCTCGATGGCGAGGCGCACCGCGCGATGCAGCGCCACGTCGTCGGCCGCGGCGCGTTGTTGCAGTGAGCAGCTGAATGCTTCGAGCGCCCACTTGGCGCCGTCCTCGCGCAACAGCACCAGCACCTTGCCGTCGGGCCCGAGCACCTCGCCTCTCAGCGCGTGCAGCCTGCGGGCGAAGCGGCCCGCGAGCCAGTGCTCCACCGGAAGGTGATTGGTCTGGGGAATGTCGTTCGCGTAGCCCACGCAGATCGCCTGGTCGTCCGACAACTCCCGGAACTCGGCCTCGCCGTCCTCGAGCGGGCCGAGGCACAGGTGAGACTCAACCACCACCTCCTCCGGCGAGGGATACCAGCCATCGCCGTAGCCCGCCGATCGATAGACATCGCGCACGGCCTTCTCGATGTCGATGGTCTCCGCATCCTTGCAGGCGATGCGGCCGGTGACGAAGACGCGGTTTCGATGCACCGCGACCTCGACGCCCACCAGCGCCCGGGCCTCGCGGCGGTGGGCTTCGAGCACCAGGGTGTCGGCGATGGCGTCGCACAGTTTGTCGGGGTGGCCGGGGAAGACGAATTCCGCGGGGAAAAGTCGGCTCATGATCGGCGTCTCCTGCTTGGTGGAACGGCGGTGGAGACAACCGGGGACATTGCGGGAATGGCACCTTGGGATGTCCTCCGAGAGCGGGGTTGCGGGGCGGGACCGGTTGGTTTTGGCGCTCTGTGAAGGGTTGCATGGAGTTGAGTCATGAAGACAACCACGAAGAAGCGGCTTGAGCGGGCCGGGTGGAAGGTTGGGAGCGTTTCCGACTTCCTTGGCCTGTCAAAGGAGGACGAGGCTTTCGTCGAACTCAAAGTGGCCCTGGCGAAGGCGCTGCGGCGGCGGCGGGAGGAGCGCGGGTTGACCCAGGCTGAGCTCGCGAGGCTGGTCGGGTCGAGCCAGCCTCGGGTCGCCCACATGGAGGCGGGTGAGGCGTCGGTCTCTCTCGACCTTCTGGTGCGCACTCTGCTCGCGTTGGGCAGTTCGCTCAGTGACGTCGCGCGGGTCGTGCGGACCGCTGGACGGGCGCGGGCGGCATAGACGGCTCGCGAAACGGGGGGTGCGCTTCGAGCACCAGAGTATCAGCGATGGCGACGGCACATGATCGGGATCCAACGGAAAGAGTGGCGGTGTGGTTGGCGACGGCTTCAAGGTCCGTCCGGTTTTGTCTCATGGCCCAGGAAGGCGACGGCGACACTCGCCTCCGCGAGTGTTCTGTGATGGCTGCCCGCGGGCTTCCCCACCCAGCCGTCGGTGATGAGCAGCGCTCGGCGGATGCGGTTTGCGGCCATGTGCTCGGCCACGCAGTCGATGCCGGTGCCTCCGGTGGACTCGCACGCGCCCTCGCGTAATTGGGCCAGTTACGGCATTCTTGTTGGGAAGTGGGCCCCGGCTTTCGCCGGGGTGACGGTGTGGGTTTCGGCGGCCGATTTGCCTCTAGATGCGTTGCGGCTGGTCTTCCCGCGCCAAAGCGGGCATCCTTCACGGGAGTCCTTCGCCGCGGTGACGCCAACGGCGAACCTTCCCCTGGCTTGCGCTGCCGCCCAAACCATCTCGCCGGCCGGGGGAGCCTGCTAGCACCTGCGCTATCATTACGCGTGCGCGTTGTCGTCGATACGAACGTCCTGGTAGGAGCGCTCCACAAGAACGGCGGGCCGGCCCGGCGCGTGATCCTTGCCTGCCTCCGGAAACACTATCGGCCGGTGGTCGGAGTTGCGCTCTTTACGGAGTACGAAGATGTCTTTCAGCGAGCACGTCTGTGGAAGCGGTCCCGGGTGGGAGCGGCTGAACGGACCGAGGTCTTCAAGGCGTTTGTTGCTACTTGCTTGTGGACCGAGGTCTTCTTCCTCTGGCGGCCCAATCTTCGCGACGAAGCCGATAACTGCATCATTGAAACGGCGGTCGCGGGCGGTGCGAGGGTGATCGTCACCCGAAACGTGCGCGATCTCCGCTCGGGCGACCTGCGCTTCCCTGACATCGACATCCTGACGCCCGAACAGCTCTTGACGAGGTTCCCATGTCCACCCTGACTATTCGCCTTCCCGAAGACAAACACGAGCGGTTGCGCGCGCTCGCTCAGCGTCGGAAGATCAGCGTGAATCGACTGGTCGATGAGCTTGCGACCGTGGCGCTCGCAAACCACGATGCGCATTCGCGCTTCATGGCGCTCGGCAAGCGTGGCCACGCGCGTCGTGCGATCAAGCTGCTTGAAGGTCTGGGCGACCAGTAGTACTCGTCCTGGCCTGATTGATGTCCTCCCAGGTCGCCGGGGCGGGGACCCCGGATAAGTGGCCCGGCGAAGAAACGCTGCCGCTTCTCCGCTTCCGTCGGCAACCTGCTGCTATGGCGGCGGTCGTCGCGGGTTGCGAACGGACAGTTCGCGCTAGGCCCCGGCGTGCGCCGGGGTGACGTGGGGTTGAATCGGCGTTCTTGTTGGGGGTGGGTCCCCGGTGGGAAGGACAGGGGGTTCGCC
>Ga0163152_10004848_pt1 | contig 16265 bp, 17 predicted proteins | sample OliLakLV19MP8IB2_FD_148635 | JGI IMG/M metagenome (GOLD analysis project Ga0163152, IMG submission 148635) | Freshwater microbial mat bacterial communities from Lake Vanda, McMurdo Dry Valleys, Antarctica - Oligotrophic Lake LV.19.MP8.IB-2 | ecosystem: Environmental > Aquatic > Freshwater >... | reverse complement strand
ATATCTTGCCGGTGAGGATACGTTCAACGAGCGCTGCTTTCATGGCTGCGAGTTGGTAAGCGTGGTGGTTTTTCATGCCTCCACGGTAGACCGCTAATGTGTAAGGTTAATTGCTGCAATAAGAACATGTTTGCGCCTCAGCGCAAACCACTATTTCTTCACAAATATGACTAAAATGATATCATATAAGTAATTATGAAATCCAATCCAAATCAAAAATTTAAGGACGGCGCTAAGTGCAAAGTCATCGGTGGCACACATGCGGGCAAATCGGGTATCGTAAAAGATATCAAAACGAGCAAGACGGGTCATGTGACTATAACGGTTCTACAGGCAAATGGTGAACGATTCAAAACTCTGGCAAAGAATGTAGAGATATAAAACAGTCGTCGAAGTCACAAAGTTTAGAGTTACCACCAAACACGGATACGAGAGCGCCTCGGGTCGCCGCGAGATGTAGAAAAGAGCAAACAAAAATGTCATAATTAGATTGCTCTTTTCGGAGTCTGAAGCGGCGAAGCAAAACCAAAAATTTCCTTTCCATTTTTTGTCGGCTCCCCCCACACCCCCCGCCGAATTAAATCAGAAAGGAAGGAAAATTTTTGGGTTTTGCCAGCGCGAGTCCGCGAGCGCGCCCGAGGCGCAATCGGAGCGTACGATTCAGTTTCGAGCCACCACGCACGCGGAGCGTGCGAAGCTAGGGGTTCTGCTCGAAATGGGTTCTGACTTTTTCAAACAAACACCACCATCGTTAGTTTTATATCGTTTCGCCCATCCAGCGAACGGTTCAGCGAGGCTTACAGAAGCCACTTTATTGCCCTCAATAACTGCGTTCAAGATCAAAAGTTCGCCCATTCTGATCTTTTCTTCATCACCTGCCTTTTTCCACCACTGTGAGGCATTTTTTGACAGTTCAAGGAAGGCATCAAGCTCGTTATACCGTGCAAGGCTGTCCTCATTCAGTTTCTTTTCACGGCTCAGCAGATCATCTTGTTCCTCCCCTAGACGTTTCAGCTTGTTCTTCTGCACTTCAATTTCTTCCACTGTGCCACGGGGTGTGCCATGCCTCATGGAATTCAGTTCTTCCCTTGCCCGTGTAATCTCCTGCGTATTGTTGCCCTTCAAAGCAGCAATGTGGCTTCTTGTTTCCTGTTCCTGCGCAACGTCAGATTGGTAACGCACCCATGCCGTCACCACAAATAACTTATGCTCCCGTTCCGTCATTTTAATCTCTTTCAGTTTTTCTCCCACAGCCTTAAATAGTTCAATCAGGTTGACGCTGTGGCTGGGATTGCAGTGGTCACAGGTAAAGCGCGGAGAAGGCAGCAGTGAGCCACCCTTTGGAGTCGCCCCATGCAAATTTGCTGGCAAGTTCTGTGTGCGACGTATGGAGCAAACGACTTTCCCTGCCAATGGATAGTTACTGCGCCGCTTTGTTTTTAAACCATTCTTGGCTGTATCGCTGAACAAATTGGGATTGATCTTCTTAAAGTCCTCAACGCTCACCACAAGCGGGAACGGCTCACCATTGAATTCCAAAGGATATAACTCATTAAGGTCTGCTCTGCGCGGCTCCTTGCTTTTCTCTCCCGCCACATACAAACCACAGTGCAAAGCTTTCTTTAAATGTCTTCCCACATAGTCACCATCCACTTTGGCCTTAAGTGTTCTTTTTACCTTGTTCTTTTTGCGCGTGTAATAGGACTCATAGCCGTCTGCCACCATAAGAGCAGCAATCTGGTCGTTGGTCTTCCCTTCCAGCTTCCAGCGATAGGCATTGCGCCAGTGGTGGTGGAGTGGGGAAGGGATGATTTTCAAATAGTCCTCACTATCCTCATTATCTACGGTTGTGAAGGCGGGAGGCAATGGCCGCGTTCCTCTGCCGCGCATTTCCTGCCCGATCAGCCCCCTCAATACATTATCCTGTAGATGATCGGAATAGGCCTTTGCCCGTGCAAACTCCATAGCCAAGTGTTCTTTACCTGATGAGTCATTATGGAAGGAGTACATCACAAATTTCAGGTCAAGGAGTAACCCAGCATCCAGCAGTTCAATGACTTCACCCGCATCCCGCATGTTCCGCGCAAGACGGTCTGGCTTCCATGCAATGATGCCATCGGGCCTATGCTTGGATGCTTTATCTACATCCAAGCACATCAACGGTTTCCCATCCTTGATGGCATAGATCAAATTGCTGAATTTCGGTCTTCCAAAATGCCGTGCACTCTTCTGTTCACTGATGACGCCGATAACATGCAATCCCTCCCTTTCTGCTAAATCCCAGCATTGTTTGATCTGCTGCGGGATGCTTGTGCGGTCATCCTTTTCATCCGACTTACGGCAGTAAATGACATAGTTTTTGGCCTTCTGGTCACGCGCTTTTCTGCCAAAGGTAAATTGGACATCCCGTATATCGGGAAGCTGATCTATGAACATGATTTTGTGTGTTTAAGGATTTGAACCCTGCTCGGACTGTGACACCTTGTGCCATATCCTGATCGCATCAATGACTTTGTCCCCTTCATCAAAAGATGCTTGTGCGTTCCCGTAGTCTTCACCCTCAATAATGAGTCTATCATCCTTGGTGACTTCAAATTCATACGGACACTTCCTGCCCCAGCCGTGAACAGTGCTAACTTTAGCCGTTGAATTGGAAGATTTTTGGGACACGCAAAGCTGCCCCCCGCGCTGACCGCGCTGGAAGCGTACTTAGTGAATGCCGTAAGGGATGGGGAGTCAAACATTGGCTTTGTATAGCAGAATATACTTGATACAGATGGTTGAACTTAATTGAAGATAGTTAAACATTATAAGAGAGAAATACAGAATTATTCATAAATTTGAGCAAGTCAATTTTCATTTTTCAGTAGATGGAATAGCCTCACCCATCAGGTGCTTAAAGTTCACAGACCCCTTGTAGATTGCTGGGTTGTCCGTGGTCATCACCTGAAAGGGTGACACCTGATTGGGAAGGATGGGGTTATAGGTAATGAGTGCTTCATCGGTCTTGATGAGGTTCCCCGCGTCATCCCTGAAACTTACCACAGCCATCACATCGGTAAGCGGCCCGTTGCTGATGTTCCTGACTTCACCCACCGCATGGGCATAGCCGTATTCCTTGTAAAATCGCACACTCTGTACTTCCAAAAGAGGCGTGATGCTTTTGGCCGTATCTGCCCACCTGTCGGCTTCCTGTTGGGCTTGCTGGGCTTCGTTTCCAAATTGATCTGCAAGGTCATCAAATTCGCCTTGGATAATGAACATCAGCCCCGCTGCGAAAAGCACGGTGGCTGCGAGAGAAATAAGGAGCACACGTTTAATGCTGAGAGCACCGTTGAACATAAAAAGAGGGGGGAACAGAGGTGAGCAGTTCCCTCATAGAAGGGCACCCTGCTCGGCTGAACCCAGCGTTGTTGCGAAGGTTTCCCTATCGCACCAGAGCGTTGACCGAGACAAGATGCCCGTCTTTGCTCTGGTGATAGGAATATGAAGTGTGGAGGCACGTAAACGCCTCACAACAACACTGGGTTCGCTGAAATATTAGCACAAAGCACGCTTTGTGCATCAGGAATGATGACCTGTAGTTAAAGGCTTGCCCCTTGCAGCTTCATGCTACTGGGCAGGGCCTTGATTCTCCTTTCGGGTCTTTCATGGTCAGTCCATCGTGCAATCGTCGCTCTTGCATCCGCGCTCAGGTCAAAGATGTCTTCTTGCGGCTTTTCTAAGGACAGGGGTGGGAGCACAGCACCGTATGTCTCCCTCTCCATGCGTTCCAAGAGCCACTTGGCATCTCCTGTGCCTGAGTCTTCCTTTCTAATCTCATCCAGCACTTTCTTCTTGGCGATATAGGCGGGTTCGCTTCTCCACATCTCCAAGAGGTCATCAAACTCCATTTCCTCCCCTTCATAGGTGAGCAAGGTGTTTTCCCGCTTGTGACGCTTCAATGCCGTGAGGGAGCACCGTGCGTGACGCGCTGCCTGAGCCAGCGTTGCGCCGTTGGTAAAAGCTTCTTCCAACCGCTTCATCACAAGACTGTTTTCCAAGATGGTCTTTTTGGACTCGCGTTTTTGGGTCACTTTCTTCTTTCTTAACTTCTGTTGGATAGCGGAATCTGGTGAGACTGTTGCAAAAGGTGTGCTATGTGGTTGCCCATGAGAAAGTGACCCTGACATGCAGGGATTATACGCGCCGCACACGGTATCTACCTATGTTCGGGGCGGCAGCGGCCATTCCCTCACCTGCCCGTTGTTCTCAAACTGCACCTTATTTTCATCAAAGAGGAATTGGACATTTTGGATGTCCATAGAATCTAATCGCTCCAACTGCAATTCTTGCCCCCCAGGGTAGGCGGTCAACCGTATTACACCTGCGGCTCTGGCTATTTTTAACGCATCGCCCGCACCATCCAATGCGGTGTAGCATTCTTCAAACATATAACCCGTTTCACCCTTTACATCCGCATACGTGCTTTGGCGAATGCAGTTGGGATAATCCAAAACCCTAACCTTTTCCTTGGACACAGCGGCCATCTGGGATTCAGTCGCCGTCCACTGGAAGCTATGTGTTCCATCGGAAAAAGTGAAGGATGACTTGTCACCACCTATCGCCTCCCCTCCTGCCATCAGCGTGTGTGGCGGCCTATTGAATGTATCCCACTTTTCTTCTTTCAGCACTTCATTGTTAGCCAAATTCACCACGCGAACCGCAACAGGGCCAGTGTAATCTGCCTCCTCAGGAATCGCTTGTATTGCACAGACTTCAAAGCCAAACCTTCCATCACCCGTGGCACTCGCCGTCAGCATCCTATTATCCGTCGTATCCTTGGTGTAATCCGTGCAGTGACGCTGCGGCCACTCATTGGTAATGTCTTTGAACCGCAAAGCAGTGGAATTGCTGCCTTGGGTACAGGCACCAACAAGGAGGGAAAGACTGATGATAGGAAGAAGATGTTTCATAATGAACAGTCTATAGAATTACTTATGTATCACAACATAGTTTCCACAGTATCTAAAGTCCTACTCCCCGAATGTAAGAATGAAAAAACTGATAAGCCTTCCTCTTTCACTACGTTCAAGAAGGGGTCTGCCCTATGAGACATAGGAAGATAGTTGGCTTGTTTTTGCCAAAACCTTTCCTTTGGATGGGATGTAATCGGGATTAAACAGATGGATGATTTCCGTATAGCGTTTACCAATATGGCCGTGTTCCCTGTGATATTCTGCTATCCGTTCAAGTTCACCTGCTGCTGCTCCACCAACCTCCGCAGGAGGTTGTCCACCGTAGCCCCGCCAGAGCGGGCGGAGGTGGACCATTCACTGGAGACCTCCTGACTACGGTTGGCAGGCCTTTTTGTATTGAGATAGAATGATCTGCTATGTGGCATTATGTCTATATTCTCGAAAATCACGAAGGCCGACAATACGTCGGTTCAACGAAAGATGTAAGAAAGAGACTTGAAAAACACAAAAATGGGGAAGTGCCTCATACCTCTAAATATCGACCCTGGATATTGAAGTTCGCTTGCTCCTTTCCAACAAAAGAACAGGCTCTTATTTTCGAGAAGTATTTAAAATCAGGTTCAGGAACAATGTTCCGTTTTCGCCATCTTGTCGCCAATGCAAAGAGAGAAATGTAGAACTTACCTGAAGAGCAAAAATCGGTTCGAGAAGAAACAGCTCGAGCTGAAGGGATTCGAACTAAATCCAGTCCAATGAGTTGCAATCTTTGCGCAAGAGAGCGACAGATTGCCCCAATGGACGACTTTAGAGACAAACTCCCTGCGAAATGGAAAAACTACGATTTCACGAATGCTATTGGACTTTTGCTTCTCATGCAGGAGATACAGAAGTAGGAGCCTTTGGATGAACCTGGGGTTATCAAAATTGATGAGGATGGGACGCGGTTGTATTAACTGGCCTTTGTCTCTTCGATAGTAATATCTAATTTACCAGTGACTTCCGTCATAATTTGCTTGGCTTCCTCATGGCTATCACCTTCTACCAGAATCCACCCTGCCGTGTCATATCCCTTAGGGGGAACATTGATAACTGTACCGGACGATACAGAAATATCATGACTCAAAACACGAGGGTCATTGAGAGATTCCCTTCCTTGTACTCCAGTCACCACACCTGAAGTTTCTGGAATAATGATTTGTGCGCGGGCATGCTTGCCTGTCGGAACTGATTTTTCAGATACAGGAATTCTGACAGCTATTTCACAGCCAGCACGAATCAGGTCAAAATCGTAAGCGGTACGAGTAGTCTTTTGGATATATGCACCACCCATGCGGGAGGCAGCTTCAATAATGTAGGGAGTGCCTTCAGGCGTCAGTTTCATTTCGATATGCGCGAGGCTATTTCGGATTTCTAAGGCAGCGAGTGTGATTCTCGCCTCTCTTTCGAGTACTTCTTGCTCTTTGGGGGAAATCTGAGCAGGGGCTATATCTCCTGCTTCCATGAAATATGGAAGCTTCATGGGTAATTTTTCATTAATTCCTGCGATACCAGGTACGCCGTTCTGTGCATAGCATTCCACGCTGAACTCTCTTCCAGGGATGTACTTTTGATAGACGGCTGCGCCTTCTTCATATTTGAAAAGTTCCTCGTAGTTGTTGCTGTAGCAAAGAACTTCCTGACAGACCTTTCGAGCTTCCTCTGGACTATTTACATACACTACTGACTGACTATCCGAACCGAACAGTGGTTTAATGACTGCGGGGAATCCCACAATGTGCATTGCTTCTTCCAGATCGTTCTCATGATGTAAAAGGTATTGAGGGATGGCGGGCTCTTCCTTCTGCCGAAGAGCTTCCTGCATGTCATACTTGCTGCGAGTTTTCATTGCCGTCTCCACGCTATTCCCTGCCAATCCAAATTCTTCACATATATGTGCAACCATTGGGACTTCCTCTTCCCAAAAGGTAATTGCACCATCCAGCGTCATGTCATTGTCCTGAGTGAATCTATGAATTTCTGCTTTGACTGTTGCAACTGAAGCGTCGGGAGGAACAATGATCCATTCATCAACAAATTCTTCTGCCCAATCCACACGATGATTTTGAAGGGCAATAACACGAAGCCTAAAGGACTTTATAGCTTCCAGAATGAAACGTTTTCCCAAAGAGCCCACATTCACAACGAGAAGATTCTTATTTTCCAAAGTATCAGTCGACATGTCTCGTTCGACATCACCAGCCTGTGCATGAAGCTGTTTTGTCATAGAATTTGACTAAATTTATATATATTTTATAGATATAAATATAGAAGTCAACCCACCAAACATCATAAAATGGCTAATAAGCATGTTTCTGATAAATACCGAGAGTCCTTGGAGACGTTATAAGTTCGAGATTGGTTCAGACAGCTCATTGCAAAATGATGATTGCAGGATCAATTTATTTTTGAACAAAAACCTCTCCTACACCGCCGGTTCCGGCGCAGATCCCAATCCCGGCAACAAATTCAAGAACCAACCAAAGAAGAAAGAAGTCGTCCCTGTCAGCTCTGCGATGCTCCAGATGAACACGAAGGCTGAGGCGAAGATGACGACGTTGTAGACGCCGCCTACTTTACGCATCCATTCCGCTTCGCCGAACATGTCTCCTACCTGCTCGCGGTACTTGAGCATAAAGAACGATCCGACGATTCCGACGAGACTGAGGATGATGCGCATCGAAAAGAGGATAATGCGCATTCATTTCAGATACAACCTTGATAGCGGCGTAGCAAACCTTCGGTTTCCCCAAATTTCTTCTATCGTTCGTCATGCTTTACAAGCGAAGCCGTATCACGCGATGGCGGCTTCGATCTCCTTTTTAAATTCCTCTTTCGATTTCAAGCCGACGAACGTGCGAGTGGGTTGTCCGTTTTTAAAGATGATGAAGGTGGGGATGCTCATGATGCTGAAGCGGCCCGGGACATCGTTGTTTTCATCGACGTTCATTTTGACGAAGTTTACTTTGCCCTCGTATTCGCTGCCCAACTCTTCCATCGTGGGGAGCATGGCCTTGCAGGGGCCGCACCACGGTGCCCAAAAATCTACGACAATGGGCAAACTGGAGCCGAGAACCTCGCTTTCAAAGTCGGCGTCTGTGATGGCTTTCGACATGGAGAGATGGGAAAAATGTTTACACAGTATAAGCGTCTCCAGAGGAGCGGGCTAGGAATTTATACGTTACATCCGCCTATTTTCCCTCCAGTATTTTTCGCGTAATGGTCTTGCCCAGCTCCACGCCCGGCTGCCCGTAGGGATCGATGCGATAGAGTTTGCCCAGTAGGACGACTTCCGTGAGGAACAGGTAGAAGAGTTGGCCGAGGTGATACGCATCCAGCTTATCAACCGATATCGTGACGCTTGGACGTTTGACGCTCAGGAGCGCCTTGCTGGTGCCTTGGTAACAGGCATCCAACAAATCTCCGAATTGCTTGCCGGCGATGAAGCGGAAAGATGCCTCCACGTCGCGGGGGACCGCGAGGCGGGGCTTATCGATTTCCCGAATGAAGAGATGCCACTGCTTGCGGGGGCCTTCCATCCATTGCTGTAAAAGCGAGTGCTGATCTTGGGTGCCCAGCGCCGCGAGCGGGATCGGGTTTTTCGTTTCGGACTTCCCAAGACTTTCAGCGACCAGTTGCTGATTCCATCGTCCCAACTGCTGGAGACGCGTGCTGTAGGGCATGATCACGCGGATGGGATAATTCTTCTTCGTATCCAGCAAATACTGAACCGATGCGAGGAGGGCTGCCGGGTTTTCCTCCAGCGTCGTTTTTTGGCAGAGCGTGTCCATTCCTTTGGCACCGCGCACAAAGGCGTTCACGTCGCCGCCGAGCAGGGCGAGCGGGAGCAAGCCGACCGCGGTGAAGATGCAGTAGCGGCCGCCGACACCTGGGGGAATGGCGAGCGTTGCGATGTGATGTTCGGTGCAGAAAGAACGAAGGTGTCCTTTTTCGGGATCCGTAATCGCGATGACGCGGTCATAGGCTTTGCCACGGCGGGCTTTGCGCAATTGCTCCAGGCAGAGGAAGAAAAGACTCATCGGTTCCAGCGTATCGCCGGATTTGCTCACCACCACCACGAGTGCGTTCTTCCAGTTGATCATCTGGATATAGGACTGGAGCACAGAGGGATCGAGCGTATCCAGCACGATGACATCCGGTGTCTCCGGTCCCTCAAAGGCTTCCTGAATAACGCGTGGACCAAGCCCCGATCCGCCGATGCCGATCCAGACGATCGTCTGAATACCTTCCTCTTTCACGCGCTCGGCGGTCGCCTTCACGGCTTCCAAAGCCTTGCGATTGTAGGGATCCATCGACCAGGCGTGTTGGTTCTTTTCACGTTCCTTGAGCCAATCTTCGATGTGCTTGCGCATCGGAGTGCGCAGCGCCGAAAACTCTTGATCCGGCAAACCCATCGCCGGAGTGATGGCTTTGGCGCGCGTGCCGGAGATATCGAGGTGAAGCATGGGGGACGAGGGGCGGGATTCGGGATTCGGGATTCGGGATTCGGGGTTTGGGTTTTTGATTCTTTTTATTTGTTGCTGGTTGCTGGTTGGCTGGTTGCTTGTTTGGAGTATTTTTTTATGGTGCTGAGCGGATTGTTTGGCAGCATTATAAAGAACGCAGAGCCGCGGCGACACGCGCTTCTGTGCTTTGGATATCGGTGGGGAGATCTTTGAGGATGCGCATGATGCTGCCTGAGTCGTAGCCGAGAGAGGAGAGCGCAGCGATGGCGTCTTGATCGTATTCGTGACGCGTGGATGCGTTGGCCTGAGGGACGCCGAAGATGTCAGGTTTTCGTTCCCGCAACGATCGCAGTTCCAGCAGAAGTTTCTCCGCGGTTTTCTTGCCGACTCCTTTTACATTGGAAAGCATGCGACTGTCTTCCTGATCCGTTGCTTGCAGGAGCAAGCTGCGCGGCACGGCGCAGAGCTCCAGTCCCATGCGCGGACCGATACCCGAAATTTTGAGGAACTCTTCAAAGATGGTCCGTCCGCCGCGGTCCGAAAAACCAAAAAGCTCCAAGCGGTCTTCACGGACATACGTCGAAATCCAGAGCATCGCTGGCTGGCCTTCTTCCAGCTGTTCCCACACATCCACGGGAACGGAAACGCGATAGCCCACTCCTTGCACATCTACGCTGACTTCGCCGGGATCGAGGCGGTGAATCGCTCCTCTCAGATGGGCAATCATAGGAGGCGAGTGTAGCAGAGGGGGTGGGAGGAAGTCTTCCTTTTTGGGAGGTCGGAGGCGGGAAATGCTTGGAAAAAAGACTCAGAAGACTCAGAGGACTCAGAAGATTCAGAGGAGAGGATTACGGAGGACTATTTGGAAGAAGAAAAAGAAATAAAAAAGAATTCATTATCTTCTTCTGAGTCCTCTGAATCCCCTGAGTCCTCTGAATCCTCTTCCCCCATGACACATTCCAAAAACGCCATTTCTCTGCTATAATATCCAGAAATGCACATAAAAAACCGTTTGGCCACCGTGGGCGTCTGGCTTGCCATTTTGATCCCTTTTGGGACCACGTCTGCGATGTTTTTCACGACGGATTCCGAGCAGACTCAAGAGCAATTGATGCAGGTGCTGGATCAGGTGAAAGATGCATCGAAAGAGAAATCCGGATTGAGTGCCCGCAAGTTCGCGAGTGAGCGCGTGATCACGGACAGCGAGAAAAAACTTTCTGCAATCGCGAAGGAGAAACGCGCCGTTCGTCTGCGACTTGGCGCACTCACATCATTGCTTACCGGCGTGCAGGGAAGCGCGGAATCCTTGATGCAAGAGCAGGCGCAAGCGGCGGTCTTGAAGCGACGCGAAGAGCAGAGACTGCAGACATTCTTGCGTTTTGCACATGTCCGACAAGAGACGGCACCCGGCGCGCGGCTGGGATCGGCTTTGCTGCGACGCATGTTTCTCCAATCCCTGGGGGATGTGGTGGATGAAGATTTGGCGCATTCGGCACTCTCCAAGGCGCGTACTCAATTAATCGAGCTCTTGGTGCAAGCCCAGGAATCAGCGCGGTTGTCGTTTGATCGTCTGTCTCTGACGGCAGGGGATTTAGCCAAAGAAGTCGTGCCGCTTCAGGAAAAACTTGCCATGCTGCAGAGCGATTATTTGGAACAGCTTGGTACGGTTGATACCGCAACGTACACAGCTGAAATCACGGAAGAGCAATTGGCGGAAGCGCAGCGTGAAGAAATGGAAGTGCGTTCACAGGTGGTCAAACTTCAAATGGAACTGGAGCGCATCGATGCTCGCATCCGTCGGAAGGCCGAACGTGATTTAGTGGATATGGGACTGCGCGCTCCCACCCCTGGCGCATACATCGTGCCGCGCATCAAAGGAGCGGGCACATTCATTTGGCCGGTCAAAGGCCGACTCACCGCTGGTTTTCATGAGGCATCGTATCTTCGGTATTTCCGTTTCCCACATCAGGGCCAAGACATTGCGGTGCCGCAAGGATCACCCGTCTATGCCGCAGCCACCGGTATCGTCTTCCTCGCGCGCGATGGGGGAACGAGAGGGTACAGCTATATTTTGCTCGGCCATCGCGGCGGCTATGCCACGCTCTACGGTCACTTAAGCTCCTTCTCGGTACAAACCGGCGACTACGTCATCCAAGGCCAAGTGATTGGCTATAGCGGTGGCAGACCAGGAACCCACGGCGCAGGCCCCATGACCACAGGATCGCATCTGCACTTTGAAGTGATTCAGGGAGGAGTGAATATTGATCCGGTGACGGTGTTGCCGTGAGGGTGGCTGTGAACTGTTTTTTGAAGAGGATTCAGAGGACTCAGAAGATTCAGAGGACTCAGAAGAAGATAAGGAATTCTTTTTTTAATTTCTATTTCTTCTTCCGAAGTCCTCTTCAATCCTCTCCTCTGAATCCTTTGAGTCCTCTGAATCTTCTGAATCCTTTCACCGCGCACCAATCACCACCACAAACTCTCCCTTCTTCATCACATGCTTCGCGATCGTCGGGAGATTGTGGACGGTTGTTCGGATCACTTCTTCGTGGAGTTTTGTCAGTTCTCGTCCAATCACGATGGAGCGCATCGGTTGATCTTTGAGCGCTTCGGCCAGTTCTTGCAGTGTCTTTTCGATCCGGTGCACCGATTCATAGAAAACGATGGTGCGCTCTTCGGTTGCGAATGTTTTGAGGAGCGTCTGTCTCCCTTTTTTGAGCGGCAAAAATCCGAGATAGATGAATTGATGGATCGGCAGGCCGCTCGCGCTGAGGGCGGCGAGAAAAGCCGATGGGCCCGGGATCACTTCGATCTTGATGCCGGCTTTCGCGACAGTGGAGACGACGGCATAGCCCGGATCACTGATGCCCGGCGTGCCGGCGTCACTCGTCAGGCAGAGATGTTTTCCTTCTTGGAGCTTGGTGAGAATCATCGCCAATCTGCTTTCATCGCTGTAGCCGTGAAAACTGATCAGCTCTTTTTTGGGGATCCCCAATTGTTTCAATAAATTTCCCGTCACTCGCGTATCTTCGCAAATCACCGCATCGCAAATCTTTAATGTTTCGATAGCGCGAAGCGTGATATCGCCCAAATTCCCGATGGGAGTAGAAACTATGGAAAGCACGAACCCATCATAACAGTTGACTTCCGCTTAGATAAGGGAAGAATGCCCGCGTCCTTGGCTACTGGCTAAGGTTTGCTCTTTGTCAGGGAAGTGTGTCCGGCGACGTGGTGATGATTGTGTCATCAGGTCGCCGGATACAACGCGTGTGCGTTGTCGGCAGTTAAACGTCTTCAAGATGAGGTGTGTCATGATCATGCGGAAAGAACTCGGTTTCCTTGTCGTGGAAGTCCTCAATGTCGATGGTGTCTACACGGGGATTCGGCTTGAAAATCGGTCGCAGACGGAAATAATGTACAGCTTCCGCGCTCGTAAAAAAGGGAGGGATTGGAAAGCTCTTGCCTTGAAGTTGTATCAGCCCGATGCCCATACGCCGTATGGGAAGTTGGGAGCGAACAAAACGGTGGCGCTCGCATTCAGCGGGGAATCGTTTGAATCGCTCCGGCTCACTGCGCGCTTCGGCCGTGACAATCTCTTCATGAGCTTCTCGGAAGATCGAACGGAGATCCACACGACGACCAACGCAAACGAGGTGCGGGTTCCGGTTTCAAAAATCGCTCCTGTTCCATCCGAACCGACGCCTTGGCAAGTCATGCCGACCATGGATTCCTTCCGGCGAGATCCATCGAAAGATGCGATCTCAATAAAAGCCTCGCCGGTGGAAGATCCAAAGCCGAAGCGTGCGCCACGCGCAAAGAAGGCCGCTGGGCTGGGTGATACACCTGTCCCTCGACCGCGAAAGCGAACAGTAAAGCCCGTCGCCAAAATCGCGTAAACTCCCCTGACAATTCTTTCGGCCCGCAGCTTCCTGCGGGCCGAATTTTGATGAAAAACCCTCTTTTTCTCCTCGTTTCGACAACAAAACCCCTTTCTCGGGCTGGAAGATTCCGATAGGATGGGAACCTGATTCGCCCGTTTGGTTTTCTTATACATTTGATTCCCTCAGAATAAATGCCAGAGACAGAGAAGCCCGCTTCGCCTGACAATACTCCCGGCGAGACGTTATCCAACATCGGTCGCATCCAGGCTCGCCCTCTTGTGAATGAGATGGAGGAGAGTTACCTGAACTACGCAATGAGCGTCATCGTCTCGCGCGCGCTTCCGGATGCTCGTGACGGATTGAAGCCGGTGCACCGCCGCATTTTGGTGGCGATGCAGGAGGAAGGACTCAGCCCGAGTCACCGCTATTCCAAATGCGCGGGTGTGGTGGGAGAAGTGCTCAAGAAGTATCACCCGCATGGAGACAGTTCCGTGTATGACGCACTTGTGCGTTTGGTGCAGACGTTCTCAATGCGCTATCCGCTCATCGATGGCCAGGGAAACTTCGGATCCATCGATGGAGACAGCGCGGCTGCCTATCGTTATACCGAGTCACGTTTGCAGAAAATCGCGATGGAACTTCTGTCCGATTTGGACAAAGACACCGTCGACTATCAGCCGAACTACGATGCATCGCGCAGGGAGCCCAAGGTCTTGCCAAGCAAAATCCCAAACCTGCTTCTCAATGGAACAGTCGGAATCGCCGTGGGTATGGCGACGAATATCCCGCCTCACAACTTAGGCGAGCTTATCGATGCCACGCAGTATTTACTGGAGAATAAAGATGCGACCGTCGAAGACCTGCTCAAGTTCGTCCAAGGGCCGGATTTCCCGACGGGTGGCATTGTCTATAACAAGGAAGCGATCAAGCAGGCGTACCTCACCGGACGCGGCAGTATCGCCATTCGCGGCAAGGCGGAGATTGAAGAAATGGCAGGAGGCCGCTACCAGATCCGCATCAGCGAAATCCCATACCAGGTCAATAAATCCACCATGATTGAGCGCATGGCGGAATTGGTGAATGAAAAGATCATCACGGGCATCTCCGATATCCGCGACGAATCCGATCGCCATGGCATCCGTATCATCATCGAACTGAAGAAAGACGCGTATCCGCAGAAGATCTTGAACCAGCTCTTTAAGATGACCGATCTCCAGTCGAGCTTTGGATACAACATGATCGCGCTCGCGGACGGCATTCAGCCGCGCCTCATGAATTTGCAGGAATTGCTGCAGATTTTTATCGAGCACCGCCGTGTCGTCATCAAGCGTCGCGTCACCTTTGAGCGCGACCGCGCCAAGGAACGCGCACACATTTTGGAAGGATTGAAGATCGCGCTGGATAATATCGATGAAGTGATCGCGACGATTCGCAAGAGCGATACGCGCGACATTGCCAAGGAGGCTCTGCAGAAGAAATTCAAGCTCACCGAAATCCAAGCGGAAGCGATTCTTCAGATGCGTCTCCAGACGCTTGCGGGATTGGAACGAAAGAAGATTGAAGATGAATTGGCCGAGAAACTCGCCTTCATCGCCGAGTGCGAAGCGATCCTCGCTGATCCGAAGAAGATCGATAAGATCATGCAGGGCGAGCTGGCTGATATCCGCAAGCAGTATGGCGACATGCGCCGCACCACGATCATGCCGTTTGAGATCGGACAGTTCAGCGCAAAGGACACGATCCCGAACGCTCCGATGATCGTCACGCTGACGCGCGCGGGTTATGTGAAGCGTCTTTCGCCGTTCCAGTTCAAGGCGCAGCACCGCGGAGGGAAGGGGATCAAGGGCATGGAAACCCGCGACGACGACGAAGTGATGACATTGCTCCACGCGATGAACCACGACGAGCTTCTGTTCTTCACCAACACCGGTCGCGTGTTCCGCATGCCGGTCTACGAATTGCCGCAAGCAGGCCGCGCCGCGAAGGGCCAGGCCATCGTCAACATGTTGCAGCTGCAAGCAGGCGAGCGCATCACCGCGATTCTCAAAGCCGATCTCACCGGCAAGAAGTGTCTCTTCATGGTGACCAACCAAGGTACCGTGAAGCGCACCGAGACGACGGAGTTCGAGAACATTCGCAAGAGCGGTCTCATTGCCCAGAAATTGCCGCAAGGCGAAGAACTGCAATGGGTCTGCGCTACGACCGGCAAAGATGAAGTCTTCATCCTCACGCGCAAAGGCAAAGCGATTCGCTTCAACGAGAACGATGTCCGCACCATGGGCCGCTCCGCAGGCGGTGTGTACGGCATCCGTTTGCAACCTGGCGACGTCGTGGTCGAAGCCGCATTGATCGATAATCCGGCTCAAAGCCAACTCTTGGTCGTCATGGAAAACGGACTCGGCAAGATGACGCCGGTGACGCAGTACCGCCTCCAAGGCCGAGACGGCACGGGTATCAAGGCCGCTCAGTTGACGCCGAAGACCGGAGACATTGTGGGAGGATGTGTGCTCAAACAAGGTGAAGACGGCGATCTTCTCTGTATCTCCAAGCAAGGCCAGATGATCCGTATGCGTCTCTCGGATATCCCGTCCCGCGGCCGCGCCACGCAAGGCGTCATCGTCATGCGCCTCAACTCCAAGGACAAAGTCGCCACCATGAATGTGGTGATGGAAGATAAAGAAAGCGAAGAGCGCATGCTCGCCGCCGCCGAAGAGCAGCGCGCCGAGGAGGTAGAAGCGCTTGAAGAGGATATCGAGACAGTGGAAAAGATCGAAAGGAAGCAGGCAAGAGCCGCAAAAAAGGCGGCTAAAGCTTGATGAATGATTGGGTGGTGGTTTGTTCCTCAGAACCCCCACCCCCAGCCACGGCAGTCGCGACTGCCGTGGCCTGCCCCTCCCCCGACGGGGAGGGGAGCTTCATTGATC
>Ga0163152_10004846_pt1 | contig 16267 bp, 13 predicted proteins | sample OliLakLV19MP8IB2_FD_148635 | JGI IMG/M metagenome (GOLD analysis project Ga0163152, IMG submission 148635) | Freshwater microbial mat bacterial communities from Lake Vanda, McMurdo Dry Valleys, Antarctica - Oligotrophic Lake LV.19.MP8.IB-2 | ecosystem: Environmental > Aquatic > Freshwater >... | reverse complement strand
GCTCCTTCCTGGCGTCGCGCGGCCCCTTCGGCGAAGAGATCCTCGAGCTGCGGACGCGCCCCCTGCACCGCCAACGCGCATCCGAGGAAGAAGATCACCTCGATGACGCGCCGGCTGCGGCTGCTTTCACTCGCGCGATACGCGCCCGCGAGCGCGAGTCCGATCGCCGCCACGGCAGCGACGACGGTGAGGGTCCCGAGATACGTCGCCGCCGTGCGCGGGCGATCGAGGAAGTATCCGGTCGACGGGTCGAGGACCGCCGCCCAGAGGCGCAGGCCCAGGAGATTGGCGAGCGACACCGCGACGAGCAGGTCCCGACCAGTCGGACGCACGCGCATCAGCGGAGGAAGGCGCCGAGGTCGCGCATCACGTCGACCATCTGCGGGCCGCGCTCAGACATGGCGGCACGCGGATCGGCGACGGGTTTGTAGTTCCGGTCGAGCACATCGAAGTCCATCGCGTAGTCGCCTTCGAGGCCGAACACGACGAAGCCGCCGCTGTCGACGACGGCGCACGTCCACCAGCTGCACGTCACGACGTACGGATTCTCCGCGGGGCCCAGCAGCGAGTGCCCCTGCGTGTAGTCCTCCGGCGGGTTCTGTACGCCGAGCGTCTCCGCGAACGTCGCGGCGAGGTCCTCGTGTCCGGTGAGCCGGTCGGTCGACGCGGGCTCCGCGCCGGGCACCCACAGCACGAGCGGGACGTGGATCTGCGCCGGCGAGAATCCGCCGCTGTGCGTACGAAAGCCGTACTCGTTGAACTCCTCGCCGTGGTCACCGGTGATGACGACGATCGTGTCGTCCAGGATCCCGCGCTTCTCGAGCTCCACCCACAAGCGCCCGACCTGGTGGTCCTCCCAGAGGATCGCGTTGAAGTAGCGGTTCCGCAGCTCCGGCGGCTGCTGCATCACGTCGAGGTAGCGGATGAACTTCGCGTCGCTGGGGTACGGCGTGAACTTCCCGTACGCCTCCGGAAACGTGTACGGCGCGTGCGACGAGTCGAGCAGGATCATCGAGAAGAACGGACTCTCCTTCGGACCGGCGTCGACGAACTTCAGGAAGTCGTCGATCACGAGCGGATCGTTTTCCGACGAGTGCGGCGCTGGCCACACATCGAACACGCGATCGGTGCGGTCCGCGAAGATGTACTTCGTGGCTTCGGCCCACGTGAGCGGGAAGCTCGCGTAGAACGCGTGGCGATAGCCGAGCGCGGTCGTGCGCTCGAGAAGCACCGGACCGCGCGCCGAGCTCATGAACGCGGAACGCTGCGATCCGTAGAGGCCGTAGAACATGCTGAAGAGACCGAACGAGGTGTTGTTCCCTCCCGAGATGTGCTGATGGAAGGTCTTCGACTTCTGCGCGATCTTCCAGATTTCCGGGGAGTGCTCCTCGCCGAACGCGTCGTGGCGCCAGCTCTCGAGCATGATCCAGAGGATGTTCGGTTTCTTCGAGGGCTCCGCCCACGTCAGCGGCTTCGCAGGATACGCGAGGCCAGCGCCACTCGCGGCCGGCCGCTTGCCGAGGCTTTCCGTGGATCCGGCCTCCCACCCGAGATAGGTGCTCGCATGGCGGCGCACGGTGAACTTCTGGTAGCCGGGCACGACGCGAGCCGCCCGCGGGATGCGGTAGTCGCGTTGCAGATCCGCCGCGGCGTAAACGACGCGGTCGGCAATCGCGAACGCGGCGACCGCGGCCGCGACGTGCACCCAGCGTAGCGACGAGACGCGCGGCGCGACTCTCGCTTCGAACACGCGCAGCAGCTTCCACTCCACGAAAAAGAGGATCAACGTCCCGACGAAGAGGCCGATCAGATCGCCGGCGGGAATCTTCAGCGCGGCGAAGCCGCCCGGCGCGAAGAGCGTGCGCAGCACGAGGCCGTTGAAGTGGAACCGGAAGCTCACGTAGACCTGCGCGTCGAGAAAGAGCAGCGCGATCACGAGCGTGAACACGAGTGGCGCGGCCCAGCGCACGACGCGCCGGCTCCGCTCGCCGCGCACCGCGAAGGCGAGCGCGCCCGCGATCACCAGAACGGCGCCGCCGACGTAGCCCACCATCGCGACGGTGGCGAACGCCCTCTGGCCGGCGGACAGCGAGCCGCCGAAGACAAGCTGCGACGCCACGAGCAGCGCGAGCGCGATGTTCAGGACGCCGAGGAAGAGCAGCGCGCGACGCAGGTCGGTCACGTCGGCGGGACCTTCGCCGCCGCGGCGGCGTCGAGGACTTCCTGGATCGGCGAACGCCAGATCTTCCGCGGGCAGTGCTTGGGGAGAAAATTCTCGAGCTCGAGCTCCGCAAACGAGTGACGCTCCGTGAGGTCGTAACGGAGATCGCCGATGAGATTGGTGTGGCCGCGCTTCGTGAAGAACGGCATCCGGATGAACGAGAGCGCCGCGCCGATGCGGCAGTCGGTACTCGACTCGACGAGCGTGTGTACATTGGTCTGGAACTCGCCCTTCCAGACGAGCCCCGCGCGGTTGACCAATGTCGCCGGCACGAGCGGGGCGGTACGTCCAGCCGTCCCGTGCGGGTAGCAGGCCATGGGCTCGACGAGAGACGGGGCGAGACTCACGAAGGCTTCCCGCGAGACGAGCGCATCGCCGTCGAGCGAGAGCGAGACCACGCGCCAGCAGATCGGATTGGCGGGCGCCGCGGTGCTGGAGAGCTCCACCAGCTTCTCGTTCGGTGCGCCCTCGGCGAGCGCCGCCTTCACGGCGGCACGCGCCGGAAACCGGGGAATCACGAACGACAGGAGGACGATCCCGACGGCGACCGCCGTAGGAAACGAACGAATACGTGACAATCGCGGGATCGGCGACGCGCCGTGTTTCCACTGCGCCGCGGCCACGATTGCGAGCAGCACGATCGCGGGGACCGCCTTCGCCGGACCCATGAGCCAGCCGAATCCGCCGAGCGCGACGAGCCCGGCGACGACCCATCCCGCGCGACGCTTCCATCCGCTCGCGCCGAGCACCGCGAGCGGCAGCATCGCGGCCCAGAGCAACGGCTCCGCCATGTAGAGCGTGTCGCCATAGCGCCAGCTCGAATCGAGCGGCGCGAGCACGTGCAGTCCGAAGTCGTTGAAAGCGTCGAGAAAGAGATGCGCCGCGACCGCTGCGAGGCCGATCTGCCAGAGCCGGGTGTTTTCCTGGCGGTCCCCGAGCGGCTCGCCGGACGACCAGCGCCGCACGAGCCGCACGCCGAGAACGGCCAGCGCCGCGAGCACCGGCGCGATCAGCAGCGTGTGGGACCAGCCGCGGTGAAAGAGCATGAACTCCGCGTTCGCGCCGGTGAAAACCGGCGGCAGGAACACGTCCGCGTCGGGGAGGCTCGCCGCCACGATCCCCACCCACACGACTGGCGCAGTTTCGGGGCGCGGGAAGGCCCGCGCAACGGTCATGCCTGCCAGGATTTGGGTCAGCGGATCCACGTCGAAAAAAAGGAATGAGGCTATTGAGGCCCGTCCCGAGCGTCAAGCGGTGACGCCCGCAAACCCGCGTTCAGACGGGCGGCTTCCGAAATGAGACGTTGACGGACCCGCGCGGAAACCGCTAGATTTGCCGGCTTCTTATGACGCAAAAATCGCATCGTGATCTGCCCGTTCTCTTCTTCGTCCTCCTGCTGACGCCGGCGTTTGCCCACGCCTACATCGACCCCGGTTTCGGGGCGCTCGTCTGGCAGGCGGGGTTCGCCGCCCTCGTCGGCGCGGCCTTCTTCCTGCGCAGTACCATCGGCGCCAGCATCAAGTGGGCAAAGAACAAGATCTCGGGGACGCCGGCGGTGCCGCCCCCGACCGACCCGTCGGAACGCCCGACGCAGCAGGGCTGATCCCGTTCGGGAAGCAGCATGGGTCTCTTCAACTCCCTCTTCGGAACCTGGACCTCGCTGGCAGCGTTCAATCGCCTGCCCTCCGCGGATCGGACGCTCGTCTTCTACGCCGAGAGCACATCCGATTGGCCGCATCTCGGGCCGATCGTCGAGGAGCTCGCTGCCGCGGGACGGAAACTCTGCTACGTGACGTCGCAGGTGGACGACCCGGTTCTCACTCTCGGGAATCCGAACGTCCTCGCGTTCCACGTCGGCAGCGGCGCCGCTCGCACCGCGTTCTTCAAGGCGGTCGAGGCGAAGGTCGTCGTGATGACGCTGCCCGACCTCGAGACGTATCACTTGAAGCGGTCCGTGCACCCGGCGCACTACGTGTACGTGTTCCACTCGATGGTTTCGAGCCACATGATCTACCGCAAGGGCGCGTTCGACGCGTACGACACGATCTTCTGTGTCGGCCCGCATCACGCGGCGGAGATCCGCCGCACCGAGGAGCTCTACACGCTCCGCGCGAAAGCGTTCGTCGAGCATGGCTACGCGCGGCTCGACAAGATCGTGAAGACCGCGGGGTCGCGACCCGCGTTCGTGCCGACGGCCGGCCCCGCGAAGAAGGTGCTTCTCGCGCCGTCGTGGGGTACGTGTTCGTTCATCGAGGCGGCGGTCGGCGACGAGCTCATCCGCGCGGTTCTCGGTGCGGGACACCAGGTGACGATCCGGCTTCATCCGATGACCGTGCGCCATCACCCCAAGCTGCCGGCGCGTCTCCTCGCGACGCACCCGTCGCTGAAGGTCGTCACCGACATGAACGAGCAGGAGTCGCTGCAGCAGTCGGATCTCATGATCAGCGACTGGTCCGGCGCCGCGCTCGACTACGCGTACGGGCTCGAGCGCCCGGTCTTGTTCGTCGACACGCCGAAGAAGATCAACAACCCCGAGTTCGCAAAGGTCGCTCTCGCGCCACTCGAGGAGTCCGTGCGCGAAGAGATCGGGGCCATCCTCCCGATGAGCGCGATCGCCGACGCGCCAAAGCAGATCGCCGCGCTCGTCGCGGACCCTGAAGGCTTCCGCGCGCGAATCCGTGCGTCGCGCCAGCGATGGATCTACAACGTGGGCTCGAGCGCCGCCGTCGGCGCCTCCCACATCGCGACGCTGGCTTTCGGCGGCGCAGAGAAAAGACAGGCAGAGGCAAGATGAGCTCACAGAAGGCGAAGCGACTCCGCGAAATGCTCACCGGCAAGAAGCTCAGCTTCCTCATGGAGGCGCACAACGGGCTCTCCGCGAAGATTGCCGAAGAGGCGGGCTTCGAGGGCCTGTGGGGCTCCGGCCTCTCGATCTCCGCGTCGATGGGCGTGCGCGACAACAACGAGATGAGCTGGACGCAAGTCCTCGACCTGCTCGAGTTCATGACGGACGCGGTGAAGATCCCGCTCCTCCTCGACGGCGACACGGGCTACGGCAACTTCAACAACATGCGCCGCCTCGTCCAGAAGATGGAGGCCCGCGACATCGCCGGCGTCTGCATCGAGGACAAGCTCTTCCCGAAGACGAACAGCTTCATCGGCGACAACCAGCCGCTCGCCGACATGGACGAGTTCTGCGGCAAGATCAAAGCCGGCAAGGATGCGCAGTCCGACGACAACTTCTCGATCGTCGCGCGCGTCGAGGCGCTGATCGCGGGATGGGGTCTCGCCGAGGCGCTGAAGCGCGGCGAGGCGTATCGCCGCGCGGGCGCCGACGCGATCCTCATCCACAGCAAGATGTCGAAGGCGGACGAGATCCTCGCCTTCAAGAAGGAGTGGGGAGATCGCAGCCCCGTCGTGATCGTCCCGACGAAGTACTACTCCACGCCGACGGAAGTCTTCCGCAAGGCCGGCTTCAACGTCGTGATCTGGGCGAACCACCTCATGCGCACGTCGATGACGGCGATGCAGCAGACGGCGCAGCAGATCATGAAGGAAGAGAGCCTCATCAACATCGAGGATCGCGTCGTCGGCGTGAACGAGGTGTTCCGCATCCAGGGCGCGAAGGAGCTCGAGGAGGCCGAGAAGCGCTACCTCCCGGCGAAGCAGGATCCGCCGCAGGCGCTGATCCTCGCGGCCGGCCGCGGCAAGGAGCTGGGCGTCCTCACCGAGGATCGACCGAAGGCGATGGTCGAGATCGCGGGCAAGCCGCTGCTCGAGCGCACCGTCGAGACACTCAACGGGATCGGCATCAAGGACATCACCGTCGTCCGCGGCTACAAGAAGGACGCGCTCAAGCTGCCGAGCCTGAAGTTCGTCGACAACGACGAACACGACTCCACGCAGGAGGCGTTCTCGCTCGCGATGGGGCTCGACAAGGTCTCCGGCCAGGTGCTGATGGCGTACGGCGATGTGCTCTTCCAGAAGTTCATCCCGATGCACCTCTTCGAGTCGGACTCCGACTTCTGCATCGCGGTCGATTCCGAGTGGAACACGCCGCCCGGGCAGAACGAGTATCGCGACCTCGTCGCGTGCGATCGCCCGTTCCAGTGGAACCAGTTCGACCAGAAGGCGTATCTCCAGAAGATGAGCACCGACCTGCCGAAGGACCAGGTCCATGGCGAGTGGATCGGGCTTCTCAAGATGAGCCCGTCCGGGGTCTCGCAGCTCAAAGCGATCTTCAAGGAGATCTCCGGCGCGGAGAGTTTCCGGAAGATGCGCATGGCGGATCTCTTCAAGCTGCTCGTGGAGAAGGGCAAGAAGATCGAGGTGGTCTACATCCGCGGCCACTGGCTCGACGTCGACACGATGCACGACGTCGTCGCCGCCTCGAACTTCGGGGGATCGGGACAGTACCGGTGAAAGCGATCATCCTCGCCGCGGGTCTGGGCAGCCGGCTCCTTCATCTGACGAAGGACCGGCCCAAGTGCACGCTCCGCATCCACGGCGTGTCGATGATCGACCGCCAGCTGGCGCACTTCCGCTCGCTGGGCATCACGGACATCACCGTCGTCACCGGATACCTCGCGGAGCAGCTGCAGCGGATCCCCGGCGTGAAGACGGTCCTCAACGACGACTACCGGAACAACAACATCCTCTTCTCGTTGATGTACGCGAAGGACGCGCTCGACGACGACGTGATCGTCAGCTACTCCGACATCCTCTACGAGAAGAGCGCCGTCGAGGCCTTGCTTGCCGCGAAGGGCGACTTCCTCACCGTGTCCGACGAGGACTGGAAGAAGACGTATGTGGGCCGGCAGGATCACCCCGTCGACCAGGCCGAGAAGGTCGTGATCAAAGACGGACTGGTGAAGAAGATCGGCAAGCACCTCGGCGAGGCGGAAGCGCACGGCGAGTTCATCGGACTCGCGCGCTTCTCGAAGAAGGGCATCGAGACGCTCCGCACCGTGTTCGCGGAGATCTCGAAAAAGTACTCCGGCAAGCCGTTCCAGGCCGCGAAGGTCGTCGAAAAGGCCTACCTCACCGACATGCTGCAGGAGCTGATCGATCGCGGGCACGAAGTGAAGCCGGTCATCATCCACGGTGAGTGGCGAGAAATCGACACCATCGAGGATTTCCGAAACGCAGGAGGCGATGTGCCCTCGGACGTACGCAACGGACAGAATTTCCGCGCGATCCTCAACGACCTGAAGCGCCGCCCCGAGGACGCCGCCGCCGAGCTGGGCGTGCCGGTGGCCGACATCGAGGCGATCATCGGCGGCAAGAAGGCGCTGCCGCCGGCGCTCGTCGACAAGGCGTGCGCGACGTGGCCCGTGAGCCCGCGCGACTTCTACCTGCTCGAGGACGACTGCCCCGAGGGCGTGCGCTTCCTCCGCGTGGCCGACTCCATGAAGAGCGCGCGCGTGATGAGCCGCGCCGGCAAGGAGTACTACGAGTATCGCGACACCGCGATGAGCGCGCTCTCGCAGTTCCGCCCCGAATGGATCAAGGAGCTCTGCGTCGTCGAGGACGACGAACCGGAGAACCCCGCCGTACAGTGGAACAACGGACACTTCCTCCACCAGTTCACGTATTTCGTCGGCCCGGTGAACTTCTACTACCGCGGCGCGGACGGAAAGAAGAAGGTGTTCGTCACGAACACCGGCGACTCGATGTACATCACGCCGTTCGTCCCCCACTCGTTCGCGTCGCGCAAGAATGCGAAAGGCGAGCTCGGCTTCATCCTCGCGCTCACCTACGGCAACAAGCTCGGCGGCGAGACGCGGCAGGAAGTCTCCGCGCTCGGACCGGAGCTCGCGGCGGGGCTCGCGCTCGACTTCTCTTCGCGCAACGCGGCGTCCGCGTCGCTGCTGCGCTTCCATCGCGAAGCGGCGAGCGTGAGTAAATCCGAGCTCGCGAAACGCGCCGACATCGCGCCCGCTCGCGTCGACTCGCTGGAGAAGGGGACGGAGCAGGCGGACGACGCCGAGCTTCGCCGGCTGGCCGCCGCGCTCCGCATCAGCGCTCGCGATCTGATCCCGCCGGAAGCGTTCGAGGACTCCGTCCTCGTGCAGAAGCTCGCGGACGCGCCCCGCTGGCAGTTCCCGGATGGGGCTCCGGCATACGAGATGGTCGAGCTGACGCCGGTGAAGAGCCTCCCGTTCTCGAAGGGCCTGGAGCTCAACGTTCTCAGCGACGCGAAGCCGGAGCCCGACATCACCGCCGGCCTGCACCAGTACCTCTACAACGTCGGCACGAAGCCACTGACGATCGCGTGGCGCATCGAGGGCGTGTTGCACCAGGACACGCTCGCGCCCGGCGACTCCGCGTACATGAAGCCCGGCCTCCCGCACTGCTTCCGCGGCAAGGGCGGGCAGCTCCTCGTGCTCCGCATCGGCGGACGTCTCGGCGGCGATGGACAGATGGAGCTTTCCAAGATCGCCGCGGCCGGAAAAGAGAACCTCGGCCGCGTCGTCGGAGAAGCCGGACAGTGGTACGACCCGAAGGGACGAAGGAACATCGATCGAGCGAGCGAAGCGAGCGAGGAGAGGGAGCCCGCCGGGAGGCCGAAGGCCGACCAAGGGCGGACGATATGATCCAGGCAGCCGATTTTCTCGAGCCCGCGATCAAACGCGGCTATTCCTTCTGGACCGGCGTCCCCTGCTCGTTCCTCACGCCGTTCATCAACTACGTGTTGCAGAGCAACGACCTCGAATACGTCGGCGCCGCGAGCGAAGGCGAAGCGCTGGGCATCGCCGCCGGCGCGCACCTCGCCGGCCGTAAGACCGTCGTGATCTGCCAGAACTCCGGGCTCGGCAACTGCGTCAACCCGCTCACGTCGTTGAACTACATCTTCAAGATCCCGACGCTGCTCATCACCACACATCGCGGCGCGCCCGACGTGAAGGACGAGCCGCAGCACGAGCTGATGGGACAGATCACCGGCGAGCTCCTCACCACGATGCAGATCCCGTGGGAGGTTTTCCCCGACGACGTCGTTCAGATCGCGCCCGCGCTCGATCGCGCGGATGCGTCGATGGCGAAGACCGGCCGCCCCTACGCGCTCTTGATGAAGAAGGGCACCGTCGACAAGTTCGCGCTCAAGGACAAGCCGAGGAAGCCGATGCCGTCGATAGCATCGCCGAGCGGCACGTTCACGCGCGCGGCGGCCGATCGCATGGCTCGTCTGGACGCGATCAAGATCGTGCGCGAGACCGCGGGCTTTGGAGCCGCGATGATCGGCACGACCGGCAAGATCGGTCGCGAGCTCTACACGATCGGCCACGAGCCCAACCAGATCTACATGGTCGGCTCAATGGGCTGCGCGTCGGGCATGGGCCTCGGCGTGCACCTAGGGATGCGCGGAAAGAAGAACGTGGTCGTGCTCGACGGCGATGGCGCCGCGCTCATGAAGATGGGCACGCTCGCGACGATCGGACACTCGCAGCCCGCGAAGCTCCTCCACGTGATCATCGACAACGAGGCGCACGAGTCGACCGGCGGCCAGGCGACGGTGACCTCGGCCATCGACTTCGCGACGATCGCAGCGGGCTGCGGCTACCGCAACATCTGGCGCGTCGACTCACCCGAGGCGCTTGCCGCCGCGGTGAAGGAAGGTTCGACGAAGCCCGGTCCGAATCTCATCCACGTGAAGGTCTCGATCAGCTCGGCCGCGGATCTCGGCCGGCCCGGCCTCACGCCGGTTGAGGTGAAGGACCAGTTCATGAGCTGGCTCGCGAAGTGACGGAGGCCGCTAGGGAGTTCCACAATCCCGTCCGGCTGCGCATCGGAGGGGGCGCGCTCGAGGGGCTCGGGAGCCTCGTCGCCGGCCGGCGTTGCGTGGTGCTCACGTCCGCCGGCATGGTCCGCCGCGGCACCCTCGCCCGGGTCGAAGCCGTCATCGGATCTGGCGGCTCCGGTGTCGCGGGGCGCTACACGGACGTCACGCCGAACCCGACGATCGCCGGTTGCACTGACGCGGCGAACGCGCTGCGCGATGCCTCGGCCGAGCTCATCGTCGCGATCGGCGGCGGCTCGGTGCTCGACACCGCGAAGGCCGTCGCGGCGCAACGCTCTCCGGGCGCGAAGGCCGGCTGGCTCTCCGATCACTTCCGCGCGGGCGCGCCCTTCCCTGCCGACTTCCGCCCGCCCGCGATCATCGCCATCCCCACGACGGCCGGCACCGGAAGCGAAGTCACGATGTGGGGCACGGTCTGGGACGAGAAGACCGGGAAGAAGAACTCGATCTCGCACGTCACGCTCTACCCCGAGATCGCGCTCCTCGATCCGTCGCTGACGCTCTCGCTCCCGCGTGAGACCACTGTCGCCACCGCGTTCGACGCGCTCTCGCATTCGATGGAGGCGATCTGGAATCGCTCGTCGAACCCGGTCTCCGACGCGCTCGCGATCCGCGCGATCGCCGCGATCCCCGGCCATCTGCGCCGCGTGCTCGTCTCGCCAGCGGATCCGGCCGCCCGCGCTGGCCTCCTCGAGGCCGCGCTGCTCGCCGGCCTCGCGTCGAGCAACACGCGCACGGCGCTCGCGCATTCGATCTCGTATCCCCTCACGTCCGAGCTCGGACTCGCGCATGGGCTCGCGTGCAGCGTCACCCTCCCCGAGATCCTGCGCGAAGTCGGCGAGCGGCATCCCGGCCGCGCGAAGCTCATCGTCGACGCGCTCGGCGTCGCAACTCCCGCGGCAGCGGCCGCCCTCCTCTACGATCTCTTCCGTGCGGCCGGCGCGGGCACCGAGCTCACGCGGCACATCGCGACGCCGGCGAAGCTCGCCGGGCTGCGCACCAGCTTCATCGCTCCGGGCCGCGCCGAGAACTGCTTGCTTCCCGCCGATCAGGCGTCCGCTGCGGCGCTTCTGCGCAGGGCGTACGACGCGATCGTCGCGCCCTAACGCGTTCCGATGCTGACGGACGGATCGATCGCGTTCCGCTCCATCCACGTGATCGCGTCCTCGGGCGTCTTCACCTCGCCCGCGAGCAGCGCGCGAATGAGCGGCCGTCCCAAATACGTCGCCGAAACTTCCCGCTCCCACACGCGCCCTTTGTTCTGGTGCGGCAACTTGAGGAGGAACGGGACCCGCTTGTCCTTGATCCGCTCCGCGCGATTTGCGACGCCGGCCGGATGATCGGACGTGACGATCACCGTCGACGTGTCCCAGGTGCCTTCGACTTCCATCTGCGTACGAAGGATCTCGAGCGTCTTGTCCGCGAGCGCGAGCATGTCTTCGTGGCCGCGCCCGTTCGGCTGAAGGAGTGTGAGCTTTTCGCCGTGCCGGTCGTAGATGACGGGAAAGTGCGGAGCCGAGAGGTGCACGAACGTGAAACCGGCTCCGCCGAACGAGACGGCCTGGCGCGCGTCGCGGAGAAGCGCGCGATAGGCGCGGAGCTGGCGATCGCGATACACGAGGAGCGGGTTCGCCGAGCGCAGGCTCCATCCGAGTGACGCGACGAAGCCCTCCTCTACGCGGCCGCCGGAGTTCGCGGTCGGCTGCCACGCGCACGCGTCGAGATCCTTCTCGAGAACCCGGCAATACGGATGGTACCAGCCTGCGACGACGGCGCGTCCACCGAGCTCCCGCGCATCGCGGAACGCGCTCGGAATCTCGCTCCAGAGCGGCCGCTCGCCGGTCGCGAGCTCGAGCTGCAGATCCCCGGGACCCGCCGGCTTTGCCGAGCGAACCGGCACGCCGCCAAGGAACGACGGAACCGCGGTGCGTGTGGTTCCCGCGGCCTTGCGGACGTGGTTCGCGGCAATCGACTCGCTGCGCAGGCGATCAAACGCGGGAAGCTCGAGACCGGCGGGGCGCTTCTCGAACGCGACGGCTTCGCCCATCGCGTCGAAGAGGAGCACGACGACTTTCGGGCCCGGCGCCGTCTCGTCGAGCGTCGTGAGCACGGAGAGCGGCGGCGCCTGGTCGGCAAAGCGCGTCTCCACGTCGAGCGTCGCCACCGCAAAGAGCGCGCGCGCGAACGTCACGACGACGAACGGCGCGAGGACGACACGAGCGAGCGTTGTCGCACGCACGATGCGCGGCCGCGGCGCGGACCACTGGGCGATGAACGCGAAAACGACGCCGATCACGCCGCCGAGCGCGAGCACCGTGAGCGGGACCGCGAAGAAATCAGCCCGCGAAAGGCGGAGGTAGTAGCTCTGCTTTTGTCCGGCTGCGAAGAGCTCCGCCCACGCGACGAGGTGAAGAACGTTCGCGATCGCGACGCCGAGAATCAAGTGACGGAACGGTGCCTTCGCGAGCGCACGACGTGCGCGAAACGTCACAGCGGCGTCATTCGGCTTCAGGTCCACGGAAAGACAGGGATCTTACCGGAGCGCCTGTGCGGAGTGCTAGGATTCTTCCATGCGGTTGGCCGCGGTCGTCGTTCCGGTCCTGGTCGCGTTTTCGCTCCTCTCCGGCTCTGCGCGTGCAGAAGTTTTCCACGACGCCGAGGCGCTGGAGGCGGCCGAGTTCGAGCTCGGTTTCGAGGGGGAATTCCTCTTCAACGACCAGGCGAGCGAGCTCGAGAACGAGGCGCTCGTCTACGGACACTTCGGCTTCGGCATTGGACGCGGCCTCGATCTCGCCGGGCGCATGAGCTTTTTCAGCGAGGACACCGTCTTCGGCGGCGACCTGCAGTACGGTCCGCTCGACGACGGTGAGGGGTATCCCGCGTTCTCCGTGTATGCCGGCGGCCACTTCGTCGACCTGCCGGAGAAGGACGCGGCGGCGGACTTCTGGGGACTCGACGGCGGCATCATCATGTCCGAGTCCATCCTCGAGCAGGTCTTCTTCATCGGCTACGACGTCGACGTGAACTTCCGCCCCGAGGACGACCGCGCACGCATCGACCAGCGCGTGATCGTCGGCGCCCGCATCATCATGAGCGAGCACCTCTCGTTTTTCATCGAGGGCGGCTACGCGCCGCGTTCGCGCGACGAGGAGACGCGGCACTACATCTCCGGCGGTCCCAAGCTCTACTTCTGATACCGGCATTCGGTAGACTCCGCCGCGATGAATCTTCTTCTCGCGGCAGGAGCGCTTCTCTCCTTCTATGCCACGGCCGAAGTGTCGGCCACGGATGTGCAGCGCCTCACGGCGTCGGGCGACGTGAAGCTCGCCGCCGGCAACGCGAGTGGCGCCGCGGAAGACTATCGCGCCGCGATCGCGGCGGACGCGGGCGCGTTTGAAGCGCGCGTGAATCTCGGCGCCGCGATGCTCAAGCTCGGCGACGCGGAGGGCGCCGCCGACTCGCTCGAGGCCGCGCGAAAAGTGAAGCCCGACAGCGCACCGGTGCTGCGAAACCTCGGGCGCGCGTATCTGACGCTCGAGCGGTTCGAGGACGCAGCCGAAGCACTCGGGAAAGCGCGCGAGGAAGATCCCGGAAACGACGAAGGCGTGCGCCTCGCGGGCATCGCGATGCACCGCGCCGGCCGTCACGCCGACGCGGTTCCGCTGCTGCGCCAGGCCGCGGCGAAGCGCGCGGACGGCGAATTACTGGTCGAGCTCGCGAACGCGGAGGCCGACGCGGGCGACACCGCCGCGGCGGCGAAGACCGTCGCGAAGGCGCGATCGGCGGCCGGCGCGACGGGCGCCGACGCGGCGCGCACGCACAACAACGCCGGGCTTCTCCTGCGCCGACTCGGCAAGAACGAGGAGGCGCTCGCGGAGTTCCGCGCGTCCGCGAAGGCCGATCCGTCCTACTCGGCGGCACTGAGCAATCTCGGCCTCGCGCTCTTCGAGTCGGGTGACGCGAAGGCCGCCGTCGGCACGCTCGCTTCCGCGGCGAAGCGCGACCCCGATCCCGCGATCCGCTACGCGCTCGGGCAGGCGCGGCTCGCGAACGGCGATCCGAAAAACGCGATCGAGGACCTCGTCTACGCGCGCTCGTGGGGCTACGACCCGCAGCGCATCGCGGGGCTACTGGTGCAGTGCTACGAGGCACGCGGCGACACGAAAAACGCGGAGAACGAGCGCGCCCGCGCCGGCATCGGCAGCGTGTGGTCGCAGCCCGTGACCGACACGGGCGCCGCGAAGGCGTTCGACGCGCTCAACAAGGGGCGCTATCCGGAGGCCGCGGAGCTCCTCGGCGCTCTCGTGAAGCAGCCCGAGGCCGAAGGCCGACGGGGGGGGTCCGGGGGCGAAGCCCCTGGAAACCATGCACGCGACAACGGAAAGGCGTGGCTCGGGCTCGGCTACGCGAAGCTCCGAGTCGGCGACGCGCCGGGAGCCGTCGCCGCGCTCGAAGCGGCGGTGAAGGGGCTGCCGAAAGACGTCGACGCCTGGTACTACCTCGGGTCCGCGAAGAGCGCGGCGGGCGATCGCGCGGGCGCCGTCGCTGCGTGGCGGACGGTGCTGCAGCTCGCCCCGGATCGCGCGGACGTCGCGGCGAACATGGGCCGGCTGCTCGTCGAGCTCGGTCGCGCGGAGGACGCGGTCGAGCCGCTCGGAGTCGCGGCGAAGGCGCTTCCGAAGAACCTCGACGTGCAGCACGACTACGCGGTCGCGCTTCTGGAGACGGGGAAGGCCGCGGAAGCCGCCGCCGTGCTCAAGGGCTACGTGAACGAGCGGCCCGACGACCACGCCGCCGCGGAAGCGCGCGCGAGCGCGCTCGGGAAAGCGGGCGACCACAAGGCGTCCGCGAACGCGTTCGAGTGGCTCGCGAAGAAGCAGCCGTCCGTCTCGCGCCACGCGCTCAACGCGAGCGTCGCGTGGCGAAACGCCGCGCATCGAAAAAACGAGAAGTGGTGGATCACGCGCGCCTCCGCGCTCGCGCCCGACGACGCGAAGATCGTCGCGCAGCTCGCCCGCATGAGCTTCGAGGACGGCGAGTGGGACGCGGCCGTCGACGGCTATTCGCGCGCGGCGAAGCTCGATCCCACCGATACGAGCGCCGCGCAGAACGCGGAGACCGCGCGGAAAAATCGCGACCTCGTCGCGATGAAATCGTCGAGGCTCCACCTCGGAGTCATCGTGATGAAGGACAAAGCCATCGCGATGCAGGCGGCGGCGGACCTGAAGAAGGGCACGAAGACGTTCGCGGACGTGGCGAAGGCCGTCTCGACGCACGAGTCCGCGCAGGGCGGCGGCGATCTCGGCTGGGTCGATCCGGCGACGTTGCCCGAGTGGGCGGTCGCGGCGAAGAAACTCGATCGCGGAAAAATCAGCGGCTTGGTGGAGATTCCCGGCGGCTTCGCGATCTTCTCGCGATACGCCGACTAATCGCGGTTGAGCTCGAGCAGCTTCTCGCGGCGATCTTTCGGGTCGTACCAGAGCTTGTAGAAGATCCGCTTTGCGACTTCGCTGACGAAATCGAGCCCGAGGTAGCCCGAGAGATCGGACAGCGCGTCGTCGAGATTCTGCTGGCCGGGCTTCTCTGGGCGGGGATCGGTCATTGGTGCCGGCAGGTCTGCAGGAAGAATGCCCCCGCCCGGCACCCGAAAAACGTAGTCTCGATGCACCCTTCCTTCCAGCGCCGCGACATCCCGCCTGGAGTCGGCACACCCCCCGTGGGACATCCATGTGCCCCTTCACCCTGAGCGAGCGAAGCGAGTCGAAGGGCGGCAATGGAACGACAGCCCTTCGACTCGGCCGCAAACTGCCGCGGCCTCGCTCAGGGTGAGGCGGGTGCTCATCCAGGGTGGGAGAGGCGGTAGAGCATCGCGCAGATGCGATCGACCAGGTTCCAGAGTCGATCGAACGTTTCCGGTTTGATCTGCTTTCGCACCCGAAGAATCGCGAGTGCACCCCGGCATTCGCTGGCTTCCTTTCGCGCGATCACGAATCCGCGAACGCGATCTTGTCCCGTCGCCGGATGTGCTTCGGCGATGTTGAGAACCACCGATTCCGACGATCGCGTCAGCTGATCGCGAATGCTGCCTTTGAGTCCGAGTGCGTGCACTTCCTCTGCGAGCTGCAGCGCGACCTGAAACGCGTCCAATCCTTCGAGTCCGTTCTTCATCGTGCTCTCCTTCGCCCGCCTCGGGGCTTTCAGAGAATCAAAAGACCCGAGGCGGGCGGCCACCCCAGCCTCAGAGTGAG